>ERZ772986.330-NODE-330-length-30365-cov-3.723458_pt1 | contig 30365 bp, 32 predicted proteins | sample MGYA00511898_ERZ772986 | MGnify/ENA primary metagenome ERZ772986 (study PRJEB29015, sample SAMEA2737934) | human oral metagenome | biome: human oral; feature: human-associated habitat; material: dental | place: China | collected 2148 ... | reverse complement strand
GTGAAAGTCCGCATCCGTTGACTTTTTGGGGATATTCAGCTGTGAAAGTCCGCATCCCTTGCTATTGCTGCGAAAGGGATGCGAGCGCCGGCGGCTACCATGTGAAAGAGGTACTGAATCTTTCTGACGAATTGCTGAAACTCTGATTGAGCGCAGTGGGATTGCCATTGCTGTCAAGCGTCCATTTAAGATTGGCTTTATCACCAGATTTTTCAGATTGCAGCGGCAGATTTTTGCTTGGCTTCCCGAGCAGTCCGGCATAATAGGCCGCCTCGAGGTAGTCGAGATCGGCATCAAGTGTGGCGCCGAAAAGCATCACACCCGTTTTGTTTTCAATCGGTCTGGTCGAAGCCGTGGCATAGGTGATGGTGGTTACTTCGGTGGGTTTGCCCGTGGCGGTGGTTGTTGTTTTCACGACGTTGCCATTTTGATATTCAAGAACGATGTGCTTCTTGTCGGTCGAGCATTTCGCGTCCTTCAGTTGGTTGTCGGCGTTGTAGGCAAAATCCCACGTTGCTTTCCCGGCGATGTGGTCGTTGCGGTAGTGGGTCTCTTTGGCGTGGGTCACAAAGCCGTCCCGGTTGAGATAAAGCTCATAAACGTGTTTGTCGGGCTCATCCGTCTCTGTTAATATCACTTGCGGTGCTTGGGTCGACCCTAAGGCAACGTCCTTATATTCAAACGTGATTCTTTCATCGTCATTAGGCTCTGCAAGCTGGATGAGCTGTCCCTTTTCGTTCAGGGTGAGCACAAGCTCTGAGATCTTCTTGGGCAATCCTAATGGGAAAACGTTGCGCGGATTAACATCCGTTCCGTTGACCATCTTTTGTTCGGGTTCGTCACTGTTGTCTTTGCTGCACGATGCCATCATCGTGGTGCCCACGGTCAGGGTGACCATGAGGGCGAGTTGGAATAATTTTCTCATCTTGTTGAACTATAAAAAAATAAAAATTTGATGCTAAGAATTTTATCAAGCGGTGCAAAGGTAGCAGAAAACGGGGAGAGCGGCAAATCTTTTCAGGTTTTTGTTGTCAATCGCGGGCTCGGCCGCCGCTTCCAATCCGCAAAACATTCGCCTCCCATGCCATGATGATGGCCATCACGCCCGAATAGCTTTTGATGCCTCCGTCGACGCGGTTGCTTTGCAGATAAAGGTCGTAGATGAAACGCTGTGTGGTGTCGATGATGGGACTGCGACGCGATAGCCAATAGCTTCGGTCGCTTTGTGCGAGACGGATGATTTCGGGGCGAATGCGCTTGATGAAGGCCTTGTATTCGGATGGGCCGAGGAGGTCGTCAACTTGCTGCAGCATGTGGAAAAAGATTTGATAGTAACCGCTAAATCGCAAGGCCTTGTTGGATGCGTGGGTGCAGATGATGTAGCTGTAGAAGTTGGCCTCGCCCTCGTTGGTAATGCCGAGACTGTGGGCATATTCGTGGGCGCAAGTAGATGGGAAGTTGTGTGGCCTAACGTCGGCGTTGATGGTGAATTCGCAGAAGAATGGCCCCATGCTGCCTGTTATGCCCGCTATGCTGCTGAGCGGGGAAAGGAGCATGGTTTTGGGACGCGGATGCCGGTTGAAAGGACGGTTGATGCCCATTTGGGTGCTGTTGAGCTGTCGATAGCCTTGCTGGATGTGCTCCATGGTTTCGTCCTTGTGTGGAAAGTCCAGGGTGAACGTGGCGTTTAGGCTGTCGGCATAGCGATAGGCAAAGTTGCGGAAGGCGGCAGTGTCGGGTGACATCGGAACCATTTTCATGCGCTGAAAAATGTTGGATTGCGCATAATTGAGCCCCCATGCGCAGTAGAACCACGCATAGAGCCAGAGCAGAAATTCGGCCATGCGCAGCAGCGTTGCACGTTTTTTCCTCTTTTGATAAACGATGGCGTAAATGGGGTAGGCAATGAGCCATGCAATGCATAACAGCACAAAAATCCCATCCATTGAAAAGGGGATGGGATTGGAGAGCGATGCCAGTGCCCGGCCTATGATGGGGTAGAGCTTAGCGGTGTAGACATCGCCTAATTTGGGGATGAAACGGATGACCGTTATGCCGACGAGAAGTGCAAAGAGAAAGAGATGTCGTGGGCGAAATGAGCCGATGTGGACGCTATCTCTTTTCATTTTAGAGATTGAGCTTGCGTTGAATAGTTTTGTTAAGCGCCTGAATTTGTCGGCTTCTGCGATTAATGCCGCGACTAAGGTCGGTCAGCTCGTTGAATATCGTCGTAGCCATGTTTTGGAATCGGTTGGGCTGGCGCAGCCGTTTGTCGGCATGAGCGTTGACGATGATATGAATTCCTTTTTCTTTCAGCACCACCTCAATGTTTTCACCCGTCAGAACAGGGTCGCCGTCGAAATGGATGTAGCCCGGCGCACTGCGGTGGATGTGAAGATGTTTACAGCGGAAAGTTTTGATTTTCGAGTTCTTATTTAAGGTCTTGTTGAACATGTCGATGCTGATTTGTGGCGCTTCAAGTGCGCTGAATGGCTGCATCACCACAATGTCCATCAATCCGTCGCTCATCGATGCTTGTGGTGCGATGTATGCGTTGTTGCCGTATTGTGAAGCATTGGCACACGAGATGAGGAATGCTTTGAGCCGTGTGGTGCCGTGTTCGTCGCGTATTTCGTAGGTCTCGGGCTTATATTGCAATCCGCCTTTGAGCACATTCTCAACATAGGTGATTGGGCCACGCTTTCCTGCCTCGGAAAACTTGTGGCTGATGAAAGCGTCGAAGCCCATGCCGCAGGTGCAGAAAAAAGGGTGATCGTTGATGATGCCATAGTCGAGCAAGTGGATTTCGGCCTCGTTAATGATTTGAATGGCCTTTGCTACGTTCATCGGTAGCATCAAATGGCGCGCTAATCCATTGCCCGACCCACATGGGATGATACCCAAGGCCGTGTTGCTATGCACCACAGCGCGTGCCACTTCGTTCACCGTTCCATCGCCACCAACGGCCACCACGATGTCTATTCCTTCGTCTTTGGCCTTTGTGGCGAGCTCAACTGCATGCCCCGCATAGGCTGTTTGGACAATCTCATAGTCGAAACAATCGTGGTTTAAATACCTTTCTATGAGGCTTGGAATAGCCGCTTTATTCATGGTTCCCGAGATGGGGTTCATGATAAAAACAATTTTTTTCTTGTTCATTGAGAGTTATTTTTTAATGACAATAGGCAGGAAAAAGAAATATTCATCCAGCGGAAAACGTTCAACACATTTCCTTTGCAAAGATAAATATTTCAATGTTATAAAAGCTGTGACGCCTTGATTATTTGCTATTTTGAAACATTTATTGCCAAAAGATAGGCCGTTATTCATAGTTTTTTGTATCTTTGCAGCCTAAAAAAATCAAAACGTAGTTTTCTACACCTATTTAAAATGGGACAATTACAAGAAAGATATAAGCATTATCGCGAGCCTCAGAAATATATAGAGGCAGGCGTATATCCTTATTTTCGTGCCATCACCAGTAAGCAAGGCACAGAAGTTGACATGGAAGGGCATCATGTGTTGATGTTTGGTTCTAACGCCTATACAGGTTTGACCGGCGACCAACGCGTAATCGATGCTGCAAAGCGCGCACTCGACAAATATGGTTCGGGTTGTGCCGGAAGTCGTTTCCTCAACGGAACTTTAGACATTCATGTGCAGTTGGAAAAAGAGTTGGCCGAGTTTGTGCACAAAGATGCGACACTCTGTTTCTCTACAGGTTTCTCCGTTAACCAAGGTGTGTTGGCACAAGTGGTTGGAAAAGGCGATTACATTATTTGTGATGATCGCGATCATGCCAGCATTGTTGATGGGCGTCGCTTGTCGTTTGCACGCCAGTTGCACTACAAGCACAACGACATGGAGGATTTGGAACGCGTGTTAAAAGCTTTGCCGCAAGAGGCCATTAAGCTGATAGTGGTTGATGGTGTGTTCTCAATGGAAGGCGATTTAGCCAAACTTCCTGAGATTGTTGCGCTGAAGAAGAAGTATAATTGCTCGGTGATGGTCGACGAAGCCCATGGTTTAGGTGTGTTTGGCAAGCAGGGACGAGGTGTTTGCGACCACTTTGGGCTGACCGATGAGGTGGATCTCATCATGGGAACCTTCTCTAAAAGCTTAGCTTCAATAGGTGGTTTCATAGCGAGTGACAAAGATACGATTAACTATTTGCGTCACACTTGTCGCACTTATATTTTCAGTGCATCTAACACTCCGGCTGCAACGGCTGCTGCAATGGAAGCACTCCACATTCTGCAACAGGAGCCCGAACGCTTGGAAAATCTTTGGAAAGTAACAAAATATGCTTTAGAACGCTTCCGTGAAGAAGGGTTTGAAATTGGCGATACAGAGAGCCCCATCATACCTTTGTATGTGCGTGACATCGAGAAAACGTTCTTGGTAACAAAGTTGGCTTTCGATGCAGGTGTATTCATTAACCCTGTTATTCCACCGGCCTGTGCGCCACAAGACACCTTGGTAAGGTTTGCTTTGATGGCCAACCACACGAAAGACGAGGTTGATCGTGGAGTGAAAGCACTCAAGAAGATTTTTGTCGAGCAAGGCATTATCAAGTAAAAATTCATTCCTCATTCATAAAAGCGGGATTGCACATTGGTTGCAGTTCCGCCTTTTTGTGTTCTATGCAAATAGCCGTGATATGCAAACCATGCTATCGTCTCGCGAAGTGGATATTAACTTTTGCAGAAAACGATAGTACTTTCCATTAAAAACGATAGTACTTTTCATCAAAAACGATAGTACTTTTTGAGCAAAACGATAGTACTTTTCATCAAAAATGATAGTACTTTTTAAACAAAACGATAGTACCTTTTTCAGAGCTTGATTCAACATTCGTGCGTATTGCTACAACTATGAATGGATACAACTTCAATTAACAGTTCATGAAGCCGTCTTTTCCTGCAGATAGCGAAGCAGTTTTTCCCAGCAATGGGCATTGGCATCATGTAGAAAAAGCAACAAAACTTTGGTCGCTCCAAATTAAAATACTAACTTTGCACACGCAAAAACGAAATCGCATCTAATGCGGGGTGTAGCGCAGCCCGGTAGCGCTCCTGGTTTGGGACCAGGCGGCCGCAGGTTCGAATCCTGTCGCCCCGACTTTTTAACGATGACGTTTTGCAGCGGGGTGTAGCGCAGCCCGGTAGCGCTCCTGGTTTGGGACCAGGCGGCCGCAGGTTCGAATCCTGTCGCCCCGACGAAGCGAAATAGTTTCATGGAAGCTGTCTCGCTTTTTTTGTTGTGTGCACTGTGTTAGATTACGTTGAATAAAAATCATATTTAAATTTGCATTATTCATAAGAAACACATATCTTTGCAACCCATAAAGTAGTTTATATGTATTCTCAATACATGAATTTTGTTACCGTCTAAATAGGTATTGCTGCTGCTTGTTGATTATTTCAACTCTCTGCGGCCGGCTGGTTCATGTGTGTATTGTTTCTCATTGAGTGTAGCTCAGTGAGGAGGAGGAGCATTATAAATGACTTTGTTTTATAAAAAATAAGATGCGGTTCATCTTTGTAGTAGCGTCGCAAGATTTCTTTTTGTAGATAGGATGGTTAAGAAAAATAGCAGAAGTTCAAACATTGAGTTGTATAGAATTCTTCTCATGATGATGATAGTGATGCATCACTATGTGGTTAATTCAGGGCTGTTAAGTGAAATGTGTGCAGCTCCTACATCTTTTAAAAGCATATATCTTTTCCTCATGGGAATGTGGGGAAAGACAATTATTAATTGTTTTGTGCTTATCACGGGGTATTTTATGTGTACATCGCGTATTACGTTGCACAAATTTGTAAAATTGCTATTTCAATTAGTATTCTATAATTTAGGGATAGGACTGATATTCTTGTTGAGTGGCAAGATGCCTATAACTTTAATGAACATAGTTAACATTCTTAATCCGATTCAAAGTGTTGATACGGGATTTGTAAGTTGTTTCCTGCTTTTTTATTTGTTTATTCCTTTTCTCAATCGCTTGTTACAAGGAATCTCTAAGCAACAGCATCTATTTTTAGGTTGTTTGGGAATAGGTATCTATACTGTCATAGGAACGAATCCGGTTATTCATGTTGCATTTAATTATATAACATGGTTCAGCGTATTGTATGTGGTAATAGCTTATATCCGCTTTTATGGCATATTCCGTGAACAAAGTGTAACCTTCTGGGGGGGGGGCTACCGTCATTTTGATATTGCTAAGTGCCTTGAGTGTATTATTCTTATTGTGGTTCCAAATGATAAGAGGACGCGAAGTGACATGGGAACATACGACGTTTTTTGTAACAGAATCGAATAGAGTATTAGCTTTTTTAGTGAGTCTATCAAGTTTTATGTTTTTTAAAAATTTGCATGTACCGCAGAATAAGAGCATTAATACAATTGCTGCTTGTTCTTTTGGCGTATTGTTAATACATGCGCACTCTGACACTATGCGTACATTTCTTTGGCATGATGTTTTTCGTAATGTAGAAATATATCATACATCTGCTATTTATTGGCAAGTGGTTCTTGTTCCAATAGTCGTATTTTGTGTTTGTGTGATGATAGATTATGCTCGTATTCGCTTAATAGAAAATGTATATCTTGATAAATTAGTTTCTTTTATTCAAAAAAACCGGCATTATTGCTGGTTAGCAAATCAATTCAGAATTAATGGATAAGAAAAATATAACCGTAACTTCTCCCTTATTGCCTGATTTAGAGGAGTTCACCAAATCATTACAAGAGATTTGGCAACGGAAATGGATTACTAATAATGGAGTACTGCATGCGCAGTTGGAGTTGGCATTGGCAGAATATCTAAAGGTGCCTTATGTGAGTTTGTTTACTAATGGTACGCTGCCGTTGCTTACGGCTTTACAGGCATTACGTATCACCGGCGAGGTTATAACTACGCCTTATAGTTTTGTGGCAACGACACATGCTTTATGGTGGAATGGTATTAAGCCTGTGTTTGTGGATGTGGATTTGTCTACGGGAAATATTGATCCTGAGAAAATAGAGGCTGCAATCACGCCACGTACAACTGCAATTTTGCCAGTCCATGTTTATGGAAAACCTTGTGATACTGCAGCAATCCAAGCCATTGCTGATAAATATGGTTTAAAGGTTATTTATGATGCGGCACATGCTTTTGGGGTAGAGGTGAATGGAAAGAGCATCCTTGAGGCTGGAGATATGAGTACCCTTAGCTTCCATGCTACTAAAGTTTATAATACAATAGAGGGTGGAGCAATGATTATGCATGATGCTAAAACGAAACAGAGGATAGATTATTTGAAGAATTTTGGCTTTGCAAGTGAAACCGAAGTAATAGGTCCTGGCATTAATAGTAAAATGGATGAAGTGAGAGCGGCCTATGGTTTACTCAATCTCAAACAAGTTGATGCGGCCATTAATGCTCGGCAACGTGTTGCAAAGGCCTATCGAGCAGCTTTAAAAGATATAGAAGGGCTATCCTACTGGGAGGATATGCCTGGTGTAAGGCATAATTATAGTTATTTTCCTATTTTTGTTGATGCAATGAAATATGGAATGACTCGAGATGAACTTTATTTCAAATTAAAGGAACAAGGCATCTTGGGGCGGCGATACTTTTACCCGCTGATTAGTGAATTTTCTACCTATCGTGGTTTAGAAAGTGCTCGTCCGGAAAATCTTCCTAATGCGCATAAAATGGCTGATACTGTAATTTGTTTACCCATGCATCATGCTTTGACAGATGATGATGTGGAGAGGGTGCTCAATGTCATCAAGAAATAGCCATGGCATTTTATCAACAATACGCACATTAATATAAATATATGAAGAACCTTCTTATTATTGGGGCACGTGGCTTTGGACGTGAGGTTTATTCTTTAGCAAAAGAGGCACAAGGTTATCATAAAGAGTTTGTGGTAAAAGGTTTTTTAGATGATAAAGCAGACGCATTGAATGGGATGGGGAACTATCCTCCAATAATAGATAGTGTGGAACATTATTTACCGGAAGAAGATGATGTGTTTGTTTGTGCATTAGGTGATGTGATTGATAGAAAAAGATATACAGATATGATTTTGGCTAAGTCTGGTTGCTTTATCAATCTAATTCACAACAGTGCTGTTGTTTGTGAATTTGCGAAATTAGGTGTAGGGTGCATTATTATGCGTGATGTTGTTTTATCTAATAATTCGCATATAGGTAATTTTGTTACTATGCATATAAGATCTGGTGCAGGGCATGATGTTCGTGTTGGAGATTATTGTGAAATAGAAGCCTCCGTTATTACTGGAGGAGGAGTTTCTATTGAAGATTTTGTAACGATACATCCTGGTGCAATCATAACACCACATAAGAAAATAGGGCATCATGCTGTTGTTGGTGCCGGAGCGGTAGTCGTTCGTCATGTAAAACCAGGGATAACAGTATATGGAAATCCTGCTCAAAGATTAGAATTTTAAAATTAAAATATTGATTATGGAATTGAAAGAATTTATTGAGAACTTTGCAGAACAGTTTGATGATACGGAGATTGGTGATTTGAAGCCAGATACCGATTTCAAGGAACTTGATGAATGGTCTTCTTTATTGGCATTAAGCATCATAGCAATGGTTGATGAAGAATATAATGTAACGTTGAAAGGAGACGATATTCGTAATAGCAAAACAATTGCAGACTTATTTGAACTTGTAAAGAGTAAAAGCTAATAAATGGTTGGATATAATCCTTTCACCTTAAAAGGTAAGACGATATTAGTTGTAGGTGCATCATCAGGTATAGGGCTTGCTACGGCTATAGAATGTGCAAAATTAGGTGCAAATGTCGTTTTAAATGGCAGGAATGAGCTTCGTTTAAAAGAAGGTTTATCGCTATTGGATACTTCGGAAGGGCAGCAGCACCATTGTGTCATTGCTGATATAACTTTAGATGATGTTGTGCAGACAATAGCTTCTTTAGATATTACTTTAGATGGAGTCTTTAGTAATGCAGGTATTACAAATGGGAGCAAACCAATTAAATTTGTTAGTGAAGAAGAGTTGTTAGCGGTGTTCCAAACGAATGTACTAGCACACTTTCAGTTAGCAAAAGCTGTATTTAAGAAGAAACTTTTGAAAAAGAATGGTGCTTATGTTTTTACTTCTTCAATAGGTGGAAATATAAGTTACGTCGCTGGTGCAGCAGCTTATGGTATGTCCAAAGCCGCTTTGAATTCATTCATGAAATACAGTGCAATAGAGTTTGCTAATCGTGGTATTCGTTGTAATAGTGTCTGCCCAGGCATGATACAAACACAGATGATACAGCAAGATACTTTGTCTGAGGATGATAAGGCTTCTGATAAAGAAAAGTATCTATTAAAGCGTTATGGGCGACCTGAGGAAATAGCACATGTTGTGGCGTTTCTTCTTTCTGATGCAGCTTCTTTCATAGATGGTGCTTCAATAGTTGTTGATGGTGGATATTCATTAAATCATTAATATGGCTTTTCTTAAAGTTGAAAATGTTTCGATAAGAGGAGTAGCATGTGCTGTTCCTAAAGACGTAAAAGAAATTAAGGATTTACCTTTCTTTGCTCCAGGAGAGGCTGAGAAAGTTATTGCACTTACGCATGTTGAGCGTTCAAGGATAGTCCCTAAAGGTATGTGTTGCTCTGATTTGTGTCAAGCTGCTGCAGAAAAATTATTAGACTCTTTGGGATGGGAGCGGGAAACGGTAGAAGCTTTAATATTTGTTTCTCTTTCACGTGACTATATTGCACCTGCTACTGCAAATATTCTACAAGAAAAACTACATCTACCAAAGTCTTGTATGGCTTTTGATATTCCTTTAGCCTGTTCAGGATATGTGTATGGACTTTCTGTTATAAGTTCATTAATGTCTTCTGGGAATATCAAAAAAGCTTTACTTCTTGTTGGTGAAACGACTTCAGTTTTGCAATCGCCGTTAGATAAAACATTATGGCCTTTGCATGGAGATGCCGGTTCTGCAACAGCTCTTGAATATAAAGAGGGGGGTACACCAATGTTTTTTAATCTCATGAGTAATGGAGCAGGTGCGGATTCTATTATAAATCAGTATGGTGGTACACGTTATCCTATGGATGAAGAAGGCTTAGAGATGAAAGAACGAGAGCCAGGAATTATTAGGAATGGGCTTCATGCCTATATGGATGGTATGAATGTCTTTTCATTTTCAGTAAAAGAACCACCTGCAGCGATTAAAGCCTTGTGTGAATATAATGGGATAGATTTAAATTCGATAGATTACCTCTTACTCCACCAGGCAAATAAATATATGGATGAAAAAATAGGGAAAAAGTTAAAAATTCCATCAGAGAAGATACCTTATTCATTGATGCAATATGGCAATACAAGTAGTACTTCTATACCAATGACAATAGTAGTCGGTATTGGTGATAAATTAAGTCAGGAACAGGCAGATGTAATTATGTGTGGTTTTGGCGCGGGATTATCTTGGGCTGCAGCATATATAAAGTTAAACCATATTGTTAGTTTACCTTTGATAGAGTTAGGATGAAGAAAGTATTATTTATCACAGGTGGTAATAGAGGGCTGGGGTTGGCACTCATAAATTTATTTGCTTCAAAAGGCTATGATATTGTTGTAACAACGAGGAAGAGTTACAAAGATTTCGAAGTCCATTGTAAATCTTTAGAGCAACAATATGGAATACTCATACACATCCTTTATATGGATTTAGAAAATCGTCAAGCTATTTCTTTGGGCTTAAAAGAGTTTTCTGCTTTGAAAATAGTTCCTACTGTGCTTATTAATAATGCTAGTATGTCTTTTGATAAGACCGTCTTGATGAGTACGGTTGATGATATAGAACGATGTTTCCAGGTAAACTATTTTGCAGCAGTGCAAATAACACAACGTGTCGCAAAATTAATGCTTAGGAAAGGTGGAACTATTATAAATATATCATCTGTTTCAAGTCTCACAAAGCAGTCAGCAGGCACAGGATATAGTGCAAGTAAGGCTGCATTAAATATATTTACTACATCTTTAGCGCAAGAACTGGCTCCTTTTAATATTAGGGTAAATGCGGTTGCTCCTGGTGGAATGAATACAGATATGTTTACAGAGACAAATAAGAAAAATAAAGAAGTTTTAATAGCGAATACTGCTCTAAAACGAATAGGCAATGTTTCTGAAATAGCAGAAGTTGTTTATTTTTTAGCTACGGAGAAATCTTCGTACATAAATGGGCAAGTGATTCGAGTTGATGGAGGATTAATTTATTAAGATAGAGTGTATGAATAAATATCAAGTCATAACAGATTGGTCGCATAAAATGCGAATACAGTGTATAGAGCAAACTTATAAGGCCGGACGGAATGGAGGTCACATGGGGGGAGCTCTTTCGTCTATAGAAATTTTTGCTGCTTTATATTCAAGTGTTGCTAATATAAATCTTGAAAATCGCTATGATGAAAATCGTGATAGAATCATCGTTAGCAAAGGACACTGTGTGCTCTCTTATTTTGCTGCATTAAATTTAGCAGGATTTATAAGTGATGACTTGTTGACAACTTTTGAAACAAATGGTACTACTTTACACGGGCACCCACATCGTAATTTAGAGAGAGGAATAGAATTCTCTGCAGGTAGTTTAGGGTTGGGTATCTCTTTTGCGGTAGGAGTAGCAAAGGCTTGCCAACTTAGAAAATTCAATAATCGTATATTTGTCATTTTAGGTGATGGAGAATGTAATGAGGGCATTGTTTGGGAGTCTTTAGCGTTTGCTGCCCATCATAAACTTTCTAATCTTACAATTATCCTTGATAGGAATCATCTACAGTTAGATGCTCCGACTGTAGAGATATGTGATATGGAATCTTTCGAGAAGAAATTTAGTGCATTTAATTTAGCTGTAGATACTGTTGATGGTCACAATCCTGAGTCATTGTGTAGGGCTTTAGAAAAAAGATACGATCGAACAAATGTTGTAATTGCTGACACAATAAAAGGAAAAGGGATTTCTTTTTTGGAGAATAATCCTGCGTGTCATCATATTGTGTTAACGGAAAAACAATATAAGCAAGCTTTGGAGGAGAATAAGTATGAAATTAAATAAACTTAAAGCAAAGATATTCTCAAATATGGGAGAGCCTGCTTCTATATTTGGTGTGGCATTGATGGAATATATGAAAGAAGATGATAAGGTGATCGTTTTATCTTCTGATGTTTCTAATTATGCCGGGTTAGATAAATTTAAACGGACGTATCCTGATCATTTTATAAATGTAGGTATTGCAGAACAAAATATGATAGGAATAGCTGCTGGCTTTGCAAGTGAAGGCTATAAAGTCATCGTTGAAGCACAATCTTGTTTCCTAAGTATGCGTAGTTTTGAACAATTACGTCAGTATAGTGGTTATATGGGCTTCCCTATAGTCTTCATAGGTATTAATGCTGGACTATCTTTAGCTTATATGGGTAATACACACTTCTCCATTGAAGATTATGGATTAGTTCGGAATATAGCTGGAATGCAAGTATTTTCACCATGTGATGCAGGTGAAGCTGTAAAGGCTTTTTATGCGGCAATGCAGTCTGATGTGCCATCATACTTACGGTTAATGGGTAGCTTAGGTGCACAAATGGTATATGATGATGATTTTAATTTCGAAGTCGGTAAACCCATCTCATTATCAGATGGTTCTGATATTCAGATTTTGGCAACAGGAAATATGGTAACTACAGCTTTAAAAGTGCGTGCGCTTTTGGAAGAAAAAAATATTAGTGTGCAAGTCATGGATGTACATACAATTAAACCATTCGATGCGACTTGTCTGTCTTTGAATGCAAAGTTAATAGTTACTATAGAAGAGCATACATTGGTGAGTGGATTAGGAAGCATTGTCGGTTTTGAGCTTGCGCAATTAAAAAATACTCCCAAATTATTGCCAATTGGACTACCCGATAGCTATGGTAAGGTTGGAGAATATAACTGGATGTTGGAGGATAGAGGACTTTCCGCTGAAAATATTGTAAATAAGATATTGTCAAATATAAATTAAAATGAATATGGATATATTAAATGAAGTAAAGAACATCGTTGCAGAAGTTTGCGAAGTAGAGATTTCTAAAGTTAATAACGATAGCTCTATAGGCGATTTTGATGCATGGGATTCTATTGGTCACCTTACGATTCTATCGACGGTTGAGGAAAAATTCGGGATAGAGTTCGATCCAGAAGAGATGATGGATTTGGAAGATATAAACGATATTGTTAAAGCTGTAGAAGGAAAAGTAATGTAAAGAAGTTATGAGTATAGAAGAAGTCATCTATCATCATGCACGAGAGACCCCTGAAAAGGTAGCAATTATATCAGGGGCAGAGCAAATAACTTATGCAGAACTTTGGGAGGCTATTAAGCGAGTTGCTGGGACTTTGTTAGAGCGAATGGCTCCTGGCAATCGTATTATTCTGTCGGCTAATAAAGAGATTGATTTCATTTATACCTATTTCGGAGCTCATTTAGCACATTTGATAACGGTTCCCATTGATTCGGAAACGAATGTAACACGTTTACAACGTATCGTGGATATAGCAACTCCTAAACTTATTATTGGGAATTTGAAATACGACGGTGGAAAGAAAATCACACCCTTTTCTGAGATTTGCAAGAGTAAAGTCCCATTAGGATCCATAATTTTTCCTGATGAAAATAATATCTCTGATATTCTTTTTACGACAGGAACTACAGGTTTACCTAAAGGGGTAGCTCTTTCTTTCCATAATCAAATGATAGCAGCTTCTAATATTAATAGTTTTATAGGAAATACAGATAGCGATATAGAGTTATTAGCTTTACCGATAAGTCATAGCTTTGGTTTAGGTAGAATGCGATGTGTATTCTTAGCAGGTGGAACTTTAGTCTTGCTTAATGGTTTTGCAAGTATGAAGAAATTCTATGGCGAATTAGAACGTTGTAAAGTCACAGGCTTCGGAATGGTTCCTGCAAGTTGGTCTTATATTCAAAAAATGAGTAAAGACAGGATTGCAAATTATGCACATCAGTTGCGCTATATAGAGATAGGAAGCTCGTTCATGTCCTTATCAGACAAGGAGCATCTTATGACACTTCTACCCAATACTCGCATTTGTATGCATTATGGGCTAACAGAAGCATCACGCAGCTGTTTTATTAGCTTTCATCATGATAAAAATGCGCTATCTTCTGTAGGAAAGGCCTCTCCAAATGTTGATATAAAGGTCTTTGATGAAAAAGGATTCCCTGTCAGCGACGGAAGTGACGGGGAAATTTGCGTAAAAGGTGAGCATGTGTGTACAGCTTATTGGGGAGTTCCAGATGAGATATTTCATCAAGACTTTAACGGTGACTATTTTAAAACGGGTGATTGGGGACATATAGACTCAGATGGTTATGTATATTTACAGAGCCGAAAAAAAGAAATAATAAATGTAGGTGGGAAAAAAGTTTCTCCAATAGAGGTTGAAGAGCAGCTTAATCAAATAGAGCATATAAAGGAAAGTGCCTGTGTTGGCATATTCGATGCTGTTTTAGGCGAAGTTGTAAAAGCTTATATCGTTAGTGAAAAACATGATATAGACTTTAACCAAGTAGTAAAACTATTGGGTAGTAAGCTGGAAAATTATAAAATCCCTGTAAAATTTGAGTATATTGATGCTCTACCTAAAACTCAAAATGGAAAAATACAGCGGCATTTATTAAAAGAGAAAAATTAACAAATATGGAAAAGGAAACAAATATAGACAAGCTCTTTACATTAGATACTTTTTCAAACGATGCAATATCAGATAAACTATTTTTTAATTCTTTAAAAGATGAACTGATATTTCACTATGAAAATAATGAAATGTATAAGCAATTTTGTATAAGGAAGAACTTTAATCCTTATACAAATTTCTCACTTGAAGATATTCCACCTGTTTCTGTCAGTGTTTTTAAAGAGTTAGGGAAATCTTTATCTTCAGTCCCCCAAGATGAAATTAAATTAACTCTTCAATCTTCGGCAACATCTGGCATTCCTAGTTCTATTGTTGTTGACAAGATAACTGCTAAACGGCAATCGAAAGCTATGATACGGGTGATAGAGGAAGTAATAGGGCATCAGAGGAAGCCTTTCCTTATTATGGATATTGACCCAAAATCTGAATTTAAACAGCTTTTAGGAGCTCGTTTTGCTGCGGTAACAGGCTATTTAAAGTTTGCAAGTAAAGTTGCTTATTTCCTTAAAGTAAAAGAAAATAATATATCTTATTTTGATATAGAGGCAATGAAGACTTTTATTGATAGTTTAGATAGAAGTCAACCAGTTGTTCTTTTTGGTTTTACTTATATTCTTTATGCAAATGTTTTAAAAGGGATTTCTTCTAAGAATATTAAAATACAACTGCCAAAGGGTAGTCAGATTATTCATATTGGAGGATGGAAAAAATTAGAGTCTGAAAAGATAAGCAAAGACAAATTTAATATTGAGCTTGCCCACTGTTTTGGAATAGAACCTTCTGACATTATAGATATTTATGGTTTTACCGAGCAGATGGGATTAAACTATCCTGATATGAAGGATGGGTGGAAGCATTGTTCTGTTTATTCAAAGGTAATAGTACGTGATGTTGTTACACACGAGGTGCTTCCTGCAGGTAAAGAAGGTATGTTAGAGTTTATATCTCCAATCCCGCATTCATATCCGGGGAACGTTATTCTAACAGATGATTTAGGAGTTATTGATCCTAATTTTACCTCTAATGAGGTAGGAGGAGAGCGTTTTAAGGTCTTAGGCAGAATAAAAAAGGCAGAAGTCCGTGGTTGTGGTGATATTTTATCTCAGAAATTAACTTTCGTAAAGAAAAGAGAGGATAAGGTGGTTGATAAGCATCTACAGGTATTATTGCATGCTGAAAGTTTAAAAGCTTCAGACCCACTATTACAACTTCAAGAATTGATTGTAAAGTTAAAGGCAAAGCAAGAATGGCTTCGCCATCAACCGACAGAAGCTCTTATTGGACTTATTGCAGAGGTAGCGAAAAAATGGTCAGACGATACTTCTTTAGCCTTCTTGAAGGATAAAGGGCTATTATTCCTTTCATCATGGTGTGATTATAATCATTTGTCCTCAATGGCTCATTTGGGTATTAAGGGGAACTATCAATATTTAGACCAATATTTGGCCTTTCCTAATTCTGAAAAGCACATGCTACATGCTAATGCTCGTGGCTTGGTATGCCATTGGTTAGCAGGAAATGTTCAAATACTTGGGTTGTTTGCTTTGGTTCAATCTATTATCTCTAAAAATGTAAATCTTTTAAAGGTGTCTTCAAGAGATAATGGTGTTTTTGAGACCATACTCAATTCCTTTAAAGGTGTTTATTATAAGACAGCACAGGGATACACAATAACTGGAGACGAGCTGTTAGATACAATAGGTTTGATATATTTCTCTCATCATGCAGATTTGTTAGGCGAGGAGATGTCAAAGCAGGCTGATGTACGTATAGCGTGGGGAGGAAAAAGTGCTGTAGAAACGGTTTGCGGTTATCCTACTAAATTTGATGCAGAGACAATCATCTTTGGACCAAAACTTTCTTGTGCTGTTATAGCAAAAGAGATGTTGACGGATGAGTCTGCCGTAAAGAAGTTGGCACGCCGTATTTCTGTTGATGTTTCTGTATTTGATCAGACGGGCTGTGCCTCACCCCATAATCTTTTTATAGAAAAGAGTAGCAACATATCAATTGAAAAATTTGTAGAAGCATTAGCAAAGGCAATGGAACGGACGGAAAAACAAATACCCAAAGGTACAGTATCCCAGGAAGAGATTTCTGCTATTCATTCTATTCGGGGAGTTTATGATTTTAAGGGTAAAGTTATAGGGAGTCCAACAATGTCTTGGACCCTATTAATTGATACGCAAGTGAAATTAGCTAATCCAATCTATTCTCGTACGCTATTTATTCATCCCGTTGAAAATTTAATGGAAGTGATACCTCTTCTTAATGAAGATATTCAAACTGTTGGTCTTGCAGCTTCTAATGAACGAGCGATCTCTTTTGCTGATGCTGCAGCACAAAGAGGCGTTGCCCGTTGCCCTCAATTAGGAAGGATGCTTAATTTTGAAATGCCATGGGATGGTATTTTCCTTTTTGATAGACTTGTACGTTGGAGTACGTTAGGTGGACCGTTGCGATAATTTCCCTCCCACACAATAATTATTTGTTATAATTTATTTGTGAATTTTAAATTAAGATGGAGAAAGAATGCAAGAAAATATGTAATTTACATTGTGTCCCTGACGATAAGTTTATTGATGGATTAATTGAGGTAATGGATTATACATCCAATGCTAAGGTAAAGAATGAATTTATCTGTATATCCGAACATGAATTTACTTATAAGTATATCAAAAAGAAAGAACGAGTAAAGTGCATAACATCTTCACAACTGTTGAGTTATATTGCCCATGGCGAGTTTAATGTTATATTTCTTCATAGCTTATATTCAATTCCTCTTAATGCTATTATAACAATACCAAAGGAAATTAAAATTGTGTGGTTAGCATGGGGCTACGATTTATATTGTAAACCTACAATGTGCTCCCCTTTCATAAAAGTATCGCTTTACCATAAAAAAACTTGTAAAGCATTAAAACGAACTTCTTGTAAGGAGGCATTATATGAAGGCTATTGTTATGGCAAATATCTTTTCAATAGAAAAAAAATACAAAGGATTGTCAATCGTATAGACTATTTTTCTGGTGTAATACCAGCCGAGTATCATTTAATGTCCCGACTGCCTTATTTTAAAGCGCAAGAGGTTGTGTTCAATTACTTTAAATTGGATGCTATTATATCAAGAAAAAATTTAGATACTTTCTTTCCAATAGGACGGAATATTCTTGTTGGTAACTCAGGAGATCCCTCCAATAACCATTTGGACGCATTTGAGCTATTGAGACATTTAAATTTAGAAGGAAAAAAAATATATGTCCCTCTTAGCTATGGCGGAACAGCAGATTACCGTGGTAAAGTAAAAAAAGAAGGAGAAAAGTATTGGGGGAAGAATTTTATAGCATTAGAAACATTTCTGCCTTATGAAGAGTATTGCAGAATAATCGCATCATGCGGTTCTGTTATTATGTTCCATGAGCGTCAACAGGCTTTGGGCAATATATCTGTTGCTCTGTGGAATGGATGTAGCGTTTTCCTTTCTGAAACAAGTGAAGTTTTTAAGATGTATAAAGCAATGGGAATTCCATTATTCAGTCTACAAAGCGATTTAGTGGATGATAATCTTCAACAAGTTTTTTCTCGAGAGGGAATCATGTACACACGAGAAAGACTATTAGCGTTTGGAGCAGAAGAAGTGTTACTTGGTAATATTCGAAAATTATATGAAAAGTTGCAGCCTGATATTTTTACTTCCCCATCTAAATAATCAGTACGTGGTTTAATGAAACGATTCAGGATTGGACATGAGCTGATTTCAAAACAGAAAAGGTTGGTGCGAATTTAAGCAAGAATGACAGACCCTTGTAAGATGTTAACAATGAGTGTGTTGTGGAAGGCCTTAGCATATGGCCTTTGAAAGTAAAATACGAAATGGTGCATTTCCATCGGTTTTATCCAATAAAACAGTTTGTTTTGTGCAGAAAAAGCATTGTAATTATAAAGTAAAATGATTGGCTTTGTGGCGCGAAAGCATAGCTTTTTAGAGTAAGAGATGTTGAAGAATGAAGAAGATGCATGTTCATAGTTTGTTAGGGCGTTATTTCATTATGTTTGAAAGGATGTGTTTTGGTATTTTATTCTTATAAAACAGAGAGGGAGGTCGTTCACTCATCCGTGTTGCTTATTTTCGTTTAAGCTTTCAACCGGTTATCCAACTGCTTATCAATTAATTTATATTGATTGCACTATTTCCTGCCTTTTTATTTACTTATTAACATTTTGTTAGTCATTTCTCCTATACATAGGTGGCTATGTCTTATTGGATGATAGGACAATGCGACTAACCATCAAGTAGAATTCGTACAGGTTTTAATGGAACAATCAGAAGTTATTTAGTGAGAGACTTTTCTTATATATTGGTATTTCGAGAAGATGGAAAATAAATCTTTAAAATCTAAAACAACAAAAGGATTACTTTGGAGTAGTATAGATCGGTTTTCTAATCAAGGCGTTCAATTTCTATTCTCTATCGTATTGGCACGACTTTTAGTCCCAAGTGATTATGGAATTGTTGCTATGGTGGCAATATTCTTTATGCTTGCCCAATGCTTTATAGACAGTGGATTTGGTTCTGCGTTGGTGAGGAAGCAGGATAGGACTGAAGCTGATTTCAACACTTGTTTCTATTTTAATATTGTTGTAGGCATTGTTTGTTATTTGTTGCTGTTTGTCTGTGCGCCCTTTATTGCTGATTTTTATAATCAGCCTATTCTTAGTCCCATTGTCCGGGTTTCAGGTTTAAATGTTCTTTTTAATTCATTATGTATTGTCCAAGGTGCTCAATTCACTTTTAAAATAGATTTTAAATCGACTGCAAAAATCTCTTTTTCTTGTACTATCGTTTCGGGTATTATTGGAATTGCTTTGGCTTATATCGGCTTTGGCGTTTGGGCATTGGTATGGCAGGGTGTTGTATCAACATTCCTTAAGATGGTATTCTATTGGATAGTTGCTGGCTGGCGGCCTAAATGGATTTTTTCTTGGGAATCGTTTCGGTATCTATTTGGCTATGGTTCGAAACTGTTAGCCTCTTATTCTATAGGAATCATTTATGAAAATATCTATCCGTTGGTAATAGGTAAGTTCTATACACCAGCACAGTTGGGGAATTATTCAAGAGCATTAGGATGGGCACAACTCCCATCTTCTAATATAACTAGCGTATTGCAAAGTGTCACTTTTCCTGTATTAAGTGAAATGCAAGATGATGAAGAGCGGATTGCAATCAATTATCGTCGGTTAATCCGTTTGTCAGCATACATTATTTTCCCATTGATGATTGGGCTTGCTGTTGTTGCATCTCCTTTAATTAGAATTGTGTTGACAGAAAAATGGGATGGCTGTGTATTATATTTACAGATTATTTGCTTGGCATTAATGTGGTATCCTGTGCACGCCATTAATCTAAATTTATTAGAGGTAAAAGGGCGTTCAGATTTATTTCTTAGATTAGAAATTATTAAGCGAGCTGTTGGTGTCGTTATAATGATTATAACAATCCCTATGGGGGTTTTGGCAATGTGTTGGGGAATGGTTATCTCTTCTTTGATAAGTCTGTTCTTGAATACACACTATACAGGAAAACTTATTAAGGTGGGTTATTTAGTTCAAATGCGTGATTTATTACCCATTCTCTGTGTTTCATGTGTTATGGGCGGGGTAAGTTTTTTAGTAGTTAATTCTGTTTCTGTGGAATGGCTGAGCCTTTTGTTAGGTGTAGTAGTTGGTGGAGCTCTTTATTTGACCCTTTCCTATATTTTCTTGCGTGATGAGGTTGATTATATAATGAGTATTATCCATAAAAAATAAAATGAAGATACAACGTATTATAATCGTCAGACCGCATAGTGCATCTGGAGGAGCTTTAGTGTTGGCTGCTTTATGCCGTTTATTGCGCGAGCGTGGTATAGATGCACGCTTGTTTGATATTCATGTTGAGCCGACGCGTAGAACAAAGTTATGGAAATTTTGGTCTTCCTGGATAAAACATATTTTGCGTTTCCTAATTTATCCTTTGTTGTGTCGCTTTAACAATCCAAATAGTCCACGATATAAGATTTATCAGACCTTTCTTCGAGAACCCATAGAAGGAGTGAAATTACAATGGAACCCTTTTTTCAGTCGTAAAAATACAGTTGTATTATATCCTGAAAAGGTATATGGAAATTTCCTTAAAGCAAGACATGTTGTGCGTTGGCTACTTTATTATAATCCTTATCCAAATGATGAAAAGGCGTATGGGAAAGATGATTTGGTAATAGCTTTTCGTAGTATATTTAACGATGAGAAGCTCAATCCAAAAGGTTACCAACTTCAAATTTCATGGTTTAATAATCAGCTTTATAGACAATATAATTATGGTAAGCGAGAAGGTAATTGTTATATTATACGTAAAGGAGCGAATAGAAATGATTTGCCAACACATTTTGATGGTCCTGTGATAGATTCTTTATCTGAAGAAGAAAAGGTGCAAGTACTTAATAAATGTGCTTATTGTTATTCCTATGATTTGCAAACGTTCTACTCAGCCATTGCTGCTATCTGTGGTTGTATATCTGTGGTAGTTTTAGAACCGGGTAAAGAGAAAGAAGATTATTATAGTGTTGCTGATTTAGAAAACCAAGATGGAGTCGCGTATGGTAATACGCCAGAGGAAATTAAAAGGGCTTTAGCAACTTGTGATAAACTATTGGAGAAAGTCAATTTTGTGGCACACAATGCACGAGAGATTGACATTTTCTTAGCATTGTTACAAGCTAAATTCAATTAATTGTTTGAATTTTAATGGGACGGATTGTTTACATAGATAGTTTAAAGGGATTGGCAATACTTTCGGTTATTGTTTCTCATTGAGTGTTGTTCTGTGAGGGAGGATAGAATATAAATAAAATAAAGCATATTTTAAATGAATACTTTTGGGTTATATGTGTGTCGTCTTTCTTATTTAATTAACTTAATGACATTACGCAAACTCTTTATGTGGACACGATTATTTATATGAATTGTTATGATTATACGTAATTCTTTATCACTATTATATAAGCGATATAAATATTATCGCTTTGTACGTAAAGCGAAATTTAAAATAGCATCTACTCATGAAACAATAGACTACATCGTTGCTCATCGCTGTTCTGTCTCGAGATATGGCGATGGTGAATTTGACGTAGCATTTGGTGTGAGTAAGTTCTTTCAGAAGGCTGATCCTGAATTAGCGGAGCGTCTTAGAGATTTGGTGAATGTATCAGAGAAAGAATTTATTGTATGTTTACCGTTGGGGTTATTAACATTAAAGAATTTGCGTAGGGATACTCGGACTCATTGGAGAGGTTTTGTTAGATACAATGGTGATAAAATACTGAAATTACTCAATCGGGATAAATATTTTGATACATGGTTTACTCGCTTTTATATAGATTTTGCCAACAGGAGTGGAACTAATGCTGTAGTAGATAATATTAAACGGATATGGGATGGGCGTGATGTATATATCATAGAAGGTGAAACGACGCGATTTGGTGAAGGGAATGACTTCTTGGATAATGCCAAGTCTATTCATCGCATCCTCTGTCCCTCGAAGAATGCTTTTTCTAAATATCATGAAATATTATCTATAGCAGAAGAAAAAATACCCAAGGATAAGAATACCCTTGTATTAATTGCATTAGGAATGACTGCTACCATTTTGGCGTATGATATGTATAAATTAGGTTATCAAGCAATTGATATAGGGCATGCCGATATAGAATATTGTTGGTGGAAAATGAAAGCAGAGGATCGTTGCCCCATACCTCATAAGGCTACGTTTGAAGCTTGTGCGTATGAAGGAATCGGTGATGTTAATGATGATATTTATAAAAAGCAGATAATAGCTGAAGTAAAATAATATAGACTACTTGATGTTTGGTGCATAAGCAATCATTTTATAAGAACAATTATTTTTGATGTGCAATTACTAGTGGTGCAATAAAATTGAGACCACATCTATATTAATTTGGTATTTAATTAGTTAGAACGTTTTTTTGATTTTTTGATTTGAAATGGTAAGAGTAATTTTGCAGCCTAAACCTGCAAGATTATGAATATTGGAAAGTACATATTCTCTCAATTCACCATGTGGGGTGATTCCTCATTCTTATGTATAAGAACATTCCTTTCTTTTGAAGAATATTTTTAGCATGCAGCCAAAAGTTTCAGTTATCGTAGCAGTATATAATGTCGCACCTTTTTTAGATAGGTGTTTCACTTCTTTAAAGGCTCAAACCTTAAAAGATTTTGAAGTGATAGTGGTTGATGATGCTAATACAGATACTTTTATGCTAATCGGTGTGAGAAGTCCATTATACGTGAGTATATTGTGATAAGAATTATATTACTGTAACGGAGTCTTTGATAGGAAGATTTCCCTTATTAGCTTATGTGATGAGTTGTAAGTATTGTATATTTTAATAATGGTAAGATTTAGTATCCTCATACCCGCTTATAAGATAACATTCTTAGAAGAGTGCATTAAGAGTGTTTTGGCGCAGAGTTATGAGAATTTTGAGTTGATTATTGTTGATGATGCTTCTCCAGAAGCGTTGTTCTCTGTTATTTCAAAATTTAAAGATAATCGCATTCGGTATTTTCGTAATGAAAAAAATCTTGGTAAGACGAATTTAGTAGCTAATTGGAATCGCTGCTTGGAGTTAGCAACAGGTGAGTTTGCTCTATGTATAGGCGATGACGATCGATTACGACCTACCTGTTTAGAAACGGCGAATGACTTAATACAGAAAAATCCTAATTATGACATTTACCATTTGCGTAAAGAAGTGATAGATGAGAACGGTAATATTATAGGATTGCAAGAAGATCGTCCAGAGCATGAGAGTGTTTATTCCTTATTATGGCATTTGTTAGAGGGTCGTATACAAGTATTGGCTGAGTGGATTTATCGTACAGATAAACTTCGACAGATAGGAGGGTTTTATGAGCTACCTTTGGCTTGGGGATCGGATAATTTAACAGCAAATATTGCTGCTATAGAAAAAGGAGTAGTAAATTGTCATGTCCCTGTTGTTCAATATCGCGCATCTCCGTTTTCTATTAGTTCCAGTCGGAAGACTGAAGATACTATTCAAAAGTGTAAAGCGATGGACTTAATGAATATTTTTTATCAAGACTTTCTTCTACAAGATCCGATAGAGGAATTAGACCAACTTTACTGTAAATTGATAAGGAAGCAATTGAATAAAGTCATAGAATTACGTAAGAAAAAACTTGTAGAGAATAATATTGCAGCATCTTTATTTAATGTTTTCTATTGGTTTGCAAAAAGTAAGGAAATGGAAATCTCGATAAATCAACTTTTAATACTCTTTCTGTATGCATTGAAATCTAAACTAATTGCAAATAAATAAATGTATGAATATACTTTTATCTATTATTATTCCTTGTTATAAAGCAAAGAACGTGTTGGAGCGTTGTGTCGAAAGTATTTTGAGACAAGCATTTAAAGATTTTGAGCTAATATTAGTTGGAGATGGAAGTCATTCATACTTATAAGAAGACTTGGCCTGATGATAATGGGCAGCGTCATGATAAATGGGAGAGAAGGGAACGATATGGAGCCTGATTTAAAGTATAGGCATAGATATATAGAAGTGCTATGCAGAGTTGTTGATAAATATAAATACAGTTGCTTCATTGGAAGAGGGTTCACCACGAGGGGTGATTTTTCATTCTTATATATAAGAGCATCCCTTTCTTTTGAAGAATATTTTTAGCATGCAGCCAAAAGTTTCAGTTATCGTAGCAGTATATAATGTCGCACCTTTTTTAGATAGGTGTTTCACTTCTTTAAAGGCTCAAACCTTAAAAGATTTTGAAGTGATAGTGGTTGACGATGGAAGTACAGATATCTCTGGACAGATTTGTGATACCTATGCTCGTGAAGATAATCGTTTTAAAGTCTTTCATAAAGCAAATGGAGGAGTAGCGTCTACAAGAGAGTTTGGAGTAGCGAAAGCTTCAGGATTGTATATGATTCATGCGGATTCTGATGATTGGGTAGAGCCAACAATGCTTGAGGAACTTTATGATAAAGCTGTTGAAGAGAATGCGGATGTAGTTATTTGTGACTATTATCGAGATACGGCATGTAATTCGGAATGGATTTCACAGTGCCCAAAAAGTCTTGTTCCTTCATCCATTGTGAAAGAATATCTTGATGGAAGGTTATTTGGAGCTTGTTGGAATAAGCTTGTTCGATTAGAAACATGGGGAAAATTGAATATCCATTTCCCGCATATTAATCTTTGCGAGGATGCTTTAGTTAATATCAAAATGGCTATGTCTGATACCCATTATTCATATTTAGATAAGGCTTTCTATCACTATGTTAGAGACGAGAACCTAGATGCCATTACTCGAGATAATAATCCACGGATGGGATTAAATGCGTATAGGGCGAGTGTGAACTATCGTGCATTGTTGTATGGTACCACGTATTGGGACTATTATGTCCGACATGGCATGCCTTTATTTGCTTATTGGACACTATATTATGGAGGTGTTTCCAAAAAAGAGTTTCGACAAGAATTTGGAGATTTAGTATCTATAGTAAGTGCACAATGGTTGGTAAGGCTATCTTTACGTTGCTTTTGGTTGGGACAATTCTTTTTGCGTTTGCGAAAATTTGTAGGTAGGTTGTTACATTAATATGATCAGTTTTTGTAATGTAGCTTATGGAAAAAAGTGAGATAAAGCTTCATCATGTCGACATTTCTATAGTGGTGCCATGTTATAAAGTTGAAAAAGCGTTAGAGCGTTGTGTAGAGAGTGTTCTTAAGCAGACATTTCAAGCGTTTGAACTGATATTAGTAGATGATGGTAGCCCAGACCAAACTGGTGTGGTTGCAGATAAAATCGCACTCCGAGATGCACGAATAAAAGTTATTCATCAAGAAAATGGTGGGGTGATGGCTGCACGGCATGCGGGAGCAAAAGCTGCAAGTGGAGACTGGGTTTGTTTTGTTGATAGTGATGATACACTCCCAAAGGATGCTTTACAAAATCTTTATGCTGGTACAAAAGCGATGGAGACTGTTGAGATGGTTGTAGGGTTTCGCGATGGCGTGAAGATTAAGATGTTCGATGCTGCCTATAGTTTAGAGGATTATCGTTATGATACCATTGCGCGGAAGGATTTACATGTAGCAGTATATGGACGCTTATATCGACGTAAGCTGTTTACGGATTTTATGTTTGACATTCCACGAAACGTATTACAAGGTGAGGATTGGTTGTTTAATGTCCGTTATGCTTTTGCAATGCAGCATAAACCTGTTGTTGTCGAAAGATGTGTTTATCATTATATTATTACAGATGGGGGACTGCATACATCAGAAGAGACACCAAAATCTTTGATAAATTATGATTTGTTGCGATTGGTTTCTATCCCTAAACAATATCAACAACAATATATGTCTGCCATCATGGAGGCACGATTTATTCTATTATTGGATTGGACATTTGCGAACCTTTTTAGTGTAAGGTGGCAATCAAATGCTTTTGTAACTTATCTTAAGAGTGAAATAAAGAGGGTAAATTATCTTCCAACTTTTCAACAAAAGATGTTGTTGAGTTCAAATATTCCCTTACGTTTTTTATATTTTAATTTTTTACGGTTAACTTATCATTTTCAATAGATGGAAAAAGAATGTAAACTCAGTATTATCATTCCTATGTATAATGCTGAAAAATATATAACACGGTTGCTGACTTCGTGCTACCAACAAGATTTGGAAGAGTCGTTGTTTGAGGTTATTGTTATTGATGATGGCTCAATAGATAAGGGCAAAGATATTGTGTCTGAGTGGCAAAACACACATGTTAATTTGATTTATTGCTATCAAGATAATGCAGGACAAAGCTTGGCGCGTAATTATGGATTAAGCATAGCGCGGGGTGAGTATGTGTGGTTTGTTGATGCTGATGATGAAATAGAACGAAATTGCTTAGGTAAGCTTGTTAAAGAAGCATTTAGTAAAAAGCTTGATATACTTTTCTGCAACGAAATCTTGAAGTTTGAAGATGGGCGTCCAAACCAAACTGGCGATTACGTGGGCATGCTTTACGATAAGGTTTGTTCTGGAGAAGAGTGTTTTAGACATGGTTTCTATGCTTATGCGGTATCCCAATGTCTAATAAAACAGAAGTTACTAAAAGAACAACAATTGTTATTCAAACCAAAACGTATAGGCGAAGATGCAGAATTGTGCTATCATCTTATGGCTTATGCAGAAAGAGTCACTTTTATTCATGACGCCTTCTATATCTATCATGTAAATGGGGATTCTGTTACACAGGCCAATATGGATAAACCTGAGGTAGTGCGTGGCAAACTTATGGATACGATTAGCGTAAGTGAGAGCTTAATTGCTTTAGCTGAAAAAATTAAAAAAGAAAAGCCTTTTATCGCTTCATGCCTTAAATCGCGTGCAGAACAAATCGCATTTGGTGCACTCTATTCTTTGTGGAAGCAGCGTAAATTCCTCGAAGATGAGCTTCCTACAATGATTGCAATATTGAAAAAAGACCGAGTGCTACCTTTTAAAATAAGTCCTCTACAGTGGAAACGCTTTCTTATCGCAACATTTATAATTAATAGAATGTAAAGATGTCCCCACATCTTTGAACTCATGGCGAAAGATATTGTAGCTTTACTCATGATTCCATTCTACTTTTTTAAGCGTGATGGGATGAAGCGATATCGCTTAAAACGGTGGCTTGAGAAGTATGGCATGTGATAGTTCTCATAATTTATTCATTGCTTTGTAATGCTGATTTCTATTCTCATTTTCCTGATTTTGTTAGCCCATCTTCCTTGGATTGCAATTATAGTTGTCTATCCATGGAATGTATTGGCTGTCTATACTTGGCTGCATCCACAGAAACGATGGGCAAGGCCATTAGCCATACCTTATCGAATGGTAGCGCGCTTCACTCGATCGGGTTGGGAAAAGTTTTGTGCCGTGCATATTGGTCACCTTCCTTCTTATCATTTGCGTAAGTGGATGTATAAAGGACTTGGAGTGCAATGTGAGGAGAATGTCATATTTCGGTATGGCACAGAAATATGGTCGGCGCACCATTTGCATATCGGAAAGGGGATGATTGGTGGATACGATTTATTGTTAGATGCGCGCAATGGGATAGAGATTGGAGCGAATGTGAATTTTTCGGCACGTGTTTCCATCTATACGGAGCAACATGATTATCGTGCAGCCGACTTTGGTTGCGATGATTCTATTTGTAAGAAGGTAACGCTTGGCAATCGTGTTTGGGTAGGTCCCAATGTGATTATCCTTCCAGGAGTGACGATTGGCGAAGGTGCTGTGCTGGCTGCAGGCTGTGTTGTGGCGCACGATGTGCCACCTTTTACTGTTGTTGCAGGTATTCCTGCCAAGAAAATCGCTGAGCGGCCGCAGCATCTCACCTATCAATTTAATGGGAAAGGTGGGCGGCTTTATTAAAGGAGTTTTTGCTTGTGGAACAACATAAAATCAGAATTGCTTATATCACCGAGGGGCTGTGGCATGCTGCAGGCATGGAGCGCGTGCTTTCTTTGCGGGTAAATGCGATGTGCCATGATTTAGATATCACGTTTATCACGTTAGATGATGGGAGTCGTCCAGACATTTTTCCATTAGATCAGTGCATCGAGCGAGTGCATCTTCCGGCGAAGACCAAGGCCGAGTGTTATGCAGCTTTGTCGGCCTATTTTCAGCAGCATCCGCAAGATATTACCGTTTCAACAGGGGGCTTAGAGTCTTTTGTGCTTTATAAGTTGCATGATGGGAGCAAGAAGATCTTCGAATTTCATTTTTCTTTCAACATTTCTTGGGTTTGGATGGGACAACATCGGCGCGGGTTGGCTCTGCAAATTGCGGCATGGATGCAAACCCTGCGGCGCATTCTGTTGGCCAGGAAGTATGATCAGTTGGTCGTATTGAGCCAGAGTGATGCAAAGAAATGGAAGTGTTTCGTTCCACGGACCACCTTTATTTATAATCCTTTGACCATCCATCCGCAAGCCCTCTCAAGTTGTGAGCATCCCAAGGCCATAGCCGTGGGGCGGCTGCACTATCAAAAAGGATTTGACTATTTAATTAAAGCGTGGCAGAAAGTGGCGCAACGCTATCCGCGATGGCAGTTGGATATCTATGGCGAAGGTGAGTTAAGGCAGCGTTTGCAGCAGCAAATTGATGAGGCGACGCTGTCGGAAGTCGTAACTTTGCGGGGGGCGACGAAGGATATCGTGACGAAATATGTCGATGCCTCGATGTTTCTATTAAGTTCGCGTGACGAAGCTTTCGGATTGGTTATCACCGAAGCCGAGGCGTGTGGTTTGCCCGTTGTGGCTTTCGATTGCCCCTCAGCTCCTCACGAATTAGTGCATCATGGGCAAAATGGTTTTATGGTTCCTTTGGGCGATATCGACGGTTTTGCCGATAGAATTTGTGATTTGATTGGCGATGTAAATCTTCGGAAGACATTCGGAACGGCATCGATTGCCGTCGCGAAAAAATTTAAAATGGAGACTATTCAGGAACAATGGATGCATTTATATCAAAAAATTTGTAGTCAAGATGAAAGCTAAAGTTACTTGGAAGAGTATGAAAGCCAGCATAACAGCTGATTTTAAGCATAATTATGCTTACTCATGGGTGAAGTTTCTCCTGACAGATTTCTTTTTCCCCAACTATCGCTTCCGTTTCCTTTTTTGGTTACGTGTAGCTGAATTAGCGCAAGGCAATCGGTGTTTTCTTTGGCTTTATCCGTTGGCTGCAATTTGTTATCACCACTATTCTATGAAAGGAAACATTGAAATTAGTTTCCATTCGGTAGGAAAGGGAGTGAAAATTCAACATACAGCGGGCTTCATCATTGTGCATAGTGAGGCGCGCATTGGCGACAATGTGCATCTCTCTCCCGGAGTGATTGTTGGTATTAGTTCTCTTCATCGGCGTCATGAGTTACCTGTTATTGGTGACGATTGTTATTTAGCTCCTAATGCGAAGGTTTTTGGAATGTGTCACATCGGTAATCGAGTATTGATTGGAACCGATACGATTGTGCGAGATATGGATGTTCCTGATGATGCAATCGTTGTGGGAACACCTGCTAAAGTGATGTTGAAGGAGCAAGGAAAACGATCTACATGATGGCATATATGAATGCAATGATTTTTGTACAGTCTTTATTTTTCGATGTCATTGATTGGGGATTATAGTCTATTCTTCTCTTTTAAAATATGGATTTATTGCAAAAAATAGTGTTGATATCCCTGTCAACACCCACTTATAATAATGTTAGATCAGCTTCGGCTCTGCCCTATCATCTCATTCAGGCGCAACGTAGCGAAGGAACTGAGTTCGTCGTTTATTCGTTTAACATCAACGAAATTGCACCTGATGAAATCAAGCAGATAGAGGCCACCTTAGGCATCACCATCAGGTTGTTGCCGCGTCCGCGTTGGATGTTGCTCATGATGCGGTTGCGACTGCTTCTGTTGCGTGTGTTTTTGCGCTATCCTTTGGCCTCCTATTATCGCCTTCCGTCGGCT
>ERZ772986.320-NODE-320-length-30894-cov-5.111515_pt1 | contig 30894 bp, 27 predicted proteins | sample MGYA00511898_ERZ772986 | MGnify/ENA primary metagenome ERZ772986 (study PRJEB29015, sample SAMEA2737934) | human oral metagenome | biome: human oral; feature: human-associated habitat; material: dental | place: China | collected 2148 ... | reverse complement strand
ACTACGAGTTTTTTCATATTGCCGATCCTTTCATGCCACTAATGACAAAGTTAGTTATGAGAAATGCGGAGAGAATGATAATGATGCCGATAACGGTACCGAGAATGGTGTTTTTCGCCTTGGTAAGTTTGTTAGTGTCGCCGCCAGAATTAGCGTAATTGATACCAGCCAGCACTAACATCAAAACTGCAATCGCCCCGGCAAAGAAATACACCGTATTGAGAATGTTGCCCAGTGCATCCGCCGAAGCACCGTTCGTCGGAATACCCAGCGAATCTGGCGACCCCAATACACCGGCTACAAATCGCATCATGATCGTGGCAACCCCAATCCGTCAGCCACGACATTCACCAGCGCCACCGAGGCGATAGCAATCACCAGGCCAATCGCCGCATTAATCACCGTCTTCATACCATTGGCCATCTGTCCCGGCTCACCATTGCTCGTCAAGTACAAAAAGCCGCCGTATATCACAAAGCCGACCGTCACAAAGCCCGCCAGCTGCAACAGATCCTCGACAACATTCAATATCGCCCGCCAGATAAAGCCGTTGAGCGTGGCGTAATTACCCGGGTCGTTTTGGGCGCGCTTATCACCATTGTCGACGATCGCTTTGAGATTACAATCCGACTTGGTCAGCCCGTCGTACCACGGCTTGAGCGTCAAGATGTTACCGCCACAAGCTGCGCTGGCCGGTGTTGCCTGAACCACCGACAGCATCAACGACCCCGCGATCATCAGCCCCAGCGCGATCACAATGTGCTTCATCAGAACACCCCCCCAGGGATCAGGAAATTAGTGATAGCCACAAAAAACGCGAATATGATGAGGCCGATGGCAGTGTTGACCCAAAGCTCTTTGGCTTTTTTGATATTGTCTGGGCTACCGCCAGACGCAGAGTAGAGAATACCGCCATATATCACCGTACCGACCGCCAAGACGCCGATACCAGCAGTCATGATCTGGATAACCATTTTGATGATACCGAGAATAGCAGCATCACCAGTCGCACCGCCACAGTTAATGATCGAGGTCTTTGTGCCGCCGCATTCAATATCAGCGAACGCAGGCATACCAGACAGCACGACGCCACAGATAATGGTTGCGAGAAAGATAGCGGTGATGAAAATATTTCTTTTTGTCATATACGAATCTCTTACCCTAAATTGTAAAATAGTGGCAGGAAAAATGCAAACGATTTCTTGAAAAAGCCATAAAAGTTTGCTATCATACGGAAAGTTATGCGCCCGTAGTGAAGTTGGCCTATCACGCCTCCCTGTCACGGAGGAGATCGCCGGTTCGAATCCGGTCGGGCGCGCCAGAATTAGCACTATTGTTACCTAGCAGCCCATTTCTTGTGAGATAAGGGCTGTTTTCATTTATTTATTACTTAGGGTATTGCTAAATTTACAGAATGTGTTACAATGATGTTATTCAGAGTTTATTATCTACTCTGAGGTGGATTAAAACTACTCTATGACTGGCCACCGGCCAGAGAAAGGACTCCAAGCGTTATGGCAGGACACAACCATGACCCAAGTAGTTCATTAGAAAAAAGCTTATCTCGTCGCAAGGTGTTGGCCGGACTGGTTGGCGGAGCAACTATGCTGCTTGCCGGTTGTGGTAAAGGAGATCGAATAGCCGTTCCCCCAGACTACTCTACACAAAGCGCTTCACCATCAGAGTCACCATCCGCCCAACCATCATCAACTGAGACTATTGATCCAAAAGACTTGGCTGAAAAAAGATATAAGCAGGTTAGAGAAAAGTATGCAAACATAACCCCCGAAGAGTTTGCTGGACTTACGAACGAAGAGTGCTTGTCACCGTGTAGGGAAGAACTTCTTCTTGCAGAGGCGTGGGGAATCATACATAACCCAAACAATAGTTTATATAATCCATCAACGGGGATTAAACCTGGTGAATTTTACGGAATACCCGCATCACCAACAGATTCCCCCGAAGAGGTCGCGGGCAAGCTATTTCTTCCTGTGGTCGCGGCTTTCGATGTTGGCCCGTGGGACCCTAACTTTGCAAGATATGTAGCATCCGCGGCAATCTATGGCAATCCCGAGTTAAGAATATCCGTCCTAAACGATATGTTGCGCAATGGAAAGATACCAGGCCCAGAGTACGACGGCAAAAAGGCCATAGCGACACTTCTAGAAGCTAAGGACGAGAAAGAAAAATCGAGCTACAAACATAAGGTGCCCGGCTCAAATATGTTTCCGATCCTTAAGCCAAGGTTTTGTAGTGCCAAACCCGTTGTGGATACAAAGACTGGCAAATCACTACCAACGGAAGGGCTCCAGATTTTTACCGAGGCAGAAACCACCGGCACAATTCTTGGTATGGCCTGGAGGGTTGTGATAGACAATGGATTGTGGCGAATCGTTGACAACGAGGTTAGCGACCTTAAGTCTACCCTCGATTAATTAAGAGACATAGCCGCATCGCCACAGTAAATAATAAATAATACCTCAAAAAGAGAGGCCACTCGGAGCCTCTCTTTTGAAATCGCAGCATAAGCGTGGTAATATATTCTCATAATGCTTACGCAAAAAAAGACCCCGCATCAACGTCTTCGCATTACCTTGGTTGGGCTGGCCGCACTATTAGTCGTTCCGATGCTCATGACGTTTTTTGCGCTGTCGCCAACCGCTAACGCGGCTCGGGCGCGGCTTGATTATTCGCCATATCTCGCCCAAGTCAAACAGCGCTCTCTCGCGTTGGCCATGAGCAACTGTATTAGTCATCGTCAAGGATTTGATAGTGGACTCACCCCAGCAAGAATTGCCAGCGGTGATTGGGGCGGCAGCTTCACCACTATTACTACCGTCGGTCCAGTTGCCGACGGTGACGATGGGCAGTTTAGCTGTAAAGAACTAGTGTCCGCCACACGAGATACATTTGGCTACAGTTCTTTTACCGACATGTTCTGCGCGCTAAAGGGTGAGTGGCGAGATAACGCCGGCCTTGACTGTATTAGCAATATTACCAAGGGTGAGTACAGCGGTGGTAGGTGGAATATACCAAGGGACAGGGGCACGTACGCAATTCAGGTTCTTGAAAAAAAGGCTGGTAAAAGCCTAAAGTTCGACTCGGCATTGGTTAATTATTCCACGGCGATGGCGGCACTCTTGTCGGCCCAAAACGCTGGTTGTAAGGCCGAGTGGCGAGGATATGATAGCGGGGATGACGCCGCAAGTAATGACATAAAGGCCGATCAGCGCAATAAAAAAACAGCGGTTGCTTTAACTGACAGTACGGCAGCTTATGGATATTTTTATCTCCCGGATGCAGGTAAAAGGGTTCGTATGTTTCATGGAGCTGACTCGCCTTATGGTCCTTCTGGTGGTGCAAAAACAGAGATGTCATGTGCGGAGATTGCACAGTGGGCATCAGACAACGCTGAAGCAGCCGCAAAATCAGCAAAAACCGAAGCCGCCGATAATACCCGCAAGGCCGTTTATGACGCTCTCCTAAAAAAATGTATCGAGAAAAACGGCGGAGGCGTCGGAGGGCCAGCGGAGCAAATATGTAAACAACAAGTTGACAGCTGGATGAACGCTTGTAAGGATAAGATGCCGTCGAATGGCAACGTGGCAAACTCTAGTGAATATGTTGATTGTCTGGAAAAACAATCAGGGTATTCTGAAGACGACATAAAAAGCTCTCTTTCTAATATAACCGCCGACACCCCATCCGGTCAAAGCGATAATGGTAATGACGACAGACCCGACTGCGCCGTTAAGGAACTCGGCTGGCTCGTCTGCCCGGTGATTAATTTTATGGCACGTATAGCAGACGCGGCTTTCGCCATGATCGCCGACAACTTCCTAAAGATTGAGCCGGGCCTTGCTTCTGGAGGTGAGGTACAGGCAGCCTGGGGGATCATGCGCAACATTGCAAATGGTGCGTTTATCATTATGTTCTTAGCAATCATCATCTCACAGCTCACTGGCTTTGGCATCTCAAACTACGGCATCAAAAAGATGCTGCCACGGCTCATCATCGCCGCAATCTTGGTGAACTTATCAATTTACATCTGTCAAATTGCCGTTGACTTATCTAATATCCTTGGCTACGGCCTGCGAGCAGGCCTGGGTGGTATCGGTGACGGTATTAGTGCTGCTAATAGTGTCCTAAAGTCAGGACAGGGAGGCGAAACCTGGGGAGGCATAGCATTAACCGTCCTCGCTGGGGCTACGGCCGCAGTTCTCGCTCTTGCGGTTCTAATCGGAGCGCTTGTTTCCGGACTGGTCGTAATGGTGACTATTGCCGCCCTATTGATCGCCCGCAAGGCACTCATCGTCATCCTTATCGTTATTTCACCGCTGGCTTTTGTTGCCTTTCTATTGCCGAATACCGAAAAATTCTTTAGTAAATGGCGCTCAACCTTTGTGGGGCTACTCATGGTCTTTCCAATCGTTGGATTGCTATTCGGCGGTGGTATCTTGGCAGGATCAATTGTTAAAGCGGGAGCTACAGATGCCGATAATATGGTCATGCAGATTGTCGGTGAGCTAATCAAAGTCCTGCCACTCATCGCCGTGTGGAGTGTCCTCAAGAAAGCTATCGACGTTGCTGGGGCGATCGGTCAGCACATCAACAACGCTGGCGGTAGTCTCGGTGGCGGCGCCAAAAACTGGGCAAAGGATAGGTATGCCAATTCACGACTTGGTCAGATGCAAGACTTTCGCAAGAAGCAAGTAGCACGCCGCAAACAGCTCATGCGAGCCGGGGCCTGGAAGGGTAGCGGACTTATGGATCACATATGGAGAAATCGAATGTCTGGGCTTAATGAGAAATTCAACAGGAGCAGGTTGGCAAATAATAAATTCCTCGGAGCGGGCAAAGACGTAAATTACGGCATCCGGAGTGCAGCCGCGGGTCAAGATGCCGTGGACAAAGAAGAGCTCGAGGCAGCAGAAGATCTACTTGCCTACCAATTCAATGGTGATGCGGCCGCTGCACTGAGAAACGCCGGGGACAATGAGATACTTAAACATGTTGCCTTTAAGAAATTAGAGTCAACTGGTAAGCGCGGTGCCGAACAAATGTACGAGTATCTCCAGGGTGGTGGAACCATCAGCAACCGCCGCATGGCAGAAACCCTTACCAGAATGAAAGATGACCACGCCGGCCTGTTTGAAATGGGTAGAACGGCCATCGACCAGATGGAGCAGGACGGAGCAACCTCGGTCAGCTTTAGTCAGCAACAAATGGCCGAGTTGACCGCCAAGGGAGTTAACGGATTAAGTGATGAAAAATTGGCGCGACAGACATCCAGTGCAATTAAGGTTGCTGGTGAAACTGAGTTTACCAAGGGGGGTCAAAGAATGGTCGGTATTTCCGCCGACAGGGCAGCCTCGGTACTTGACAATAAACGCATTAATACCTCGATATCAGGTAGTGCGCGCAAAGAGCTTGAAAATATACGAAACAGTGATAGAGCAGCCGAACCTCAGGAGCTGCGAGTACCACATGACATGAGTGGCGTAACAGCAGATGACGTCAAAAATGCGATTAATTCTACGGTAGAAATTAACAATATCACCGAGGCAGTCCCGTCAGACACCCCGACGGGGAGAACATTCGTTGCCGGAACAGGCAGAGGGCCAGCTCCACCGCAATCCCCACCTTCAGCACCGCCAAATAATCAAAATAACCGCGATAATCGAAACAATAATCCACCTGCCGCCAGCTAAAACTATTGACTTTTCTCTGTAAAAATGCTACCATTACCGGTAATGGAGTGGTTACGTTCACGAGAGCGATCATCAATGCGATGGTTGCAGTGGTTTATATTGCTGGCAGCAGGCCTCCTAGTCAGTATTTTTTTGAGTACGGTCGTAACCTCGGGCCAGGCGCTAGCGGCGGACGCGAAATGGGATAGTAGCAAAATATCCTACGACAACGAGACATTTGAGCGAGTTTCCGACGTCGACAAACTAAAGGCCCTTGACTTAGGATCCGACCAAGTGGTCTACATGTCCAAGAAAACTGTGGCCAATAATCAAGACGTCCGCGTCATTCACTTTCCGTCAACAGGAGACCTCGGATCAATGACCTCGGTGTCGCTAACGACATTCACGTACACTGCGCCAAACACTTACACCAAGAAGGAATCGACCACATTATCAATTGACCCACCGAGCCAAAACTCTGCATCTTCGTGCGAGGTTGCTGGTGGTATCGGCTGGATCCTTTGTCCCGTTTCGGCGTGGTTAGCTAGTTCCATCGACTGGATGTTTGGGGTGCTCAAAAGCTTCCTCGTGGTGCCACCGCTTCAGACGGGTAATCAGACCAGTGGCATCTTTCTGGCTTGGAATATCGTTCGCAATATCGCCAACGGTATCTTTATCGTCATGTTCATAGTCATTATTTACTCACAAGTTACTTCTATGGGCATCTCCAATTATGGCATCAAAAAGATGTTGCCTCGGTTGATTGTCGCGGCGATACTGGTTAATCTGTCATTTCACGTCTGCGCTATCCTCCTCGACCTATCAAACATCGCCGGAAGTGCGCTCCAAGACATGTTCATGAATATTCGTAACACAGTCGCTACCCTGGGCGGATCGGCGCCAGCATCTGAACCAATGACCTGGCAAGAGGTCACCTTCCAGATTTTGGGAGGTGCCGCCGGCGGTGCGGCGCTGGCTGCGGGGCTCCATATGCGAGCCGAGCTACTTCCTTTTGTTGTACCGCTTTTGTGTGGCATTGGACTCGTTATTCTTCTCGTTGTTATCATTATGGCCGCTCGTCAGGCGTTGATCGTTATTTTGATTATCATTTCACCGCTGGCTTTTGTGGCTTATTTGTTACCGGGTACGGAGAAGTGGTTTGACAAGTGGAAGGACGTCTTCTTGACGATGCTAATATTCTTCCCGGGGTTTGCAGCGGCATTTGGTGGGGCGCAGCTGGCAGGCTCAGTCATTATGCAAAACGCCGCGGGACCGAACGGGGCAGTGATGTATATCCTTGGTATGGCAGTCCAGATCGCACCGCTCGCCCTGACGCCACTGATGATTAAGTTGGGCGGTGGACTCCTCGGCAAATTCACCGGTCTCGTCAATGACCGCAGTAAGGGATTATTCGACCGATCTAAGAACTGGGCAAAAGAGAAGAGCGAGATTACGAAACGTAAAAAACTCAATAAACGTCCAGACAGCAAGTTTACCCCAACGGCATGGCGACGCAGACTGGCGCAGTCGTCTCAGAATCGTAAGGATATGCTAGAGGAGCTGCGCAATCAGTCAAACGTACAGCGTACTGAGACTGCTAACTACAGAAAGCTTGACCAGTTCAGGCGCTCTGTTGGAGAAGATAAAAATATTGTCGAAGGGAAGCTGCAGTCGGCATGGAACGCACATCAAAGCACCAACCAGGCGGCTATCATTCAGGATTTCCAATCACGGTCCATTCGTCAAATGGTTGATGCTGAAAAGCAGGTGCTCGACAATCGCTTTACGGCGCTTCAGACTGGACACGGGGAATTGCCAGAAAATGTTGCCGATAACACCGCAGTCCAAGAGGCTGTACAACGAGCACGCGATTCACATCAAACTCTGGCGGTTCAAGGTTTGCGCAAGAGTGGTATCGATCGCGTCCTCAACGATCAGTTCGCTCGTGCCATGCGTGATGACAATACCGGCGCAGAGCTTCGATCGGCCGCTGGTGGTATTGAGGACGCTTACTATGCATCAATTCCAGGTATGAGTAATGACCTTGGGTCGCGGCGCGCCGCTGCCGCTGCTGCTCAAACAGTGAGTGCTGCCTATGAGGAATCGGTTAAGAACGCTACTGCGATTCTCAACGGCAGCAACGTGAGTGATGCCGACACAGTCAGCCTCATTGGTGGTAACGCTGTCGGCAATATACCAGCAACCGACGATATCAGGAATGCGGCTGGTCGCAAGATCGCAAGCAGTCGTGGTGCTAAACCGCTACTTGATATGCTCAGCAAGGTGCAGATGAACAATTTGACAGACGACCTCGCTCAGGAGCTTGGTGTTGCGCTGAAAAACAATAGTGCACGACCATGGTGGCTGGGTGGATCAGAGTGTGTTGATATACAAGCCAATGCCATCAAGGATACCGGTGACGCCTTCAAGGTACGCAATATGATAAAGGCCTTTGAGAAGGGTAAGTTGAGTGCTGACAAGGCCCTAGCGAGTGACGCGGTATTCCTCGAGGATACGCTTGATATGATGCAAAAGTACAATATTGCTGCGCAATTAACCCCTGATACAAAGGAATTCCTCAATGAGAGTATTGAAACCGTCCTAACAGACGAGCTCTATAAGGGTCGATATACTCGTGAGCAAGGAGACGCCCTCAAAGGCATTCAGAGTCTGCTATAATAATACTCAATGGCTGTCTACAAAGTTCCCCAGGATGTGGAAGCTGAAGACAAGCTGCTCGGGCCGTTTAGTTTCAAGCAGTTTATTTTCTTGATCGTCGCGATCGGCATGATTGCGCTAGCGTGGGGACTGTTCTCGGTGCTGCCACCGCTGGCGATTATCCCGGTGCCGGTTGCGCTATTTTTCGGGGCGTTAGCCTTGCCGCTGCGCAAGGATCAGCCGATGGAGGTGTACCTCGCGGCGGTTATTTCGTTCATTCTTAAGCCCAAGCAGCGACTGTGGCGAGCCGATGGTATTGAGCGAATGGTCGAGGTGATCGCCCCGCGGGTTGAGGAAAAGCAATACGGCAAGGGGTATGACCAGACCGAGGTCAATCGCCGGCTGTCGTATCTGGCGACGCTGGTGGACACACACGGTTGGTCGGTGCGCGGCGTCGATAATCCAAACAGCTCGGTGATGAACAGCTCGATGCAGGCGGATTGGTACAATGAGGCTCAGACCGCCCAAGACCCGCTCGACCCAAGTAGCAAGACAGCCCGCGCCTTTGAAACACTCATTGAGCGAGCCGACGAAAGGCGCCATGACGAAATTGTCCAGCAGATGCAACGATCTCAAGCCACCCAGACAACCACACCTGTCCAAGACGACCAAGCCTACTCGCTACAAACCTCGACCTTCAACCCCTATCCAACTATGCAGCAGTCTATCATCACGCCCATCAGCGAGCAGACGACCGCGACGGCCCACACCGACCAGGCGCCCCCTAGCACAGCACCCGTCTCGCCTGCTATAATGGATCTAGCGCGTAATCACAGCGATCTGTCGGTCGCCTCACTGCAACGAGAGGCCGGTCGTATCCAAAAAGAACATGATAAGGAAGTCGTGATTTCGCTTCACTAGGTGGGATGTCTATGCAACCAGATCAGCAACAGCAACCATATCACTATCCACCGGATGCAGCCGCTGCACCACAGTTTGGTGCGCCGTCAAATCCGCCGACCATGCCGGGGGTCATTGCCTCTGGGCCTGACCCAGTCTCCGCAGAACCAACCTCACCGTACGCCCAGTATCCTGATCAATTCAGCCCACTGCCGCAGCAGTTACCCCAAACGCCAACCCAGCCGACGCCAAGCGCACAACCCGCGGCACAACCAGCCCCCAACCCACCGTCCGCACCCGAGCCCAACCAGCCACAGCCAGCCCCGCAACAGCCCGCCAAGCAGCCAACTAACCAGGCAAAACCTCAACAAAAAGGCCCGACCAGCACTCAGAACACGCTGCTATTTTCTGAGATGCGCGAGAATATGATTATCATGAATGACGGCAGCTTTCGGGCGATTGTTCAATGTCAGTCAATCAACTTCGATCTGATGAGTGGCCGCGAGCGGGAGGGAATTGAATTTAGCTACCAAAACTTCCTTAATTCGTTATATTTTCCGGTTCAAGTGCTCATTCGCTCGCGTCGCGTTGACATCGGGCCGTATATCGACCGCCTGATTGACATCCGCCGCAACCAAGACAATATGCTCCTGAACGTGCTGATGGACGACTATATCAACTTCATCGATGTCCTCGCCCAAGAAGCCAATATTATGGATAAGGATTTTTATATCGTGGTGCCGTATTATCAGAGCGGCGACATGCAAGTTATTAAACAGCAGGCCAAGGGTCTGTTCGATAGTTTTTTTGGCGGCAAGAAAGACAACACCGTCACCAAGATTGAACAAACCGCCTACGAGAAGGCCAAGGATGAAATCAAGAACCGAGTTGATTCGGTAATGAGCGGACTGTTTCAGATGGGCGTGAAGAGTTCGCAGCTTAATACCAAACAGCTGGGCGAATTATTCTACAGTTCATACAACCCTGACGTGGCACCGCAACAACCATTGAGTGTTGGCGCCGATGAACTAGCGACGACCTATGTCCGCAAGGGACGAGGCGAATCGCCACATGGATATGGAGGAGTACGACATGGCTAGAAAAAAGAAGCTGGACGCCATTGATATCGCCGCCCAACAGCGGGCCCGCGAGCAGGCCGAGGTTGAGCAGGCTTTTCTCACCGGTGTGAGAACCTTGCGCGACTTTATCGCCCCGAGCAGTCTCGAGCTCAAATCCGACCACTTCCGCCTCGGTTCAAAGTATGGGCGCACCATGTACGTCTACGGCTATCCGCGCGAGCTATACACCGGTTGGCTCAGCTCGGTGATCAACATCGACGAGGTGCTAGATATTAGCATGTTCATTTATCCAGTTGACACCCAGGTGGTGCTCAACAACTTACGCAAGAAAGTGACTCAGCTCGAGGCTAGCCTCAGCATCAATTCCGAGAAGGGCAAGGTGCGCGACCCAGCGATGGAAGCGGCATTGCAGGACGCCGAGGAACTACGCAATCAGCTACAGATCGGCTCGGAAAAGTTCTTCCGCTTTGGCCTTTACATCACGATTTATGCCGACAGCATTGATGAGCTCAACTTTATCCAACACAAGATCGAGACAATTTTTGGCCAGCAACTGGTGTTCTCTAAAGTTGCCTCGGCCCAGCAGGAGCAGGGCCTCAACAGCACTATTCCACAGCTGACCGACCAGCTCCAGGTTCGTCGCAACATGAATACTGGCGCTATTTCCACCAGCTTTCCGTTTACCTCGGCTGACCTGACCGACGGCAAGGGCGTGCTCTACGGTATCAATATGCACAATAACGGCTTGGTGATTTTTGACCGCTTTTCCCTCGAGAATGCTAATATGGTGGTGTTCGCGAAATCTGGTGCCGGTAAGTCGTTCACCGTCAAGCTGGAGGCACTGCGCAGCATGATGCTTGGTTCAGACATCGTGATCATCGACCCAGAAAACGAATACCAGAAATTATCCGACGCCGTTGGCGGTAGCTACATTCGACTCAGCCTCAACAGCGATACCCGCATCAATCCGTTTGATCTACCGCGAGTAATTGATACCGATGAGGCGGACGATGCGCTGAGGGCGAATTTAGTGACGCTGCACGGGTTGTTGCGGCAGATGCTGGGTGGCTCACAGACGACAGCCGGCGGGCAGATTATCGCTGGACTGACGGCTGCCGAGGAGGCTGATATTGACCAAGCACTGATCGACACCTACGCTCGCGTCGGCATCACCGCCGACCCGTTGACCCACCATTCGACACCACCAACCATTGCCGACCTCTACGATACGCTGCTTCATATGGGCGGCACCGGGCCAAGCCTCGCCCAACGGCTGCGTAAATTTACCTCAGGTACTTTCGCTGGTATCTTTAGTCAGCAATCAAACATCGATATCAATAACACCATGGTGGTCTTTAATATCCGCGACCTCGAGGACGAACTGCGGCCGATCGCCATGTATATTGTACTCAATCACATATGGAACATTACGCGTACCGACCAAAAACGACGCATGCTCATTGTCGATGAGGCGTGGCAGCTGATGCGCTACGACGACTCGGCCAACTTCCTGTTTTCTCTCGCCAAGCGCGCCCGCAAATACCAGCTCGGCCTCACGACCATCACCCAGGACGTCGAGGACTTTATGGGTAGCAAGATGGGCCGAGCCATCGTCGCCAACTCATCAATGCAGCTGCTGCTCAAGCAGTCAACCAGCGCCGTTGATGTCCTTTCCAGTGTCTTCAAACTAACCGAGGAGGAGCAAAAACGCCTCGCCAATTTCCCGGTGGGGCAGGGGCTATTCTTTGCCGGACAAAACCACGTTCACATCCAGATTCAGGCCAGTGATACCGAATACGAACTCATCAACACCTCGCCGATCTCTCGACACCAACTACCATCAGAAACGCCGCTCGGCGGGTATGGGGCAGTGTAGTATAATTGGAGGCATATGGCAACAGCAACAAAACCGCCGCGATTTGACACCACGACCGACTCTGATGCTGATGGGCGAGCAAATCCGTTTGAGCTGCATGATGATTCATCGGAGCGACTGAATGCTGGTGAGCAAGCAGCGCTCGACCAGATAGAGGCCGGTCTACGAGATGATAGCCTTGATAATGACCAGTTCGGCTACCAGGCAGGCCGAAAAGATAGCACTGGCGAGGCTGCACAAAAAGTAGCAGATAGAGAGAGTAGTGCTGCAAACCAGAGTCTACCCGGCGGTTTTTATCAGCCGGGAGGCTCCAAGCGAAATAAGCCTAAAGGTCGAGGTGCCAAGCTCATTGCTCTTGCTAAAAAACGTGGCGGTATTGTTGGTTTAATGATATTATTTGGTGTTGGCGGTGGTCTGCTAGCTTCGGTGTTTGGTCCGGCATCAATGCTCATCAACCTCATGGAAAACCTAACCCTTGGCAACGATTCTAGTTCAGTCGTCTCTGAACGACGTCTCGCAAAAAACTTGGCGAATATGATCACAAAGCCCGGCGTTTGCAATAGTAAAAAGATGAAGTGCAAGGCCGGTACTATTTCAAACAAAGGCTTACGCCGTCTCGCAAAGCACGGCGTTGTAGCGGCCGATGCTAAAGGCAATCCGCTTAATCTAAAAAGACTTGGCTACCCCAGTGGTAACCCAGAAAAGTTCATCGTTGACGGTAAACATATCAAGGCCCAGGATCTGCCCGGTTTTTTAAGTGCCAAAGAAAACCGCGGTCTTGCCGCCAAAGTCCTTGGTCGATCCGGTGCATTTAACATGCGATTTCGCGTTTGGTCAAGTAAATATCTCGCCAAAAAGTTCTTTAGTAAGTTTAAGCGCATAAAGCGAAACGGGGGAGCGGCCACGTGGGCCGAAGAAAACAAAAAGAATAACCGACAAAATCAAGGCCCAACAGGTTCTGACGGTGAAAAAAAGAAGACCCCATCCGAAGAATATCGTGCTGACGATAAAGTAAACCAAGCAGACATCGAAGAGTCTGGCAACAAAGCCAAGGCGCATGCTGACAAAAAACTGAAGCGTGCGCGGCGTGCTGGCTCAGCCTACACCCTCGCAACAGGTGCCTGTATCGCTGGACATGTGCCCGACTTTATCGTTGGCGGTGTCGCTGGAGCGCAAATGGCGGCACTTATCCCACCGATAGCTAATATCGTTCTCTCACCGGGATCACAACAAAAAGCTTCAGGCCTTGATCCGCGTTTCGCAATGACTGCTGCCGGTATGGAATTCGTTGGTACAATGTTGACCTCTCGCCACAAAGGCAGCAATGGCAAAGCCGAGTCGGCTCTTGATTCACCACTTCTGCTCTCCGCTATGGGTGTCAATAAAAATAAAGTTCCGCTATCTGAAAAGTTTGCCCCCGGGCTTAAGGTTCGTCGCCACCCAGCCATCCAGGCAATGTATCAATACAAAGATGCCACCAAGGGCGCGTGCAACGTCATCATGAGCGATCAGGCTATGTATTCTGCTATGGCCGTCGATGCAGCAGCGACAGCCTTAGCAGCGCCGACACTTATCGGTGGTATTGTCAAGGCAGTGGGTAATTTCGCAATCTCTCAGATCACCTCTGTCATTGTAGGCGAAATAACCAAAGCAGCCACAAGTGCAGCAGTTCAGGCAATTTTTAAAGCCATCGTCGGTGATAATGATATTGCTAATGCCAAGGGTAGGGAGTTTGGTGACATGCTCGGAACATCGGCTGGTGCATTTTTTGCAGCAGCAAACTCAGCAAAACATCTGCCGGTATTGTCTAAAAAAGGCCTCTCTAGTTTTAATCAAGTTCGTCTCGCTAACGAGCGACAACAACGTGAATACGACATCGCCTCACTCAGCCCATTCGACACCTCTAGTCGCCACACATTCCTTGGCAGTCTCACCTTTAACCTGCGTCAGATGATGCTCCAGTCTGGTAGTTACAATAATTCATTCGCATCAATCTTCTCTAATATCATCCGCCTCCCAGCAATGGCACTTTCATTTGGAGCCACCGCCAATGCGAGTGATAACTACTCGGCAAATTACTGTGGTTATGCCGAAGACTTTGGCTTAAAGTCCGAGGTTAATGGCCGCGATGCTACTCCAGCAGTAAACTTTGCCGGCGCTGGGTGTACGGGCTTTACTAGACAGCAGGACGATATGGGTGTTGAGGAGGCGCGAGAGATCCTAGCGAAGGCTGGATGGATCGATGAAAGTGTTGATATCGAGAAAGAAGATGACATCGAAGCGTTAGTTAGTAAAGGATATATAAAAGACAATACGCCGCTAAAATCGTTTATTGAATCTTGTAGCGATGTCAGCTCAGCAGAATACTCGACCAATATGACCGGCTGCGTTCTCGATGAATCTAGTACCAGGCAAAGTACTGGCAAACTCTCCAGTGGCGGTTATCGTCCTGTTGTCGAAAGCGAAAATGGCAAAACAAGCGCCGACACCGACTTTGGCTCAATCGACACCGCCGACAGCAGAACCCTCGCCGCCATCTCCGTCTTTTTAATGGATTATCAGATCCAAAACTCCATCAACGGTGAAGACGACGAAGAACTTGTTGGCAGCAATCAGTCTAATAACGCCTCAAACTCCCAAACTGGCGAAAATCTCGACCAGATCAAGATGTACTATCAGTCAGAAGAGCCGTGGAAGAATAAAAAATACGGCATTGGTAATATTGGTGAATGTGGCTGCGCGCCAACCTCTATGGCTGCTATCGTCTCGACCGTCGGCAATACAACCATCGATCCAGAAAAAATGGCTGAGTTTTTCTATCAAAACGATGGCCAGAGGGGTGGCGGACGTTGTGGCTCGAATTGGATATGGGAAAGTAAGGCCCAGCTATTTAAGGATAAATTTGGCGTCACGATTAAGGCAGTACAGCCAAGCGCCGAGAATGCCTCAAGAGGCCTGTCCGAGGGTGGCCTGGTTCTCATATCGGTTGGTGGAAAAACACCGTTTATTCGTGGTGGTCACATTATGTTTATTCGCGGAAAGACTGCTGATGGTAAGTTCCTCGTTGGTGACCCGAATAAGCGCTCCAACACCGAAAATAAAGCTGGTTTTGCGGCGAGCGAATTTCACTTTGGTGAAAAGGCAGATAAAGGTAAAAATGAAGAGGATGATGGCACAACAGGCATGTGGGTGATCACTGGACCGAAAAAGGTTGGAGGGCGGTCGTCGTGAGAGAGTTTCTTTTAGCACACAAAACAGTAATTATTGCTACGTTATCATTCATCATACTCTCCGCCTCGGTCGTTGTCGTCATTCTGCTGCTACCACCCACCAACCCATCGACTCCGCCGCAGTCGTCTAATGATAGCTCTACCCGGTCGGGAGGTGGGCAGTACGAGGGACCAACCGGCGGCAGTGGCCAGCCAACCACACAACAGTTAGTCCTCAGTGGGTGGGATACGAAGAATAGTGCCAATAAAACACTGGCCGCATTCATCAACGATGACACCCAAAATTCGCTCGTTGCAGCGATTCTTCGCCACTACGTAAGTAAGTATGCGACCTCTGATACCCTTGTGTCTGGAGCGATCACTAATGTAGTTTTTAACGAAAAGGTAATATCATTCACCGTGACTGTTAAGAACACCGCCGCGTATGCTGTACAGTTTACTATCGCGGATAACGCCGTCACCATTCGGACCGCAAGCGGGGAGCCAGTAACATTGTGATAGATAACATGAATTATTACTCCCGGCAACCACGTGACGATAAGCGGTCGTTGATAATTATGGCCGGGTTATGCGTGGCAGTGATCGTGCTAATAGCCGCCATTGTCCTGGTTGTTGTCCGCAACAGCACCCCGCTAAATCCAATGTCAACCAAAAACCTCACGATCCCAGAAAAAACGTTGCGCGAATCAGCCTCTGCTGCCTTTGCTGACCTGCGAGTTACGACAACTCCGCGACAAACATTTCTCGAAAAAATTGACTTCGAAAATGAGTGGATTTTTCTGAAAGTAATTGCCGCCAATGTTGCGACCACCAATCCATCGCGCACATTATATGTCATATTAAAGAAAGATGATCGCGGCAATTTACAGCTTATCGCATACTCAACCGGCAGAGAGGCGTGGCGGACAACCAGTGGTAACACATTACCAGATAACGCGAGAGAGCGAGCGAGGAAATTATGGAACAAAAATTAGTCTTGCAAAGGGTTGTTATTGTTATATCAATTATTTCGCTGCTTTTTGGGAGCTCACCAGTATTTGCCGAGTTAAATACCGATCAGCTGCGGGCAACATTTGAAGACAACAACATTCTTTTTAGCAATAATTCTGAGGATACAAACTGTTCACCAAATGCCGCACAGTCAGCGAGTGGGGCGGCAGGCGAGCTAGTCGGCGAAGATAATCTAAAGAAAGCATTTAATTACTTTATCTCCAAAGGTGCGCCAAAGTTTGTTGCAGCAGCAATCGTTGGTAATTTATATCAGGAGTCAAAAGGTAACCCAATTCTTCGTCAAAATAAAGGCTCCGAGCCAAATCCGCTCAAGGCCGGCGGTAAGTATCACCCGTGGAACCCGAGTAAACCGGCTGGTATGGGCGATGCCTGGGGAATCGCCCAGTGGGACCCGGGCGTAGCCGTTCTTTACTGGCAACAGCAGGCTGGCGTCCAGGGTGATGTTACCAGCCTCGAGGTGCAACTAGCTATCGTCTGGTGGCAGCTCCAGAATCTTGCACCGACCTCGCGTAAAAACGTTCTTGCCGAAATGACGGCCTCGGGCAACGTAAACGAGGCAACCTCTATTATGGTAAAGAAGTTCTTTGGTGCTGGTATTCCACGAACCGATATTCGCGCGGCTTATGCTAACAAAGCCATGAGCTGGGAACCAGATCCTTCTATCGCAGCCGCAGCGGCTTCTGGCGCCGCTACTAACTGCAGTGATGATAGTGGAGGTGGAGGAGGTGGCACCATCTCCGAAGGTGGCCTCAACGAAGAGCAGGCAAAGAAATTCATGATGAATTACGGCGAAAATAAGAACAATGAAAGCCAGAAGGCTATGGGTGGTTACCTGTGGAATAATTGTAATGGTGGCGGCTCGAATTGTGTGTCGTTCTCTGTATTCTTTTTAAACAAGTTCACTTCTACAAAAGGCGTCTATACACCCGGAAATGGAGAGGCGGTTGTGTCATACTTAAGGAGCAACAGGCGCGTGCCAACCGGCAAAACACCAAAGGTTGGAGCAATATTTAGCTGGAACGGTGGGCGGTATGGACATACTGGTGTCGTCCTCGGCATTCACGGTGATACTGTTATCGTTGGCCAAGCAAGCTGTAGTGGTCCCGGTAAGGGGCGCGGTGATGGTACACAATCGGGTGGCGGATCTGGTTTCATTCGCGTAGGTAAGATCAACGAGACAAAGGCGTGGCTCGGTCGCCTACCAGATGAGTTTGCCTACCCAGAAGTTGACATGTCGGCAGTAGCAAGTTATGTTGGAGCAAGTACAAGTGGAGGCGGTGGCAATGTTGCACTATAATAAAAAACTACTTTTCATTATCTCGGGGTTTATCGGCGTTGTTATTATCGCTACGATTGCCTATACGCTGCTGCTACGCAACCCTCTTGGCGGAGAAATGCATATTGAAAACCTCAGTACATATACGAATGGTAAACCGACCGACACTAAAACCCTCGAAACAATCCGTCACACATTATATACCGCCATCCGTAACAATTACGCTGGCAATTTGCCGGACAACTCTATTAAAGACATCCTTGTCCGCGACGGGTCATTCAAGCAAACTCATGATCAAGCGAAAGACATCCACACCGTTAACTTCATTGTTGATATTAAAAGCCTACAGCAATCGTATCTTGTCGAATATACGTGGTCACAAAAAACCAATCTTGACGAGGATGCCCAGTATCAATATGGTACAACCGTTTCATGCCTACCAACTGATCAGCTAATATACGGTTATTTTGGCTGTAATGATGACTTTTCACGAATGCGTGGACTACGAAGCCCGTATCTAGTTGTCAACTGGAGCGGCCAAAATGATCAGTACGGCAATTCATTATCTAACCAACTAACCGGCAATGACACTGACTACATTGAGAAGCTAATCATGAGCGATTATTCTTATGACCACAAACTATCACGTATCGCTACACAAACAACGATAAAAGATATCGTACGTGATACATCATCAGGAAAAAATACGCTATCATTTACTATTACTGTTGAGGATAAATTAGCCTACAATATCACTATTGATTACGATAATAGTCGACGAATTGCCATTACTCAAGACGGTCGATCACTCAACTAGCCTAGCGCTTCAACGGCATAACAATATGCATACAATCTGGCGTGGGGGTCTGCTCGCGGATGACGCATGGCGACAGTTTGCCGTTAAACGAGAAGGTGACAGTCTCGCCATCAGTGGCGCCAAGTGACTCGATCAGATAACGAGAATTGAGCGTAATCTCGCCGTCGCTCGACACCTCGGCACTAGCCTCAGAGGTATTCTCACCGAGCTCCGAAGCAATTGAATGGATTGATAGTAGCGCTTGCTCGTGACTAGCCTTGAGGGTAATGCCGCCACCCGATTCGCGCGCAAAGAGACTGGCAACCTTGGTGATGCGCAGGAAATCGGCTTTTCTAATTACCACCTCGGTCTCGGCGAGTTTAGGAATCAGTTGACGATAGTCGGGAAATTTACCATCGATTAGCCGACTCACGATCTCTAAGTGATCCGTCCGAAACCCGACCTGTGTTTCATCAAAAAACAAACTTACGTCACTTGTTTCGGTATCGAGACTCCGCAGCACCTCCTGGAGTGTCGATGCTGGCACGATGGCGGTAATTTCACCGTCAAATCTCATCAGCCGTTTCTCCGCCAACCGATAACCGTCCGTGGCCGCTAGATACAACTCACCATTATAGGTATGCCAGTACACACCAGTTAACACCGCCCGCGTGGCATCACTAGACGTCGCGATAATGGTTTGCGAAACTGCCTTTTTTAGCTCATCGGCACTCATATCCAGTCGCACCGCCGTCTGCTCATCCACTGTCGGTAGCTCCGGAAACTCATCCGCCACGACACCATTAATAACGGATGAAAACTTGTCTGCGGTCAGATGTAGATGCTCGTCCTTAACCTCCAACTCGACCGTACCACTTGGCAGGCTGGCGACAAACTCGCTCACTAGTCGGGCTGGGATAGTTATCGAGCCGGGCCTCTCGACCTTGGCGCCAACATACTGGGTAGAGGCGATCTCCAGATTCGTCGCCGCTACGACCAGCCGAGAGCCATCGGTTCGTAATAAAATGTTATTCAGTATCGCCAGTTCGTTACGACTAGCGGCGATGCGCCCGACATTAGCGAGGGCTCTGGCGAGGTTTTCTTGGGTGACGGTGAGCTTCATATTCTTATTATAATCCTTTTTCTTATCTTTATTCAGTAGTTAGTAATAATAGGTACTGTGGAAACTGGGTAAAGATCGTGTTCGGACAGGGGTAGTAGTGGTATTATGTCAGTGGAAAAGATAGTGGATTTGCTGGGTATGGTGTCGTGGACAAGACGCCGATTATCCACGTGATGCTGCTTAGCCCATTTGATGATAACCAGATTAGTGGATAGTCGTTCACAAGTTTGTCGCTGGTTACGCGCACGTTTTACCCAGGTTTTACACATAGAGCTTGTCCCGGATGTCGTTAATTTGTTCACGAATGTTGACGCTAATGAGCATCTCCTTGCTAATTTTGTCAACCGAATGAATGGCGGTGGTGTGGTCTTTGCGGCCAAGCTCTTGGGCAATTTTTGGAAAGCTCATCTTGAGCTCGCTGCGCAGCAGGTACATGGCAATTTGGCGTGGCTGCATGATGTATTTATCGCGCTTTGGTGAACACACATCCTTGACCTCAACGCCAAAGTGGCGAGCAGTTTTGTCGATAATTTGCTTGGCGGTGATATGTTGCGGGCGAGAGCGCTTGATATTACCGAGCAGCCCCTCGGCGGTTTCGGCATCGGGCGTGATGTTCTGCATCTCGGCGTAGGCGAGGAGTTGATTGAGCGCCCCCTCGAGCTCGCGGATATTGGTCTTGAAATTGGTGGCGAGATATTCGATAACGTCGGCGGATAATTCGACATTGCTCAGGCTGGCCTTGGCGGTGACGATAGCACAGCGAGTTTCATAATCCGGCATCTGCACGTCAATCGTCATGCCCCACTCAAAGCGACTACGCAGGCGGTCGGTCAGGGTAGGGATGCTTTTCGGCGGCTTATCAGAGCTGATGATAATTTGCTTGTCGTTTTGGTGTAGGTCGTTAAAAGTGTGAAAGAACTCGTCCTGAGTTTTTTCCTTATTGGCGATAAACTGCATATCGTCAACGATCAGGACATCGACGTTACGATATTTGTCGGAAAATCCTTTTTTCTTGAAGCGAATCGAGTCGAGAAATTCACTCACAAAGGTCTCGGTGGTGGTATATAGTACGCGGGCGGAGGGTTGGCGCTTAATAATCTCGTTACCAACGGCCTGCATCAAATGGGTTTTACCAAGCCCCGAACCGCCATAGAGATAAAGCGGGTTATATTTGGTGCCAGGACTAGCGGCAATTGCTTGACAGGCGGCGTGCGCCAAGTCATTACTCGAGCCAACGATGAAGTTGTCAAAGGTATAGCGCGGGTTGAGGTTGGTTGCTGATTTTTTAGACTGCTTGATGATCGGTTGGGTGGCGGCCGCTGAATTTGGTTCATCACGGCTGAGGCGCTGCTTTCGAGCAGCTGTTTTTTTGGGTCGAAAATGAATCGTCGAGACCGCAAGGCCGCTTCGCTTCAAGCCGTCAGCGATGCGCTGATAGTAGCGTTTTTCCAGCTGTGTCAACACGAAGGGGTTGGGTGATAGGACGGCCACCTCATTAGCAGATATAATGTCAAGCTCGGTCGACTTAAACCAGGTCGAAAATGACGATGGCGGAATTGAAACCTCAATTTCACCCAGCACTCCCTGCCAAATAGCTTGACTATTCACAATACCTTCCCCCTCGGAACTACGTTGATAACCCTACTATAGCAAAAAATCAGACTTTTCCACAAGCACAGGCGCCATCATAAAATTCAGGGACTCTCGAGGTGATTTTTCCACAGCAATGAACCACCTCTGATAAATATGTGGAAAAAACAGCAGAAACGGTGGAAAGTTTATCCATGGCTTGCAAAAAATGTCAAAAAAGGCTACACTAAATGACGATATGCCAAAGCGAACATTTCAACCACACAAGCGACATCGCGCCAAGACGCACGGTTTTCGAGCTCGTGTTTCGACCAAGGCTGGCCGCGCTGTTCTGAAGCGTCGTCGCCTCAAGGGTCGCGCTAAAATCGCTATCTAGAACGCAAACTCCCGCCTCGCCTAACAGGGCGGGATTTTGCTATACTGGACTTATGTTACGTCACGTCAACCGATTTCATGGTCATGGTAGTCTGCGCTACGTCTATGCGCGCGGGCGGGCAATTCGCTCATCGCAGCTCACCATGAAATATATTGCCAATCCGCGCCGTCGCCATGGTCGGTTTTCGGTAGTGATTAGTAAAAAGGTGCTTAAATCCGCCGTCAAACGCAACCGCGTACGTCGCCGAATTTACGAAATTATCCGACTCGAGTTGCCACATATTCGGGGTGGGTTTGATGTTGTTATTATGGTGTTTTCGCCGGAGGTGCTGGTGATGCCACATAGCGACCTAAGGACGGCAGTAAAACAACTCTTTTCACAGGCGGGGCTGTATAAATAGCGCCACCTCTGGTATAATGAGGACATGAACATGTTTGATGTGGTTATTGTGCAACCAATTTTTAACTTGCTGATGGCAATTTATGCGCTAATTCCAGGCGGCGACTTTGGGGTTAGCGTTGTACTGTTTACAATAATTGTGCGTTTTCTGTTGTGGCCGCTGGTTAAGAAGCAGCTCCATCAAGCCAAAGCGATGCGTAAGATACAGCCCGAACTTGCCAAGCTGAACAAAAAATATAAGAATAATCCACAGATGCGGGCGATGGCGATGATGGATGTGTACAAAAAGCATAACATCAAGCCGATGAGCTCTATCCTAGTACTCCTTATCCAGCTGCCAGTACTGATCGCGATTTACCGTGTGGTGCAGATATTCGTATTGCAGCGCTCAGAGCTCGCTAAGTACACATACGACGTAATGGAGCAGTGGGAGCCGGTCAAGCACTTGATCGCCAATCCAGATCACTTTAACCAGAATTTCTTGGGGCTGATGGACCTGACGAAGCAGGCGTTATCATCAAGTGGTGTATCAATTGGGTTGCTCATCCTTGCCTTGGTGGCCGCTGTTTTGCAATATTTATTATCAAAGCAGATGTCGCCAAGTTCGGACAACAAGAAGCGGTTGCGTGATGTGCTGATGGAGGCGGGCGAGGGTAAGAACGCTGACCAAACTGAGGTTAACGCCATTGTCACGCGCAAAATGATGAAGGTCATGCCGGTGTTTATGTTCCTTATTATGATCAGTTTGCCAGGGGCGCTGGCGCTCTACATGGCAACCTCAAACATCGCTGCTTATATCCAAAACGCCATTATTCTCAAGCAAGACGGAACGGAAATGCAACAAATTGCCGGCGAAAAGCGTTCGCCAAAATCTACGAGCAAGTCTGCCGCATCAGCAAAAAAGTCAAAAGCCGCTTCGCAACGAGCGGCCACAGCGACCGAGGCAAACATTACGCGGATAAAGGCGAAGGATTAAGGAGGCTATATGGATCAAATCGCGACCATTGAATTTGTCAAGAAATACCTAGAGGATTTTTTGGCGTTCTTTGATCTCAATCTGGATGTCGAGGTTAGCGTTGAAGACGATGTTATCAAGGCTGTTGTGCCATCGAGTGAGCGCAATAGCTTGCTGATTGGGCGGAATGCGGAGACACTGCGGAGTTTACAGGCGGTGGTGTCAGCAATTTTGCGTAACCGTCAGGCGGCGCTGGTGCGAGTGAATGTTGATATCGCTGATTATAAGAAGCAGCATGCCGAAAAGATTGCTGACAAGGCGCGCGGCTGGATCGAAGAAGTGCGGCGGACGGGCGAGACGAAAATTATTGAACTAAATTCGGCCGATCGCTGGGTGGTGCATCACGTGGCGAGCGACTATAGCGATATTGAGACCCACTCTGAGGGCGAGGGCCGTGCACGGCACTTAGTAATCTCGCAGAAGAGCTCTTAATCTTTGAAGACAACGTTGGTATAGAGCAGGTAGTTCCAGATGAGGCTGGCGACGGTGGCGATGAGCTTGCTAATAAACAGTGCTACTGGCTGACTGAAATTAAAGCTAATGAAAATTGGCGCGAGTAGCGCAATAATGATAGTCTGGATTACCCAGAGACCAAACAGGGTGACGAGGGTAAAGAGGAGTAGCTGGCGACGAACATTACCGGTGCGTGAGCGAAAGGTGAACGATCGATTAGCAACAAAGCTAAAGCTAAAGGCGATGGTGGTTGAGATGATGTTAGCTAATTCTTTTGGTGTGCTAATAAGCCAAGTTAGCATAAACAATATACCAAAATCAATGGCGGTATTAATGGTACCGATAAGGAGGTAGCGAAGTTTGGTGGCGTGGTTGGTGATGTAGTGTTTGAAACGAGCCATAATGATAAGTATAACCCATAAACCCTAGTTGGTGCGATGTTTTTTAGCGGCAATGGCCTCCTTGAAAGCAGCGATGAGGCGATCGGTATTATTCTGCCAGGAAATAGTATTGAGATGAGCCTGAACCGCAGTTTTCATATCAAGGCGTGCTTTTTGCGGGTCAGCGATGATAGAGAGCATTTTTTTCATGAAGTCGTCGGGATTTTTAGGCTGAGCGTAAAGAACCGCATTTCCACCAGCCTCGCGGAGTACAGGAATATCGGAGGCAACAACCGGCGTACCGCTAGTCAGCGCCTCAACAATCGGCATGCCGAATCCTTCGTAAATGGAGCTCATGCAAAAAAGGTCTGCTTGCTGATAACATGAGGGTACATCTTCTTGAGGGATATAACCCGGACGGATGACGTGTTCACCCGCAGCCTGAGCTTCAGCAATGGCACGCTCAGTCGCGTCGGTCTTCCAACCCTTACCGCCAGCCAGTACCAATGAATATTGCTTTCTGACTTTTTCTGGCAGGGCCCGAAAAGCAGCAATCATTGTCGGTAAATCCTTGCGCGGCTCGAGGTTACCGATCGAAAAGATATACCGCTTGGTTGGTAGGTTATACTTGGTGGCGACGTCAATTACGCCCGGCTGAGAATAAATTGAGTCGGCTGGTATTGGTGTGACGATAATTTTTGAAGCTGGCACACCGTATTCGGCGATGATTTCTGACTTGACCGACTCCGAGACAGTGATAATGAGATCCGCTGTTCGGGCTGCATGAGCCACTCGGCGGCGTAAGTGGGCCAAATTGCGCCGCTCGATCGTTTCGGGAAAATAAAGATAGCCGAGGTCATGAATGACGACGGCGGTGATGGTTGCTTTACTGGTTGTCCAGCGGTCAAAATTTGGAAAAATAGCGACGTCGACAGGTGAAGACAGCAGGTCGTACGGTAGCGGTAGACCGTAACTCTGGAGCTTGGCAAATAGCCGCTGCGGCATGAGCGTGTGTTTTTCATGCTTAACTGAGCCGTCTAATATGGGATCTTGATGTTTGCTCAGAAAATTGAAATAAAACGCTGAAACCTCAGTTCCCGGCGGTGAATAACGAGCCAGGCTATTAGTCAACATGCGGGTGTAATGACCAACGCCAGATATATTGGGAGCGGTGAGGGCGGCGGTTTCTATACGAATCTTCATAGGTATATTATAAACCGTTTTCATACAAAGGAATAAATTGTGTTTTGACAATGGTATGAAAAACAAACGAGGCGAGATATTGACGGCGGGCAGCGGCGGCTAGACGTACGCGAAGCTTGGGGTTAGAATATAGCTGCTCCATGGCGCGATGCAGTGCTGTTGAATCTTTTGCAGGGACGAGGAGGCCGGTCTTGTTATGATGAATAATCTCTGGATTGCCGCCAACGTCAGTGGCGATAATTGGTAGCTGGAGCATACTGGCCTCAACGAGTGAAACACTAAACCCCTCGTGGTATGTTGGATGAAGATATACGTCAGCGGTGGCAACTTCAGGGAGGGGGTCTGTTTGGTGGCCGCGAAAAGTGACCGGTAACCCTTTGGCTTGTTTCTCAAACCGTGAACGATCTGGTCCGTCACCGATCAGAATGAGGCGCGTGTTGTGATGTGTAGCGTGAAGTCGTTTGAATGCAGCGATTGCTTCACTAATTCCCTTATCAACAACCAGACGGCCGGCAATACAGAACGTGAACAGGCGGCTTTTGATGGGTGCGTGTGGTGGCTTCTGGTCGTTGACACCATTATAGATAACGGTTAATTTGTGATGAATTGGTGAGGTTGACGGCAGATTATCAGAGACAAGGCGGCATTCACTCTGGCTAACGAGGGTAATTGCGTCGGCAAAGCGTGCCGCCCAAGCAACCAGCTTACCAGTCGGGTTTTTATACCATACGCCGAGCTGTTTCCAGACATGCTTGAGGTCAGCGTGGTCGGTCCAGATAACGCGAGCACCGATAAGCTTACCAGCAATTGACCCAGCAATAAAATCATCCTTACTCTGCAGGTGAACAACGTCAGCTTTGTAGCGATGAAATTGGATAATATAATACAAAGTGAGTAGCAGCTGCCAAAGTACATATAGTGGTGTTAATACAACTCGCCAACCACTCCAGTTTTGCCTGGACCACCACCAAGAGCGGCGATAAGTCAACCGTTCGTGCTTAGCGTAATTACCGAGTGTTGTGTGGTGACTAAAAATAACCGGCAAATGGCCCAGCTCTCGTAGCTCCTGAGCTAAGAACACTGGAAATCGCTCGCCACCACCAAAATCATGAGGTGCGGCATTTCGTACGATAACAACTCGTAACCGATTCATTTTACAAGTATATATCTTTTTGGTGTAATTTGGTATAATCAGGGAGTGAAACGTCTCTTTGGTAATGAAAAAAATCGGGCAATTTTGCGCGCAATGGTTAGTACAGACTTTAAGGTTCGCTACCAAAATTCTGCCCTCGGATACGTATGGTCGCTTCTGAAGCCGCTGTTCATATTCGGCATTTTATATGTATTGTTTACCTATGCGTTCCCACAGGGCAGTAAAGGGATTGAATATTTTGGCGTCTGGTTATTAGTTGGCGTCGTGCTATGGAATTTTTTCTCTGAGGCAACGATGGTAGGTACTCGTTCGGTAGTGGAAAATGGGCAACTAATTCGTAAAGTAGCAATCCCGAGACACCTCCTGGTGGTTGCTAGTTCTGTCTCGGCGCTGATCAACCTTGGTCTCGGGATGGTTGTGGTGATAATTTTTGCGCTACTGAGTGGTTTGATGCCAACCTTGTTATGGTTGTTGTTAATCCCAATAATTGCCCAGTTATTTTTGCTATCAATTGGCCTATCTCTGCTACTCTCGGCACTCTACGTAACGTTTCGTGATATCGCGTATATCTGGGAGATTTTGTTGCAGGCTGGGTTCTATGCCAGTGGTATCATCTTTGCCATCATCTATATGCCTGCAGTTATCCAGAAGGTGGCGTTTTTAAACCCAGTCACACAAATTATTCAGGATGCTCGGTACGCATTAATGCCTAATAACCCAGCGTCTCAGACAATTTGGCAGACATTTCACAACCCGCTACTATGGTTCATCCCGATTGCGACAACTATCGGGTTATTTGGGCTAGGGTGGTGGCATTTCCAGCGTAAGCAACGTTCATTTGCGGAGGATATTTAGATGGCAAAGCCGGCGATTATAATCAAGGATATACATAAAGAGTTTGTGCTGCCGCAGACCAAGAACTCAAGCATTAAGCATGCTTTTGTTAACATTATTAAACGAAATAAAAAGACCGTCCAGAAAGTGCTAGACGGGGTTAGTTTTACTATTGATCAGGGTGACTTTTTCGGGGTTGTTGGTCGGAACGGCTCAGGAAAAAGTACCATGCTTAAAATTCTCGCCGGTGTATATCAACCGACGAGCGGTAGTATTCAGCTACATGGTAAGCTAACACCATTTATTGAACTGGGTGTTGGCTTCAACCCGGAGCTGTCTGGCCGAGATAATGTTTTTTTGAACGGAGCACTACTTGGGTTCACCCGCAAAGAGATGGAGGCAATGTATGATGAGATTGTTGCCTTTGCTGAACTTGAGCCGTTCATGGATCAGAAGCTGAAAAATTATTCGTCGGGCATGCAGGTGCGGTTGGCGTTTTCGGTAGCAATCAAGGCGCGTAACGATATTATGATTTTCGATGAAGTGTTGGCTGTCGGTGATGAGGCATTTCAGCGCAAGTGTATCGACATATTTGAGCAGTATAAAGCCAGCGGGCAGACAGTTGTCCTGGTGACACACGATATGGAAACGGTCAAGAAGTTTTGTAATCGTGCTGTGCTAATCCAAGACGGTACAATTATCAAAGAGGGGGACCCGGTACAGGTGGCTGATGAGTATAGTCGGCTTAATCAAGCAGTGATTGACGCAAGTATTGATAGAAATCGGCAATATACTGGTGAAAATGTTGATGTTACAATTTGCGGCGCGACAGGTAAAAAGCAGCGTAGCTTTAAGGTTGGCGAGACTATCTCGTTTGATATTGCTTGGCGCCATGATAAGACGCGAGCAATCATGGTTGATTTGTATCGCAAGGACAGTGATTTGGTATCGAATTTTATTACTAATCGTGAGGGTTTCTCTGAGCTACCAAAAGATAAAAAGCTGACACTTGACATCGAGGCAAACTTAGGCCCGGGATCGTACTATGTTGATGTTAATCTCCTCAATCATGATGGGTCGGTAAAATACGATGTTGCGTATCGTGCCGAGGAATTTACTATCACGAAAGACTTTTCAGTGGTTGGGCAGTCGTTTGGGGGATTAACATTGATTCCGCGGCAGTGGCGCCACGATCACAGATAGAAAAGGATAGCCCGTCCAATAGTTTGGTGATCTTCTGTCTTCGTACTACTAAGCTGCTGTTTTTGTTTTTCGACGTGATGGTCTAAGCTTAATCTTAATCTTAATGATATCAAGTCCCCACTTAACAACGATCTTGGCGGCAGTGCGCCCGGTTGATGCCACGTTCCAAAGCTGACGGAGCCCCTTACCAACCTGTCCCTTTTGAAGCATACGATAACCAATGCGCATGAGCACAAACGTGTAGGCGTGCTTGTGGCTAATTCCAAAATCATGGTTAATTGGATTTTTGAGATAATAGGCGAAAGCACGTTTGATGTCGGCACGACTAGTGACCGTCGGTTGAACGATATCCCAGTTGCGAAGCGAAAACCTTTTAGCGAGACGATTTTGCTCATCGCGGCGTTTAGCCGAGATACTGCCGTCACTGATGCGATAGCGAAAAACGGGGTAAGGTACGTTGGCAAGTTCACCGTGTTCGGCAAATTTACTAAACAGGTCATAATCCTCGGCTGGACAGGTGTCAGGGTAAAGACCAGCGTCAAGTGCCGCCTGGCGGCGATAAATGACCGATGAATGGCAGAATTGATTAAAAATGCAAAGGCCAAGTCTAATATCTTCGTCACGAGCAACATTAAAAATAAAACCAGTTGGTACGCTATCTTGGTTCATAATCTCTGCACCACCACCAACTAGAACCAAGTTTTTATTTTTCTCCAACATAGCGACTTGAGTCTTTAGCTTGTGCGGCAACCATTCATCGTCGCCATCAATGCGAGCGATGTAAGTGCCATGCGCTTCGGTAATGCCGCGGTTGAGTGAAGCCACGAGGCCGCTATTTTTTTGATTAATGAGGCGAATGCGGCTATCTTCTTTTTGAAGGCGCTGAACGATTTTTTTTGTATTATCGGTTGAGCCATCATTAATAATAAGGTATTCGAAATCAGTAAAATCCTGTGACAGCACGGAGCGAATTGAGGACTCAATGTATGTTTCGTCATTATAGGTGGCGGTAATAATTGACACCAATGGTGGTTTAACTTGGGATTTCTGTGCTTTCATACGGGATATTATAGCATCTTTATTGGCAAAAATATTGAAAACCCAACGATTAACTGTTATGCTTAAGCTGATAGGATAAAACAGGGGAAACAACGCTATGCGAGTTAAACAAACATCGCCAAAGAGGACCAAGATTGTAATAATTAGTTTAGTAAGTGCGATTGTCGTGATTGCTATTGCGGCGGTTGTTTATGCGATAACGCGGCCACAACAAACAGAGCGGGCTAAGGATGATGCTAATTCGTTCCGAGCAAAGGAAAATAACAGCAACAAAGACGGCAATAAGAAAGTTGACGACAGTAAGACAAAGCCAGAAGAGCGCGATGGTCGCAGCTCCGATAAGCCAGCCGGTCCTGGCGAGCAACGCGGTTCAAAACGAGCAGTAACGCCGATTGTGAGCGGCTACGGCCTCAGTGGCGACGGACAGCGTCTACAGATTGATGGCGGCGTTAACGCTATTGTCGAAAATGGCGGCAGCTGTACCTTCACGGTCTACTGGTCTGGTGGTCAAGTTTCGCGCCAAACTGGCGCATACGCCGGTCCGAGCTCGACGAATTGTCGGATGGCCGAGATTCCACTGTCAGAATTACCATCGGACACTGACATGTCAATCAAGGTTGTTTATTCATCAGGTGCATATACTGGAGAATCCACGAATGGGCCATCGTTCCGCAAGGAGGGGCTACGGTGATTCAGCTGCAGAGTGCGAAGCTATCCTGGCTAAAGCGTGTCGGATATACACTGGTCGTTGTTGGTGTTGTTAGCCTGGGGATTGTTTTTTGGCCAAAAACAGGGGCGTTGTCGCCATGGAGCCCTGGACGAATTATTGATGACAATGTTTTTTATGACACTAATACTTTCTCAAGCGTTCAAGATATTCAAAACTTTATCAATAGCCATACGCCGGCCTGTGATACGTGGGGAACTGGGCCGTCCGAGTATGGAGGAGGTACGCGAGCACAATATGCGGCTAAGCGTGGTTGGCATGGTCCACCATATGCCTGCCTGCGTGATTATCACGAAAATCCAAGCACGAAAGAGACCTCGTTTGAAAGGGGTGGTGGCTGGTTTGCTGGCGGTCTGTCGGTAGCAAATATCATCTGGAATGTATCAAAAGAGTTCGGCATTAACCCGCAGGTGATGTTGGTGACACTTAAAAAAGAACAGGGTTCGCTATTTACCGACGTTTGGCCGCTCAAGAGTCAGTATAAGTATGCTATGGGCTTTGCTTGTCCGGACAGCGGACCAGGTAATACAGCAAATTGTTCAAACGAGTATGCCGGTATGTACAATCAGCTACGGATGGCAGCGCGCCAATTCCGGCTATACACCAATCGACCGGGTGAATATCGCTATAAGGCTGGCCGATCAAACTACATCCAGTACAACACAAACGTAGCCTGCGGCGGCTCATGGGTATATATCGAGAATCAAGCAACAGCTAATTTGTACAATTACACCCCATATCAGCCAAATCAAGGAGCACTCAATGCATATCCAGGAACGGCACATTGTGGTGCGTATGGTAATCGTAATTTCTGGCGCTTCTTTAATGAATGGTTTGGTAGTACTATAAATAATTCTTCTATG
>ERZ772986.309-NODE-309-length-31317-cov-13.634604_pt1 | contig 31317 bp, 42 predicted proteins | sample MGYA00511898_ERZ772986 | MGnify/ENA primary metagenome ERZ772986 (study PRJEB29015, sample SAMEA2737934) | human oral metagenome | biome: human oral; feature: human-associated habitat; material: dental | place: China | collected 2148 ... | reverse complement strand
GACGGCCTATCGACCGTAGTAGGGTCGAAACTCATCAATCCTCCAGTGAAAGCATAGGCTTAATCTTAGTGAGTTCCCCAGATACGGGGTCAGGGTCGCATACCCAACCAATAACACGGGCCTTACCCTTGAATTTCAGCTCTGGGTTACTAAGATTAGTCATATCAATATCCACATAGTCGCCTAGAACAAAGTCACGACCTGGCATGAAGTGGTCCAAAGTAGTCTCCACACTGATTGAAGTCAGCCCGTAGGACTGACTCTCCTTAGCTGCATACATGTATTGCTGCAAAACAGTGTCATCAACTGACCCTGTGTCAGGAGTCCACCGTCTCTCAAGCTCAAGCCACCCATATTGCAGGACTTGACCGTTAGACGTGGCGAATTCCTTGCGTTCATCCCCAGACCTATTCGAGACCACACGCCAGATTGTGGCTCCTTTACCGTCAGAGCAGTCCTCGACCTGTTGCCAGGAGCCTTGAGATAGCACAGCAGCGCCGGCAGTGTCTTTACCCACACCTCCAAGACGGTACGCTGTGTGGACCACAATACCGAGATGACCGTTCTCGCGCAGTTCCCATGACGTAGCGAACTCTGCACCATGCCTAGTCTTCATGAGGTTCTGGAGACCTGCCAAGCACGTCATATCCTGGTCAGCACGGTACGTCCTATCACCCCAATCAAGGGTAGGATCCTCATCCAGACGCCCATTAAACTGAGCTACCAGGCGGTCTAGACCTATCCCTCTAGCGATCGTGGTATACCGTTGGTCCCTGAAAACCAGTTCAGGGATATAGTTGCGCTTCAGCCACTCCTCGGCAGGCTGTAGAGTCAGCTCCATGGACTCACCTGACCCGTATGAGCGCTTCTCTACCCAGCCAGCCCACAACACAATATTGTCGTCTATAGCTGCCAGGACGGCACGCATAGGCTGAGTGCCATCCATCCAGTTAGCTGGCCACCTATCACAGACGGGGAGACTCACAGTCACAGAGTCTCCCCGCCCGATGATGGATGACAGGCTTGATTTGACAGCTAGTCCAGGTAGCTCAGTCAGAGGTCTACCGTCTAGAGCTGCAAACGACTGCCATTTAATCATTAGCCGTTCTCGATCGCTATCCAGTCGAAGTCACAACCACGACCATTCTTGACGAACATCTGGAATTGTGTCGCAGTGACGTTGTATGGTTTGGGCGTATCCCACGTGAAGTCACCTGAAGCCGACCTAACCGAGGCCACAACACGAGGGGCGCTACTAAACCGCCCTGGCGGGAACTGAATAGTGAATACAGCAGGCCCAGCACTACTAGCCGTCACCGTACCCGACGCAATAGCTGGTATACGGGGCAGAGTAACCTGAGGAATCACCGTATCCTCACGCCAAGAACTACCAGTCCACAACATAACCTTGTTGGTGTCCAGCTCATAAATGCGTTGGCCCCTCTGGAGGAACCACGTTGTGGGCCGGCTATTCGAATAGCACGGGATAGTACCGCCCACCGCACAGGTATACTGCCTAGCATCGTAAATCGTAGGGCTACCGGTAGTAGACACTATGATACGCGCTAGAAGCAGTGCACCAGACGGCGTAGCTGGCGTAGGGAAGCTAGCCGACGCCGTGCCTTTAATCATCTCAAACGCAGCCTTGTACTGGTTAGAACCGTCCACAGTACCGTCATAAACTTTCAGCACCAGAATATCAGTGCGCGGGTAAGACGTGTCCTTAGCGTACAGAGGCAAGCTAACATCATCGACGTTGCTAACCCTGTAACTACCATTATTCGAGGCCACAGGCGTCACAATAGCCGTGCCAGAGCTGACACGAACCTGACTGCCATTGAGGCTAGGTGTCATACCAGACGTAACCCCTGGCCTACATGCCAGAGGGTGAGTGTCGTGGACCATAGTAGAGCCCACATCAAGCCGCCTAAACTCCGCGGCATTAATAGATACATTGCCACCAATAGGTAGCACTCCATCAAGAGCCATTATATAGTCACCTGTCTCACAATTACATCAAGATAAGCGGTAGGGGAATACACATCAGACCTGAACCCAATAGTCAATTCACCCCGACCAAGCTCAGGCCATTCCCTAATAGTGGGGGCAGCAGCAGACTGGCCCTGCCTAAGTGACGTGCGGTTAGTTAAATCAATATCTAACCACTCATCTTGCTGTAGGGTAAAGTCCCACCGCAAACGGCCAGCCCCACCAGGACCAGAGAAGATCACAGACGGTATCTGCACATAGCCGTAAAGCTTAAGACTAACCCTGTTACGGTAGCCAGAACTTACCGTGACCGACCCATAGTTACCCGACTCCAAGAAAGATATAGGGTATTTTAGAGGGAACTTAATACCGCCAGTTAGATTGGGTAGGTACAACCTATGCTTAGCTGTATACTGATCATCGATCTGGCCATCCGGAGTCTGACCTCCACGCCACCACACAGGGTCAGGAGCTATCAGTGTGGCCCCCCACTCAAATGCTGACCCGTTAGCCAGGAACGTTATATCCAGAGCGCTATCCCGGGCCACATACATTGTTTTCGGGCCACGAGGCGTATTAACAGTCAGAGGTGAGGTATTAATATCCGCGATACTCAGGAGAGTCTCCATGGCCTCCTCAGCATCCTCCAGAGACTGCCCTACATAATAGCCCTTGATAGCACCGGACTTAGCGCCGTGGTAGGCTTTAGTACGCCATATACCATCATAGCCCACACGCTGGCCACTCTGCGCAACGGCAGGGGCTGAGCCGAAGAGCTTGCACTCGCTCACAACCCAGTCCCCACCGTTGATCACGTGGCCATTCCACGTGACTTCTTTCACATCAATCTCCTCAGCTGCCGGGCAACTTCCTCAGCAGTAGCGTATGGATCGCTGCTATAGGCGTTGACGTTGACCTTACTGGCTGTACCCCCAGCATTAGCGCCTGCATAAGCAGGTTGAGCGCCATTCAGGTTAGTGCTGAAGTTGTCACGGAAGTCACCCATGACACTCTTAGCAGAATCAAGCAGATAAGGTTGTTCATTCTTGAGGCTATCTGCGAAGTCACGGATAATCGCTTTACCTGAATGAGTCACGTAGCCCTTACCCGAGAAAGGCCCCCACTTAGCAGGAGAGAAAGGCCACAGACCACGCAACCAGTCCATACCCTGCTTGACCCAGCCCACAAGGGAGTTCCATGCTCCCTGGATACCTCGCAAGAAGCCATCCACAAGAGCGCCACCAGACCTGACCAGAAGGCTACCTAGATCGCCTAGAGCCCCAGTGATTTTACCTGGCAGTGAGCGAGCGAATTCAGCCACCTGGCCACCAAGTTCCTGAGCCTTACGCAGGAATCCGTTCCAAGCCTCAGAGGCTTTCTGTGGTAGGCTTGATGCCAGCGAAGCTATGCCTCCAATGATCTTGCCAGGCAGTTGCTTAACCCACTCGATAATCTCGCCACCCTTGCGGACCATACTCTGGAAGAACCCGCCAAACCACTCAGCGGCTTTACCAGCAAGCTGGCCAAGACCAGCGAGCCACTCCAGGACCTTGCCGGGGAGAGACATTAGCCACTCACCCACAGACGCGAGCCATCCCGGAATGTACCCGAGGAATTGAACGAAGCCCACAATCAGGCCAGCGAAGATTCCTATAGAGAACCCCACAATCATGAGGGTAACCTCGCCCAGAGCGGCTAGACCGTCGAGGATCATCTGAGGTAGGCCAGCAAAGAACTCAGCAATCTGCTGCCCAGCCCCAGCTAGACCCTCCATGAACCACTGACCAATGCCGGTCGCAAACTCCGTCAGGCCTCTGACGAAGTCTTCCCACAGGTGCCCAGCTCCTTCCACAGTAGCGTTCCACACACCACCGATGAAATCAGATACAGCCTGCCAGTTAGCAATCAGGAGGACCAGGCCCGCAGCGAGAGCCGCTATACCTACCACAATCCACGTGATAGGGCTGGCAAGAAGAGCTGCCGTAGACGCCCAGATACCTGCCACCCAAGTAACGAAGGCGGGAATCAAGATACCAGCAATAGCTGCACCCAGAGCTCCGAACGCCCATGTGTTCTCTTTCAGCCAGTTACCTATATCCTGGAGAGTAGGCGCCATAGCTGACAAGACATCAGCAAGAGTACTGAACACCGCTGAGCCCAGTGGCTCCAAGGCGAGCTGAGCATTGTTCTGAACTATCTGCCACTTCTCGGCGAAGTCCGACGTCTCACCGGCCACACCAAGAATAGTGTCGTCAGTAGCGCCGATGGACTTCATCATGTCCTCAGCGCCGATCTTGCCCTGCTTTAGTGCCTCCACAAACTGGGTTGCACCTTTAGTGCCGAACAGCTTGCTAGCTAGTTTAAGTGCGGCAGCTTCATTACCTGTCTGGATATAGCCACTGATTTCACCGGTAACTCGCTTGAAGGCTTCCTTAGGTTCCTCACCAGACTTAGCCAGCGTGGTCAAGCCCTTAGTCATGGAGGTCATGATCTGGCTTGAATTCAAACCGGCTTTATCAAACGCACCGATCATAGCCGCTGTATCTTGGAATCCGAATCCAAGAGCCTTCATTGTAGGCGCAGCCTGAGCGGTTTTCTGGGCTAGATCATTGAAGCCTAAACCAGTAGCCTGGCTGACCCGGAACAGATCATCCATAGCTCCAGGAATCTGCTTAGCCTCAAGGCCAAAAGCACTGAATGCTGCTGTGGTCTTGCTGATATCGACATCCTGACCCAGCAGCCGGCCAGCCTCAAGAACCTGCTTAGCCACAGTCTCGAGGTCCTCGCCAGTCAAGCCCAGCCTAGTATTCAAGTCAGCAACAACGGGAGCTATCTTGGAGAACTCAGCTGGTGTAGTAGAGCCCACACGCTTAGCAACGTCGACTAGACCATCGAGAGCCTCACCAGTAGCACCAGTACCCGTTCGGATAGTGTCAGTGACCTCATCGAAAGTCTCACCAACTTTGTAGAGGGCAGCGCCAATACCCGCAGCCACACCTGCACCAAGGGCTGCAAGAGAGCTACCCTTAAGCCCTTCAGCTAGCCTGGTAGATAGCCTAGCTCCACCTTCTTTGCCAGCCTTATCGGACCCTTCGTTTACAGCACCAGTGATCTCTCCAACAATAGCTTCCTTGTTGCCTTTCATTGAAGGCACTAGCTGATAGTAACCTGTAGCTAGTTCAACAGAAGCCATTAACTATCCCACCAATCATTAAACTCACTCAAAGGAATAGGGTCATACCCAAACGATTTCTCATCATCCCTAACTTCGTTAGGGCGCCTAATAGGCTTGGGGTGTGGCTCACTAGACTTCCCAGATCTCTGCCAGTTAGCCTCAGCTAATACGTCATATATATTAGCCAACATATAGCCGTCTGTGGTCCACACGTAGCCGAGACTGTTAGCCAGCGGCCCTCCTGGCTCAGCATGGTTGACTATAGCCTGAAGGTCCCGCCAAGTAAGCTCATCTGTGCCTACCTGACGGGACCTCAAACCTAGCCCAATGAGCTCACGCTCTAAGGCTAGTGGGTGATTATGCCACACACCCACTAGCCTTACTATTCCCCCATGCTGATTTCAGAATGCTCTTTCCACGCCTCCATCAGGGCCATAAACATATCGTCGTCGAGCTGGCTAGTAACCCCTGGCACATAGTGCTCAAGCAGGTCCAGCTGGAAGTCAAGCAACTCGGAAGTCTGCTTGCTTGTAGGTTTCTTACCACGCTCCTGCTGAGCCTGAATAGCCCCAGCCAGATCACCCATGCGCTTCCGAATACCCACAGGGAGTTTCTGAAGCGACGGCAATTCGTGAGTAACTTTAGACCCAGGCATACGGAATTTGAAGTTATCCGTAGCCTTAGGGCCGTCAAGCTGAAAGACCTTGCTCACGCCCCAGTCACCCCGTCATCAGTGGCGATGTACAGAGAGTTACCCTGAGCATCAGGGTAACACGTCAGAGTCACAGGCAACTTGATCGCGTCACTAGCAGCAAACGTGATATCGTCCGCCTCAGTAATCTGACCGTCAGGCACCCAGATGACGATCTTAGCGTCGCCATCCTTCATACGGAAGCACCAGGTCTTGTGAGGCAGCTCGTCAGCGCGAAGTTTCATCAACAGGCGAGTACCCTGCGAAGTCGTCTTCGGTGTGACCGTGACGTTGTTCTCACCGAAGAAGTTCTTCGCGGAACCCTCAGACACCTCAAGGTGAGACCACTTAATGGTACCAGAGAATTCACTCAAGATCTTCTTAACCACAGACTGAGACCAGTCCTTGATGTCGTTAGTTGAACGCTTAACTGACAGAGTCAGCCCAGCGTCACTAACATAACCCGAGTCAGTCAGCTTAAGTGTACCCAGATCAAGGTTGTACAAATCAGAGGGCAGCGTAGTCACCAGAGTAGTAGTGGACAGAATAGCCCCCGTCACAGCCTGATCCGGGCGACCTGCCAGCACATTACGGTTGTTTACAGCCATTTAGTTAACTCCTGCTAGAATAGTGCGGAATGTAAAAGAATATCGAGCGATACCTGAACCACCAGTCGTCTGACTACTGTCAGGATCAAAATAAGGGTAAGAAACAATATCGACTTTATGGCAAGGATATTTACCCATATGCCCATAATAAGGTCTCTCTTCAACCCAATTAAGGCATTTAGCTGCAAGGTCAAACGCTTCGGTGCTGTCAGTATTGTCCTTACCCCAGCACGTTACAGTCAACTGCACCCTAACCCTGCGGGGATCCAGACGAGTACCCGAGCTAGTCAGCTTGACCACACACTGACGAGTTCCTAGCTTGTCTGCCTGCTGCCTGACAGGTACCCCCTGTAGATGGGCCCGCAGCCCCATAATACAGGCAGCCTCAGCGTCAGGGAACTCAGCAACGAAATTACCCATGAGTATAACTCCCAAACGCACTAGTCAAAGTCTTGTCATCAGCCTCTGACTTAGCTCCATAAAAGCTAGCCGGCCTCACCGTAGCCCTAGCTCTAGTCTGGCCCACATACCCCGACCACTCAAACGCGTCATCACGGCCAGCGTTGTCATTAGCCTGGTCACATATCTTCTGGGCCATATCGTTCAGGACTGAGGCGACCTCATCTGACTTAAGCATAGCCTGGAATCCCTCATCGTTGAATTCGAGACGCTCAAGCATCAGTCCACCGCCACAAGCTTAATCACCTGGTGGCTAAGGCCGAGGTAGTCATAAGACCACACGCCGGGAACTCCGGACACACGGTACACAGGTGTGGTCTTGTTGAACCATTCTCCCGGCGTACCTTTGTGGTCCCAGCTCAAGATGACCAGGTCCTTAGCCTGGACACTAGCAGTCAGCGGGGCGTACACCGTGTACGTCCACTGACCGTCACCCTGCCTATCACCAGACAGCTCAGCAGCACTAGGTTGCTGAATAGAGCAGCCCTGGATAGTGAACTCCTTAGCAACCTGGTCTTGAATCAGATTACCCCGGTCATCATACTTGTCCTGAAGTCGAGCCACCCAGATATAACCATTAGTTAGAAAGGGAAAGCTCAAGGACGATACACCAACCTAAAACCATCAAGTGCCCGCTTAGCATAAGCGCTCAATCGAATACCCCCACCAGGAACTTCAAACGTACTCGATACTGAGCCCACGGCAGCTTGATTGATACCCACCGGAGCAGTCCTAGAAGCTACAATAATAGACGCCATAACTACCTCCACAGTAGCAGGCAGCTCACTATAACCATGAGTCATCGTAGCCTGAATAGCCCCCATAGCAGCAGGCAGTGGATCACTCAGCCTACACATACCAGCTTCAGACCATTCCTGAACCACACGCTCGTGGCCTAGGTACTCGATCGTAGGCTCATCCTGAAGCATCAGTGTGGGCAGCTTAATAAAGCGTCCACCCTTATGATCTACCCGCTTAGTCTCAGTGATCAAAGGGTAGATATGCCATTCACAGAATTCCCTAATAAGTCCGGAAGCCTGCCTAATAAGAATAGGGGTAAGGGGGTCATCCTTTTTGATGACCCCCTTACTTAGGGCTTCCAGAGTATCAGCCCCAATAAGATCCACGATCAGGCCTTGCGAGAAACCTTGCAGAAAGCTTTCGGCTGAGTCACGGTCAACAGCTCACGGATCTCCATGCGGACCACAGTCACGTCAGACACGAACAGGTCAGCGTGAGAATTCGTCGCCTCAATCCTGACACCGCCCTTACGGACAAGCATACCGCCAGCCTTGAACGCACCAACCAGAGCAGTGCCAGCAGCGATACGCGGGGAGATAACGGTGTTCAGGCCCCACAGCGAAGGCACAATCTGAACCTGGCCGTTGCCGTACGCACCGGTGAACGCACCGCCACCGAAGTACTGACCGTTGCTGTCCTTAGCCAGACGCTGAGCAGCGTAGTCCTGGGGGTTGATCACGATAGCGTCAGCCGGGAAGCCACTCTCCTGAAGGACGTTCATAGCGCCACCCAGAATCGCCTCACCAAACTCAGCAGTGGTGGCGGTCTTATCAACCTCACGGGCCAGGATACCGTTCTTGGTCAGGACGCCCTGAAGCTGACCATTCTGACCGGAACCATTCAGAATCTGGTTCTCTTCAGCAACAGCGATACGGTACACGCCACGCTGATTAACGTGCGAGGCCAGCCACGCATGATCCTCAAGCATCTCGTCAGAGAAGGCCAGGACACCGGTGATCTTCTTCAGAGCCTCAATATTCGTCTTCGGGTTAACGAAGTGAATGTTGCTCTTCTTGGCACCCTGCGAAGTCGGGCCAGCGTCGCCCTCAACCGCGCTATCCTCGAGCCAGGCCACAGCAGCGCTGTCGGTGTTACCCTGAGCGAAGAGATCACCGACATACAGCGGGGGCTGAGCGTAGTGGGCGGCCTTATCGTAATCGGTATCAAAACCGATCAGGGAATCCCAAGTCAGGTGCCAATCCTCAGCACCCTTGAACTCGGGACCATTCACCGAGAAATTGTCACGGCCCTTGACCCGAGCAAGCTCAGGACCGAAGTGCTTAACGAAGTGCGCACCCAGAGACTTAGCCTCGCGCTCAACTGCCACAGAATTTCCTTTCAGTTCATTGATAGCGTCCCCGTTACCCTCGAAGGACTTGATCTTGGCCACAGTGGCCTTGTACTCTTCCACCAGAGACTCGGTGTCTTTACCCACAACACCGGACTCCTCAACGGCCTTCAGCCGTCCCTTGATCTCAGCTGCCTTAACTCGCAGCTCTTCAATCCCGCTCACTCAAACAACCCCTTAATCTCAGCTAGAATAGACTTAGCCTGATCATCAGCAGGCTTATCCTCAGGCTTATCCTCAGGCTTATCAGACGGCTTATCCTCAGGCTTGTCTTCCTCATCGAAATACTCATCGAGCTTGGACTCAAGCGCTTCGATAATCGGCTTGACCACAAGCTCAGCAATCTCTTCAGCAGTCACTTCTGCTGTCTCCTTCTTAGACTTGACGTCAGTAATAGCTGCCTCAGCATTAGCTGGGGCAGGGACCACAGACACCTCAAGCAGCGACACACTCTTAATGTAAGTCTTGCCGTCCTTGTGATCTGCGTCATTAACGTAGAAGCCGAACGACATGCGGTCGATTCGGCCTTCCTTCAAAAGCTTATATACGACAGGCCCGTTACCCGGACCCTCAGTGTCGACCACACACCTGACAAGCAGTCCGGTGTCGTCTTCCTCGGCACTCTCGACGTAGCCAATATTATTCATCGGGTCAGTGAGGTCATGTCCATAGAAGACTGGAATCTTCCGGCCTTCCCATTCTTTCAGGGTGTCAGCGAACGCACCCTGCACCATGACGTCACCATACGAGTCGACGTTACCGAATACCGACGCGTACCCAGTGAACACACCAGTACTGGACTTAGACTCTTCTGCTTTAACCTTAAACGACTTAGTCTTAATCGCTACTCCCAATCTATGCTAGTCGTGCAATTACAGTGAGCTACCTCAGCAGGGTCATCGTCATCACCGGGATACTTCATGCCGTTAGAGAATTCCTCATCCAGGCCCACACGCTCACCGTCCATAGCAGCGTGTGAGTCCCGAGCGTTAGGTCCCGTGTGCCAGGTCTTGGTGGCTGCACCAGACTGCCTGCCAGCCTCCTGTGTGGCCCAACCCATAGCCCACGTAACCATAGACCCCGCCATACCCAGAGCTGACTCTTTCAGCCAGTGTTCAACAGGCTCGACAGTGTCCGGAGGATCATCCCCCTCCATAGCCGCTTCCCACTCAGCCTGCTCGTCCTCTAGGTCCTCTAGGCTATCAACGATACCCTGAGATATTCGCTTAGCACGCTTCTTCAGGTACGACCGAGTAGACCCTTTGTCGTAGTCATCGTCACGCCCTTCGAGCAGTTTGCTACCAACCTCACCGGTCAGCCCCAGATCAAGGTCAAGCAGGTCCTCAGCTAACGACTCGTCAGCTGAAGCTTTAACCTTCAACCGACCTGACTTGTACAAGGTCTTCCTTGCGTGGGCTTCAAGCACCGTCGTGTACCTCTTGACCCATGACTTACGGTCCACACGTAGCGCCCTACTCTTAACCCTGACCACGCCTGAGTTCTGGTTATAGCCTCCAGGGTCCACACTCACGTTCAGTGGCGTGATCAGGTCATCCCCACCGTCAATAGCAGGAAGATTAAGACGGGCCCTAGCCTCATTACGGGTCATGTAAGCCGAGCCCACAGCTGACTGGAACCATTGGGCTTGCTGCTCGAAATCAGCCTGAAGTTTCTCAGCTACATTGAATTCAATGTAGCTGCCTTTAGCCCCACCCATAATAGGGATAAGGAATGCATTAAGAGTAGACTCTATTTCCGCAATAAGCGGACCTAGCGTATCCCCATAAAGCATTTTACGGAATTCCCTGACATTGCTGTAATTGGCATTGTCAAGAATACCAACCATTGTAGGGTTAACGTGGAACGCATTAGCTACAGTCGAATAAGCAAGCTTAACGCCCTCAATGTACTGCTGATCAGTAGCACTGAAATCAACCCTATTAAGAGTCATTCCATCCTCAAGGATGGGAGTACCTCCAGCGCGCTTACCTGACCCAGTGTACTTCTCGTACCAATCTTCTCGGAAGGTCTCACGTTGAGCGTCAGTCCAGCGAGGCGCATCCACAGGGCGCTGAAGCACAGCCGACACTTTGCCACCGCGAGCCCACAACTGCTGCCTGTATTTGCTAGCTTGAATCTGCTCAGCCAGGACCTCTTTCAGGCTGACAATCGTAGCGCTGCACCCGCCAGGGTCAGTTGGGTGATAGCCACCGAAGTAGACCACACGACTAGCATCCAGGACTAGCTTCTTGTCAGACTCGAAGCTGACCTCATGAGTGACCTTACCGAAATTGTCAGACTTAGTCTGGACCCACGACGGAGGCAGGCGGTAGACTTCCCAGTTACCGTTCTGGTTCACTACTGGCCACCAGTAGGCCCTATCATATAGGGCCTTATCCACAACCAGAGCGTAGACCAGTTGATACAAGGTCATCGACTCATTAGCTTTGGCACCAGAGAGAAACCCGCCAACAGGGGACGAGGTATCCCTCAGCCTGCCCCCATCGCTTTGCTTAACATAGGAATGTACACCCAGATGAGCGATATTCCTGGCAAGGAACGTAACCACAGTCCGAAGGTGTGGTTGAGTCTTGAATAGCTTAGCGGCTGAAACACCGGAAAGATCAACCAACTCAGTTGGGCCGATCTTATACTGCCGAGGCTCATACGTGGTAATGCCCTGAAGTCGGTTAAAGATACCAGACCAGAAACCCACTAATACACCTCCAATTCAATACTGTAAACAGTATAACATATTTCAAATAGATTCTAGCCCCGACACGCCGTAAGCCGAGACTTTTGTTTTGTGGAATTGCCACACATTCATTGCCGTTACCAGCGCAGCAACACCATCGATTTTATCCCGCTTCTTTTGCTTAGCAGGTTTAATATTACCCGCAGGGTCCATAGCAGGGCGAATATTATCTATCTGCCACACCATAAGGGGATTACCGTCATGTTTAATAGCACCCCCCTGCATAACCAGCCTCTGAATCTCTTTCATAGGCCCAGACATAGACACAAAACCTTGACGGACTTTCTCTAGCCTATACCCATCAGCCTGAAGGTCATTCGATACCTGCGTGGCATTCCACGGGTCGAACCCTATGCATTGAATATCGTAATGCTTAGCGTCCTCATCAATCTGAGCTTTAACAAAGTCATAATCGGTGACGTTACCCGGAGTCAGCTTAATTAGTCCTCGGCTAGCCCACACCGTCGCATTACGGTATGTGGCCCTGTCAAGCTCAGGCAGCGCAGCCTCAGGCAAGAAGAAGCGTGGGAGAATCTGGTATGTACCGTCCTCGGCAGGGAACAACCACACCAGCGCCGTGAGATCAGACACAGCTGCAAGGTCAAGCCCGCCATAGCACTGTCTGCCCTCGATATCCAGCTTGTCCACAGCCCCCTTCATCCAGTCAGCCCTGCTGATCCACGACTCATCCAGCCTGCCCCTGATACCTAGATGCAGTCTCAGGAAGCTGGCCTTAGCCACAGGGTCAGTCTTAGCCTTATCAGCAGCAGACTGCATGAATGCTCGTGACGGAGTTACGGGGTACAGCGGGTTAGCCTTAGCCCACGTCTCTTCTAACCAGGGGTCATCCTCAGGCGAAGCAGACCACACCACACAGAACGACCTAGGGGCTTCTACAACCCCCTTACATATGTTGTCAACCAGCTCTCTACGCTGGTCATAAGGCGTGCCCACACTGCCGTCATCAGCTGTGGTGATTACCATCGTCAGAGGCTGCTCACGAGCGCCGGTACCCGTCTCCATAGCCTCTAGCAGGGACAGAGACTTATGCACGTGCAGCTCATCACAGATAGCTCCGTGCAGGTTAGCACCATGGGCTAGGTCACCTTTAGAAGACACGACCTTGATTACAGAGCTTGTCCTGTCCTGCTTGATCGAGTTATGCAGTGATCTGATGCCAGCTTGCTTAAGTAGAGGAGAGTTGTCGACAAGTTGCTTTAGCGGTGTGAAGCATGCTCCGGCCTGGTCTCTAGACGCCGCACCGATAATAACCTCAGCACCGCCTTCATGATCACCAAAAGCAAGGACCATAGCTAGTGCTGATGCCAGCGTTGACTTAGCTCCTTTACGGGGCATCTCAACATAGGCGTCCCTATACAACCTCAGCCAACGCCCTAAAGAATCGTCATAGACTTGCCAGCCAAACAGTGGGGCCACAATGTAGGCTATCTGCACATTAGTTAGCTTAAGAGGTTTACCTGCCCAGCGACCCTTAGTGTGCCTTAATGCAGAAATAACCCGAAGAGCATGATCTACGCTCTTCGGGTTAAATCGTACTTGCATACCGTGGACCACACCTCCAGGATCAGGGCATTTTAGGTGTGGTCCTCTTTCAGGTATGTCCAGCTTCCTACTGATTAAATACTCTTTAATCTCATTAGGGATTACATTATTCATCGTATTCTATTCACATAAGGAATGGGTTATCAGTGTCTTTATTCTTACCCGAATTCCTTGCTTTAGGCGTCCATCCAGCCTCTTTCATATAAGCGAGGAATGCCTGAGATTGTGACCGGAAAATAACCTCAGCTGGGTGCTTCTGCATCCTATGATTAGGGTTATCAGTAACCAGCACACTATCAGCTGAAATAACCTCATTTGACGCTTTTCGAGCAATAGCATAATGTCGACACATAGCCTCGATAAACAGGCCATCCATCTCGTCGAGGTTATCCAAGACTTCCTTGGGCATCATACCTACAAGTTCGGACCACACACCTCGGAGAACCTCGTTATTGGCGATTCCTGGAGGAATCTCACTAAAACGCTCTTCTTCGGTCAAAATAACACCTTCTTCCCAAACAGTGAACACTGTTCACTTTAACGATCAACTAACCTGTATTTCACGGAGAGTTACCCCGGCGCAGCTTTTTAATTGAATTTCGTGATTTTCTTGACGCTTCCCTTGTTTTAGCTGCGTGACATTCATGACATAATGATTGCAATCGATTTTCGTCTAGAATTGTTAATTCATTGTCAATTGCTTTAATTCCATCAATATGATCAACTTCTGTTGCAATCATTCCGCACAAATTACAGAAAGGATTCTCTTTAATGAATCTGTTCCGAAGTTTCTTCCATTTACGATAAGTCTTTCCGTCAACATTCTTCCAAGCAGTTGGCCGAAGTTCCCAACCAGACTTTGTCGGTGTGTGGGCCAGGCACGACGCTGTGCCTGGCAAACCTAGCTCTCCACACCAGCATCGCTCGGGGGCTGAATACGGCATGGGATAAGTCCTATCGGGGTATACCAGGGGGTACCTTACGGGGTACCTTAGGGGGGTACCTATGCGAGATACCCTAGGGGCTATTCCTGCACCCCCTAGGGTATCTCAAAATTAGTACCCCCGGGGTTCCAATCCAGGGGGTACTCCAAACCAGTACCCAGGGTATATCTTCTACCCTGGTATACACCTTAGCGGGTACCCCCCTATCGTGTCAAATCACCTAGTCACCCGGCGTGTCACCATGCCACTGTCACATACACCTCCAGCTGTGTGTGGTCTAGCTCTGACCTTAGCTGAACCACACGGGAGCCGTACACCACAAGGGCCTGCCAGGCTGCCCTAGCCTCATACGACTCCACCGGGTAGCCATCCACTTCAGCCACAAACCTCAGGAGTGTGGTCTTGTTTTGTTCATCGTGGTTCATCCCGCCACTGCCCAGCCTGTACCCGACGGGCAGCGCAGGTGCCTCACCTCCTCCGGGTATCTCGACGACTCGCTTAACAACCTCTCGCGGAAACTCCATGCCCCCAACCTAGCACACTCCCTGCCACCTCGCAACGCCCCCTGAGAGCTGCACGTATCGGCCTTAGACGGCCTCAAATCGTCTGGGGGTACCTCAGTGCCACCCTGACCCTGTTAGGCCCTCAGAATCCATCCTACGGCTTCTCAGAGGCATCCTGGCTTCTACTGCCCCAAGTGATAGACCACACACCGCCTCAGTTCGGCCAGACACGTTGAAGTCCAGTCATCCGGTGTGTGCCAGCCCGCCGTGTCCCTCGGTCCAGGGCCGGGGCCCCGGCGTTTACGCCTGGGGGCCCCGGTAGCCCCCTGGACCGAGGGCTCACACGGCGGGTGCTGATGGGTCAGGGAGCCAGCAAAGAGAGAAAGGTCTCCCCCATACCCCCTCTAAAGAGAGAAATATATAATAACTAACTCCCCCTGAGAGTCTCTCTCTCAGGCGTAAACGCCAGAGAGAGACTCTCAGGGGTTAGGGTGGATAGGGGGGTTTGGGGGGAAGGCGGGGAAGGGGCCCCGGCCTCGTACGCGCGCGCGTCATGTGCGCGTAGCGCTACGCCCGCGTGTTACGCGCACGCGGGAAGGTGAGGGGGGTTTGGGGGGAGAGGGAACCACAAGAGGGGGGTAGGTTAACTTCGGCTAACGTGGTTGCGTTGGTGTGTGGTCCCGTGCTAGGATGGGCCCATGCTCAAGAGACGAGAGATCCTTGCAACCATCAACGCGACCACGAGGGAGACCGGCTACGAGCGTGTCCTGGCCGGCGACCTCCTGTCCGCCATCCAGACAGACGACATCGCTGCACTCGAGGCTGCCCTGCGCGCCCTGGCACGTGTGGCCCTGACCTCCTGGACATTCACGCTAGCTGTCCACGCCATCTGCGGCACGATGATCAAGCGCCACACCGTAGGGGCCAAGGCAGCCTGGTCCCGCGTCCCGAGGTGGGCCTACAGCCACAAGTCCCACCCGCTGGCCGCACTAGCCCGCGCGTGCTACCTGGTGCGTGAGGGCAGGTTCGATCGCGAGGGGGTGGAGGACCTGCTGACGCGCTCTGGTTGGTGGTCCTGACCTAGATTGATCCTGACCTTGCTGGGAGTGCCCCTAGACGGCCTCAAAAGGGCCAGGGGGTATCCTAGGTAGGGTCAGGGCCTGTTAGGGGCTAAAACGCGATAGCCTGCACGTTTTACAGGGTCTCTAGCCTGTACTAGGGTGGGTGCCATGACTTGGGCATGCAGAACTTGCAAGAAGAACATCACCAAACGCAGCTACGAGCACTGCCCCGTGTGCCATGAGACTTTCGGGGGTACCAGGGCGGGTGACATGCACCGCGTAGGCCGCCACGGGGTGACTGAGGGCCCTGATCGCCGTAGGTGCCTCACCCCAACTGAGATGGAGGCTAAGGGCATGACTCAGGCCAGAGCTGGCATACGGGGGACAGGCTACGATACCACTGAGAGCTTCAGGCAACGCTGATTTACGGCCTAGCAGCCCCTGCCCGGTACTCTTGTACCCCCGGGGTGCTGCTAGGCCCTAGAATCTCAACTAATGCAAAGTAACAACTTGATAACAACCCCTGATCCGAGTTGCATAGACCTGGCAGAGTTGGTAAGCTTGATACATCAAGCCACATGAAAGGACTACACAGATGATCGCGTACAGGATCCAGGACAAGCGCCGCGGTACTGAGTACCTGCTCGACCCTGAGACCCAGTACAGCTGGCCCATGGATTACGACGAGTCGAAGGTCAGGCGTGGCATTAGTGGCTGCGAGACCATCGCGGAGCTGGCTGCATACTGGGCCACACACTCAGTCGAGGCTACTGACCCCGTGCTGGTGCGTGTGGAGGGGCCCCAGTCGGATGACACCCCCCTCGACGAGGAGTTCGGTGAGGTCCTGGTCCTGCCTGAGACCGCTGAGGTCATCGAGGACAGCCCTGTGTGGACCCTGATCAGCTACCTGATCGACCGCGTCGAGGAGGACTACACTCTAACCTACGGCCAGCTGGTTGAGATCGGATCTGAGTGGCTCGCTGAAAACAAATAAAATTCTTCCCTGAGGGGTTGCATAGCTCCCCAGAGTGTGCTAAGCTAAAGACATCAAGAAAACATCAAGAAAGGTTCCAAACAATGCTTAAGTTCGTCGCCTACATGGCCGGTATTATTGCTGCTGTCGCTGCTGCTCTCGGGCTTGGGGTGCTGATCACCTGGATGATCTTCTACGGTCTGTGGTATGTGGCCCTCATCCTGATGGCTATTGCTGGTGTGTGGCTCGGGTTCAAGTACGAGGCTAAGTACGGCCACAAGGACGAGTTCGGTGATTGGAGTGAATTCTGATGTATGAATTCGGGGATATTCCCCGCATGGTTCAGAGCATCAAGCCCGAGCGAGGATGTATGTCATCTGTGGTTTTCTCAAGCCCAGACGGTATCTGGTGGGTGCCGGGTAAGTATTACCCTAAGCCCGGAGGGGCCTACATCCACCCAGTAATGAGGCTGCTAAATGAGGTTGGGGGGTCACGCCCGGGCATTGCGTACATAATTAACCACGTTTGCATCACTTGTGAAGCTATTCTGAAGACTTTTCCACAGTTCGATCGTGTTATTGTGAGGACCTATGATACTGAGTAACATTGAAAAAGCATACGAGGTAGCCAGTCAGTCGTCCCACCCGGATGTCAAGGTTGGGTGTTATTTCGAAAACACACGTACAGGGAGAGCCATAGCCACTCATAACGTGGAGCTCGGCCCTAAACTGCACGATATCGCACCTAATGGCCAGTGTCTTGAGTACATTCATGCGGAGGTGTGGGCCTCACTAGAGCTTATGAGGCTTCCTTACGAGCTGCGTGAGGGCCACATAGCCATGACATATGAGCCGTGTGCGAACTGTGCTAGGGCACTGTTGCTGTCATGGTTTAGAGGGTACCTGGAATACGACAGGCCGTGGCTTGACCCAGCCTTGAAAAAGCCTAATTGGCGAGACCACAAACAGGGTATAACCGTGCTGAAGAATGCAGGTGTGGTCGTAACTAGGTCTCTAAAAGATGACGGCGCTCGGTGGTCTAATGACCTCAATTTCGGTGACTGGTATCCCCAATGCATGGAGACCCTTAACTGGGGTGATATAAGGTTTAGGGACCTTACTAAAAAGGCCTGTATGTTTATTCTTGAGGCCTTTCATAAGTACCTTAATATGGGCTATAATGTAAGCCCAGATGTATCTTATGGGGTGACTAATTACACTCTAGCTAAGAATTTCAATAAGGCAGTTAAAGACTTTACGCACTGGGCTAATTACGGTAGCTCATGGGTTAAGGAACCGGGTTACATAATCGTCAAGTGTGTATCGGAGGCTTACCGACGTGCTGTGTGAGTATGATCATAACGTATACAACCTGTCTAGACAGGTTGCTGAGCTAGTAACAAAAGGGCAGGAGCACCCCTACTGGTGCTACGGGTCATGGAGTGTGGTCTACACCCATGCACCCCTATCCCAGACTCGTAGAGTGTCTGTGGACATGGCTCAGCGTGAGCTGCACTGGATGCTGAGCGGGTCAGGGGCCACACAGCAGGACAGGTGTGCTAGAATCACCCCAGATGTGGAGCGCATGTGGTCCCCGTGGGCCACAGACACGCTGGGGCCTATGTATGGAGTCCAGTGGCGCTACGGGGGCCCTGGTGGGCTATATGACGCTGTACAGGACGTTGTGGACAGGCTTGTAGCCAACCCCACAACCAAACGCGCTGTGTGGACTGCCTGGCAGGGGTATGAGGTAGGGTCTATGCGTATTCCACCTTGCCCGGTGGTGTGGGTGTTCAATGTGGTAGGGGGCAGGGTCAACCTCGACATATTCGCCCGGTCTACTGATGTAGTGTGCGGTCTACCTTACGACACGCTTGAGGGATGGATGCTTATCCACCTGATGACTAATACCCTGAATTATCACGGGCATGAGGTCGTGCCGGGTCAGCTGAGGTTCACTACTGCTAATGCACATGTGTATTGCCAGAATCTCGATGTTTGGCATAGGATGCTGATGCCCGCTAGGGTAGAGAAGGAGATTGAGTTCATACCGGCTAAACAAGGTGTGCTAGAATTTAAAGGTAAAGGGTTCAAGGCGGTCGACTATAAGGCGCCTATCTACTCAGCGAAAGTGGTGGTAGTTTAATGTTGAAGTTGTTCTTTGTTGGAGCCCCATGGTGTGCACAGTGCCCGCAAGCCAAGGCTAATTTTGAAAGGGCTATGCAAAAGTTCCCTTACCTTGGTTGGGATTACGTTGATGTTGAGGTCAACCCTGACCTAGGGCGTAAATTTGACATCATGTCCGTGCCTACAGTTATCGCCTTGCGCGAGGGTGTGGAGGTTGCTAGGATGGGTACTGGGACCACACTCCAGTACAAGAAGATGATTGAAGGAGCAATTAACTAATGTTTGAGCCAGTCACTAAACCTCGAGACTATCAGCTGGCCGCGGTTAAGTGGCTGGCTAAAAAAGAGCACGGTATGCTCCTTATGGACACACGTACGGGTAAGACTAAGACAACCATCGACTGGTTGTCGTGGCTGATGCACAACCGTGATGTTAGGTACATCGTTGTGGTCTGCCCTAAGATCGCTATTGACGTGTGGGTCAGGGAACTCCAGCAGCATTACTGGGGTCCTGAGGCGGACATTGTCTACGATGGGGCATATGAGGCCTCCGCACTGCCTAAGATAGTGCTCATCAACTATGACAAATTCTCCCGAGGGTACCCTAAGGGACTTTTCAAAGGGGCTGAATACCACGCATCAGCTATTGTCCTGGACGAATCTCACCTAATCAAGACGCCCGCCAGCAAGAGGTCTAGGCGTATTGTGGGTATGGCTAAATCTGCTAGATACAGGGTATGCTTGACAGCCACCCCTGTGGGTAAGCGTAATATGGTGGGTGAGATTTACCCACAGTTGGTATTCTCTGACCCCTCTATTCGAGCTGATTTCCCCTCAGCTAAGTCATTCCGGGAGTATTTCGGTGAATGGTCTAATTTCGGGGGATTCCCCCGCTATATAGGTCCAAGGAATACTGAGGAATACCAGGCACTTATTAAGGCGCACTCCATAAGTATTAGCCGTGAGGACGCTCTGGGCACTAAGGCTGTGCAGGAGGAGGTTGTGCCCGTATACATGGTCGAGTCCCGTCATGCTACCTACCAGTCTATGGTGCGGGATGAGCTCGACGTCCTCGAGGCTCAAGGCGAAACTGGAGCTGACTCGGTGCTGGCCCTGTTTGCCAAGTGCCGCAGGCTAGCTGAGGGGCTATCCACAGGTGAGGGGAAGCTCATGCACAGCACCCACAAGCTCGAGGCCCTGCTGCGCATACGCGACAGCTACAGTGGTCGTATAGTGGTAGCTAGCGAGCTACTTGACTCCCTCACAGTGCTGGAGGGTCACTTAGACCCCACGTATAGGCTGGACGGTAAGGTAAAGGATAAGACTGCCGTGCTGGACGCCTGGAAGGCCTCTGAGGCTGGCACTCTGGTGGTAAATCCTCAAGTCGCTGCCACTGCTGTGGATATGCGCGAGGCCGAAGTGCTGGTGTGGTACGGGGTGCCTACCTCAGCTTTGACCTACCGCCAGATGTCTGATAGAGTAGCTCTAGCAGATGATCCGAAGGTCATCGTCCTGGTGACTCAGGACACTGTGGAGGACTCCCTGTGGTCTAGCCTGGCTGAGGCCACAGAGTTCCGTAAAGAGATCATGCTGAATACCAGAGACTTCCTGTTAGGAGAGACCTATGTTAGTGAATCCGTCTGACCGACTTGTCATTGCAGCCACCCCAGGGGTTACCCCTGAAGTCTTCGCCCGAGGGCTGGGGTACGCCCCCAGCGAGCTGGTTGTGGACCCACAGAACTCACACGGTGTCATGACCCGCTCGTGGGTTGACGGGGATATCCACGATTACGTGGGTATCAATTCTGAAATCCGAGCAGGGGCTAAGCCTAACGTACCACGGGCTAAGGGGTTCAACTTGGCCGTGATTGCATTCAACTTAGATGACTTGTTCTCGGACTGGGGTAAGCAGTTGTGGGCAGGCGCCGAGACTGGGTACTCTTGGGCTGAATTCCTGGTTCTGAGCATTGGGTACCGCTCGTGGGTTACTGAGTGTGCACGGACGGCCAGCTGGAAGTTGAACAAGTTCCGCACAGCTACGACTTTCACTATTGGTGAAGAATCAATTGAGTACAAATCAACCACAGATGTGCGCACCGCTCACAAGCTTGCCAAAGAGTTGACAAAATGTTATTTCTAGACATCGAGACCACAGGGCTTAATCCCCGCGCCAAGGATGCCGCCGTGCTTATGGTGGGCATCCTTGGTGATAAGCCTGAAGATGAGCCACGTGTTTTCCACATGGCCTCTAAGCACCCTGAGACATGGCGTGCTAGGCTTGTCAAGCTGTGTGGAAAACTCCCTCCGGTTATGGGCCACAACATCAAATTCGACATAGTGTACGCTAAGCGGTTCGGTGCCGATATCGAGGCAGCTGGAGACACTATGCTGGGTGCTCATATGGTGGACGAGAATCGACCTCTAGGCCTTAAGTCTCTCATGGCTGACTTTATGGGCGGGGACTGGTCTTATGACGGTGTGTGGGATGACTCTGATCCTGAAGCTATGGCCACATATCTGAAAAAGGACCTCCTGGCCACACGTGAGCTATACCGGATTAACAGGGGTAAACTCACCCTCAATCAGAAGAAACTCCTCAAGAAGGTTGTGGTCCCGGCTATCAACATGCTAGCCGAGTCCGAAGACTACGGTATTCCGATTAGCCGGGGTAAGCTCGAGATAGCCGAGCGTAGATACACCTCTGAATTGGCTAAGATAGACGCCAAATTACAGTCAGAAATACCTTCAGAAATACCCGAAGGTATGCAGGTTAAATGGGGGACTACTAACTTTCAGCGGTGGTTCCTGTACGACTATTTGGGAATCCCCAAAAAGGAGGTAGGAAAGCCTACTAAAGCATTCCCTAATGGTGCTCCTAGCCTTTCCAAGAAGGCTCTTGCTTATATGGATCACCCTATTGCTAAAACACTATTAGAAAGGTCACGACTAAAGAAGAACATAGACGGGTTTATTACCCCATATAAAGAACAAATAGACGAAAGGGGACGTTTATACACGTCATTTAAGCTCCACGGTACTGTGACTGGGCGTCTATCCTCGAGCAAAGTATGTGACGGTGTTGGCGTGAACCTACAGCAAGTTCCGAAGGACCCCTTCATAAGGGGCCTGGTAGCTGCCCCTGACGGGTACAAGATCATTGAGGCTGACTACAGCCAGCTGGAGCTACGCGTTGCAGCTGTGGTCTCGCGTGACAAGAATATGCTCGAGCTGTACAGACAGGGCGGGGACATCCACTCACAGACCACACGTGCTATCGGGCTGGATCCGGACAATAGCTTTGACCGTAGGAAAGCTAAGATCGTCAACTTCGGATTCCTGTACGGCATGAGCGCTAAGTCGTTCGTCCAGTTCGCTAAGGTTAGCTACGGTACTGACATCACGCTCGAGGAGGCTGAGTCCTTCAGGGAGTCCTTCTTCCAGCACTGGTCAGGGCTACGCCCATGGCACGCTAGGGCCAAAGCTAAGGCTCATCAGCTGGGGTACTCGTCGACTATGTTCGGCCGTAGGCGACACCTGCCAGGACTATACAGCGATGACGAATACGAGGTAGCGGCAGCTGAGCGCCAGGCTGTCAATAGTCAGGTGCAGGGCACAGGTAGCGACATCATGCTGAGAGCTGCCACACGTGTGTGGTCTAGCCTGGAGGGTGACAGCCACATACTGGGCCTGATCCACGACGCTGTGCTCGTGCTGGTGCCTGATGACCTAGCCGAGACCACAGCAAGCATGATCAAGGAGACCATGGAGGGGCCCCTGCCCCACTTTGACTGCCCTCTGGTAGCTGATGTTGAGGTAGGCACTTGCTGGGGACCAGAGATTGATGTAAGGTAGCTGACATGCAGATAACAACTAGCCTGATCAAGTCCTGGCTGAACTGCCCTCTGGAGGCTTACTATGACCTACAGGGGATCACACCTAAGCCCCATCCAGGTACGGCCCTAGATAGAGGTACCTACCTACATTCATGGCTCGAGACAGGTACTCCCCCAGAGCGTCCAGAGGACCTCATGGAGGAGGAGCATGAGATCTACGATGACCTCGACCGTGTGTACCGTGCCTATGAGTACAGGTACCGCGATGAGCCCCTCAACGTTCTGGCGTGCGAGCTGGACCTGTCACGAGGCATCCCCGGGTGTAATCACGAGTACAGGGGTAAGATCGATAAGGTAGTGGAGCTCGGTGGACGCTTATGGGTACTAGACCACAAGACACACCAGACTCTGCCTACCGCGGAGTACCGGCAGCTTGATATCCAGTCACACGCCTACCTGTGGCTTCTTGAGGGCAACAAGCATAGGCTTGGTTGGGACCTGCCACTCGGTGGTATGATCTGGGACTACATCCAGCCACAGAAAGTCGTGTGGCCGCAGCTGACCAAGACGGGCAAGCTCAAGCTCACCAAGGGCAGCTCAGGTAGCACTTGTTACCGATCTATGGTAGACTGGATGCATGAGAACAAGACGAGGATCTCCAGCAGCGACTGTGATATCCTGGTCAAGGAGGCTGAGTTGTTGAAGCGTCAACATTGCCCAGCTTTCACCAGGCTGCTGGTGCCCTTCAATAAGCAGGTACACGCTCGGCAGATAAAGAGTATACTAAGGTGGGCTAGGCAGGTCGGTGAGTATGACTGGTCTCAGCCACCAGAGGACCGTAACCCTAACGTGTGTGGTAATTCGTACCTATGCCGTATGGGCAAGCTCGCAGCGGCTAGGGTAGAGTTCGGCACAGAAGAGCAGTTCCTTCAATTCTATGACAAGAGAGACCCTATGGAGAGGTACAAATGATCACACTAGTATACGGACAGCCTAAGACTGGGAAAACGACGTTCGCAGCTACGGTGCCTGGGGTTAAGATTATTGACCTCGAAGGCGGCACCCGTGCAGTACAGGCCGAGACCACACAGGTAGACACTTGGGAAGCTCTGGCTAAAGAGGTTCAGGCAATTGTCGCTAAGCCTCCTCAGGCTGTATCTATAGACAGCATCACTGTGGCCCATGAGCTGGCACTGAATTTCGTATCGGGACGTAAGCGAGGGGACCTCCTGACGGTCTCTAAGCCTGTCAGCCTGCCCCAGTACGGCCAGGCCAACGAACTGATCAAGTCACTGATCCTCACTCTGCGGGGCCTTGATACCCCTGTGGTCCTGACGGGCCAGGCTAAAGTCACCTATGTGGATGAGGCTGACCCAGAAGATGCCGATGTGGCTCAGACCAAGGAGGTCACGCTGGCCCTTCCCGGTCAAGCTCGACAGTTTGCGCTAATGTATGCGGACGTGATAGGCTACACAGAGTCAGTTAAGCGAGACTCCAACACCGGGTACCGTATGTGGCTCAAGCCCACACAGGGTATCGTGGCAGGGTGCAGGGCTGATATCGCAGCTCGAAAGCCCTGGCTGGGGTCTCCCACTTGGGAGCGACTGGAAAGGTACCTCACACATGATTGATTTTTCAAAGGTCTGTAGTAACGCTCTTGTCAGGTTGTGTGACCAGATGGATGACTTGCCCTGGCGCTTCGAGCACAAGGATCTCGCAGTGATCGACATCCCCAACCCCATCACTGTGGCTCATCAGGTAGGCCAGTATGAGGTACGCTACAACGACCACATGAACCGCGATATGTTCACCATCACGGTTTGCTTCTTCACCACAACATCCGCTACAATCGACTACATCCGATCAGTCCTTAAGGAAAGGAACTCTAACAATGGCTAAACTCTCGATCGACTTCAGTAACGTCAAGGCCCCCACGTACACCGCTGCTCATCAGGAGCCGGGCGTGTACAACGCTGAGATAGCCGGTGTGGAGCTGGCCAAAGCTAAGAAAGACGGCACTGACATGCTTGTCTTTGCTATTGAATGTGGCCCTGGACGCTACCCCTACTACTGCAAGATCGTCCCTAATCAGCTGTGGAAACTTCGTGAGCTGATCGAGGCAGCTGGTACTAAGGTTCCTAGCAAGGTTGTACAGATTGACCCTGACAAGTACGTTGGTAAAAAGATCAACGTTGAGCTTGAGGATGATACATTCTATGGCAAGTTGAGGTCACGTGTGGCACGTGTGGCCCAGTTCTCTGAGGTCGACCTTAAGGTCAAGGACGATGACCAGCAGCCTGTTGATGACGAATTCGGCGAGTTCGACGACATTCTCTGACATAGTCTGGGGCAGGGACAGGAGCCCTGCCCTGGGCATGCTAGAGAGCACATTCTCAAGACAAGTTCAGAAGTATATAGAGTCACGTGGTTGGTGGGTTGTCAAATACCACGCCAGCCAGTACACTAAGAAAGGCATACCAGACCTCATAGCCTGTTTCAGAGGTAGGTTCGTAGGTCTGGAGCTTAAAACAGGCTCATCTTTGAGCCAGTGGCAGATCAAGGTTGGGTCTGATATCATGTCAGCCGGAGGGTATTGGGCATGTGTCACACCAGATACCTACCAGGAAGAGATAGCTAGGGTTGAGGATGAGATTCTTCGAGACTCTTTGGAGGGGTTGTGATGGGTATTTTTTCATCTGTGGGATCACGTGGCCGGGTCAGGCTTTCAACCCGGGCCAAGCCTTTAGGGTTGTGGACCAACTTGACGAAGCGAAACACTACATTCGGTCTCTCGTTGAAGCTGGGCAGGATGTATATTTCACTCCCGGTCTTTTCAGTAAGCCGGAAAGGAAAGCGGAGTACCTCAAAGCGGGCCCGCTGATCTGGTCTGATGTAGACGACGGCCACACTGAGGGCACCAACCCCATCGCTGTGTGGTCTAGCAGTCCGGGCCACACGCAGGCTATCTGGAGACTGACTGAGACTTTACCTCAGCCTGACCAGGACAGCCTGTCTAGGGCCGTCAGCCATGTGCTAGGGTGCGACCCTGGGGGCTGGGACGCTACTCAGCTACTCAGGGTACCTGGCACCCCCTCGCACAAGCGAGGCTGCATGGTAGGGCGTCCGATATACGGGACCACCCAGACTCCTGGTGAGCTAGCCTCAGCAGTGTACAGGACACTGGACGGTAGCTCGTCGTCTATAGCAGGGCAGCTGCGCGCTAGCAAAGCTCTAGGTGACAGGTCATCACAACTGTATGCGGCTATAGCCAGCATGCTGGAGTGTGGTGTTGAGGCTGAGTTCATCCCCGGCTTGATCAGACACACATCTCTAAACAAGTGGGGGTCACTCGACAAGCTCAAGGCTGAGGTCCAGAGAGTGGCTGCAAAGCTAGACCACACACGGTCTAAGGCTGAACCTGAGCTAGCTATCGAGATAGTTGAAGATTCACCTAGAGAGCCCTTGCTTCAGATCAGGAAGCTGTCTGAGCTAGTCAACATGCCTCCACCCCGGTGGCGTATAGACGGGCTGGTAGAGGAGGGGGGATGCGGCTTCATAGCTGCACCGCCTAAACACTACAAGAGCTGGATCATGCTGGATATGGCTATCAGCTTGTCTCTAGGTCAGCCAGTGCTAGGGTACGCTAGGTCACATCAGGCACCCTGCCTCATCATCGAGGCGGAGGACAGCCTATCGCGCGTGTGGTCTCGCGTACAGACTATTCTCCAGTGTCGCTTCCCCAACAATGACCCTCGAGGGTACATAACCTGTAAGTCCGGTGTGCTGGAGCTGAATCCACCTGACGGGGAGATCCCGCTCTATATAGCGGGCAGGCCCACACAGGGGCTGTCACCGGAACTAGCCGAGGAGATAGGTGAGACCATAGAGTCTATGGGCATAGGCCTGGTGTGTTACGACACGCTATCTATGCTGACCACGGAGTCGATCAATGACTCACAGGCTATGTACGGGCAGATACTCCAGCCCATCAAGGCTGTAGCACAGGCTACGGGGTGCGCTCAGCTTATAGTGCACCACACACGTAAGGCCAGCAAAGACATGCCGTCCACTGGGGGTGCCGCGTTGGCGGGGTCAGTGGCCCTGCATGCCTGGTCAGACAACAGTCTGTACATATCTCGACAGGCAGAGTCGTTAAGTATTCAAGTAGAAACTAAGTCGGGGTCACAGGACCTCGTCGTCACCGGGCTAGACACTCCGGGAGAGTGGCAGCCTGAAGTTGTGCAATCCCTCTAGAGTGTGTTAAGATAGATCCATGATCGAAACGCAGGGAACAATCCGAGTCGAAACCGTCGAAGACTTCTACGGGGCTAGCATCGAGGCACTCCTCGAGTGCGGTTACCTCTACACCAGTGAGCTGGGAGACATCTACTGGGACTCCAGCCAGCACACTCCAATCGAAGCGACCTTCCTCGTAGTGGATCGGTGAACAATGTATACTATTGATGAGCTTCGTAAAGTATCAGCTACACCGGGTCACCTTAAGGTCCTCGACAAGCTGTCCGAGTGGGGCTATGATGAGCTGATAGACGACTTCATGTGGGAGTGGGAGTTGTGGGTATGCCCCCGCTACTGGGCAGTGCAGTACTGCCAGAAGGCCGCAGATAGGTACCTACCGTGCGGTGAAGAGCTGTACGACCACATGGGTGAGGGCATCGACGACAGTCTAGTAGGTGACCTCGTTACCAACCCCGTGTCTGCCCTCCTGAAGAGGGCTGAATGGGTACTAGACACTCACTTCAAAAGTGTGCTAGAAGTAGAGGCGTTCAGGATGATCCCGCGGGACCTGAACCTGAAAGAAACAATCACAAAACTGAGGGCTATACCCGGAGTAGAACGCTCACCGCTGGTATACCTGCTAGACGACATGGAGGCAACACAATGCTAGGATTCAAGCGAGACCCCGAGTACGTAGCCGAGAACGGTATTGACCTTGCTGAGCTACACGACCACGTGCTCAACGTGTACGGTGAGGACCTACAGGAGGGCATCCTCATCAACCTCAAGATTGACATTGAACACGCTGCTGAAGGTAGGGTAACTTGGGACGGTGTGGACCTGCCTGACTACTTGGCCGCATACTGCTACTACTGTGAACTAGACAACCTCATGGACGAGATCGACTCGATTGGAGACGCACTATGGTGATTGACCCGGAAGCCATGGCAGCACAGCTGCGCTACTACTACCCTCACACTAGCCAGGAGCAACGTCTGGCGTGTGGTCAAGAGATCGCTCAGGTCTCAGGCCTGTATTGCTGGCCACCTGAGAAGATTATCAAGCGCATCATCAAGAAACATCTAGGGAGTTGACATGGACATGTGCGTTGCTATGGTGCTGCTGGCCCTAGCACTAGGCCTGGTGGTAGGATACTTCCTCAATGAACGGTGGTAGCCTATGACCCTAGAAAACAATTAACCCCCTACCTAAACAGGTAGGGGGTTAATTTATGCCTTAGATCAGGCAGTCACCTCAGGAGCCTCAGCACGACGAGGGACAGTGGTGTTCAACTCGTTCTTCTGCTCCACGGTTGGGGATGCGATCTTAGCTGCATCGTAGAGGCCACACGCACCGAGACCCATCAGCAGGTACTTAGCGGCAGCCTGGTAGACAGGATCACCTCCAAGGAAAGTCTGAGCCAGGCCCAGAGCGACCGACAGTACCACAGTAACCGGCATAGCTGCCTTAGCCGGAAGGCCGAGGCGCTTCAGAAGCTCGACGATAGCGAGCATAGCCGGTACAGTGGCGAGCGTAGTAATATCCATGTGTCTCCTAACTACAGTATCCCTGGGGCTCTCTCAGGGATGATGTACATGTTCTCTTCCCAGGCGATGTCCTTGTGCCACATCACCCCGAAGTTCTGATTCACACCGCACTGCACAGCGAAGTGCAGCTTGGTGTTGTAGGGTGAGAACTCTGTGTCGAGGTGTCTCACCATCTTGTCGTCTACAAACCACCGTATACAGTCGGGGTAGATACGCACCCCGTACTTGTGCCACTGTCGTGTATCGAGGTCGATCGTCACAGGCCAGTGCTGTGGAGAGCGGTCTTTAGGCGAGGGCCAGTGGAGATTCAGCTGAGTCTTGGTCTTGTCAGACTGAGTCTCCATAAAGTTGATCTCGCCCTCAGGCCACCTAGAGTCTTCCTCGGGCCACAGCATAGCTACCATCTCAGTCGTCCAGGAGGGTGGGTTCTTGACCCACATAGACCAGTAGCCCTCACCCTTGACGTTGTACAGGCTTGCCCACGAACCACACCTCAGCGAGTTGTGCAGCGCCTTCTCGTGTGTGGCCCCTGCCTCGATGTACATGAGGTAGGCCGGCCTGTCGAACTGCATCTTGAGTTCGAACGTGCGGCCGTCGGGTAGTAGCTTAGTCATGGCCGGGTCGAAGCGACCTAAGGTACCATGTTCAGGCCGCTGTATACCCCACCCACCGTATGACCTGTAGTCATACAATGGTTTCTTTTTCAAGTAGTCTTTCATTGGGGGAGAGTCCCCTGATATTATCTACCAGGGGACCACACCTCCTTTCAGGCTGTCAGGCGTTGACGCCAGGATCCCGGGGAGCCAGGCCTCGCACCAGATCAGCCAGCACAGAGATAGAGTTGCGCAGCTCCTCCACCTGAGCCTGCACCGCAGTGATGCGCGTCTTAGCGTCAGCGATCTCCTGGCGGATCACAACCTGCCCATTAGAGTCAGCAGCCGGGTCGCCCGGCCGGGTGATCGAGGCAGTCTGGGTGGCAGCCTGGTGGGCATAGTACGCAGCAGTCTGGCAGGCAGCCTGCATACGTCCGAGGTACGCCCCGAACTTCTCGTCACCCCAGTTCAGTCCGCCAACGCCCTCGCGTACCGCCTGAATCAAATCAGCTTTATTCAACTCTGGTCCTTCCGTACTTGATTGGAATCCTGCCAGTGTGGCCTCCATCAGGCCTATACCCTGAGCACAAGTCACCCACCTGGCAGGGGCTGGGTGATTGTCTGACGCCTTACGGCCGCGGTAGCCTAGGCCGTTGTAGCCAGCATGCGCAGCTACTACCTGGTACTGGCAAGCTGTGTCTGAACTTCCGCCAGAGTCGCAGGCCACGTGAATATGGGGCTCAAAACCCTGACTCCTATAGCGAGCCCAGGCCACACCACCATAACGCCTGGCACAAGCAACCAGACGCTCGATCTGGGAACTGCTCAGGTGCCAGTCCTGGAAGTCAAATGCCCACCCGTCAGAGTGAGTCCCGGCGCTAGCCTTAGCCCCTCCTAGAGCCTGCACTAGGATAACGCTGATATCCGGGTTATCCCTGGCCATAACCTTCTTAAACAAGCGGTACCACTTAGCCGGAATCTCCGCAGCGTAAGCTTCCTGCCCATTGTATTTAGGGCCCACAGACACATACCCCATTTAACCCTCCTTCCTTGTCTCCACGGCCAGTAGGCGCTGGCCGTGCTCTTCTAATCTAGAAGTCAACATACGCTCGGTGTTAGACACACGATCGTTAATCTGGGTGATATTGTCATTAAACCGACCAATCTCTTTATCGTGCCGGTTCAGTACCCCCTTAATTTCCGCCGTTGTAGACGAAAGAATCTCGAGGTCAGTATTAGTCTTGTCAGCCTGCTTAAGTAGAATATTCAACTTATCCTGAACTGTGTTACCTTCAGCATCAGTCTTGTCGTAGACCAGCGCTTCAGTATCAGCTTTCAGGTCAGCAGTAAGATCTTTTATCCTCTTAAGCGATCCTGACATAGCTTTATATACTTTTACACCACTGTAACCAACCGCTAAAATACCCGCTAGGATAGCCCCTATAAGGCTACCCATAGTCTCAGGGCTCAACATATCACCTCAACCACAATACAACAGCGGACACAAAACAGCGTCCGCCTCTATTAGAACTACCGCTATAAAGCTTAGCCTGGCAATTAACCTCAATCCCCCCTTCTCGTTCGTCCGGTACAGTGAAGAATGGCCACGAGATATTAGATGGGATAGCCGATGATCCCAAGAAAGACAGGAAGTCAGGGCTGTATTGCCCCCTGCACTCGACCCTACCCCAGCACGCAGGGGTGCCAGCGTTAGCGTCGTAGTTAGGCATGATAGAACCACCCGCTATGACCAGCGCTTTAGTAGCCCATGAAGGGGCCACAACGAACGTAGACACCCCTGTGGTCCAGCTAGTCACCGGAGACCAGTCAAGATTGCGGGAATTACCCGCATCAACAGCGATCTGAGACTTAAGTGCCTTGTCACCAATCAGGCCTTCAGCAATCTCAAGGGTCCCATCGAACTTCGCATGACCCTTAACGTGGAAAAGAGATCGGTTATAGACCGCCCCTTCGCCACCGATAGTGGCAGTGAGTTCGTTTATGCGGTTCTCCATAGCCTCCAGGCGGTTAACAACCTCACGAATACCCTGGTCATTAGACGGCCTATCGACCGTAGTAGGGTCGAAACTCATCAATCCTCCAGTGAAAGCAT
>ERZ772986.306-NODE-306-length-31562-cov-4.429174_pt1 | contig 31562 bp, 36 predicted proteins | sample MGYA00511898_ERZ772986 | MGnify/ENA primary metagenome ERZ772986 (study PRJEB29015, sample SAMEA2737934) | human oral metagenome | biome: human oral; feature: human-associated habitat; material: dental | place: China | collected 2148 ... | reverse complement strand
GTGTGGCACCGGTCAAGGCCTTGATGATGTCTACGATGGCCGCAATGCTCTGAAAGATTTGTATGGCACCGTCTACCACGCCCGTAAGAGTCTCCCACGCATTGCGGCCACCCTCAAGGGCGTTGGTCATTGACGAAATACCACCGGCTACACCTTTCGTGTTACCCCACAAATCTGTCAGATGCACATCGCTCTTGCGCAGCACCTTTTCATATTGTCCATATGAACCGATGAGTTTTTCGACCTCCTCGCGCTGACTTTTATCAAGCGGATGCTTCGTGTCGCGGAGCATGTCCTGCAATTCCTTGATGCGCTTTTTCACGCCATCGAGCCCCATCACCTTGAGTTCCATCTTCAGCTCTTTTGTGTCCATGCCGTCCAGCTTTGCGGTCTCGGCATTCATTTCGGGCAGACGTGTCAGGCGGTTCAGAGCTTCGCGTTTCTGCTCCAACGCCACAATGGTTGCCCCGATGCTGCTGACCTCTTCGCCTGAAGCCTTCTTTTGCTTTGCCTGATAGTAGGTAATGGCTTCGTCGAGCTTCTCCATCGTGTTCAAGCGGCTGATATCCTCCGGAGCCTTCAGATTGGCAAGGGTTTCGTCCCACTTTTTCTTCAGGTCGCCAAGCGCATTTATCTGCTGCTGTATTTGCGTGCGCTCGGTGTCGGTGGCCGTCTTGAGCTTTTTCGTATAAAAAGCAATTTCGTTATCCAGTTGCTCATAGGTCTTTATCTCGTCAAGACGCAATGCCACGTGCGAACTGTCCTCGAACGCCGTTCGAAGCGTGTTCAAACGCTTGATTTCGCTGTCGATACCCGCCAACTTCTCTTCGCTGGCTTTCTTGCGCAACTGCTGTTGATATTGCAGCTCCGCATCTATCTTCTCTAACGTGTTCAGTTCCTTGGGCCGCTTTGCATGGTCGATTTCGGCTTGTATGACCGCGCCTAATTCCTTGTATTTCGCAATAAGTCGGGTGAGCTTCTGTATCTTCGCCGTGTCGGCCTTATCGGTCTTCTTCAGCTGTGCCTCGTAGTAGGAGATGTTCTTGTTTACGTCATCAAGACTCTTTACCACGCGGACAGGCTTCTCCGTTTTAGTCTTTGTGCTGTTTGTTTTTACCCCCTGTTCACGCTTGTTAATCGCCTCACGCCTATTGACTTCCTTTTGCATTCGGCCGATTTCCTTATTCAGACGTTGGCGCTCAGCCGTGGCATCACCTTTTAACTGGGCAACATCTTGCTGCTTCTCCTCAATCTCCTGCTTGAGTTCCTCGGTCGTGGATGCTTTTAAATTTGTGTTCGCCAACTTCGTGGACTTGCGCGACTGGTCTAACTGCTTCTGCGCATCCACCATGTGCCGAATAGCCGAGTCGTATTGCTTTTGCAAGCTGTTGACCTTCGAGGTAATCTCGTTGATATCACTACCTAACTGCGTATAGTAATCCTTGCCACCTTTGGCATTCTCCCAGTTGTAATGCACCTCGCCCTTGGTGTCCATATATTGCTGCCCTAACTGCCGGCGTTCAGCTTCCTTGCTTTCCTTTTCCAACTGTGCAGCGGCTATCTGTGAGGACAACACTTTGGCCTGTGCCTCATAGCCCATCTGTGCACAGTAGACTTTGCTCTTCTCTATCAACGTGTCATACCATTCGGCTGCCGTGCGGTGATAACCGAAGCTCTCACCGTACTTCTTGTTCAACTCCGATACTTTCTTAGAGGCGTTCTCGTGGTTATGGATGAGCGAGGCCAAACGGCTAATCTCTACATCCAGTTCGGCCTTCATATTAGACGAAGCCTGCGAAAAGGCATCTTCGCTCTCCTTGAGCTGATCTACGCTCTCAGCCGTATCCTCGGCTTCATCCCCCATATTGGTGAAAAGGCCGATGATGCCCGTAATAACAACCGATAGCCCCATGGTGAGTGCACCATAGAGAACCGTGACGGCGGCGCTTAGAGCCAGTGTTCCGCCAGCCGCCGTGTAGCCACTCATAGACAATATCCGTTGCGCGCCAGCTACTATTCCTTCATGCACCGCCAGCAAGGCACCCTTGATGGCAGTCAGACTGAATGCAGCCCCGAGTGCTTGTATGGATGTGATGAGTTTGATGCAGCCGGCCACGCAGATCATGGCTTGTGCGGTGATGGTTACAAAGGGCATTGCTCCCTGTACCATGCTCCCCAACTTCTCCTTGATGTCACCCAACGTGTTCTCTAATTGCTTCTGCTTGCCGGCATCGGTCTTGGCCAGTTCTGCATTCATGTTGCCGACATTGGCGGTAATCACCTCTGCCAGCATGGCGGCACGTTCGCTTTCCGTGCCATATTGAAGTACATGTGCCTGTGCCTCGTCAAACGTGATGCCCACACGTTGCAGTACAGCCGTCTGCCCCTGCATGGCCTTACCCATCATGTTACCGATACCCACGGCATCTTGGTTGGTAGCATTGAGGCCGTTCTGTTGGGCAATGAGGTTATTCATGGCCGGTATCAGCACGTCGAGGCTTTCCTTCTGCTTCAGGAATGTGGCCATCTGCTGGGCACCACTGAGCTGTACTTCGTCGCCGATGACACCCAATTCCTGTTGGGCCGAACAAAGGTTTTTGATATGCTGTATCTCCTCATCGGTGCTATTCATGCGCTGCCGCATGATGGTCTCTAATTGTGTCTCGGCCACTAACTGCACCTGATAGGCCTCCGTCAAATCCTTAAAAACGCCCTGCAGCTCACCGATGGCATTCTGCAATACGCCCACAGCCTGTGCAGCTTCACTCCATGTGAGCACGTCGCGCTTCAACCTTTCGGCTTCGTTCTGCACGCTGCGTATCACACGACCCATCTCTTCGGCATTGGCTGTCACGCGCTTTGCACCACCGTCATCGTGTATTTTGATTAAAAAACTAACCTCTTTTGCCATTGTTTCTTGCTTTTTTATTATCTTTGCCCCGACAACTATAAATAGTACTTATGTTAGCGATTCATTGGACACCTGTTTTTAGGCTCATCAGTGAGCATCCCATTGCTTCGGTCTTCACCGTAGCCGTTTGTCTTGTGGTGATTACCTTTGGCCTGCTCTTTTGCATCGGTGTGATGAAACACAAATAACGTTTTCTTTATTTCAATCCTGCGGCCCGCTTGGCTTCCCTATAGCGCCGCTTCAATTCCTCGTTGCTGATTTCTTCTTGTGGCTTTTTCGCTTCTTCCTCCCACGGGAACTGCATCACGTCGCGAGGTGAGAGCGTGTTCTTGCTGTAGGGTTGCAGCATGCAGAGGCAGGCCATGCGCAAGCGTTCCCATTCGCCACGCTGCTCGTTCTCATGCCATTCATGCCACGCCTGCCATGCCGCTTGAAACTCGGAAGGGGTGCACCGGCAGAAGTCATTCAAACTCATTCCCATGCACCCCAACGCGATACCTTGCAACTCTTCGATGCCTACGTCCGGGCCTTCACCGTCGTTTTTTTTTCGGCGTCGCCCATCTGTGCATAGAAGCTATTGAGGCTATCGGGCTCGAGCAGGTCGGCAAACGTTTCGAAGTCTATGTCGAACGCCACATCGTCGGCCTTGCACGCACTCTGCACACAGCAATAGATGAACTGCACAAGCTCACTGATGTCGCTCTGATTGAGCTGGCTCACATCTTTGCCTGTGGCGCGCTTAAAGCGCACCATCGCGCCCATGGTCACGCGGCAGGGATATTCCTTGCCGCCGACCGTCAGTTTCAAAATTTGCTTTTTCATAACGTAACCCTGTGAATGTTATGAATGACCGCCACCGCCGCCACCCTGCTTGGGTGTCGTTGTGTCTGTCAAACCTGTTCCCTGTTTCTCTACTTTTCCGCAGTTCTCGAGGTTGATGCTGTACTTACCGTCATCGCCGGCCTGACCATCAAGCTCTAATGAGGTAATGATATACTTGCCCTTGTAGCCACCGGCAGCCTTGCCCGTGCGTTTGTCGCCATCGCGCAGGCCATAGGCGGCATCAATGGGCTCGCCTTTCAACATCTTGTCCTTGAGCTGGTCATAGGTGGGCATGTCATCGTCGCCATCCGTGAGCACGCAGCCGTCGGCCGAGATACTTTCCGAAAAGCTCTTCACATACTTTTCCTTCCACTTGCCGCTTGCGGCTTCCTTGGTCACGCGCTCACCTGTCTCGGTCGATGTGCTTACCTTGCAGCCTGTTGAAAAACCGAGGGCCTTACCGTCAACACTCAGAATGAGGTTGGTTCCGTCTAAAACACTTTTTGCCATTTTTTCTTTATGATTAAAATTAATACTATGCCGGTCGCCACCCCGGCCACATAGGCGAAGAAGAGCATTCGAAGGTCATTGAAATGCGTTTCTTTTTGCATTTGAGCAATGTTTGAACGCCGTTTGTGCTGCGTCTGAATTTGCTGTTGCAGCGTTTCGATGCGCTGCTCATAGCGTGCGCACTGCACCTCCAAACTGTCGCATCCTGCCTCGATGACAATTTGCGCAGGGCTTTCCTTGTCTGCCGAGGGGCGTCGGCTCACTTTCACGTGCGCCTGTCCTTTGCGAGCGGTATAGCCTGCGCCTGCGGGCAGGAGGGAAAGGCTGTCTTCAGCCACGCTTAGCGTCACCCGCGACTCGGGTACCATTACCTGCTGCTGCCACCGTGCGATGCTGGCCATCTGCCGTGTCGTTTCCTTCTGTGCGTGGCTTTCCGCGGTGCGGCTTTCCCTTGTCGCCGTCTTCACTGAGCGACAGCTCACTGCTGACAGGACAGTTAACGCGATGAGGGCAAAGCTGAATAGCCTCGATAGCCCGCGAGAGGCGGTTGAGGGCGCGGCGTGTCTTGTCGTTCTCGCCACGCAGTTCTTCCATCTTTTCATAATTGATGCGGTTTTGTTTATGAAGTCCTACAAGCTCTGCACTCACCATGTCGTACATCTGCTTGTAGGTGTCTTCCACCTTTTTCTTCTCTTCCACCGTCCTTAACCGGCGGTTCGCAATCCAGGCAATGGCAACACCGATACCGCCCGAAGGGATAGCCCATTGCAGGATTTGGAAGATTGTCTCTGCCATTGTCGTTGGTTTTTATCGTTAAACTTGTCGGATGCCTATCGAGCGCAGCCACTTCTCCACATCGAAACTCGGGCAGGCTTTGCCGGGATTCAGCTCATGATGCCCCACAATCTTCACCTGCGGGAACCGCGCGTGGAAGTCTTCCACATAGCGTTTCAACGCCTCGCGCTGCGCCTCGGTGCGCGTGTCTTTCGGTTTCCCTGCTTTGTCACAGCCACCCACATACACAATATGACGGCTCACGTTGTTATAGCCTGCTGCACCATTGGTCACTTCCCACGGGTCAACCTGTGCATCCTCGTTGTTATCCGCCAATCGCTCCACGCGTCCGTCCAAGTGCACCATGTCCGTATAGCCCACCTGCTTCCAGCCACGGCCACCCTGACTGACGGGCGCAGTGTGCCAGCGGCGGATTTCGTCCGCGCTCACCTCACGCCCCTCGGGGGTGGCCGTGCAGTGGATAACGAGATATTGCATTGGCTTGCTCATTGAATTCCGATTAAGAAGCCTTGTATCCGCTCATCATCACTACGCCGGCATCTCCCTTCTTGGGCATGCAGAGGAAGTAATGGCGGAAGTTGATCTTGTTGCGCTGATACTCAGGATCAGTTGCTGCCTCGCTGTAATACATCTTGGTTGAACCGGTGGCCTTGAACACACGCGGTGTGTAGAATGCAAATGAGCAGTTAAACTCGCCGGCTTCAGCAGCCACGCCCAAGTTTTTCTTCTTGCCGGCCTGTGTGTAGAGCGGCGTATTGGCATACTCATAGACATCGAAGCCGTAGAGCTTACCTACCTTACCCGTAGCGCGGTCAATATTATACTGCTCGCGGAAGGTCTGACTGACAAGCAGCAGGTCGTTTGCATGATCCGGACAGAGTACCAAACGGCGGTTCTCTGCCGGCACACCCAACTTATCCATCGCGGCTTTCAATGCCACCACGTCAGCCATTGTCAGACGCAGGCGACCTGTCGTGGCATCACGTTCGCCGGTGGTTTTCAGAACGGGAGTCTTGGCACTGTCCTGCTGTGCACAGAGGGCATGAGCTGCCTTGGTGAACTTCGAGTCGTTCAAGGCGTTGGCATGACTCTCTTTTACGCGTGCCATCTTATCGTAGCTTGCCGCATAGAGCTCGTCGTCGGTGATAGGCGTCACCTTAGTTTGGAACTTATCCAACTTCACGGCAATATCCTTGTCATCCAAAGCCTGCGAAGGTATCGGATAGGTTGTATTGTTGATCAGGACATCAGGGTCTACGCCAACCTCTACAAGGTGTATCACGTCATTGTTGACGATTGTACTCTGATCAGGTACACCGTCCAGCCACGAGCCTTCCAGTCCACCGCGCAGCGATTTTACCAACTCACCTGTCCATACTTCCGTAAAGACACCCACACGCAGCGCATCCTTGGGCAGGCATGCACCTACGGCTATGGCAATCACATTCAATGCCACAGCGCCCATCCATGGGGTAACACCTAACATAATAGCTAATACAGCACCCATCACGCAGTTAAATAACAAGCTGGTGAGCATGCTCATTTTTGTCATTTTCTCCATTTCCTTATTCTGTTTAAATATTATCAGCTTAATCTTTGTCTATAACTCACAAGCTATGCCATATTCAGCTTCGTAGAGTCGTTTATACTCTTCTACGTTATCAGCACGCAGCTTCACAAGTTCATCAGCCGGCACCTCGCTGAGTTTCGTGTAGGTCTTCTCGCTGGCCGATTCGGGAGCGCTTCCTTGATGTCCCAGCATTGCGGACAGCTTCACCTGTGGCTTCATGGCCTGAAGGGTCTTTTCTAACTCCTCGGCACCGATTTGTGCACCGAGCTTCACGAACTGCTCCTTGTGTTGCGCATCAAGGCGCTTTTCCGCAATAGCGGTATCAACCAACTGTGCAATACGAGCTTCGGCGAGGGTCTGTTTCTCAGCCTTCAAGGTCTCATTCTCTTGCTGAAGTGCTTTCAGCTGCGCCAGCTTCGCATTGATCTCATTCTCTGTCGCCGTTTCCGGCAGCCCTAACTGCAGGGCAATAACTTTTTGTTCCATGTCTTTATTACTTTGATTGTTATTATGAGTGATAAGGGGGAGCCCGCAGGTTCCGTCCTTGCTTAACATTATTCGCTTTCCGTCTTTTTCCAGCACGATGGCATCATCGTTTGCGCCAACATCTGCCACGCTCACCTCGAAGAGGCGACTCTTCGTTATCGTCGGACGGGTTTGTCCTGGTACAAGCATTGTTGGGTCTTCGCTGGTCTCAATAATCTCAAGTCCTGCACTGACCATGCGTAGGCTTCCGAACTCGAACTGCTTCTGACAGCGCTCACTCTGTTCCGAAGCACAGTCGAACATCAACTCTCCCGTTATCTCGTCGTTCTCAATCTTCAGGTCATTCACGTAGCCTACCACGTTACCGCGCTCGTGCATATATAACAGGACGGGGTTTCGTTTGTACTGCTCCACATCAATGCCTGCTGTCAGTACACGGAATCCGTAACAATTCACACTTTCATTCGAAATACGTACTCTTTTACCCATTATTCTTAATGATTTTTGCTGCAATATTAGCGCATAAATCCTATTCTTCAAAATAATGAAGAACGCAGTTCCGTATATACTGAACGCAGTTCACACTTCCTTTTCTGTATCAGAATTTTGCGCCAATTTTGCACTATAAATAATTTCATCATATACAACAAAATGACAAAGGAAACGGAAAAGAAAAAATCACTCGCCCGCTCACTCTACCTCTCGGGCATGGAGCAGAATGAGATTGCCGACAAGGTAGAGGTCTCGCGCATCACGATCTCAAGGTGGGTAAACAGTGAGGGGTGGAAAGAAGCGCGTGCGGCAAAAAACATCTCGCGTCCCGAACTGGTCAACAAGTTACTCGTGACAATAGATGGGCTTATCGAAAATGTCAACAAGTCTGATGATCCGACGCTCATCGGCTCGCTGGCCGATAAACTATCCAAGTTGTCAGCAACAATCGAAAAGCTCGATAAGAAGGCCAATGTGATTGACGCTATCGAAGTCTTCATGGCCTTTAATCGGTGGATACAGGACCAGGCCTCTTATGATCCCGAGATTACGCCGGAACTCATCAAGGCGATTAATAAGTATCAGAACAAGTTCCTCATGGAGCGTATGCAGAACCCGTCCACATTATAATCACACGTTATGGCTACGATTGCAGAACTTAAACAGATGCAGCTGGAGTGGCAGGAACACTGCCGGCAGATACAGAGCATTACCGACACGAAGAGTCTCATTCGTGAGACGGGCGCGCAAAAAGAGCAGCGTATCCGTAGGCTACAAAAGGACTATGCCGCGTTCTGCGAGTATTATTTCCCACATTTCCTGCAGCTGCGCGATAAGGTCACGGGCGAGGTCATCCGTATTGTGCACAACGCGCCGTTCCACAATGCCGCGGCCCTGAAGGTCAAGAATACACCTAATTTAAAAGCGGTATTCAAGTGGCCACGCGGGCATGCCAAGTCTACACACATGGACATCTTCACTCCGCTGTGGCTGATGTTCCAGCCCAAGCGGCTCATCAACTTCATGGTCGTTGTCGGCAAATCGGAGGACAGTGCTAATCGCCTGTTAGGAGACATTCAGGCGGAGCTCCAGTACAACAAACGTATCATCGCCGATTTTGGGAAACAGATGTCTATGGGTGATTGGACCGAGGGGGAGTTCACCACCAAGGACGGAGTGCATTTCCTGGCATGCGGACGTGGGCAGTCACCTCGTGGTTTGAGAAAGCGTGAGTCACGCCCGGACTATATCGTTATCGACGACCTCGATGATGATGAACTTTGCCGTAACCCTCGCCGCGTGCGCGAAATGACAGATTGGGTGAAGGAAGCGCTCTTCGGTGCACTCGATGTCGGGCGTGGACGTTTTATCATGGTGGGGAACCTCATATCAAAGACCTCGGTACTGGCTGATATCTGCAAAACCAAAGGCGTGCATGTGTCGGAGGTGAAGGCCGTCGATGGTGAGGGCAACCCTACATGGCGAGAAAAGTGGACGAAAGAAGAGGCACGGACTTATGCCGAATTCGTAGGCTACCGCGCGTGGGAAAAGGAAATGATGCACAACCCCATCATCGAGGGAACTGTCTTCAAGCAGGAGTGGATTAAATATGCCAAGCACCCGGCATGGCGGGAGTTCGACGAACTGGTACTTTACATCGACCCGTCGTGGAAATCAAAGAAGACGAATGATACCAAGGCGGCAAAGCTATGGGGTAAGTATAAGTCACAGCTGTGGCACCTGCGGGCTTTTGTTAGGAAGGCTTCCGTGGCCGAACTTGTCCGCTGGTGTTATGACCTCTACGAGTGGAGTCTTGAAAAGAATATCTCTATCCGCTTCATGATGGAGGCCAGCTTCATGCAGGACATCATCCTGGACGACTTCACAATAGAGGGCACCCAGTGCGGCTATCAGCTACCCATCACGGGCGACAAGCGCAAGAAGCCGGACAAGTTCCAACGTGTAGAGGCCATCAGTCCACTATGGGAGCGCGGTTTTGTCTTTTATGACGTTTCGCAAAAAGAAGACCCCGACATGCAGGCGGGCATTGCGCAGACGCTGGCCTTCGAAAAAGGTATGAGCGGCAATGATGATGCGCCCGATGCAGACGAAGGTGCAATATGGCAGTTACAGCGCACCACACGGCAGGAAAGTTTTCAGCCTATGTTCAGTAAAAGGAAAACCTCAAAAAATAGTTGGTAAAATGAGAAAATTAATCAAAGACATCATTTTCGCTTGGAAGTTCAAGCGTGCGGTCAGGAAGGCGGACTATTTGCGTCACATCACGCACCGCAAGTATATGGTCATCGTGGTTCGGGGAAGACTTGAAGTCATTTCCAAACAGGATATCAAAAAGTTCGTTGCCGGTGGGGTATTTAGAAAAGGAATGACCGCCGCCGACATCGAACGCAAAGCAATATATATAACATTGTAGCTTATGTTTGTAACAGATGAAGACTATCGGGTAGTAATCGGCGAAGCCGCTTTAAAAGTCGTTTCGCAGACATCGCCCAAGATACGGGCAGGTGCCGAGCGTGAGGCCATGGAGGAGATAGCAGGGTACCTGCGCCCCGTGTACGACACCGAGGCCACGTTCAAAGCTGAAGGTGACCATCGCAACCAGCTCATCGTCATGTATGCCTGCGACATCGCCCTCTACCACATGACGGCAGCCATGCCCCAAAAGATGGGCAGTGAGATAAGAAAGGAACGCTATGAGCGGGCCATCAAATGGCTGGAGGGCGTACAGGCCGGCAAGATTATCCCTGCCCTGCCGGTGGCCACAGATGCCGCCACGGGCGAACCCTCCGGGACGGGTGTAGTGTGGCACTCACAGAAGCCTCTCAGACATAACTGGTAAGAACCCATTAAAGCAATTTCTATGAATATCAGAGATATTTTTTCCTCACTTCGCGGCCGAAGCGACAACGACCACATACTCCGTACCCCTTACGGCAATTTCAACTTAGCCAAGGGTGAAGACCAAACGCGCGTAAAACATGTCATCATGCAGCTGCAACAGACCACCGATGCCCTCACGCGTAAGGACATCGCCGACTGGCGGCGGGCATGGCAGGCGGCTATCAATATCGACAACCCCAACCGCGGCCCGCTCTACGACATCTACCGCGACACCGATGCCGACGGTCATCTGTCAGGATGTATCCGCCAGCGCGAGGGTTTTGTTATGGCCAAGTCGTTCAAGATTGTAGATGACAAGGGAGAGGACAAGCCCGAACTGCTCGACTACTTCGACCATTCCTGGTTCAAGGACTTTTGTCTGTATGTGCTCGACTCGGTCTATTGGGGACATTCGCTCATCGAGCTGGGCGATGTTGTGGGGATAGGTACTACAGGCATAGCCTATGACTGTGTGAGACTCATTCCCCGCAAGCATGTCATTCCTGAATACGGGCGTGTCATCCTGCAGCAGGGACAGGACTGGCATGCAGGTATTGACTACCACGACCCAGCTATAGCTGCTTCGCTCATTGAGGCAGGCAAGCCTTACGACCTCGGCCTGCTCCTAAAGGCCACGCTGCACACCATACCGAAGAAAAACATGCTCTCGTTTTGGGACACATTCGGCGAAATCTTCGGCATGCCAATGCGCATCGCCAAGACTTCTTCGCGCGATAAAAAGGAGATCGACAGGCTCCACAGAATGCTTATTGATACGGGAACATTACAGACGGCCGTCATGCCGGCTGATACTGAGATAGAATTTATTGAGTCGGCCAAGGCTGATGCCTATCATGTCTACAACGAGCGTGTCAACCGGGCCAATTCTGAAATCTCAAAACTTATCATCGGGCAGACGATGACCATTGAGGACGGCTCGTCGCTCTCGCAGAGTCAAACCCACCTGCAGGTGCTTCAGAACCTCGTCGAGGGCGATGCCGATATGCTGCGCGATGTCATCAACAACCAGTTGCTGCCACGCATGGTGGTACATAAGTTCCCACTCGCGGGTTGCCGCTTCGACTGGAACGACACCATCGACTATACCCCCGAACAGCAGGTGGCCTATGAGTCGATGATTGCCGACCGCTATGAGGTCGACCCCGAATACTTTGCTAAGAAATATGCCATGCCCGTAGGGGAGAGAAGAGAGGCTGCCCTGCCAGCTTCTTTGGTTCACGGCGAAAAAGGAAAGCAAGGCAAGACCTTGGAAAAAGATTTTTTCGACTAAGCCCCGCTGCCTATGTGGGGCTGCACAATCGTTATGAAGCATTGCTCGCTGGGGATCATTGCTGTGCTTTAGTAGCCCAAAAGATTGAGCCGAAGCAGCAAGAACAGTTGAAGGCGGCATTCAAGTCGATGATGAAAGGCCTTTTTAAACAGAAGGGCGCATCACTCGATATAAACATCATCACCTCCAAGGAGGCGCAGGCATTTATTGAAACGCATGCCGACGTGTTGAACAGTGCTTTCAAGCAAACGAAGATGTCGGCCACCATGCGCGATAGCTTGGAGCATTCCACCTATGTTTTCTCGGGGCTCAAAACCTTTCACGAGCTGAATGAGGCTTTTCCTGCTTTAGTCGATGAAAACGGCAATCGCAAGTCGTTTGAACGCTTCTTGAATGACGTTCAAAAGGTCGATAAAACCTACAACGAGCACTACCTGCGGGCGGAATATAACTTCGCACATGCTTCGGCCGGGATGGCAGCGAAGTGGGAGGCATTTGCCGAGGACGGCGACCGTTACAACTTGCAATATCGCACGGTGGGCGATGATCATGTGCGCCCCGAGCACGCCGCCCTCAACGGCACGACGTTGCCTTTCAGCGATGCGTTTTGGGACAGCTACTATCCGCCCAACGGGTGGAACTGCCGTTGCACGGTGGTGCAGGTGCGCAAGACGAAATATCCCGAGACACCGCACGAGGAAGCCTACAAGCGTGGGGCCGAGGCCTTGGCTAACGACGCGCGCGGCATGTTCCGCTTCAATCCCGGTAAGCAGCGCAAGGCCATGCCCGACTATAATCCCTACAGCATACGCCGTTGCAACGACTGCGACCTTGCCAAGGGGACGACAAGTCTTGGATTTGTACCTGAGAATGAGTTATGTGCGGCGTGCAGGTTGGTAAGACAATGTTACGGCGACAAGACAAAGTCCGAGCGGGCCATTGAGCGCATACATTATTTACACGAAATGGAACCGCTGCTTAAGGTGAAGTATGAAAAACCGATAGAAGATGGAACGATTAAGGTCGGTTTCTCTACCTACGGCAACAAGCATCTCTTCTCCGACACGTTCGGCAGGTCAAAGGTACTGGAGAAAGACGACTTAAAAGATTTAGGGAAGATTCTTGCAAACAGCACCTTTGTTGATACGTCTGCACTGACACATCCGCGCAAGGATAATATTCAGCAGTTCTATTATTACGAGGCAGAATTACATGGGGAAAAAGTCAGACTGAATGTGGCGAAAGAGGTAAGAATAAGAAAAAATGGGCACATAGTTACCGATTACTATCTCTATTCTGTAAATGATATAAAATAAATAAAACACCGAGGGCGGCGGTTAGGACTCAAATGCCAGGGTGCCATTCCCTCAGTGCTTTATCTGCTGCAAATATACAAAAGAAATCCGTTACCTCCAACAGAAGTAACGGATTATTTTTATATTTTATTCTACATTCACGCCGCAGCAGTCTTTTAATATGGCTTTCAGTAGCCACACCATATTGTAGAGATTATCTCCATCGTGCTCAGCGATACACACGCTATCAGCCACAAGTGCCTTGCCATAACATTGGATGCTATCGAGGAGCGTTTGTGCTAAATCCTTTCCATAACCTGACTCTAAGAGTTCTAATATTGTAGGATATTTTTCCATGACCTACTCCTCCGTAAACTCCAACATCAGTTCCTTACCGCTCCCAACTTTCTTGCTGGCACTCAGCAGAAGCCGAACACCCAGCAAGGTTGTGAACCAGCCTGGATGCGTCATGCCGAAAAGCTGTATCTTGCGGGCAAGGTCGCGCTTGGCATTCAGTCGACGAACGCTCTGCGTGCTCTCCGTGCGGCTACCGATGCAGCGGAACACGTCATTGATACTGTACCACTTCACACCCTCACTCTCTACCATTCTTACTTCACCATCCTTAAACTTAAAACTCTCGTAGGGGATGTCGCGCAGGTCAAGGAAGTTACCTGCCATCCTGCTTTTTATCGTTTCATACCTACCAGTCTGCCTAATAGCTGGCAGCACTTCACTCGTCACCCATTTGCGGAACCTCTTGGCCTCCGGCTTGCGGCTTTGGAAGATTAAATGATACAGGCCGGACTCGTTGACTGCCGTTGCTTGCTGTCTTCCGCCAAGGGGGTCGGTAATGCCGACCCCCTGCCGTTCATCGTCATCAATTCTTGATACGGCATCCTTATGGTTGGCGATTCCTAATACACGACACACGTCCTTAGCTACGAACCAAGGTTCGTTGTTAATCACTTGTACACGGATAGGTGTACTTTCCTTCTCATTGAAGTTGAATACTTGCAAGCTCGTAGCTTGCGCACTGTTGTTGTTTTGCATTTTGATTATATTTTTGAACATTGGCGGTTTAAAAACGGTGCGCCACTTCCCGCTGTTCAAGTCTTATAATCAAGAGACCGACACTGCCATTACAGCAGTATCACGGGGTTAGCGCGCCGCCATAGTATGATGTTTCACACTTGGGCATAAAAAATGCCCGCATGCAGCGCATCGGACGAACTCGTCGTCTCTTGATTTATAAACTTGAACGCTGCAAATATATGAAACATTTCTCAAACAACCAATGTTTTGATGGTTTTTATTTAAAGTGCTTACTTTACAGCACACCTTTCACGGCATATCCCTCAATACTTTCAAGGATATCTTCGTGGTTGTGGTTGGTGATAGTTTCTGTGAGACGCAGGCCGTGGAAGCTGTTGCCCTCCACGCCGTCCATGGCCGCGCGAATTTGGGCAATCAAAGCCCAAGCGGCTTCCTGTCCACCCTCTAACCAGTCGGTTACGACGTGCAACCTGACGCTGCCTTCACCACGATAGCCACCACCCACGTAGGGTTGCCACGCAATCGGGCCAAACTCGACGAACACGGCGGGACGTGCCCAATTTTCTTCCTGCTCAATGAACTCCACGTTGTGGTTCCAAAGGTCGACGTGCCTCACTGATTCAATCTTTTCCATTGCTGCCTTGAGGGCTGCATACAATTCTTTTCTCATTTTCCGTTCAGTTTGAATTCGTTGTTAAAATATTCTTCTAAGTTTTGCTCGATGATTTCCGTCACAGCCTTTTCCACTTCTGCCGACGCGCCGAGGAACTGCCGCCGGGGTATCTTGATGCTGCTGCCCACCTTCATCAAGGCCATGAATTTCCAAAAGGCGGCCTCGCCGCTGAGCTGCTGTGTGCGGTGGTCGTTACGCTTTTCGCCATTCTTCTTGCGGCCGAAACCGCCTACACACGTGTAATAACGATGCCAAAAATAGCCTTTCATGCGCTGCGTCACCTTGATTTCGCCACCCTCGTTGTGGAGGTCGGCCGCAGGGTGAGCGGAATAGAACGTTACGCCGTCATGGGTGATTTTGCTCATGATGCTGCGGCGCAAACCGCCGGTGTCGACCAACGTGGCACGCCCGGGGCGCAAGGGGCTGCGGCGGCGTGCCCACTTTTCGGTGAAGAAAGCCTGGCGCGCAAAGTTTTGGTCGAACTCATCTTTCAGCTCCACCTGCACGTCTTTCAGCATGCGGGCAAGCACTTGTGTTAAATCATTTTCCATCGTCGTCGAAATCGAAGAGCAAAAGTGGACGGGGCGAGTCGTTGTTGTCGCGGCGCACTTTCACATCAATCTTGAGCATCTTATACATGGCGCGCTCACTGATGCCATAAACGGGATAGATATAACGACGCCAAATCTCTCGGTTGGAGAGACCCGACCTCGCCCATTGCTGATATATCGCGTTCACGTCGGCCACGCGCTTGAGATAGCTCACGCCACGACGGCGCTCATTGTCCACTTTCATCGTCTTTTGAGATTATTTTTGTTGTCAATTCATTTAACCGCAAAAGCATGACAGCCCCATGGCTGCCATGCCGTAAACTCTATATATGCCTTAGGCCTACATCCTGCAAAAGCTCGGTTCAATGCGCTGCCACACATTCGTTTTGGGGTTACGCTTGGAGAAATAGTAGTTGACAGCATTCTTCTGTACCACGTTTGCTTCTTTGAAAAGCCCCATGATTTCACTGTACTCGCTGTCGAATTTGTCCTCTAATTCATAGAGTTTCGATATGCTCTTGTAGTCAAGGTCGCCGGCTTTGTTGCGTTCAAGCAGCGTCATGGCCATCTGATACATAGGGTCGTCGGCCCCTTTTTCGCTCTTCTTCATATAACGTTTGAGATAGTCGATAAGACGCTCTGCTGCAAGATCGGCGCGCTCGTCAAAGCCTTTCACCTTGTTACTGGCCACCTCTAAGCGGAAGTCGCCATCAGTGATGGTGTAGCTGCGCTGGTCGCTCTTGCGCAGTTGGCCATAATCACGCATCACACCCACAAAGCCTTCGACCTCACTTTGTAGCCAGTCATGAAAACTTTGCACGTCAGCAGCTACTGTCTGTAGGCGTTCCTCCACGCCATGCAGTAGTTCTGCACGCAGACTCTCGTAGGTCTCACGCCGTGCAATGCGACTTTGTTTCTCTTCATTTTGTAACTCTGCGAGCAGCTTTGCCCGCTCCTCCTTGCTTAAATTCTTGATGTTTACTGTTGTTTCCATATCTTGATGTTGAATAAAATGTTTAATTTTCGATTGCTTTCTCCGCCGCAACCACCACGATGGTTTGTTGCAGGCGGGCTGCTGTTGTGGTTTGTTCGGGCTGCTGCGGATGGGCTTTCAATCCCCCTTTGCGCGCGATGGTGCGCAGCTTCACGGCAAGAGCCTCCAATTCGTCGATGCTGATGTGGCGGAAGGCTTTGCCGGCAATGCGGGTATCGATGCAGAAACGATCCACACGGTTCCAGTTGGTGGTGTCGATGCCGAGCTGCTGCATGAGCTTTAGCACCTCACTGCGTCTGCGCCGGAGTTGTCGGCGCAAGGCTTCGCGCTGCGCATCGTGGTCCGTGAGACGTTCCATGTCGCGGCACATCAGGTCGTATTCCTGCGGTGTAGTTTCGCGCAGCGAGGTGGTGCGGCCGTCGGTATATTGTGCCACCAACGTTTCCTTATCTGCTCCCGGCAGTAGCTTCAGCAGGGTGTAAAAGCGGGCGTAGTTGCGTTCGTGGGTCATTGCGGTTCGTTTAAGGGTTGCATATAATACACCTGCAAAGACTTCCCATTGCGCTTGATCAGTAGACGTGTTTCGCCATCCTCGGTCATTAAGTCGGCCGTTACGTCACTTCTCACGTTGATGTCGCGGCGCGTGTAGAGGCTGTGAATGAAGGCATCGATGAAATCGAGCAAGTCCATCCACTCCTCGGGTGTGTTGTCAATGCCACGCATGGCGTAGTGCTGACTTACCTCCATCTGCAACCGCAGCAGCCATTCCGGTTTGTCGTTCGGTGTCATTGAATAGTGTCTTAATTGTGTCATATTCGTTTTACTTTTTATGTTTTTATCTGTCTCCTGCTTTCCACTCAATCGTTACCACGGCATCAAGCCGTCCGCTACCTCTACACACGGGGCACCCTTGCTTGTAGCGTTCACGATAGCAGTTTTCCTGCCAGTGGTAGCCGTTGCCTTGGCAATAGCTGCACACGTGCCCGCGACTCAAAAAATGCTCTTTCATACGCCCTCCTGGGCTCATCAGTCCGGGAGTGATTTCGATAGTTCGTTTTTCCTTGCTCATGATCTTCCATTTTTGATAATCTTACTCAGTTCGGGCAGTACAACGGTATAGTTGCAATACCTGCAGCACCGACCTTCCGTTCTCACAGGGTAGGGGTTATTGCCCATTCCCTCTATTTCTTTGCCGCAGATGCAGCATCTCTCTTTCAAACTGTTCATACTCTATTGTATCACTAATTGTACATGAAAATTAAACTCCCTGCAAAGCCGTTTCACCTGTACTACATCGAACGGCTCTCTGTCAAAAGCGAAGAAGATTGTGCGTTCTCGTGTAAGTACTCTCACTCCTTTCTTTCGTAGCCTGTACAACAGGTTGTCTCGCTTGTTTGCCATAATTCATGTTTTTTTATCCTTTTACTTTTCCTCGTCACCATATACCAGCCGCGCTCTTTCCTCCCATATCGTGTAGTAACCTTTTGTGCCGAAATAGCGGCCCTTACTGATAGCGCGGTAGCCGCTGACGAATATCTTCAGGGCGGCGTCGTACATCACGCTCACGGCTGTGCGGCCTGCCGGTTTACTGCCGTCGGCTTGACTGATAAAGATGAGCAGCTTGTCGGCGTGGCGTTCTTTGAAGGCCTGATAGTCGCGAAAGGTCATACCCGTATACTGAAAGCTATCGATAACCACGATATCGGGACTTTTGCGCTTGCCGAGGCGTGCGTCGAGCTGTTCCACGCCCTCGCGGTCAAGGAGCACGAAGCGGCGGGCCACATCCTGCATACCCATCTTGACGAAGGCATTCTGCATGGTGAGCGATGCGCCTTCTTCTAAGCTGTCGTAGGCTACGCGACCGAAGCGTGAGAGCTCTTTGCAGAGCTGCAGTACGAAACTCGTCTTGCCATTGCCGCTACCGCCCCATACGAACCATACGCCGTTCTGCTCCGGCTGGCCGAAGGCCTCGGCCCAAGCACCCTCAAAGGCATAGGTCTCGCGCTTGAGGCGCAGCATGTCACTTACGCTCAAGGCGCGACGGAGCACGGGGTGGTCTCTTTTCCACAATGCCTTTTCAAGACCTTTTATTTGCTCGCGCAACCCGGCATTCGTCGCCGTGAGTTCGGCGATTACCTGTGCGCTATCTTTCGGTGTCATCGATGTTGCCATTCTATCAATATCTAATCGTTGTTCAAACACTACTTAACCACTGTTCGAACTTCCATTACCTTCACCCGGTGTATGCTCTTCTTTACCCGACGCAGGTCGAAATCATATTCCTCGGCATCTTTTACAACCTCTGAGATGCGTCCCTTGTCGGTCACACCGTTTGCCATGCAGACGGCATAGACATCGTGGGGAGCAGTGGGTTCTAATTCGTAGAACTTGCGGCCGATACGTGAATGTATCTCGTTATACCCGCACTTGTTGTAACGCAGCCCCATGGTCATACGACGCTTGATGTAGCTCGTAGAGAAGAAGACGATGCCGCATTTATCCTCCAAACGGTTATACAGGTCGATGAAATAATGAAAGACGCGCTCGGGCAGTTTGTCGGCTTCGTCGAAAAGCAGCAGCGGTGCCTGCATCTGAATGAGGTCGTCGATGATGCGGTCGAGCAACTCTCTGATGCTGTAACCCTCGGTGCGCTGACCGATACGGCGTGCAATCTCGCGAATGAAGTCGCTCTTCTTCATATCTTCAGAGCACAAGATGTAGAACACCTCGCTGTTTTCAGCAGCATAGAGGCGCGCTGTGGTGGTTTTGCCGCAACCGGCCTCGCCCACGATCCACGTGACATTTCTCACGGTTTGGGCATCTTTCATGACGAGTGTCATTTCCTGAAAGGCTTTTGTCTCGACCACCTGCCAGTCCACGCCTGCACTTGTACCTAACTGCGATGCAAGATTGCGCCACATATCATCGCTGATGTTTTCCCACTTGCCTTGCAGAATGCTGCTCACCGTTGCACTGCTCGTGCCCGTGAGGCTCTGTGCAGCCTTGTTCTGACTGGGATATTTGCTGACGTATTGCCGCAAACACTCTTGGATTTGTCCCTTCTCGTTTGTTGTTAGTTTCATAATTTCTTTATTTTTACGATTTTACTTTTCAATACTTTCCTGCTACCGAAGCCATGTCGACCACTGCTGTCTCAATATTTGACCAGTCTTCAAGGCTCACCTGCTTGGTTTTCCTGCCTATCTTATACTCTTCAGGCGCTTTGCTGTAGATGCCCGTGCGCCGTTCTATCTGTCTGCGTTCAGCTGCTGTCATTCCCTTTGGCTTTGGACTACGTAGGCCGTGCTGCTCCGGCATTACGCCGTGAGCCTTCTCAATCTCACGTCCGGCAACGGTGCGCTCAATACGGTCAGTAGTATTCGCAGCCTGCTGCTGTCTGATGAATGCTGCCTCGCCTTCTGTCTGCTCTTGTATCGCACGATGTATCACAACGTAAGGTTCTGCTACTCGTTCAAACCTCAGACTGCCGTCAGCTTCTTTCTTATAGAGGCGAATGCTGCCGAAGTCGTAGGGATCATACTTAACAACGAACCGCTCGTAGGTGTGTTGGCGGCGCCATTCGTGGTCGGGCATGCCAGGGCGGCTCATCACTTCGTATTGTCTCTTCTCCTTCTTGATAGTTACGCTGATACCCTGGTCGGTGAACGTGCTCATACGCTTAGCCGTAACCCAGAACATATCCACCATATCGTGTGCCGTAACCTGCTGTGTTTCCTCATTCACGCTGTTGTCGTAGGCTTCCTGCCGGCTCTTGCCGTATGCAGGATGCTGCATATCGTTCCACTCCTTAGTAGCCTTTGCGTAAGCATCTTTCAGTTCCTCCAGCGTATAGAGTGAGTCCTTGTTTTCCTCAATAAACTCAAGGTTCGGACGGCTCGACATCTTCTTTGCGGTGATATTCTGACCCGTGAAGCGCCAATCCTTGTGCAGCACCTGCTGCTGGAAGCGGCCGAACACCGCCTCAATGGTCTTCGACTCACCGTTGTAGGGTTGCGTGGTCCTATGTACGTGGCAAAGCTTCTTAAATAGTCCGTCGGCATCGAGCTTCTTATGTCCGCCCTGGTTGTCGTGCACAATTTCGTAAGGCTTGTGCCTGCTGGTCTGAATAGCCATACGGTAAGCGAGATATTGCGCTTCGTAGTCCTCGCTGTCGCTGATGTGCCAGCCAAGCATCACCTCGCTCATCGCATCAATGACCACATAGACCTGTGTAGTGCGTACTTTGCCGTTCTCGTCCTGGTAGTATAGGTTCAGCTTCGTACCGTCGCCATACCACAGAGCGTCGCGCTTCGTTGGCAGTGCTGTACGATGCTTACGTCCGAACTTCTGTCGTGCTGCCTGCTCACCATATACTGCGTCGTACCATAGTGGCATAATCGCAGCACTGTTAAACCATCGCTTCATACCGCTAAGACTTTTCAGAGTCTTCCAGCCATTAGCTTCTGCACGCTTGTTGGCTTCTTCAAAGAGTTGCGCATCCGTATATACAGGAACCCGACAGCGTTTCAAGGCTATAAGTAGCTGCCCGAACTCGGGTGTTATTTTAATGGTGTTCAGATTACCCACCTTACCACTGATCAAGCTGCGATAGCCGTCGGCCTTGAAAGCCTTGATTTTTGCCTTCAGTCTTGTAGGGTTCTGTGGTAGTGTGTGATGATATTCTTCACGCATGGCTTCTGCGCTTTGATAAATCACCTTCCATGCACCCGCCATACTGCCGTTCAGACTCTGACGGAGGGCCTGACGCTGTGCCATCATCTTCTGCAATTCGCCAAGTACACTCGCGTTGATAGTATATTCCTCAATCAGTTCGCCAGTCAGATGCTCCGCCCGGCCGTTCTTCTCGTATGTGAACGCTTCATACCATTCGCGGGCCTCGCCGTCAAGCCTGATGCGGTCTTTCAGCATAGCCTCCTTCATCTTCTGCTCCGGGTCGCCGTAACGTTCCATATACCGCTTTCTGTATTTCTCCGGGAGGGAACTCCATGCGTAGAGGGCCTGACTACCCTCACCACCACCACGATGAACGCTGACAATATTGCCACGCTTCATGTTCTGCCTCAAGGTGGCAGCCTTGATGACAGCCTCACCTCCTCCTGTCAGTTCCGCGTAGGTCACGCAAAGAATTTTATTGTAATATTCCATCCCGTTAAGATTTTACAGGCTCATCGCCATCATTTCCACTTCATTCTGCAGCACCATGAAGCCCGGTACGTCAAGGTCGTGCTCCACACGCGCCTCTTTGCCGTCAATCAGAACATGTGTGCTGCCGTCCTTGCGGTCGAACACTAACTTCACACGCTCACCGAAAGTCTGTGTCATTGTCTGTTCGATTTCCTCATGCGTTGTTTCCACTCCCTCCTGTTTCCAGTTGGGGATTCCGTTCAGCTGCATGAGGGCTGTGTAGCGTATCTTCTGTGCAAGGTCGCTGTCGCTTTTGAAGTTCAGTGCTTTCCACACCATCACCTTCGAGCAGCCGAAAACTTTACGCAGGTGGGCCGCATCCCTCTTGCTCACATAAATTTTCTTGTCCATATCTGTTGTTCTTATTTTATTGTTGTCGATTTTTTTATACCTTTATGGCCTATTATAAAATCTAAGTGTTATGTATAAGTATAAATTTGATGCAACGATTACTATCATTCCCGATTATCCAAATTGTGACGAAGCAAAGCTGCAGCTCCGGAATATGGGTTCAGCAATTTTTGAGAACGTTCTGAACAGCTTGGATTTGGAACATCGGTACGACTACACCTGTCGCTTACAGGGCGATGAGATGTGCGCAGAGTTGTTGATACACGTCTGTAAGGAAGTCCCGAAACTTCAACATGTAGTTTACCTGACTCAAATTCTACAAGGGCTCTGCAACCTGTACGACTACTCAGATGACATTGCATGTTATTTCCGTTTACATTGATGTTGAGATGTGCCTTCCCTTTCTTGCGCACATAAATCTTCTTTTCCATATCTTTTCTTTATTAATATTATGTTTGTAGGCGGAGGGGAATCGAACCCCAGTTGCCGAGATGTTCTGGTCCGCTACCATTCGGACGTAGCCGCCTTGGGTTATCCTACAATCTATTCACCTCACACTATCCTCGTACACGGTTTCACCCGTCTCGTTGCACACAATTGATACAATCCCACCCTTGTAGTCTGCAAAATAGCTGTGGTCAGTACCGTTGTTGACCTGAATCCAATTCAAGCAATATTCATAGCTTGACTTAAAACCCTTGTTGTCACTGCTCGTGTCACTGTTGAAAAAAACATCGTAAGTTCTCATACGTCTATATTTTTTAATTAAACATTCTTGTTTCTCGCCCCTTTTTCGTATTTTTGGGCGCTGTTAATAAACTTAACATGCTGCAAAGATAAATCACATTTTGCAAAACGCAAAATATTTTGAGGATTATTTTTCACAGAATGCAAATTTATGACTAAAAAGGAGAGATTAGAGGCACTTATCGCCCACTATAGTGATGGGAAACCCACGCAATTCGCAAAGTATATCGGCGTTGCGCCCTCAACCATAAGCACATGGTTGTCACGAGACAGCTTTGATTATGACCTTCTGTTTGCAAAATGCGAAAATATATCCCCCGAGTGGCTTTTCACAGGCAATGGTGATATGCTCAAGTCCAACAAATATGAGCCTATTGTGGAAGTTAAACCCATACACCACCCACGGAGTGTAGAGAAGAAAGAAGATACGCAGGTGGTCTATCTCTACGACTTTGAGGCGACTGCTGGCCTGAAAACACTCTTCGACAACAAGAGAAACAATATTATTGATACCATCAAGATACCCAAACTTCCAAAATGCGATGGAGCTATACATATTGTTGGAGACTCTATGTATCCTCTACTCAAGTCGGGTGACATCATTCTTTATAAGGAAATCTCACCTTCTATCGAGAATATTATCTATGGTGAGGTGTATCTACTTTCTTATGATATCGATGGTGATGACTATGTTGTTGTGAAGTATATCCGCAAGTCCGAAAAGGGCGAGCCATTTATCACGCTCGGCTCAGAAAATCCCGATTACGCCTCACGCGATATAGACTTTCACCGTATCACGGCTATCGCCATCGTTAAGGCATCTGTACGCATTAACTGTATCGTTTGAACACATAAATTCTCTTGGGTGGTTGCAGAAACCTGCACTACCTTGTGCGCCACGCGCACACTTTTTAATAATTTCATACCATAAATATAGCCATAAACCCCGATAAACACGGGGTTTTATAGAAAATTATCATCAATCAAGATGGTAATAAGCCCCATACTTATGGAATAAGGGGAGGGTGTAAACAGCGAAAAATGGGGATAATCTGTCTTTTTTCGTCTTTATCAGGGGGGTGAATGTGGTCGAAACTATGTTAAAAGTGTCACCCCAAATGTCACCCCAATCGATACATTTCGTTTTATCATGTCACCCCAAACGTCACTCCAAGTGTCACCCCAATCCCATTTTTTACCCCAAAATCACCCTCATTTTACCCCCAAAAACACGAAAAACGGCTTCCGACCGTTCAAACACGTGCCGAAAACCGTTCAACTATCGTTCAATCAGCGTTTTAGCTGTTCAAACGCATCCTCATTTTGTAGCCTTAGAGCGTATAAGTTCGCCTGCCCTGATACATGCCTTTTTATTCAGTACAACGCCTCCCTTGCTCAATCCTACGCGCTCCAGCGAGCATTGCTTAATGCCTATCTCCTCGGCCGTCAAAACGCTATAAATCGCAGGTATCGAACCAAAGTAGTAGTTCCTCCTTCCTTCCATCAACTGTACATGTATAACCTTTGTCATATCTACTCCATTTTCTGTTGCAAATATACAAAATAGTTATTATATACGATATTTCGATATATTATATTTTTATCATTAGGCACAAAAAAAGAGTAAACATTATCAAGTCGACTCCTTTTTTATCGTGCTTTTTAGTCGTCTGTACGAGCTATTCTCATCACCTCTGCCGTCTCCCCTTACATGCATGCAATAACCACCTGTCAAGGCCTAAATAACGCCCCGTGTAACCCTTAATTAACACCCATGTAACATTCATGCTTCAAACACTGTTCAAACCCCCCTTCAAATGTAACACAAATGTAACACGATGTAACATTTCGTTTTTCCATCCCTCAACTCTATACTTCTGCGTAACTCTCTATCTATCAACAATTATAACGATTTTCTCCCTCTCCCCTATTTTATACATTTCGTTTTATGCCCCTTAAAAAGGACGAGTCGCCCCGCCCTGTTTGTTTTCACAACGGAAAAATCCTTATTGTGACTTGCTTAAATAATATCTGAGTGCAAATATAGGAGTTTTTTACTAAAGAACCAAACAAAATAAAGAAAATATATGAAAACAATTCTTGGCTTAGACTTAGGAACCAACAGCATTGGTTGGGCCAAAGTCATCGTTGATGACAATGAGAATTATTTAAGAGACATTCAACTTGGCAGTCGTATCATCCCCATGAGCCAAGATGTTCTTGGCAAGTTTGACAAAGGAGTAACAGAGTCTCAAACCGCCATCCGAACGAGCTTCCGAGGCATTCGACGCCTCAGAGAGCGCACTTTGCAACGCCGCGAGCGCCTCCATCGCGTACTACACACGCTGCATTACTTACCTCCTCACTACGATTCGGCCATTGGATGGGACAGGAAGACACCCACAACCTATGGTAAATTTTTAAATCATGGCGAACCTAAATTGGCATGGGAACGCCGAGAAGATGGCACAATGCAGTTTCTTTTCATGGATGCTTTCCATGAGATGATAGCAGACTTCGCTAAATATCAACCCACGCTCGTTGCTGACGGCAAGAAGGTGCCGCTTGATTGGACGATTTATTACCTGCGTAAGAAAGCACTTACGCAACCCATCAAGAAAGAGGAGCTTGCCTGGATTTTGCTCAACTTCAACCAAAAGCGTGGCTATTATCAACTTCGTGGCGAAGAGGATGAAGAGAATGCCGCAAAACATGAGGAATATCATGAGTTGAAAGTGGTTGGCGTTGAAGTCGATGAAGCGGGAAAAGGTGACAACACCTGGTATAATGTGAAGTTAGAGAATGGCTGGATATATCGCCGTCAAAGTAAAATACCCTTAGACGACTGGGTGGGTAAAGTCAGGGCTTTCATTGTGACAACCGAATATGAAAAAGATGGGACGACACCCAAAAAAGATAAAGAAGGCAACGTGAAACGTTCCTTCCGCTCACCAGATGAGAAGGATTGGGGGCTGCGAAAGAAACAAACGGAGCACTCGTTAGAAGCATCGGGCACGCCTGTTGGCGCTTTTATCTATGACCACCTCTTAAAAGAACCCTCTGATAAAATCCGCGGAAAATTCATCCATACCATCGAGCGTAAATATTACAAGCAGGAATTAGCAGCCATTCTTCGCGAGCAAAGCAAACACCATGAGGAACTATGCAGCAAGGACATGTTAAAAGCATGCATCGAAGAGTTATATCCAAACAACCCACTTCATCGTGAAAGTCTGTTGAAAAAGGACATGATTTACTTGCTCATAGAGGATCTTATCTTCTACCAACGCCCGCTGAAGAGTAAGAAATCGCTGATTGCAGAGTGCCCCTATGAGGCCTATTCCTATGTGGACAAGGAAACAGGAGAAATGAAACGGCAAGGCATTAAATGTATAGCAAAATCCAATCCCTACTACCAAGAGTTCCGTTTGTGGCAGTTTATAGCCAACTTACGCCTACGCAATCGAGCCGACGAGCGTGACGTAACAGCCGAATATCTGCCTCATCAAGAAGACTATGTGCGCTTGTTTACTTATTTGAACGATAGAAAAGAAATCAATCAAGAGACGCTGTTGAAGGACTTTTTCAAGTTGAAGAAGGTGACGATAGGCGGCGAAAAGGTGTTTCCTATTCGCTGGAACTACATCGAAGACAAAGAAAAGAAATATCCTTGTAATGCAACACGCCACGAACTTATCCTTGCACTCGACAGAGCTGGCATAGAACATGACTGGTTAGATAATCGAGATTTGGCTTATCGATTGTGGCACTTGCTCTATTCTGTCAACTCTAAAGACGAAACAGAGCGTGCATTGCGCAAGTTGAAAGATGACGATGCTTTCGTTGAATCGTTCTTAAAAATTAAGCCCTTCGAGAAAGAATATGGTGCCTATTCAGAGAAAGCCATCAAAAAACTGCTGCCCGTTATGCGGAGAGGAAGTTTATGGAACGAGGCAGACCTCTGCCCTTCTACAAAAGAGAGGATTGCTAATATCTTGCAAGGTACCATCGATGAGAAACTCAAAAAGAAGATAGGGGCGTTTATTTCATCTTGTCAACAGGTGTCAGACTTTCAAGGATTGCCCGAATGGTTGGCGTGTTATGTGGTATATGGGCGCCATTCTGAAGCTACAGACATACAGCGCTGGGAAACACCCAAACAGCTTTTAGATTATATCCATAAGTTTAAACAATATTCCTTACGCAACCCTATCGTGGAACAATGCATTCTTGAAACCCTCCGTACGGTATATGACATTTGGAAAGAAGCGGGACAGATTGATGAAATTCATGTGGAATTAGGCCGAGAAATGAAAAAGACGGCCGAACAACGTGCGCATCTCACAGAGAAGGTGCTGCACAATGAGAATACAAATCTTCGCATCAAGAGTCTGTTGATGGAATTGAAAAACGATGCCAATATGAAGGATGTTCGTCCCCATTCACCGATGCAACAAGAAATCTTACGCATTTATGAGGAAGGCGCTTTGCAAACGTTATCGAAAGACGACGCAGCGTTTGCCGAGATCATGAAGATTTCAAAAATGGCGCAACCCTCCGCAAGTGAGTTGCAAAGGTATCGATTGTGGCTCGAACAAAAATATCGTTCGCCATATACTGGAAAACCGATCTCACTTTCAAAACTTTTCACTTCAGCCTATCAGATTGAGCATATCATTCCTAAAAAACGCTATTTTGACGACTCGTTCTCCAACAAAGTTATCTGTGAGGCAGAAGTAAATAGAGCGAAAGGTAGCATGTTAGCCTATGAATTCATTAAGAAATGTGGTGGGAATTCAATACATTGTACGACTTTAGGTGATGTAACTATCTTGAGCGAAGCGGAATACAAGGCCTTAGTAACAGAATTGTATGCGAATAACAAATCGAAGAAAAAGAAGCTGCTGATGGAAGATATTCCTCAGGATTTTATCAACCGACAGCTGAATGACAGCCGCTATATCAGCAGGGTGGTGATGACTTTGCTTTCTAATATTGTGCGCATTGAAGGCGAAGAAGAGGCCACTTCCAAATTTGTTATTCCGTGTTCGGGAGGCATTACCGACAAACTCAAGAAGGATTGGGGTTTAAATGATGTTTGGAACAATATTGTTTATCCGCGTTTTGAACGCTTGAATGCGCTCACCAAAACCACTGACTTTGGCCAATGGGAGAACAAAGAAGGGAAACGGGTGTTCCAAACTTCGGTTCCACTTGAACTGCAACGTGGCTATCAAAAGAAGCGCATCGACCACCGACACCATGCTATGGATGCATTGGTGATTGCCTGTGCCTCACACAATATCATTAACTATCTGAACAACCAAGAAGCTAATGACCCCACGAAGCAAGAAAATGCGCGAAAACAACTTTGCATTAAAAATCGCATTATCCGCAAACCTTGGGAAACCTTTACGCAGGATGCCTACAAGGCTTTAGACAACATTGTGGTGAGTTTCAAAAACTATGTTCGTGTGATCAATAAAGCCACCAATTATTATGAACGGTATAATGCCGACGGAAAGAAAGTCGTTGACGAACAAAAGGGAGAGGCGATGTGGGCTATTCGAAAGCCTATGCACAAAGATACGGTCTTTGGTCATGTCAACCTGCGGCGCAAAGCTGTCGTTAAGTTGAAAGATGCGTTAGAGAACACCCCTACGATTTGTAATAAAACGCTCCGCCATTATATTCAGGACTTACAGAAAAAGCACTTCAACACCAAGCAATTGCTGGCACATTTTAAAAGCATTAACTACCGATTGAATAAGCAAGCGGTTGATAAAGTTGAAGTTTGGCAGTATAGTGATAATAAAAAACAGCTGGCAGCAACGCGGAAACCATTAGACACTTCATTTGATGCAAAGCACATTGCCGCAATCACCGACACGGGCATTCAGAAGATATTGTTGAACTACCTTCAAGCAAAAGGTGGCGACCCTGCCATTGCTTTTACACCCGAAGGAATTGCCGAAATGAATCAAAACATAGCGGTTTATAATGGGGGCAAGCAGCATCAGCCTATCCTAAAGGTAAGGATTGCAGAACCAATGGGTGCAAAATATCCCGTAGGAGAAACGGGAAACAAGGGCGCTAAATATGTTGAAGCACAAAAGGGCACAAACCTTTACTTTGCTATCTATGAAGATGAAGAGGGCAATAGAACCTATGACACTGTTGCCCTGAACGTGGTTGCAGAACGATTGAAGCAAGGACTTACTCCTGTTCCTGAGAAGAATGAAAAGGGGGTTGCGTTGAAATTTTATCTCTCACCCAACGACTTGGTGTATGTACCCACCGCGGATGAACTACTCTCTAAAGCATGTAGTTTGGACAAAAATAGAATTTATAAGATGGTAAGTGCAACAAAGTCTCAATGCTTCTTTTTATCCCATCGTGTGGCAAAGACTATTTATGACAAGGTTGAATTCGAGGCTTTAAACAAGATGGGCAGAGCTTTAACCGGAGAAATGATTAAGTCGGTTTGCTGGAAAATAGAAGTTGACCGCTTAGGTCACATCGTCAACATCATCAAATAGCCTCTTTAGCTTATGATTAAGAAAACACTTTGCTTTAGCAATCCCATCTATTTGAGCCTACGCCATGCGCAATTAGTGCTCCATCTGCCTGAAGTGGTGCAGAATAACACGCTACCCGAAGCAATGAAAAAAGAAGCTGAGCGTACCATCCCAATAGAAGATATTGGGGTGGTGATACTCGATAACCCTCGTATCACGGTAACTTCGGGTGTGTTGGAGGCTCTATTAGACAATAATTGTGCGGTGATTACATGCGATCAAAAGAGCATGCCTGTGGGGTTACTTCTGCCTTTATGCGGCAACAACACGCAAAACGAGCGATTTCGTGCACAAGTAGATGCCTCACTCCCCTTGCGTAAACAACTATGGCAACAAACCATCAAACAGAAAATCTTAAATCAAGAGCATGTTTTACGCACCACTACGGGCAAGGAAACCAACTGCATGCGCGTATGGGCAAACGAGGTACGTAGCGGCGATCCGGACAATCTTGAGGCACGAGCAGCCGCCCACTATTGGCGCAATCTATTTCTTGATTATCCCAATTTTGTTCGCGACCGGGAGGGAACTCCACCCAATAACCTCCTGAATTATGGCTATGCTATTCTGCGTGCTGTCATTGCTCGTGCCTTGGTTGGAAGTGGTTTGTTGCCAACTTTAGGCATCCACCACCACAATCGTTATAACGCTTATTGTTTGGCTGATGATGTCATGGAGCCTTATCGCCCGTATGTTGATCAACTTGTTATTCAGATACTGCATAAACATAAAGAGGTTTCAGTGCTTACAAAAGAACTAAAAATGGAGCTCTTAGGCATTCCGATGCTCGACGTTATAGTGAATAGGAAAAGAAGTCCGCTTATGATTGCTGCACAACAGACAACAGCCTCACTGGCAAAATGCTTTGCAGGAGAGACACGCCACATAAGCTATCCCGAGATGTAACCCCGTTTATGGACAACTTCAAACGCTTCAGTGAGTATCGGATTATGTGGATTCTCGTATTCTTCGATTTGCCAACAGAAACCAAGAAGGAGAAGAAAGCCTATATGGATTTTCGAAAAATGCTGATGAAAGATGGCTTTACCATGTTCCAATTCTCCATTTATGTCCGCCATTGTGCAAGTATAGAAAATGCAGAGGTGCACATGAAGCGTGTTCAAGCGAACCTCCCGCAACGTGGAATGGTGGGAATGTTATGCATCACAGATAAGCAGTTTGCCAACATTCGCCTTTTCTTTGGAGAAAAACCTAAAGCGCCTAACGCACCTGGACAACAATTGGAATTATTCTAAAAGATGCAGGATGGAAAAGGAGAGAGCCATAAATCTTTGGTTGAAATGCCTCGTTTAAAAAGAAATCTTATTTTTGTTGTTTACTAACGACTTAGCCTACAACAAGAAAAAACTTGGAGAAAGGATCATAAGAAGTCACCTTAATAGAAAACAAAAATCCCACTTCAATGAAGTGGGATTTCGTTTTGTGGCACCATTTTTTATTTCCTTCAAAAACCTTATATCCTTTTGATAAACAACAAATTACAAAGAATGAGTTGTTGTTGATACCACAAAGGTAGATATTTTTAAGCAAATCACAACAGTGAAGAAGCAATATAGGAGGCATTTCACGTTGTTGTTGATACCACAAAGGTAGATATTTTTAAGCAAATCACAACTTATTACATGGGTTTGAATAATTGGAAATTGTTGTTGTTGATACCACAAAGGTAGATATTTTTAAGCAAATCACAACTAAATCGCGTATATACACGTAATTTATCCAGTTGTTGTTGATACCACAAAGGTAGATATTTTTAAGCAAATCACAACGAATGCAGGATTAAACCCGTATATGATGTTGTTGTTGTTGATACCACAAAGGTAGATATTTTTAAGCAAATCACAACTCACGGTCAGCGTCATTCTTCGATGCTTCGGTTGTTGTTGATACCACAAAGGTAGATATTTTTAAGCAAATCACAACCACATCGGTGCGCAATCTCTTCGCACTATGTTGTTGTTGATACCACAAAGGTAGATATTTTTAAGCAAATCACAACTCGTGAGGATTACTTTGTTCCCGAGGCCGAGTTGTTGTTGATACCACAAAGGTAGATATTTTTAAGCAAATCACAACGGATAAAACTTTCTACGCTGTCTACATAATGTTGTTGTTGATACCACAAAGGTAGATATTTTTAAGCAAATCACAACGCTATGCTACTGAGGAAGAAAAGCAGCTAGTTGTTGTTGATACCACAAAGGTAGATATTTTTAAGCAAATCACAACTGATAATACTATCACATATTCCTGCCATAAGTTGTTGTTGATACCACAAAGGTAGATATTTTTAAGCAAATCACAACGAATGCA
>ERZ772986.305-NODE-305-length-31569-cov-3.536047_pt1 | contig 31569 bp, 26 predicted proteins | sample MGYA00511898_ERZ772986 | MGnify/ENA primary metagenome ERZ772986 (study PRJEB29015, sample SAMEA2737934) | human oral metagenome | biome: human oral; feature: human-associated habitat; material: dental | place: China | collected 2148 ... | reverse complement strand
GCTACAATTAAAAAGGATAAAAAAATAAAAGACTATGATACAAGGAGTTGCAGCGAAATGGTCATTTTCCCCTCTCTCCGCTAATAAGGGTGTAAATCAGCTGTTTATTGGTTTACACCCTTTATTATGTATTGAAATGAAATAGGCAAAAAAGGCATACCCGACATAGGGCATTTAACCCTCAATCGATCATTGTATATTAAACACCAATTTATGGAAACATAAATAGAGAGAACTCTATTGACTTAGTGTAGTAAAGCCAAGACAAGCACTCCTTTCATATCCGAAGTGCAAGACAAATCAACTTATTGGTTTATCAACTCACGAAAATCCAACAGCACCCAAATGAGTCAACTCATCAACTCTCCAACCCACTAACACGAAAACTTAAATTATCGTTTTTATTTTACAATATCGTTCTAATTTTCACTTCGTTCTAGCGAAAATAAAAGCTAAAAAGTAGGAAAATAGCCACTATTCATCACCTATCACACCCAACGTTTTGTCTATTTTCAAGAACAAAACCTACATTTTGTACCATTTTGCCTTTCTAGTTTGTCTGCTAGCTCGTATTTTTTCATGCCCAATTACGCACTTTTAGCCCCTAAAATGCCACTTTTTAATGGCTATTTTGCCCTTTTGCGCCAAGTTTTTAATGATTCAGAAAGGTTTTGTTTATACGATTGCAGTGAATTTTTATGCTTTTCATCTCGCATTTAGCGGCATTTAACCTTGCGTTTAGCACCAAAATGCACTGCGTTTAGCATCAAAACACACTACGTTTTGCACCATATTGCAATGCTTTTTGCACCAAAACGCACTGCGTTTAGCATCAAAACGTACTGCTTTTAGCGGCAAAACGCCGAGAAGTTGGTGCAAATGATGCTGTTTTTAAATATAAATTCATTTTGTTGCATTCACATGCAAACCCCGTTTTGCATCAAAACAAACCTTCACGAGAATCGATTTTTTGCGGCAAGGTGAGGAGCTGATGGGCTAAAAGGGCACTCATAATGTTAAAATTACTACGGAAAATTGTACAAAAAGAATGGTTGTGCCGTATAAACGCGTGTGGGCAACGGTACGGAAAGAACGTACGCCTATGACCGCCACTATTGGTCTACCTTCTCTTACGCAAGAAAAACAACCGCTTATCTCAAACTAGCATTGCTTGATGTTCCGTGCGAGAAAACGACGAAATTACATAACAAACCGAATGATAGTATGGGAAATGTGATTGTTTAGCGAAACAATTCATAATGACACATGGTATTCATCATTTTTTTTACTACTTTTGTAGGTGCTAAAACCTACATATCATGACAAACAACAAACGAATAGCATACGTACTTACTTACGTTTTGGCTTTGTTTCTTGTAGCGTGCGAGAAACCTGTGGTTGACAGCGAGCCTGAAAAAGAGGCGGAGACCGATGGTATAACGCTTATTTTCGAAGCCCCAACTGCTGCGCCCTACACCGAAATAGGTGAAGCTAGACCTGCTTACGCCACAAAAAATGAGGCCTTAACTCAGTTAAGCGTGAGTGTGTTTAAGGGGGGTAAGCGTGTGAAGAGCGTGCACCTGTCGGCTGAGAACGACTTATTTATGAAACCATCCTTGCGACTAGACGATGGTACATATAGCGTTGTGGCTGTGGCTCATGCAGGAATGGGGCACGCAACAATCACCAATGCGCAACGAATAACCTTTTACAAGAACAAAATTACCGACACCTATGTATATTGTGGAGAGATAACCGTATCGGGTAAGTCAACCTTCACACTGTCTATGAAACGCGTAACTGCCATGTTTCAGCTGTCAGTTACCAGTCCGTTGCCACAAAACGTGGCACAAGTGGAGTTCAGATACACGGGCGGTAGCAGCACGCTAGATGCCAAAAGCCTCGAAGGGTGCGTAAATTCACGACAGGCTGAAACGCGCGAAGTTACTGAAACGATGAAAACCATTCCACCAACATTTGCCATTTACACCTTTCCACGCACCGAGAGCGAGGGTTTGAAAATAAAAGTGAGTTTCAATGACAAGAACGGCAACACGCTATACGAGGAGAATTATGAAGAGGTACAAGTGAAGCTTGGCATGAAAACATGCTATAAATGCAACCTGCCCAAAGATTTTGTCGATGCCTTATCAAAAGAAGGGTACATTGTAGAAGAGTGAGGCTAAGCCTGTACTGATAATCATTATATATCAGACTGGCATAAAACTACTCATCTTATACAGAGCAGCGTAATATACACTGCCCATTACAAGATAGGTAAACTGTACGTAGACTTGTTTATCTCTCTAACCATTTCACTGCTACGCGACAAACCTCAGCCGTATCGCCCATTCGCGTACACTTCACAATCTGGTAAAGTTCTTCACCCTCCGCTATCTCCTCCTTATAATAATGCAGAACATCGCCAAAGTGACTTTCAGCCACGTATGCCACATCTATTCGCCCTACGCGATAGGTGCGATGCCACGTTTCTGGCTTTAAGTTGAAAAGGTGTTCGAGATACTTCACGCTGTTGATGTGCCCATTGATGTCTACATCGCTGTAATGAGTTTCTACAGAACCCTCTAAAATCGCCTGTCCGCTCAACTTAACGCGCGAAGATGCAGCAATAGGACATGGCTTTTCTTTATCAACATAATTCACAATACTACCTTCGTTTATGGCCAAGATGTCGGCAGGCTGCCGCGTTTGCGTATCAATCATGGCCCAAACGCTACGCCCATAGCCATAAACAGCCCCCGTCTCTGCATCGGTCATCTTAAAGTTTCGATTGGTAAAGAAACGCATTACACCATCAACCCATGTTTCCACGCTCATGTGCGAGTACTCCTTTGGCAGTTCTTCGAGTTCAAGTGCCAATCTCGACAGCACCCATGTCTTATGGATAGTGTTTAAATAGGTCATACCAAAGCCTCTATCGTTCGAGTGGAAGTCGGCTGCATTCAACACATGATTGCCTAGATGCCCCACAAAAAGGTGGTGCGTAAAGTCGCAATGGAATGGCTCTATTAAAAATTCGTACTTTCCTATCTTATCTAACATCATACTATTCAACGATTTTAACTTATAAAGAGTAGCATCAAGACATCTTCATCCATATATGAAGTTGGAGTTGTGATGCGCTATATAAGGGCAAACGAGTGCTACTTACAACGTGTCAGCCCCTTTTAACGGCTACAAAGTTAACTAGAAAATATGTTACATCCCAAGTTTGTTGACAATAAATAAGGCCTTTACACATTTATAGGAATTTGAATGGACGAAAAGAGAACGGAGATAGGAACAAACAAACAACTAAACGAGAGAGGCAATATTGCCTATAAACATCGGCTAAACACAACTAATCGGAAATTGCTAAGAAACGCTATGAATGATGTTCGAACATCCATAAAAAAAAGTCCCGACACTCAGAAAGGTGTCGGGACCAGCTTTTATAACTTAGCTACGAAAATTATTCGCCTTTGCTGCTATCATTGAAAGTAGCAACACGGTTGAACGAAACTTCTTCGAACAACGTATCTGTTACACCCATACCCTTTGTGGTAAGGCGGCTAGCAGCAATCTTGTACCTCTTAACAAGTGCATCCTTAACGGCTTGTGCACGAGCGTTAGAAAGCTTTTGGTTCAGTTCGGCGCTACCTTCGGGAGAAGCGTAACCGCGAATTTCAACCTTAGCTTCGGGGTGATTTCTCATGTACGAAGCGATAAGTTCCAGCGGAGCGTACTGTGCGGGGTCGATAACTGCCTTGCCTTGACGGAAGAGAACGGTGGGTTGCAGGTTGGTAACGGTTTCCGACTTTACGTTCTTAACGATGGTCTTGGGTTGGTTGTTGCAATCGTCCAAAGCCTTTTGCAGGTCAGAAATCTGACGATCCTTTTCAGCCAAACGGCTGTCTTTGTTGTTCAGGTCACCACGAAGGCTGTTGATTTGAGCGTTCAAGCCATCAATTTCAGCTTGGTCGCGAACTTGTGCAACAGTGAAGTTGTGCGAACCGTTCGAGTTTCCAAAGCGATAAATCAAACCTCCGTTGAGTTGAACGAACGACTTGTTGATGTTGTATTCTAAACCGCTATAACCACTACCATTAAGTAAATGCACGATAGCTGGCTCTACATAGAATTGGAATTGCTTGTTCGAACCAAAGTTCAGAGCAAGGTCGAGAGCAGCCTTAGAGGTAAGAACGTTATCGTTCTTCAATCCCTTGTTGTTGAAAGTGTGCAACCAACCAAGGCCATACAAACCGATAACCTCAAACGTACGAGGCTCACCTTTGTAACCACCGAACCAGTTGCTGAAGTTGATTGTTGCCAAGGCAGAGCTGTTAATGAAACGAACAAACGTGCCATACGACTTATCTGGCTTGTTAGAGAAGTAAGCATTGCCTTCAACAGCCACACCAAATACAGGGGTAAAGTAACGGCCAATACGCAGGCCAGCGTTAGGGTTGAGGTTGTTCAACCAGCTATGACCAGTTGTAACAGTAGAAACACCACCATTAACACCGATGTAGAAATTGTCGAAAGTCTTGCTTTCGGTTACTGTTTGCGCGGAAACAGTGGCTGCCAAAGAAACGGCAGCGAAAAGTGTAAACAACTTTTTCATTCCTGAATAATTAAATTTGACTTATTAAGTTATCTCAATCTAAACGTCTGCAAAGGAAAAGAAAAAAGCTGTAAGCACCAAATAAATTACCAAAAAATAACCATTTTTCCCTATAAAAAGTCCAAAATAGCACTTGAATAGAACAGAAATACACGATGATTTTGAAAAAACAGGCACTTTTCTACGCACTCTTTCTCCTTTTTTGTAACTTCGCATCATGAAGAAAGTAATCTTAATTACGGGCGGTCAACGCTCTGGGAAAAGCATCACTGCCGAGCATATGGCCCTCAACCTCTCGCCAACACCAGTGTATTTGGCTACTGCCCACGCCTGGGACGACGAGTTTAAGCACCGTATTGCGCGGCATCAAGAGCGGCGCGGCCCTTGCTGGACCAACATCGAAGAAGAGAAAACGCTAAGCAAACACCTATTATATAATAAGGTGGTGGTGGTAGATTGCATCACCCTCTGGTGCACCAACTTCTTCTATGATGCAAGCAACGACAGCTCCTCAACTCTTCCCGATGTAGACAAAACGCTTGAAGAACTGAAAGCCGAGTTCGACAAGCTAACTGCCCAAGAGGCCACTTTTATCTTCGTTACCAACGAAATTGGAAGTGGCGGAGTGAGCAACAACGCCCTACAACGCCGCTTTACCGACCTTCAAGGATGGATGAACCAATATGTTGCAGCTAAGGCCGACGAAGTTTATCTGATGGTTAGCGGCATTGCGGTGAAAATAAAATAGGCTCTTGTCGCCCCCATCGCAGCATTTTACCACGCTTTTCATCCGTTCAACACTTTCTTTTTTACGCAATGATTCACTTCAACATACCCCCTTTAACACTAGACGACACTCTCGTTTGGCAGAAAATAGACAACCTCAACAAGCCAAAAGGTTCGTTGGGGATGCTCGAAACCTTGGCTTATAGGATCTGCCGCATACAGCATACGCTATCTCCCACCCTGTCACATCCTTGCCATCTGCTCTTCGCCGCCGACCACGGCATAGAGCAAGAAGGCGTAAGCGTATCGCCAAGAGCAGTAACTTGGCAACAGATGATAAACTTCACGCATGGTGGAGGCGGCGTAAACCTCTTCTGTAAGCAACACGGTTTCGAACTAACACTTGTAGATATGGGGGTAGACCACGACCTATCGGCCCACCCAACTATACTCAATCGCAAGATAGCTAACGGCACACGCAACTTTCTTCGCGAGCCAGCCATGAGCCAACAGCAAATGCTTCAAGCCCTCAGCGCAGGCATCGAACTGGCAGAAAACTGCCAAGCCAAAGGCTGCAACGTGCTTTGCCTGGGCGAAATGGGCATTGGCAACACCTCGCCATCAAGTGTTTGGATGAGCCTTTGGGGTAATTTGCCGCTTAGCAGTTGCGTTGGGAGTGGCTCTGGGCTAAATACTGAGGGCGAAAAGCATAAGTTAGCCATACTCGAACAGGCCGTAAGCCACTTTAAACGCCAACCATTGGCCCACGACGACCCTGCAACCATCATCCAATACTTTGGTGGATTCGAGATGGTAGCCGCCATTGGGGCGATGCTCCGCGCTGCCGAACTGCGCATGATTGTTCTAGTTGATGGTTTCATCATGTCTGCCTGCATGCTAGCCGCAAGTAAACTCAACCCTACCGTACTTGATTATGCCGTCTTCGGACACTGTGGCGACGAGAGCGGACATCGCCAATTGCTGGCACTAATGCAAGCACAACCCATCCTACAACTAGGCATGCGCTTGGGCGAAGGTACCGGTGCACTGTGCGCTTACCCCATAATAGAGAGCTCCGTACGAATGATAAACGAAATGAACAACTTCAAAGATGCGAATATCGACAAATACTTCTAGATGGTACGACCGTCCTTGGGCGGCTTTCATCTTCTTTACCCGACTTCCTTTCTGGCGTATTCATCAGCCACCGAAAGACGCTTACGAGTCGGTTGTTGAGTTCTGGCCCCTCGCTGGATGGCTAACAGGCGCGCTAATGGGTGCCATCATTTGGTTTGGCTCAAAGGTTTTGCCCTTCTCCATTGCCATTTTAGCGGCTATTGCTGCACGCTTGCTGGTTACGGGCGCACTGCACGAAGACGGATTAGCCGACTTCTTCGATGGTTTCGGCGGCGGAGGAAAAGACCGCAGCCGCATTCTCGCCATCATGAAAGACTCGCATATCGGCACGTTCGGCGTTCTTTCGCTCATCGTTTACTTTGCACTGTTCTTCGAATGTATGCTTTCACTCGGCCCATTATACGCCGCACTCGTTGCATTTACGGCCGATCCGTTCTGTAAAATGGTGGCAGGACAAATCACCCAGATACTTCCTTACGCCCGGACCGAAGAGCAAGCCAAGGCCCATAACATCTATCGCCGGTTCAATCTCACGGCAGGAGTCTCGCTCATGGTACAAGGTCTTACGCCATTCATCGGCCTTCTCTATTTCGATGCCCATTGGGGCAGCCGCCTTTTAGATTGGAATTTCCTTGTAGCCGCACCCTGTCTCACCATGTTTTTCCTGTACATGCTGATGCTGCGCCGCATAAAAGGCTATACCGGCGATTGCTGTGGAGCCGTGTTTTTGCTGTGCGAGTTGGCGTTTCACCTAACGGCCGTAGTGTTACTCACCGATAACTTCACCCTTTAAAATCATTTTTTTAGATATGGAAATCATCCTTGTAAGGCACACCAGCGTGGCTGTTGCCAAGGGCACATGCTATGGTTGGACCGATGTTGCGCTGTCAGAAACCTTCGAACAAGAGGCTACCCTCACCCGCAACGCCTTGTCAGCACATGCCCCTTTCGATGCGGCATACTGCTCACCGCTTAGTCGCGCCACACGTCTTGCGGCCTTCTGCGGTTACGAAAGCCCCATAATAGACCCACGATTACGCGAAATGAACATGGGCGATTGGGAGATGCAACGTTTCGATGAGATAGTAGACGATAACCTTCAACGTTGGTATGCCGACTACATGAACGTGCGCACAACCAATGGAGAAGGTTTCCCCGACGTGTATTCACGCGTTTCCGACTTTCTCAACCAGTTGAAAACTCAACCCCATCGCCGTGTGGTGGTGTTCGCTCATGGCGGTGTGCTGATTTGTGCAGGCATATATGCCGGAGTATTTAAACGCGAAAACGCTTTCGAACACTTAACGCCCTTTGGAGGATTGCTAAGGATAACTATCTGAACGCCCCACTCCATCACCGCAACAGGCTGATGGAAAACCTGAGGAATAAAACCGAATAACCGCTAACCATCATAAACCATCACCCCAAACTCTTAACCTTTTTTAAACCCGCGAAGTAACAATTGTTACCAAACAAACAACGTTTTATAACTAAATTTGCAACGTAATCGAAATTAAAATAAGACCAAATATGGAACATAAAATGAGAGGTTCCCTCCCGCCGATGGACCCAGAAAAGCTTAAAGCGCTTTTCGAAATAGAGAATGCATTCAAGTCCGGACAGCTATCTGCCGACGAGGCCCGACAGCAAATTAAAGAACGTGTAGGCAAAGTTAGTGCCTACCACGTGGCCTACATAGAGCAGACAATGACCGAAGAAACCAGCGACGAATGCATTCGCGAAGATGTACACGCGGTAATCAACATGCTGGGCGACCAAATAGACAACACGATGCCCAATCTTCCGGCCGACCACCCCATCATGCATTACCTTAAAGAAAACGAGGAAATGAAGCGATTGCTCTTAGCGGTGGAAGACTTGGTGCAATACCCAATGATTAAGAACCAGTGGCTTGAGCTATACGATAAGATTAGTCAGTATCCCATACACTACAAACGCAAACAAAACCAACTTTATCCCATGCTTGAACGCAAGGGATTTACACGCCCCACAACAACAATGTGGACCTTCGACGACATGGTGCGTGATGAAATTCGTGAGGCAGAACGCCTGCTTCGTGAAGACCAAGAAGACGCCTTCATCAAACAACAAGAACGCGTCCTTCTCTACGCACGCGACCTAATGGAGAAAGAGGAGTTTATCCTTTATCCCACATCGATGGCCCTTATCAGCGAAGAAGAGTTTGAGGACATGAAGAGTGGCGACCAAGAAATTGGCTTTGCCTTCTTTGAAGTGGAACACAAAACCACTGAAAACAAAGTCGAAACCCAACCGAACGAACAAAATAACTTTGCCAACGACTTGCAAGCCTTGCTCACAAAGTATGGCTATTCGGCTGCCGGCGGAGGAGACAAGTTGGATGTTACCACGGGCAAACTAACGCTCGAACAGGTGAACCTCATTTACAAACACCTGCCCATCGACATCTCCTTCGTGGACGAGAACGAACTGGTTTGTTTCTATTCGGACACCGATCACCGCATTTTCCCACGCAGCAAGAACGTTATAGGCCGCGAAGTAATGAACTGCCACCCCCGAAAAAGTGCTCACATCGTTCGCGAAGTGATAGACAAGCTAAGGAGCGGCGAACAGGATAAGGCCGAGTTTTGGATTAACAAGCCAGGGTTATTTATCTACATCATTTATGTAGCCGTACGTGATAAAGATGGAAAGTTCCGTGGCGTGCTTGAAATGATGCAAGATTGCACCCACATTCGCGCATTGGAAGGCTCGCAAACGTTGCTAACATGGAGCAATGGCGACACATCTGCAACGGCCGAACAAAGCCACGACACGCAGACTACGCCGGCAGAAAATGATGAAGACGAAGAGGCGACAGAACCCGTAACAGAGATCACACCGCAAACTCGTCTGAAAGATCTTCTCAAACAATATCCCACCCTCAAAAACCGCTTACCCGAGCTCAACCCCAAGTTTAAGATGCTCAACACACCGCTAGGAAAAATCATGATGGGCAAAGCTAACGTGCAAATGATGAGCGAACGCTCTGGAATACCGCTCGATAAACTTATTGAAGGGATAAAGAAACTGATAAGCTAAAATCTCAATTAGGTATATAGGCAGGATAACACAACCGTCAGCCAGCTGAATGCAAACATGCACTTCTGCTGGCGGACTTTTTTTGTTTGTGTACATCTAATTGCAATTATTGCTGTCTGGTAAATCAAATTGAAAGGCACTAACTATAAAAGTGCGTAATTCATCTTGGCTTTTCTCTCTTCCTTTCTTCTAGAGAAGAATTAGTATGGTTAGTCCTGTTCTTCAACAATTCATTGATGTTTTCTATGATAACACCAGCACTTCGTTCTCTTTCCGTTCTTGGCAAGTCCATCAAACACCTTGTTGAATTTCCTTCTCATGTTGCGGCATAAACGTACGATTCTTTTTTACCTTAGCACCATATCAAGCAACATTCCTATGGCTGTGGCTACCCCATAGACGGTGATATTGGCGGCTGTTTTGCCTAATACTTTGTTTAATGCCTTGCCTTTGCGGATGGCTTTCATCGTATTAAATGTCTTTGTGTGCAAGGGGATATAGCATAACGAGAAGGCAAAAGCGAAGTAATGTCCTGCAAGGATGAAAGTAAGGCCCGACAGCAAAATGGCAAAAAGGCCAACAAAGAGATAGAGCCATAAGGTACGTTCTAAGCCTAACCTAACGGCAAGCGTGCGTTTACCTGCCTCAATATCATTTTCGATGTCGCGGAAATTGTTTACTATTAATAAGGTATCTATCACAAAACCGCAGGCAAGAGCTAAGGCGAAAGGTTCGGCAGAAAAGCTTAATGTTGGGTGTGGAAGGGCTAAAAGATAAGTGCCATAAACAGGAACAAGGCCGAAAAACACCAACACTAGTACATCGCCCATGCCTTTATAAGAGAGATGGGTGGTGTATAGGAAACAAAAGACAACGCATACCAATCCTACCAAGATGGTTATCCATCCGCCAAAGAAGATAAGCGGCAGACCGATAAGGCAAGCCAAAAGGGTTGTTAGATACAGGGCACACTTCATTTTTGCAGGCGTAATCCAGCCTTGTGCACAAGCTCGTTTGGGGCCAAGGCGCTTTTCGTTGTCGTTGCCTTTGCGAAAATCGAAGTAATCGTTAACAAAGTTGGCATCTATCTGCATCACGAAGGCAAAGAGAAAACAAAACACAATGGGCAATGGCCTTATTCCGTTGGCGGCTTTTAGATAGGCCGACATGGCCCCAAGCAATACGGGGACGGCCGCCCCTGTGAGTGTTTTGGGGCGTGCAGCCAACAACCAGGCTTTGGCCGAATTGGTTTTTATGGTCTTACTTGTATTCATTATTTGCCGTGGAGGTGTTGCCCCTTCTGTTTCTTTTCGAGTATTCCTTGATAATAGTAAAGGGCTGCGCCAATGGCCGTGCAGAACTCGCTGTGCTTAGGGATGCGAAAATGTACATGATAAAGCCTTTCCATAGCTGGGAAAACGTCTTTGCATTGTGGCAAAAGGGTTAGGTTGCCAATGAGCACATATTCTTTTATGCCCGTGTTTAGCGACGAAAGGATGGTGCCACTGCCGATGGATTGCAGCACCATGCAGATTAGTCCGAGGGCGATGTCTTCGCGAGATGCGTTGCTTTTGGCATTTCCAAAAAGACTTGCAGTAGCATCCATTGGCAAACCTGGCAAAGGTTGTGCGCTGATATCGCCGATAAGCAGGTTGATATTGGTGATGTCGCCTTGCATGGCAAGTGCCGACACCTGCTTGATATCGTCGGTTTTGAGCAAAATACGCGACAGGCCTTGCAACGTTCCACCGCCGATACCGATACCGCCGATGTGTTCAATGCGGTCGCCATCGCATTGAACAAGCGACGTTCCCGTGCCCATACTTACCACAATCATACGGTTGATCTCCGTTTCATAGCGTGCGCCAAGTCCGTCGGCTAAGAACTCATCGGCCTTGTTGGTGGGCAATCCGTAGATGGGTTCGTTGATGTAAGCAGCGCCAACTCCAGTTAACATCACGTGTTCAACTTCTTCCAAAGAAATCTTATTGTCGTGCAGATACTTACCAAATGCTCCATAAAGCGAAGTTACAGGGTCGGTGGCCTTGATGCGCAAGGGCGAAATAACGATGCCATCCTTGTTTATCCCTACAATCTTTGTGGTGCTGATGCCCACGTCTATGCCGATAACTATTCCCATGTCTGGTTTGAAGTGTCTGGTTTGAAGATAAAGAATTGTCCGCCATCGCTTTGACAATGAGCGCGCAACAAGTCCGAAATGAAGATGGCGTTTTCGCGAACACGAGCCTCATTGCCGTCGTAACCATTGATGAGCACCAACAATTCGCAGGTGTCTAAGGTCAGTTTGGTGCGTTCGTTGTCGCTTGTGGGGGTGCCAATGCCGCCCAGTTCGTCGCGATATACGGGCAAGCCCTCGATATTTAATGTGCCTCTCCCAATGCCTTCGTATGGTTCGCCCGCTTTGCCTACGCCTAATTTCAGCATTGAACCTGCGATTTTGGAGGCGTCGAAACCGCCAATGCTATATCCATGTACAATGCTAGCCAGATTTATAAGGTCTACCAGGGTGTTGGCCTGATAGAGATTTTTGCCCTGCAACAGCCGTCTGATGAGCGACTCGGATGCTGGGCGGTATCGCGAAGGGTCTTTTCCCAAGGCCTTATACACCTGTCTTGTGGCGGCAATGCTGGGCTGTTGTTTCAGCGATTCGGTGGTGAGAGCCTGCCGAAGTTGTGCTTGTGTGGCCTCGATCTTCTCCCATAGGTGTGCATCGAAGGGCGTATTAGCCACCTTAGCCACAAGGCATGCACCCACAAAATTGGGACAGACCGCAGCTATTTCGGGCAAAACAGAAACGGTTATCATTATTCCAACATTTTAAGAAAGGCGTTTTCGTCTATCATGTCGATGCCCAACTGCTGCGCTTTTTGCATCTTTGATGGCCCCATATTGGCTCCTGCGAGGATGAAAGACGTTTTGCTGCTTATCGAACTGACGTTCTTTCCGCCGTTACGTTCGATCATCTCCTTATATTCGTCGCGGCTATGCTGCTCGAAAACACCGCTAATAACGATGTTCTTGCCAGCCAACTTATCGGTAGCGGGCTGTTGTTGGTCGGCACTTAGCGACATTTGCAGCCCATATTGGCGAAGTCGCTCGATGATGTTGAGGTTCACTTCATCGTGGAAAAAGCGCACAACGCTTTCTGCTATCACCGTACCTACGCCTTCAACTTCAACAAGTTGCTCTGGTGTTGCAATCATCAGTGCATCTATCGACTTGAAGTGCTTGGCCAATAGCTTGGCCGTTGTTTCGCCAACGAAACGTATTCCGAGTGCGAAAAGCACACGCTCGAAAGGCGTAGACACAGAATCTTGAATGCCTTTCACAATCTTTTGAGCCGACTTCTGCCGTGTTCCGTCGCCATTTATTTGCTCTGTGCGTATCTCGTAGAGGTCGGCCACGTTGCGAACAATTCCTCTGCGGAAGTAATCGTCCACGGTTTCAGGACCGATTGAGTCGATATTCATGGCTTTTCGGGCGATGAAGTGCTCTATACGTCCTTTTATTTGGGGCGGACAACCCGTGTCGTTGGGACAATAATAGGCCGCCTCGCCAGCATATCTCACCAATGGGGAACCGCATTCGGGGCAGTTACTGATAAAATGAACTGGTTGAAGATTGGGCGAACGGTGATTAACGTCTACGCCAACAATCTTTGGAATGATTTCGCCACCTTTTTCTACGAAGACGTTATCGCCGATATGGAGGTCGAGACTGCGAATAAAGTCTTCGTTGTTAAGGGTTGCACGTTTCACCGTTGTGCCTGCTAGCAATACGGGTTCCATGTTGGCAACGGGCGTTACGGCACCAGTACGCCCCACTTGGAAAGTAACCTCGTTCAGGCGAGTGCAAACGCGTTCGGCTTTAAACTTGTAAGCGATGGCCCAACGTGGGCTTTTTGCAGTAAAGCCTAGCTGTTGCTGCTGGCGCAAGCTATTTACTTTCAGTACGATACCATCGGTGGCTACGGGCAAATCGTGGCGTGCGCTGTCCCAATGGTTGATAAATTCGTATATTTGTTCTAGCGATGTGGCCTTATGCATGCCTTGGCTCACCTTAAAACCCCATGTTTCGGCTGCTTTTAGGTTTTCGTAATGACCGTCGGATGGCAAATTGTCGCCGAGAAGATAGTACAAGTATGCGTCTAGCTTGCGTTTGGCAACGAGTTTTGGGTCAAGGCTTTTCAATGTGCCGCTAGCTGCGTTTCGTGGATTGGCAAATAAGGGTTCTTCTGCCTTTTCCCTTTCTGCGTTCAGCTGTTCAAACACTTTCCAAGGCATCAGTATTTCGCCTCGAATTTCAAATTCGTTGGGGTAACCCGTGCCGGGAAGTACAAGTGGAATGGCACGAATTGTGCGAACGTTAGCCGTTACATCGTCTCCTTGTTCACCGTCGCCACGGGTAACGGCCCTAACAAGACGCCCCTGCTCGTAGGTTAACGAGATGCTAAGCCCGTCGTATTTCAGTTCACAACACACCTCGAAAGGCTGTCCGCCAAGGTCTTTGCTGACGGTAGCGTACCAACTGGCCACCTCTTGTTCATTATAAGTGTTGGCCAACGACAGCATGGCGTACTTGTGTTTCACTTGTTTGAAACCCGTGCTGAGGTCGCTACCCACGCGTTGAGTAGGCGAATTGGGGTCGTACACTTCGGGATGCTTGGCCTCCAAGTCTTGTAACTCGCGCATTAAGCGGTCGAACTCTTGGTCGGACAACGTAGGCGAGTTCTGCACATAGTACAAGTAATTGTGGTGGTGGAGCTGTTCGCGCAGTTCCTCAATTCGTTTAATCTCTTCCATTTGCGCTGTTGTGTTAGGGTTGGACATTAGAATGTGGGCGTATAACTATTAACTATTTGCCAAGCTGCATTTTAAGCCTGCCTGTGGGCGAAACACTAACTTCCACCACATAGTAGCTGGGCGAATCGGGCATGGCCAGCAAGGCGTTGAAGTGTACGCCTGCCTTATCTACGCCATAGAGCGTGAGGTCGCTAAGGATAGCTTGCATCAAGAAATCTTGGGGAACGAACTTGTTGAAGTCGTTTTTCCTGAAATCGTGAGAGAAGAGGCGTTTTGCGCCAGAGTAAACCGTGAGATTGACGATGTTGTCGTGGTAAACGTTATCCACTTCTACGCCCTCATCGTTGTAAGTAGCCTTGATAACCTTGTAAGTGGTAGGGTTAACCTGGATGTAGCATCGATAACGCATATCCTCGTACGAAACGAGTGTGTCTTTTTTTATCAGCTGGTTTTGGTTTAGCACTTGCGCCTTATTGTTATCGAATTGAAACTTGTCGAGTGCATCTTCACTAAGCGTGAGTTTCACCGTTTCGCCATTCGAATTGTTAAACATAAAGAGGTGGGGTGCCTGCTTTACGATGGGGTATTTCACCGTATCGTCGGCTCCATGAATAACCAGCGTGTCCCTGAATATCTGAAAATAAGCAGGAGAGCTAGTCGAATCGGGGTAGAAGATGGTGTCGCCTTTCACCTTAAAGGCCACACTCTCATCGTCGGCATTTATCCAAATGCCTTGCAACATTTGTTTGGCTACCTTGTCTTCTTCCACTTTCCCTTCATTCTTGGGCGTTTTAGGGGCACATGCCACGATAGCCGTCGCGGCACATAACAAGACAAGGATGTTGTTTGTTCGTAAAATCATCTTATGTGTACAATCTGTAATTCTACCGGCCTATGCTGTGATAGTCAAAGCCGTAACTTTCTAATTCTTTCTTCTCAAATATGTTTCTGCCGTCGATAAGCAGCTTTCTGTTCATCACTTTGCCCACAATCTCCCAGTTGGGCAACCTAAATTCGTTCCATTCGGTGAGCAACAACAATGCGTCGGCATTGTTAACGGCGTCGTATAAGTCGCTCGCATAGTTCACCGTTGTACCAATTCGCCTTTGGCATTCGGGCATAGCCACGGGGTCGTACACCTTAATACGGCAACCAGCTTGCCTAAGCAGCTCGATGGTTACTAATGCAGTAGACTCGCGCATGTCGTCGGTTTCGGGCTTGAACGATAGTCCCCATAGGGCGATGGTCTTGCCGTTAAGACCTTCTTTGGCAAAAGCGGCGGCCAGCTTGTTGAAAACTACGTGTTTCTGGGCTTCGTTTACACGTTCAACGGCTTTTAGGACCTCCATCGAATAGCCCATGTCGTCGGCCGTCTTGATAAGTGCCTTGACATCTTTGGGAAAACAGCTGCCACCATATCCACAACCTGCGTAGAGGAATTTTCGGCCAATACGGGTGTCACTTCCTATGCCGGCACGCACCATATTCACGTCTGCCCCCACCCGCTCGCATAGGTTTGCGATGTCGTTCATAAACGATATTCGGGTGGCCAACATGGAGTTGGCCGCATATTTGGTCATTTCGGCACTGGGAATGTCCATGAAGATAACCCTGAAATTGTTGATGAGGAAAGGCTTGTACAGGCGTGTGAGTAGTTCTTTTGCCTTTTCGCTCTCCACGCCAACCACTACGCGGTCGGGACTCATGAAGTCTTTGATGGCGTTTCCCTCTTTAAGGAATTCTGGGTTACTGGCCACATCGAACGTTACGTCGGCATGCCGCTTGTCTAATTCGGCCTGTATGGTTTGGCGTACAAGCTTGGCCGTGCCTACCGGAACGGTACTCTTGGTTACCACCACCATGTATTTGTTGAGGTGTTGGCCAATGGTTCGTGCCACCTGCAACACATATTTAAGGTCGGCACTGCCGTCTTCGTCGGGTGGTGTTCCAACAGCCGAAAAAATAATTTGTTGCTCGTTAAGGACACTTTCCAAAGAGGTAGTGAAACGTAGGCGACCTGCTTTGACGTTTTTAAGCACCAATTCGTCTAGACCTGGCTCGTAGATGGGTATCTCGCCGCGCTTTATTCGTTCTATTTTCTCGGTGTCTACGTCTACACAAGTAACGCTCGCTCCGGTGTCTGCAAAGCATGCACCCGAAACAAGCCCTACGTATCCTGTTCCTACTATAGCTATATTCATAGGTTAACTTTCCTCCTCTTTTAGTAAGTTTGTTTGCCTTTGTTACTCAAAGACCTCTGCCTCGTCCAAGCTTTTGCCGTTAAGGTCTTTCGAACTGGTAACAATCTTGTCGTACTCAATGGGCCATTCAATGCCCAATGTTTCGTCGTTCCACCTAATGCTGGTTTCGCTTTGCGGGCAATACACGTTATCTACCTTATATGTAAACACCGCCTCGGGGCTCAACACGAGAAAACCATGGGCAAAACCGCGAGGTATAAACAGTTGTCTTTTGTTCTCTTCGCTCAGTTCTACGGCCACATATTTGCCAAAGGTAGGCGAACTCTTACGTAAATCTACGGCTACATCGAGAACCCTTCCCTTAATGACACGCACCAATTTGGCTTGCGATGCCTCACCTTTCTGATAGTGAAGGCCACGTAACACGCCAAAGGAGGATTTCGACTCGTTGTCTTGAACGAAGTCTACTTTATCAACATGTTTTTCAAATTCTTCTTTTTTCCAGGACTCGAAGAAATAACCGCGCTCATCGTTGAAAACCTTTGGTTGGATAACGAAAACGCCTTGTAGTTCTGTTGCTATGTATTCCATCGTGATTTATTTTGATGTACAAAGATAGTACAAAACAAAGAAACGACAAAAGAAAATTGATAAATTAGCCCTTAGTTGGCGATAAGTTAACTATTGACCGCCAAAAGAATGCCCAAACGCATAAACAGGTAAGCATAAAATGGGTGGCGACACTTACTTGGCCAATACCCAATTTGTTTTTAATCTTCATGTTGCCAAGATGTTTTTTAGTGCATTTTCTTTATCTGGTAGATGAAAATTTCCTTCAAGACAAATAACAGGCGTTAAGTAAAAATTGAGTAATATGTAGATATACAACTGATAAACAATAAGTTATAATAAAATATTCTTCTTTAAGAAAGTGTATTAAGTTGCCATCTCTATCTTTATCTTGTCTATAAATTGAGAGTAGTTTGTTATCCTTGTGACGCCAACACAAGATAAACACCCTTTCACATGCAAAGTGCTGACAAATCAATTTACTGGCTTGTAAACTCATGAAAACCCAAACAACTCCCGATTGTATCAACTCATCAGTCCAAAAGCCCACCTACTCATCAACTCACCAACTTGTCAACTCACAACCTCACACCCCCTCAACTCACCGACTCAAAAAAACACCAACTCAAAAAACAAAAATAACACCAACTTGTCTGCTCACAACCTCATCAAGTCACAAACTCAAAAAATCAGCAACTCAAAACTTAAATTATTATCTTTAATTTTACAAAAGCACTCAGGATTTAACTCCGTTCTAGCGAAAATATCGGCCAAAAAGTAGGTAAATGGCTACTATTTCTAGTCTTTCACGCCTTTTAATTTGTCTCCTTTTAAGAATAGGACCTGCGTTTTGCACCATTTAGCCTTTCTAGTTTGGTCGACATCTCGTAATTTTTCAATCCCAATTGCCCGCTTTTAACCCCTAAAAACCCACTTTTTAGCGACTATTTCGCCCTTTTCTGCCATGTTTTTAATGGTTCGAAAAGGTATTATCCATCTCTTTGCAGTGAATTTTTATGCGTATTGTATCGCATTTAGCACCATTTTGTACTGCATTTAGCACCATTTTGCCTTGCGTTTAGCGCCAAAACGCCTTGCATTTAGCACCGAAACGCACTGCATTTAGCACCAAAACGCACTGCATTTAGCGGCATATTGCGGTACATTTAGCCGCTAATAGCCCCAAAATGGGTGCAAATGACGGTTCCTTTAAATAAATATTCATTTTGCCGTATGCACATGTTAACCCCTTTTTGAATCAAAACAAACCTTCGCGAGAATCGATTTTTTGCGCCAAGGTGGACGATTGGTAGACAAAAAGGGCACTCTTAATGTTAAATTTCTTACTAAAAACTAGACAAAAAAACAATCATGTGTGTATGTACACGCATGAGCAACGACCTGAACAAACCCGCTAGAACAAGGCACACTTGCTATGGGATATAACAAAAACTCCCGATTTCATCGTGAAATCGGGAGCTTGTATATGATGCACCATCACTTGGAATGCAAACGGTTGTCCTGATGTCGGAAATTGTATTTCAAAGCCTTGTTCTCATCAGAGAATGGCATAAGGGATGCCTTAGAGAACTATTGCCCTTGTAAAGGGTTCCAGCCTTGGGCTGTTATCTCGAACTCGGTGCCATCACGAGCGACAAGCTGTTTACCAAACTCGGGCTTTGTGATATGTCCAATGAGTTTGACGCCTTCCATTTGCTCGATTTTGGAATGGTCGCCAATGGGAACGGTGAACAGCAACTCATAGTCTTCGCCACCATTCATGGCGCAAGTGGTTACGTTCATATTCATCTCTTCGGCCATCACCGCTGTTTGATAGTCGATGGGAATGTTCTTTTCAAAAACCCTACACCCACAGTTACTTTGGTCGCAGATGTGCAACAGCTCGCTACTAAGCCCATCAGAAATATCCATCATCGCGGTAGGCTTGATATTAGCTTCGCGCAATCGTTTAATGATGTCGCCTCTGGCCTCTGGCCTTAATTGTCTTTGCAAGAGATATTCCTTACCGGCGAAATCGGGTTGGAAGGCTTTTAGCTGTTGTAGAGCCAGTTGGTCGTTCTTCTTTCTGGCCTCGTCTACTTGTTGGTAATATACGGTTTTCTCCCTTTCGAGAAGTTGTAGCCCCATGTAAGCCGCTCCTAAATCGCCAGACACACATATCAAGTCGGTATCTTTTGCGCCGTTGCGGTAAACAATTTCATTTCTCGGAGATTCGCCGATACAAGTGATGCTAATGGCTAAGCCCGTGTAAGACGATGTAGTATCGCCGCCAACAATATCTACCTTCCATTGTTCGCAAGCAGCGCGCAGTCCTGCGTAAAACTCTTCAAGGTCTTCCACCTTAAAGCGTTTGCTTAGTGCCAAGCTTACGATGAGTTGGCGAGGAGTGCCGTTCATGGCGAAGATGTCGCTGATGTTTACTTGTGCCGACTTGAAACCTAAGTGGTACATGTCGATGTAAGTGAGGTCGAAATGCACGCCTTCCATCAGCATGTCGGTGCTGACAAGCACCTCGCTATCGGGATAATGCAACACGGCACAATCGTCGCCCACGCCATATAGGGTTGCGTCGTTGTTGGTTTTGAGGTCTTTTGTTAGGCGCTTTATCAATCCAAACTCACCAAGCGCGGATATTTCTGTCATTGTATGTTATTTGTTTCAAGGGGGTGTGAATGTCAGCTATTACTTGTATTTACAAAAGCAATCGCTTTGTTTTGGCTGGCAATATGGCAGGACAAACACCATATTCTGGTTTTTGCTATACTGAGTGGGACGACATCTCAATTGTCACGAAGTTTGTGGAAAAGACGATGCCACCCCACCCTATTCCATCGATATTGGATTTTAACTATAATCCTTAGCTACGCTTAATAATTTCTCTCATTATCTCTGTCATCAGCGGCTGTGCCTTGTTAGCGGCCACCTGAACCTCTTCGTGGCTTACTTCCACGGGCTGGTCTTCCAGTCCAAGGTCGGTGATGATGCTCATTCCAAACACCTTAATGCCGCAATGACGTGCCACAATAACTTCGGGAACGGTACTCATGCCAACGGCATCGCCTCCCAATCTGTGGTACATCTTGTACTCAGCAGGCGTTTCGAAGGTTGGACCCGACACGCCAACGTAAACGCCGTGCACAACCCTTATGCCCTTTTCTTTGGCTATTTGGTCGGCCAAGTCGCGCAACTGCTTGTCGTAAGCCTCGTGCATATCGGGGAAACGCGGACCAGTTGGGAAATTCTTTCCACGCAAAGGATGTTCGGGGAAGAAGTTAATATGGTCGTCGATAATCATCAAATCGCCGATAACGAAGTTGGGATTCATGCCACCCGATGCGTTAGAAACGAAGAGTGTCTCGATACCTAGCTCGTACATCACACGTTCGGGGAACGTAACTTGCTTCATATCGTAACCTTCATAGAAGTGGAAACGCCCTTCCATAGCCATGATGTCCTTGCCACCCAGCTTGCCAAAGATAAGTTTTCCTGCATGTCCTTCGACAGTGGAAACGGGAAAATTAGGTATTTCGTTGTAGGGGAACTCGTATTTGTCAGTTATTTCTGAAGCTAATTGGCCCAGCCCCGTTCCGAGAATGATTGCCGTTTTGGGACTTGTTGTCATCCTTTGTTTTAACCAGGATGCTGTTTCTTGAATTTTTTCGTACATAGTTTATAATTTTATTGTTAAAGCTTTCCTCCTGTTCCAGCATAAATTGGATACGTACTGGCAAGGCGTCCATGTTATCCTTAACTTCTTGTTCGAATCCTTCTATGAACTTGATGCGCGATGCATCTTTCTCTGTTGTGATGATTATCTTTGGAGAAGGAAGTTCGGCGAACTTGTTGTTAATGGTGCGAACATCCTTTTTTGAGAAGTTATGATGGTCGGGAAAAGCAAGCTGGTGCAGGTTGAATTTGTACACAGCTAAGTCGGTTTGCATTTGCTTTGGCGATGCAATGCCTGTGAGCAGCAACACATTGCATGCCTTTGGCAAGCTGTTCAGTGCAATGGAACCCTTTCCGTAGACAGGTTTTAGGTCGTCGTACACCAACGTGGTGAAGTAGAGCGACTGATAAGGATAGAGGTCTAGGGCTTTCATCAGCACCCGATACTCCATTGGTCGCAGGTCTTTGGGACATTTGGTGATAATCACAATGTCGGCTCTCGACTTTCCCTCTTGTGGTTCGCGCAAACACCCAGCAGGTAAAAGCTTGTCATAGATGATGAGTCGGTGATAGTCTACAAGGAGTATGTTCACCCCTGGCTTAACGTAACGGTGCTGGTAAGCATCGTCTAACAATATCACATCAACGTCTTTTGTTTGTTCATCACTCGTTAATCTGTCTATGCCCCGCGTTCTTTTCTTATCTACGGCCACATACAGTGCCGGGAATTTCTGCTTCATTTGGTAGGGTTCATCGCCAATTTGCGACATCGTGCTTTCGTTGCTAGCCAACACATAGCCCTTACTCTTTCGCTTATATCCTCGCGAGAGAACGGCAACTTTCATCTTATCCAGCAGTAGCGACACAAGATATTCCACGTGTGGGGTTTTGCCTGAACCGCCAACGGTGATGTTACCCACCGATATTACGGGTATATCGAACGCTCTGGACTTGAGCACACCAAGTCTAAACAGCAGGTTACGAAACCCTACGCCTAACCCATAGAGCCAGCTTAAAGGCGTGAGCCATTCGTGGATTTTGATGAAATCGCCTTCTGTCCTCATGTTGATTTTTATCTGATGTTAAGTTCTAACGGCAGACGAGCTTGAATGGCCTCGCGCTGATTGATTTTGCGAATAAGCATGAAAGGCTCGTAAGCGGCGCCAAGAGTTAATCGTAGTTGTTCGTCAAGCGTGTTGCGTGGAACCACACTATTGAACAATTGGTCTTGCCAACTAGCCGGTGCAGGATATTCGGACACACCGTAATCCTTGATTTTAGCTAATTGTGCAGCCTTTTCTACGGCATCTTTGATACCTCCTAGTTGGTCTACAAGTTTAATTTTCAAGGCATCTGCGCCTAGCCACACACGTCCTTGGGCAATCTTATCTAAGTTGGCAACAGACATTTTCCTTCCTTGCGACACGCGATTAAGGAAAGTTGCATAGCCACGATTGATATAACCTTGGAGCATAGCCATCTCTGCTGCACTGAAAGGACGTGCAGCAACGTTGCCAAAGGCACTGTTGGCGTTGGTCTTCACCTCGTCGAACTTCACTCCAAGCTTTTCGGTAACTAGTCCGCTAAGGTCGGGGAACACCCCAAAGATACCGATACTGCCAGTTAACGTGTTAGGTTCGGCCACAATCCAGTTGGCTCCACAACTCATATAATAACCTCCAGAGGCTGCATAATCGCCCATCGACACTACAACGGGTTTCTTCTTACGCAGTTCGGTAACTTGATGCCAGATCTGTTCAGAGGCGTATGCGTCGCCACCTGGCGAGTTAACGCGCAGCACCACGGCCTTGATGTCGTCATCATTTTTGAGGTCTTCAAGGTCCTTGCAAATGTCTTTCGATACAATGCTTGTATTGTTATTGAACATTCCCCCTGGGGCAATCTGTACTATGTCGCCCTCAGCGTAGTAGATGGCGATGGTTCCGTCGTCGGTGTCAGCGTCTTGTGACACATTGCACATCGCCGTAACGCCTACTTGGTTGATGCTTTTGTCGGAATCGATGCCAAGCAGTTTCTTCACTTCGCCTTTCACTTGGTCGGCATAAAGCAATTTGTCTACGAAACGTTTCTTTACAAGGCTCTGTGCATCGGCAAACAATTGATATTCGTCAGCGTATGTGTTAAGGGCGGGAATACTTATCTTCCTACTCTCGGAAACGGCCTTACAAACATTGGCCCATAGTCCATTGAGATACATAGATACTTGTAGGCGGTTGGCATCGCTCATCTTCGTTTCGGTGAACATCTCCGTTGCACTCTTAAATGTGCCTACCTTCGCAACTTGATATTTCACGCCGAACTTGGCGGCTAGGTCCTTAATGTAATAGGGTTGCGAAGACAATCCGTGCCAATCGACCTGTCCTTGTGGGTTAAGGAAAATGTGGTTGGCTATGGATGCCACGTAATAGCAGCCTTGGGTGTAGGTGTCGCCATAGGCAACAATCCATTTGCCGCTCTTCTTAAAGTCGGCTAAGGCATCGCGCAACTCTTGCAGCGTGGAGAATCCTGCGGCCAATGGCCCTGCTTCAAGGTATATTCCTTTTATGTCGTCATTGTTTTTCGCTTTTCTGATGGCCAGCAACATGTCGTTCAGCCCATTGTTTTCGATGGTGTTGCCCGATAAAAAGCCCAACACGTCTGGGGCAGCCATCTCGCTGATGGTACCAGAAAGGTTGATTGTCAATACGGAATTGTCTTTCAGTTTTGTCTCTGTGTCGGCCGAAGCAATCATGCCAATGATGCTCATCATCATGAAAGCAAAACAACAGAGGCAGAAAATAAGCACTCCGAGGGCGGATGCAAGTGCGGATTTTAAGAAATCTTTCATACAGCAATGATATAATAGGTTATGTGAAAGTTGCACCATCGTGCAAGGTCTTGCGCGTTATCGTTCAGCATGTCGCGATACGCGCATAATTGCCTTGATGGTGGTGTTTGTATGCGCTATTGTGCAAAGTTATTGATTTTACAGCGAAAGGCATCATCTTTTTAGTGTTTTTTAAGGGGTTCAAGATAAAAACCATTCTGAGACAACTCTTTAATGGAGGTGATAAGTAAGATCGGTTTTGTTAGGTTGTGAAATGTTATCCTTGCGGTAGGTTTAATAGCGTGTGTTTGAAGAATGCGGGATAACCTAATGCCAAATAATGAGTTATTCATTGTACATGACAACCAATTGGAAAATGCTTAGAGCAGTTGGCCCGGCATGGAGAATTAATTCTTAAACCAAGGAAGGCGCGTTTTCGTTATACCCTACGTACAAAGCCAATGTTTGTCTGGCCATTGCAAAGGTTAGAAAACGCGCATTTCCTGCTATGAGAAACGAAAATTGACACGACCAAGTGAAAACAGTACGTACCCAAAAGTAGCATCGTCCGCTCACCGCCACACCTTGTACATGGTGTGACGTGGTAGGCTGACGAACGTTTTTCGACCATATTATTCGGCGGTGGATAAAGATATTCACAACAACTGCAAGCCTTCAAACTTATTTTTCCTTAGCGCTTAGCCTTGTATTTGCGTTAAATGTATAGTCCATGCGTTTGTCTTTCCATTCATACGTCTCAACACTCACCTTGTTTTTAGAAACCACAAGCGTTTGTGTGTTGCTGTAAGCAATGGGTTGCCAGCCAGAAAACTTGTCGGGTTTGGCCACCAATTCGTTGGAGACAGGTTTCACCGTGTACGTGCCATTGGGCAGTTCGGCAAGGTTAATGTTGTTAAACCGAAGATCCTTGGTGATGAACATGCTCGACCATTGCAGGGCCGGGTCTTTAAATTCCACAACTTTAATCAGCTTACCTTTCATATCATATACCGCCAATCCCACCTTACCTGTAAAGAGACCTAGGTCGCCATTGCTTTCGTTGTATGTACCGATATTCTTCAAGCAGGCTTGGATGGGGAAGTTTCTGGGTACCTCGTGTTGTAAGAACTTAAATGCATCAACAGCTTGTGCCTCCAATCCCCTAATGTTTTTAAATTGAACATGGCGTCCAGTCTTAGGATGAGCCAGCACAGCCTCCATTTCCAAGGCGAAGATATCGGTGCCAAAGACTTCGTCGTCGAGCGGAGTGTAGAGCGTGGCAAAGTCGAACCAGCCATCGTTTTCGCCTGCCCACCCCCAATTTACGTGGATGTAGCCTTGCTTGTCGATGCCATCGAGCAAGAACGAATGACTGCTTTCGCCAATGAGTACGGGGTAGCCATTGGCCAATTCGTTAATTACAAGTTCATAAAACATCCCTTTGGGCATGTATTCCTTACTAATATGTTTCACTGAATAGTCAAAATTCTTGCGCAAGGCATCTAATGCCCACTGCATGTTAGATATGCTTCCTTTGGCTGCGTACTTCATGTTTACAGCCTTCCCCACGTCGCTTAGCAGCACGCCAACGGCATCTTTGCCCACCTCGCCCATCTGCGTGCTATTGTCTTTTATCTCATTCCACAGATAAACACTACTCTTTTGGGCATTCGTTCCTGACTGATCAACAAACTTTGACGGACGTTTAGTCGGCCATTTGTTGTAGTACATCAGTTGAGAAACTGCTGTTGCAACACAGCCAGTTGGCATGTTCACGTTGTTGTCTTTTGGAGTATGGAGTTTGAAAGGCATTTCTTGATTCCAAGTACACGACAAGAGCGGCTTTATTTCTTTCTTCACATTTAGCACAGACTTTGAAAATCCAACCCTGTTGCAGCGATATGCCATTACCAACAGCTCGTAATGGCGCAGCAACGAATAGAAATAGTCGGGCAGCCTGGCCTCGTTTGGCGTGAACCGATTGCCATATCCCAATATTGGAGGCAGGTCGCTTTCGCCCGAAACGATAACAAACCCCTTGTGCCCGCTGTTGGTGAATATATAGAATGCGGGGTCGCCCTCAGGCTTTAAGGTACTTCTAGTTACGAGTTCGGGCTTTTTAAAGTATTTACTTGCAATGTCGAACGCTGCTCCTTGGCTCACCTGTACTGCATTGGCACAGGTGAAATGAACCAAAAATGCAATGAGGCAATATGCCTTCTGGATGTTATTATTTTTCATGATGCACGGTACAAATAGATGTTATCAAGGCGTTGTTTCCCCTCTATTGATGTTCATGGCCTTCTATTCCCTTATTGGGTGCGTTTCATGGGGCACTGCCTTTCAGATATTAGCTGATGCAAAGATATGGAAAAGTTTTATTCTTTACAAACTTTGGCGTGCATTTATTTTGCAATTCACATTTATTTACCTATTATTTTTCTATTATTCCGTGGCACATAGATGAGAGGTGGAAAGACTTGATTTTCAAATGGCAAGAACATTTCTGAAAAACATGTCATTTATTGTTACCAATAACGTTTGTTAGGCCTTTAACTCCTCCTCTTTCTACAGCCTCTTGTGATATAAGGTGTAGGTTAGGTAAGGTAAGCCTGAAATATATTAAAAACAAAAATCTCATTGAAAATGAATTGACAATTAAATTCCATACCATTGAGCCAGGTATGCCCCTCTTCATGCAAACAAACCATTTACGATAAAGTTTTTTAAGAAAACCCAATCGTTGTTTCCTTATTTTTGATTACCTTTGCACCATAGAAATAATAACACCCAATACATGGACGATTATCATTCGGATAGATTTATCTTTTTTGTAGGAGGTTAAGCTCAAACAGGCTAATCTTCTGCTCCGTTTTATTTGAAGATTAGCATTATGAGAACATATTGGAATTTCAATTCTGCATTAAAGGTCATTGACGAGTGGCAACCCAATTGCTGGATACAGGTTACGTGTCCAACAGAAGAAGACCAAGCCCTTCTTGAAGAACGTTTTAACATTCCCGACTATTTCCTTTCAGACATCAGCGACACCGACGAGCGCGCCCGTTACGAATACGACGACGGCTGGATGCTCATCATCCTTCGCATACCATACGTTAAGGAGATACGTTCGCGAACGCCATACACCACCGTCCCCTTGGGTATCATTCACAAACGCGACGTAACCATCACTGTCTGTTATTACGAAACCAATATGATGATAGACTTCGTAAGCTATCAGCAGAAACGAGGAGCGGGCTTCACCGACCATGTAGACATGATATTCCGTCTCTTTCTCTCGTCCGCCGTGTGGTATCTAAAACGCCTTAAACAAATAAACATCCTCATAGAGAAAGCAAAACATAACCTAGACCAAGACGTAAACAACGAGTCGCTAATCGGACTGAGCCGCTTACAAGATTCGCTTACCTATTTCAACACTTCCATTCGCGGTAACGAAAACCTACTGTCGAAACTGAAATTCAAACTGCAAGTGGACGAATTGGATGCCGACCTCATCGAGGATGTGAATATCGAAATGACTCAGGCAAGAGAGACGACAAGCATATATTCGGACATTCTCGAATCTACAATGGACACTTATTCGAGCATCATCAACAACAACATGAATACAGTGATGCGTACACTAACCTCGGTGAGCATCATTATGATGTTTCCCACACTCATCGCCTCGCTTTTCGGAATGAACCTCATCAACGGAATGGAGCAAAGCAAGTGGGGATTTGCCGTGGCCATCATCCTCTCGTTCCTTGTTTCGGGACTGTCGTGGTGGATTTTGCGGGCGAAACGTTTGCTTTAAAAGTAGAATAGTAAAAAAAGATGTACTAAAATTAGGTGCTTTCGACTTTTTTATTTAAGTTTGCACCGCAATCAACCAACGCGTAATTGTTATAATCAACTAAATCATAATAAATGATGGACTCTCAAGAGAAAGCCCTGCTAGAGAACGCAGCAGACGATACTAGCAAAAAGACCTATAAGTCTAAAGAAGAAATTCTAAGGCGAGCAACAGAGATTGTGGCCGAGAACGAGACACCAGACAAAGAGGAAATAGATAACCTTAAAACCACATTCTACAAACTGCACATTGCTGAACGCGATGCCGAACAAAAAGCATATTTGGAGAATGGCGGCGACCCTGATGCCTATCAAGTGTCGCCCGACCCCATTGAAGAGGCGTTCAAAGCACAGATGGGCGTTATAAAAGAAAGAAGGGCGAAACTCTTTCTGGAACAAGAACAAGAAAAACAAGAAAACCTCCAGAAGAAAACAGAAATCATAGAGAAGATAAAAGCTATGGCTACATCGCCAGATGAAGCCAACAAATCGTATCAGGCCTTTAAGGATTTGCAACAGCAATGGAAAGAAATCAAGGCCGTTCCAGCAGATAAAGCCAACGAATTGTGGCGCAATTATCAACTCTATGTTGAGCAATTCTACGACTTGCTCAAACTTAACAACGAGGCAAGAGAATACGACTTCAAAAAAAACTTGGAGTTGAAAGAGAAACTTTGTGAGAACGCAGAGCGCTTAGCTGATGAGAAAGACATCATCAGCGCATTCCACCAACTACAAGAATTGCATCAGGAATATAGGGAAATAGGCCCTGTTTCCAAAGAACTACGCGAGCAGATATGGGCACGTTTCAAGGCTGCCTCTACGGTAATAAACAAGCGCCACCAACAACATTTCGAAGAAATGCGCGCTAGCGAAGAGGAAAATCTTGAGAAAAAGACTGCCCTTTGCGAAAAGGTGGAGACCATCGTTGCAGCAGAAAACAAAGGCGCTGCCGACTGGGAAAAGCGTACAAAGGAGATTATCGACATACAAGCAGAATGGAAAACCATCGGGTTTGCTCCGCAAAAGATGAATGTGAAGATATTCGAACGTTTCAGAACTGCATGCGATGTATTCTTCTCGCGTAAAGCCGACTTCTTCAAAGCCATGAAAGAGAAGTACGCACAAAACGCTGAAAAGAAGAAAGAACTGGTGGAAAAGGCACGCCAATTGTCTGAAAGCACAGATTGGAAGTCTACTGCCGACAAGCTTATTGCCCTACAAAAGGAGTGGAAAACTATTGGTATGGTGCCTAGAAAGCTTGGCGATAAACTTTGGAACGACTTTATCACGGCCTGCAATCACTTTTTCGAGGCCCGCAATGCAGCTCATGCTGGTACCAGAGGCGAAGAACGCGAGAACCTAAGCAAGAAGAAAGCTGTTATCGCAAAGCTGAAAGAGATGATGGGAACAACGCCAGACAATGCCGCCGAAACCATCAAGCAACTGATAGAAGAATACAACGCTATCGGCCATGTGCCTTTCAACGAGAAAGATAAGGTTTACGCACATTTCCACGATACGGTAGACAAGCTTTACAAGGAACTGAACATTTCGGTAGCCAGCCAGAAACTGGACGACTTTAAGAGCAACTTGAAGAACCTTGCAAAGAAAGGTGCCGACGTGGTTGACAACGAACGTGGCAAGTTGATGCGTCGGTATGAGGCTTTGAAATCTGAAATCCAGACTTACGAAAACAACTTGGGCTTCCTTACCGCCAAAAGCAAGAAAGGTAACAGTCTTGTTGATGAGATGAACAGGAAAGTGACGAGACTTAAAGACGACTTGGAACTTGTTCGCCAAAAGATAAAAGCCATCGACCAACAAGAACAAGATTAAATTGCACTCAAACAACATGTTTAACTATTAAAAACAACCCTATCCTCGAAAAAAATGGACTGGTTAATTGCTCTTTTTAACACCAACGACTCAGTGGCGCACATCGTGTTGCTCTACTCCGTCGTCATTGCAGGCGGTGTGTTACTCGGAAAAGTGAAAATTGGCGGAATATCGCTCGGAGTAACTTTCGTTTTGTTTGTTGGTATCCTTGCCGGACACATCAAGTTCACAGCTCCAATTAACATTTTAACCTTTATGCAAGACTTTGGGCTTATCCTCTTTGTCTTCTGTATTGGTTTGCAGGTTGGCCCTGGTTTCTTCGAAAGTTTCAAGAAAGGCGGCATCAAGCTCAACTTACTTTCTGTGAGCCTTATCTTGTTGAACGTAGCTGTGATGTTTGCCTGCTACTTCATCTTCTTCGACACTACGGACGTCAATGCGCTCCCCATGATGGTTGGAACGCTTTCGGGTGCAGTAACGAACACGCCTGGTCTTGGTGCAGCCAACGAAGCTCTATCAAGTATGGAGAAATCGTTCCCCAATGGTCTACCGCAAATAGCTTCGGGGTATGCGTGTGCCTATCCTTTGGGTGTGCTAGGTATTATCGGTGCAACTATAGCCGTTAGGTACATCTGCCGTGTTGACCTGCAAGAGGAAGAGGAAAAACTTGCAGAACAAGAAAACGAAGACCCACACGCCAAGCCACATATCATGCACGTGAGGGTGAATAACTCGTATCTTGACGGACGAACGCTTGGCCAAATCTCCGAGTTCCTAAACCGCGATATGGTATGCACCAGATTGTATCACGATGGGAAAGTGGTCATTCCTCAGCAAGATACAGTGTTCTCGGTAGGCGACGAAGCTCTTATTGTCTGCGCAGAGAGCGATGCGGAGGCCATTCAGGTGTTTATCGGCGAAAAGCTGCCAGAAGAATGGGCTTACGAAGACAAGGAACAGCCCCTTGTTTCTAAGCGCATTGTGGTTACCCGCCCCGCCATCAATGGCAAATTGCTGCGCGAAATGCACTTTACTAGCGTATATGGCGTTAACATCACGCGTATTACTCGCCAAGGCATGAACCTCTTTGCTAGTCCAAGCCACCGTTTCCAAATCGGCGACCGCGTAGTAGCTGTCGGTCCCGAAGACCATGTTGACCGTGTAGCCGAAGTGCTTGGCAACTCTGCTCGCCGTTTGGATGCCCCCAATGTGGCCACAATCTTCATTGGCATCATCGTGGGAATACTTTTCGGAAGCATTCCTTTGCACATCCAAGGCATCCCTGCCGCCCTCAAGTTGGGTATCGCTGGCGGTCCGTTGGTTATCGCCATTCTTATTGGGCGTTTCGGTTATAAATTCAAGCTGATAACCTACACAACCACATCAGCCAACTTAATGCTTCGAGAAATAGGCTTGGCACTTTTCCTTGCAAGCGTTGGAATAAAGGCGGGTGCGCATTTTTGGGACACTGTTATACAAGGTGATGGAATTAAATATGTGTACACTGGTTTCATCATAACAGTTATTCCCATCCTCATCGTCGGCACAATCACCCGATTGGTATACAAGTTTAATTACTTCACCATCATGGGAATGCTTGCAGGTACCTGTACAGACCCACCCGCATTAGCATACGCCAACCAGATTTGCTCGCGCGAGGCACCTGGTATTGGCTACTCCACGGTTTATCCGCTAAGTATGTTCTTGCGTATTTTCACGGCGCAGCTCATTGTACTTTTCTTCTGCGGATGAATTTAAAGTTGTATAGCGACATCGTTTGGGCGAAAGAGTCCTACATTTATAGCTAATAAAAGCCTGCAACCAACTTCTTTGGTTGCAGGCTTTTTCATTAATGAGCCATAGCTGCCTTACATTGCTTTCGCCAATTCGGGATAAGTTCATCGGGTTCGTTTTTTCGATAGCAGTGGTAGTCTGTTTGTTGCTGTCCGCTAAACTTCAAATCGGCTCAGTTCCTCTATCCATAATGCCCATCAATAGGCTTTGCGGATTTCGTTTTCGAAAAGTAAGCCCCCTTTCAAACTATCATTCTTCCCGAAAGTTCTTCTATGTAAGTATTCTTTTGGTGGCACAAGGATTAAATTCAACAAAGTCATGCATTGGCTCAGAATAACGCCCACAAGACTGTAAAACATTTGTACCAAAATTTAACATTATGAGTGCCCTCGCCGTAAAATT
>ERZ772986.303-NODE-303-length-31616-cov-6.140015_pt1 | contig 31616 bp, 29 predicted proteins | sample MGYA00511898_ERZ772986 | MGnify/ENA primary metagenome ERZ772986 (study PRJEB29015, sample SAMEA2737934) | human oral metagenome | biome: human oral; feature: human-associated habitat; material: dental | place: China | collected 2148 ... | reverse complement strand
GCGTCCAGCTTCTCCTCCAGTGCCTGCTGCGGCACTGCGCCGATCACACGATCCACAACCTTGCCGTCCTTGATGATGACAAAGTTCGGGATACTCATGACCTGAAACATCTGTGCAAGCTCCGGCTCATCGTCCGAGTTGACCTTGCCGACCTTGACCTTGCCCTCGTACTTCTCCGCGAGCTTCTCAACCACCGGCGCCATCATCTTGCAGGGACCGCACCAATCCGCGTAGAAGTCAATGAGCACCGGCTCCTTGGACTCCAGAACTTCCTTCTCAAAACTATCTTTTGTGAAACGATATTCCATCGCACTACCTCCTTAGGGTCTGATTTTATGCGCAAAATCAATAACTACTCCTATTTTGCCAGAGTCAGCGACAGATGTCAAGCCCTCTCAGAGACCGAATTCCGCCGGATCAAGCGTCACCGTTCCGTCTTCCCGGACAAGGCAGGGAATGCCAACATAACCGCCCTCTCTGACCAGTCGGAATGCCTCCTCGCGGTCGCGAAGCTGTAAAAATGCCTTCAGATAGGCCACATGCTCGCCGATATTGATAATTTCAAACTCGCTCTCTCTGCCGCTCGCCTTGATCTTTTCCGCGACTTCCGCGCAATCCGGGCAGCTCGGCATCCCGTACACCTTAATCATTCTGCTTCTCTCCTCCCTGCTGAAAATGTCTCTTTGCAAATTCCATATCCTGCACGAACTCGGCGGTGCCGAGATAGTTGCCCTCCGCATCCCGCACGGCGCGGTAATTGACCAGCATGGTCTTTCCGCCCTTCTCGGCCCAAATCGAGACACTGCTCTGCCGTCCCGCGCGGAACTCTCCGATAATCTGGCGCACCAGCGGCTCTACCTTCGGCGGATGGCAGGAGAACACTTCGCGGTCCAACGCCATCTTCGGCCGCTTAAACGCCTTCTGCCCCTCGTTCTCGTTAAAATAGCGGTTGATGTTGTCGGCGTCGACAAAGGTGATTTCCATCGGAATCGTATTCAACAGCCACTCGAGCTGATCCAACTTCAGGTGGCCGCCCGGCATCACGATTTCACCGACAAAGGACGAGCTGCGGCGCTTTGTCTCGGTCGTATCGACCGCAACCTGTACTTCCTTCTCCTTTGCCGCCGGCTTATCTTCCTCTGCCGCTTCATAGACCTTGCTCACGACGCCGAGGCAGTTCTCATAGTCCTTGGAATCGCGGTAAATCTGCTTCCACTCATCCTCCGTGAAATTCACGGCACAAATCGGGAACAGAATGTTGGTCTCCTTGTAAATCATCTCGTCCGCGCGCTGCACGACAGCCTCTGCCGCCGCCTTCCAGGCATCGTCCTCGACCTCTGCCTTATCAAGGCGCCCCAACTCATCGCGGATTTCATCGTCCACCGTCCACATCACGGAGGACGGACCCGTCACATCATATTTTACCTTTAACAGCGGATAGAGCAAGTCGCCCTTTTTTGCGTAGTGCACGGTGACCTCGCGGATTGCGTGCACCGCATCCCTTAAGGAGACGCCGAGTTTGGCCGCATCGCGGAAGCTCTCGATGCGCCGGGAGAGCGCCTGGTTTTCCCGCGTCAGGGTCTCGAGCGGATGTCCCGGAATCGCAATCAACTTTGCAGCGAGCGCATTCTTGTCGCCGTACTGTGCCTGCTGCTCCGCCTTCTCGTGGTCGGCAATGCGAATCATAGACGCCGCGACCTCTCGCTCGGCATTTGCAATCCGCTCTTCCTTGGTTGCCCCGTGGAACAGCGCCGAGTGAATGTCGCAGAGCTTCTGCACTTCCTCGAGCGGCATGCCGTCCTTCATGAGCTGCTGCTCCGCCTGCATGATTTCGGACGCTTCGACCGAGTGGAACTCTTTCCGGAAATCCTCCCGCACCGTGTCGAGCGACTCACCCTGACTGAGACGCGTGAGATAGCTCTTCAATGCCTCCGCTCTCTCCGGCTTTGCATTCGGAAAATTGTACTGCGCAGTCGGCGGGACCGGCGGCTTGACAGGGGCAGTCGGCGGCGTGGGGGGTGTCGGCTTGGTCGGCGGCACCGGCGCGCCGTCGGCTCCGCTCACCTGAAAGCCCTTCTCCTCAAAGGCCTTCACAATCTTCTCCATCGGGATGCCCTTCATCCGGGAGCCCTTCGGCACCGTCATCACCTTCCCCGCCGAAGCCAGAATTTCCGGCTCCGTGATCTCCTTGAAGCCGACACTCGCCATAATCTCCTTGAACTCCGGGTACTCCGTTGCGAGCTCGTACACAGTTTTTCTGAAATCTATGATTTTATCCATGGATATGCCTCCAAAGTGGTTTGTTCGTCCTTACCGTTCCACTATAGCATATCTCCCGCAAAAAACCGTGATTACGGCAACAAAAGCTGAAATTTCATCCGTTTAGGTTCGACGCAGCACTTTTCGGCTCCCGCCACTCCTTTGCCTGTTGCATGAGCGGCAACCGAACAGAGCCCTGAACGCTACCGGTTCGTCACGAAAGCGTGTTACCTCGCGAAGGAAAAGAGGCTTTCGTCTCTGATAACGACAGAGTCTACACTGTAACGGAATCGGCAGCGCCGTCTAAGTTCAACTTATAATAATGAGCGTCAAAATAGGTCTCTTCGCCCCACTTTTTATAGCGCGTCTTTCTGTCCTTCGTAAACCCGAATTTGCGAAGAAGCGCGATTGACGGGAGATTACCATCGGCCACTTCTCCCGTAACGGACTTCCCGCCTTTTGCTTTCACCCAGCGAAGGATGGCATCGACCATCTCGGTTCCGAGGCCTTCTCTCCAGTATTCCTTTGCAACGCAATACCCAATATCATAATTCCCGTTTTCGGGGAATATACAGCAAGTTCCGACAGGCATCGCATCCGCTTTCCGTTTGGCAAGCAGATAATATCCCTCCGGATTGTCCTCCATCTCATCGACACATTTGAGATACGCTTCGTCCATATTCTCACGAACAGGATCACTCATGTACTTTCCGTTTTCTCTGTCACCCCACAGAGATAAGGTAAAGTCTTTGTCGGATTTTCGCCAAGAACGAAGCGTTAATCTTGGCGTCTCCAGATTTTTGATAAGAAGCATTGTGTACGGTTCTCCTATTACAAGTTCTGATTCAAAAGAGAATTCCAAAAAATCCTGATAACCAATCCGGAATTATTTCCCGGAATTCTTATGCTTTATCGCTCAAGCTTTCCTGTCATCTACGCACTCAGATTTTCATCCGGCATGCCGCGATTCGGTTGCAACGCTTGCTTTCCCTTCCTATGCTTTTTATCTCATCAGAAGGCAACTGTCATCTGTATTTCCCTCGCATAGCAGCCCCCACCGATACAGAGCGAGGTAGCGAAGCAAATCCGGTATCTCATGACCGGGTATCTCCCGCTGCCGGACTTCCGCTATACTGTGCGAAACCGGGCAACCGCTTTTCGCTTCCCGGCGAGCAGGCGTTCCTTGAAAAGAGTGCTTATCCTGCGTTTCTCCCGCTGTATTTTGCCGGGATATTCCAGCTGTTTTCTGTCTCTCAGTCATCATCATCCTCGTGGTAGGCGTCATCTTCCCCCGCATTGCCGCGAGCTTGTTTTCTGTCGCATCCATGCCCGCAGGCTCTCTTCGACCGGATATGCTCTTTTATCCTGTTCATCTCCCGCGTGTCTGCTCGCCGCAGGTGTGCGGATGCGCTGCCCCGGTTGTCCGTTATTTCGCAGCGCTCTTTGTAGCACGCGCAAATCCCGCTCACAGTCACGAATATCACTGCAACGATAACTCATGCTTTCTTTCCTCTCCGCTTCCCCCTTCAACCATTTGCCTTTCGGTCCGGTTTCTCTCCCGTTTTGCTCGTACGGCGCAATCACTCTTCTGTTTATTTCTCGGAAATCATCCGCAATCTTGTACTATTATTTTTGTTTTACATCAATATTCTATGGCTTTTATTTACTTTAGTCAAGCTTATTCCCTCTTCCGCAAGCCGTCTGCGTTGACTTTCCACGGCTTTCCCGCTATTCTGACAATAAAAAAAGGAGATTTTCACAATATGACGCGAGCAGCAACTTATGTCTCTCCCGCGCAGGCTGTCGCCGCCGTGCGGGACGGTGATTATATCGACTACGGTTTCGGCGGCAGTTTTCCCGAACTTCTGGACAACGCACTTGCCGCGCGCACAGGTTCCGTCCGCCGTGTGACCGTGCGCGGCGGCCTGGTTATCGCTCCGAAAATTGCCGTTCTCGAGGCCGATCCGGAGGGACAGTCCTTCCGCTATGAGAGCATTCACCTCGGCGACTACGAGCGAAAACTGTACCGCGCGGGGCGCATTGCCTTTGTGCCGATTGCTCTCCGCCTGGTTCCGTTTTTGTATCGGCAGGGAAAATTCCGCTCGGATGTCGCCTTTGTCCCCGTATCCCGCCCGGATGCCGAGGGCAATGTGAGTCTCGGCACAGGCTGCTACCTCTGGAAGACCATCATTGACTGCGCAAAAACGGTCATCTTTGAGATCAACGAGCACCTTCCCTTCCTGCCGGGTGTGGACGGCTCCAACCTCTGCCGCCTCGATGAAGCAGATATGATAGTCGAGGGCACACACGCGCCGCTGGCCGAGCGCACTTACCGCGCGCCTTCGGAGATTGACCGAAGAATTGCGGAGCTCGTGGTGAACGAGATTCCGGACGGCGCCGTACTCTCGCTCGGCGTCGGCACGGTTCCGTTTGCGATTGCCTCTGCCCTCGCGGACTCCGACAAAAAAGACCTCGGCTGCCACACCGGCACCATCAGCGACGCCTATCGGAAGCTGTATCTCGCGGGTAAGCTCACGAATGCAAGAAAGGAGTTCGACACCGGGCGCAGCAGCTTTAATCTCGCGATGGGCAGCTCTGACTTTTACGACTGGCTCCGCGAGAACCCGGACTTGTTCCGCCCCGACTCGATCGACTACATCCACGACCCGGCGCGCATCGGGAAACTGAGCCGTGTCATCAGCATTAACGGCGGCGTACAGGTGGATCTCATGGGGCAGGAGAACGCCGAGTCGGCAAACGGCATGCAGCTCTCGGGCATCGGCGGCCAGATGGACTTTCTCGAGGGCGCGTTCCGCTCGGCGGGCGGCTGCGGCTATATCTGCATCAATTCCTCCCGCCTCACGAAGGACGGCGTCCGGAAGTCGAACATACTCCCCTTTATTCCGGGCGGCAGCACGGTCTCCGCACCGCGCACGCTGATTGAGGCAGTCGCAACCGAGTACGGCATTGCGCATCTCGCGGGCAAGAGCCTCGCCGAGCGACGCAAGGCCATGATTGCGATTTCACACCCCGACTTCCGCGATGCACTGCGCTTTGAAAAACCGGATCTCTCGCTCTTTCTCTGACGCGGGCGCAAAGGAACCGTGCTCATGAATTTCAATTTACTGCTGATTACACTGATTATTTTTTCCTGTATCTTCTTCAATAAAATCTCGTTCCGTTTCGGCATTCCGACTCTCTTTGTCTTTATTCTCCTCGGAATGGCCTTCGGAAGCGACGGCTTTGCGCGCATTTCCTTCAATAACTTTGCGCTCTCAGAGACGGTTTGCTCCGTCGCCCTGATTTTCATCATGTTTTACGGCGGTTTCGGCACCAACTGGAAAATGGCGCGCCCGGTGGCGCGCCAATCCATACTGCTGTCGACGGCGGGCGTGTTTCTGACCGCTCTCTTTCTCGGGCTCTTCCTCTTTCTCTTGCTTCGGCGCGAGCTCTGGCTCTGCTTTCTGACCGGCTCAACCCTCGCCAGCACGGACGCGGCCTCCGTCTTCTCGGTGCTCCGCTCCCGGAAACTTGACTTAAAAGAGAATACCGCCTCGATTCTGGAACTCGAGAGCGGCAGTAACGACCCGATGGCCTACATGCTGACACTGGTCTGCCTCTCCTTTCTGACCGGCAAAGCCGATGTCGGCAGCATACTCCGCCTCTTGACCGCGCAGCTTGTCTTCGGCATCGCAATCGGCGTGCTCTGCGGCCTTCTGTCCTACCGCATTTTAAAGAGCGTTTCCTTTGAGGTAGACGGTTTCGACGTTATCTTCATCGCGGGCATTGCGCTCTTTTCCTATGCGCTCTCCGCGGCGCTCGGCGGCAACGGCTATCTCTCGACCTACCTGACCGGCATCATCCTCGGAAATGTGAAAATGAGCGGCAAGAAGAACATTGTCCACTTCTTTGACGGCCTGACCGGCCTCATGCAGATAGCGGTCTTTTTCCTGCTCGGCCTGCTCGCGACGCCCTCGCTGCTCCCGGGTGTTCTGGTCTCCGCGGTCTCGGTGTTTCTGTTCCTCACCCTGATTGCGCGCCCGCTCGCGGTGAAACTCCTGCTTCTGCCGTTTCGCGCGAGCAAGGGACAGAGCCGCCTCATTTCCTTTGCGGGACTCCGCGGAGCCTCCTCGATTGTCTTTGCGATTATGGCGGTGCAGACCTTAAAGAGCGACACGCGCTTTTTCCACATCATCTTCTTTGTCGTTCTGCTCTCGCTTCTTTTACAAGGCAGTCTCCTGCCCGCCGCAGCGCAGCGCTTTGACATGATTGACTGGAGCAACGATGTCATGAAGACTTTCACCGACTACAGCGAGGAGCTGCCGGTGCAGTTCATTCAGCTCACACTCGCCGAGGACAATGAGTGGGTCGGGAAACGCATTTTCGAGCTTTCCCTGCCGCTCCAGTTCCTGTTTCTTCTCATTGTGCGCGGCGAGCAAAAGCTGATTCCGAAGGGCAGCACACTGCTGGAAGCAGGCGACTCTCTGATTCTCTGCGCCCCCGCGATCCAGACGCGAAACGCCATGCAGCTCTCGGAGATTGAGATCGACAAGTCGAGCGAATATCTCCACTGCCGCATTCGGGACATAAAATTACCGCGCGGAGAGATTATTTTTCTCATCCAACGCGGTAATCAAAGTATTATTCCGAACGGTCAGACCGAAATTCTGGCGGGCGATGTTCTCATGCTGACGCGTCTCAAAGAGAAGACGCGCTCTTCTCGCCGACCGATCGGAGCTCCAGCATGAGGTCAATAAGTCCGACCCGGTACCCGGCCGTCGAAAAGACAGCGCTCTCTCTGCCTCTTCTCAGAATGCTGAGGGGCAGCTGCCCGGGCTCGAGGAACAGCTTTCTCGCGAGGGTTTCCCCGCAGGCATCAAAATCCGCGAGGCGATAAAAAGCCTCCGGGAAAATCTGTTTCAGTGCTTTACAACTGCCTCTCTCTGCCGCCGCTTCCTCTTTCAGGAAAAAGCGCAGGGAGAGCTTTTTTTCTGCACAGAGCGCCCGCAGCGCGTCACGCTCCGCCAGAATTTCGTTTGCGATGTGTTCGCTCGGTTCTTCGCCCGGTGCGAGCAGGAATTCCATCGCAAAGGGACTTTCGTTTTCAATCCCGCCGATTGCAGGCAGCCGGATGTCGCCGAGCAGCTCCTCCGCGCGAACTTCCGGGAAACTTAGCGTAAGCTCCTTTTCCGCGCCGCCCGCGAGCGTAAAAGCAACCCGCTTTCCGTAGGTGTTGCCGTTCGGCAGGCGCTTTTCGGTGAAAAGTTCATAGTCGCCGTCCGGCAGCTGTAAGGTGAGACAATTTCCCTCCCACGCTCTCTTCTCGAGATCCAGCTCCTTTCCGTTTCCATAGAGCGTCCAGTGCTGCTCGTAGCGGAGCTCTGCATCGCCCTTTCGGAGCAGCAGCACATTCCGCGCGACATCCTCCGCGCAGAAGGGATGGAAAGCCCCGCCCTCAAAGTAGAGCGGCGCGCCGTCCTCTTCCCTGCGCTTCACCGCAATGCCGCTGCCGCGGAGCGTCCGAAGCGCCGTGAGCATTTCCGCCTCGCTCCGACTGCCCTTTGCGAGACTGCGCCGCGCCGCCGCAAGCGCCGCCGCCGTACTTTCTCCGCGGAATGCTGCGAGCGGCTCAAGGCCGAAACGCTCCGGCAGTATGCCCTCGAGAAAGGCTGCGACCGGCACCCGCTTCCGGTGTCGCATGGCAGCCTGATACTCGGGCTCCAGCAATTCTTCCCGCACGTCGATCATATCCTTTTCCGAGAGCGAGGCGAGAAATGCCCGCCGGTACATGCGCTCTTCCGGCGTCACGGCGCGCCGCAAAAAGGCCGCCGTGCGGTCGCATCGCGCCGCACGCTTTGCCTGCAGCTTTTCATTGCAGCGCGCATACTTTTCGCGTCCCAGTGCCTGCTCTTCTGCGGTCTGCCTGGGTGCGGTGCGCACGCCGTTCGGCGCGAAGAAGCGAAAGGCCTGCTCGGCTGCCTCTGTTTCGCATTCGGACTCCGCAATGCGCTGACTGCCGCTCCGGAGATCCTGCATCGCGGCGCGCGTCCCCTGCTTTCCCTGAAAGCGCAGGTAAACACTGCCCTGTCCGAGCGAGAGTTCTTTTTCCCTGCCCGGTTCCGGCACAAAGGTCGCAATCATCCTGAGTCCCGCACTGTTTAAGAGATAGAGTGTGACCCGCTCGGCTGTGTCCGCCTGAATGCGGAGCTTCACCGCATCCGCGTAGCGGGACAGCTGGTTTAAGTAGAGTAAGCCGTTGTATTCGCCGATCGTTTCCTCATTCCGAAGTGCTGCCGCATCGAGCGCTGCCTTTCCGCCCGGCAACAGCGGGTAGAAACGCGAGTGCACGAGCATGGCGCGACCTGCTGCCGCGACAAACCAGCCCGTGTCATCCAGCTCGCCCGGCTCGCAGGCCCCCGCAAAGTGCCAGGTGCCGTCCACCCAGTACTCGACCCAGGCGTGATTGTCCTCGCAGTGCGCCCACCACGGCGCATAGACCTGGCGCGCCGGTATGCCAACTGCGCGAAGCGCATTGACATAAAAAACCGACTCCTCGCCGCAGCGCCCCTGCCCGGACTCCAAAAAGCCGGCCGCGGAAATGGTTCTGCCGTCGCTCGACACATAGCTGCCCTCTGCTGCGCAAGCATAATTGACCGCGCGTGCAAGCGCCGTGCCGGTCAGTGCTTCCTCGCCGTTCTCCCGGAGATGCGCGGCAATGCACGCCGCGAGCTTTTCCCGCACCGGGCGGAGCTCCTCGTTGTTCACACGCGGCAGCAGCACATATTGGAGGAAATAGCTCTCCGGAAGAGCCCGTACCTCTGCCCGCTCGCGGTAAAGCGTAAGCGCCGGGCGAAGGAAGGAGAGCAGCGTCTCCGGTGAAAAATCATAGCCGCAGAGATCTGTCTCCGGCAGCACGGCACAGAGATAGCGGAGTGCCGCTCTCTCTCCCGCGGTCATCGGGCCTGCCATAGCGAGCGACTCCCGGTACCCTTTTCGGAGAGCCTCACTTGTCCGCATCCGCGCAAGGAACGCAGCTTGAATCTCTGTCTCTGTTTCGTGTGACGGCCTCCAGTCGGACGAACAACTCTCCCGCTCCATGTTGTCCAAAACTTCCCGGGCGCGCGCAACCTTTGCGGCCGAGGTCACGCTCCGGCTGTACTCACTGAAGCCCGGCAGTCCCATCGAGACTCCTTCCCGCCGGTATACCATCGGGCTGTCCACCGTTTCCTTCCCGGACATATGGTAAGAGAGAATTCCGGTCGCCCGATAAAGTGTCGGAATATTCTCCGCCGAGACACCGGCGCCCGCCATGAGGTGCACCGTCTTTGCCTCTCGCTGCAGTGCGGCGAGCTGCTCTCTGCCCTCCACTGCCGTATTCGCCTGTCCCGAAGTCAGAATGCGCGCAATGCCGAGTTCCTCCGCCGTGCGGAGTGTATCAAACGGATCCTTGCAGAGATCGAAGCAGCGGTGCAGTGTGACCGGCTTGCCGCCGCAGTACTCCATCAGCGCCGCAATCCGCTCACGGTCCAGACTGCCGTCCGGCTTCAGTATGCCGAGCACAAAGCCGTCCGCACCGGCCGCCGCAAAGCGCTCTGCCTCCGCCTGCAGCGCAAGACATTCCTCCTCGCTGTAACAGAAATCGCCGAAGCGCGGCCTCAGCATCACAAAAAGCGGCAGTGTCACCTGCCGCCGCACCTGTTCAAAGAAGCCGAGCCCCGGAGTGATGCCGCCGATTTCCAGACTGCCGCAGAGCTCAATCCGGTCGGCGCCGCCCCGCTCCGCCGCAATGCCGGACTCCACGCTGTCAATGCAAACCTCCAGTTCAAAAGCCTTCTTCCCGTTTTCCTGCACCTTACCTTCCTCCAGCTGTCATATTTTAAAGCAAGAACACAAAGATCAACGCGAGAATTCCGGCGATCACAACCACCGCACCGGCCAGAATACTCACGCCAAAGCCAACGATACCAATCACACCGAGCAGCAAATAGCCCAAAACGCCGAATGTAAGGCTGAGCGCTTTCCCGATTATCCGGAACAAAAGTCCCGTGCATTTCATAATGAGCCACATGAGCACAACAAAAATAAGAAACGGCATGGTTTCTACCCTCCCTTACGAATTCAAAAATTTCATGTTCGGCCAGAGCCTTCGGACTCTGTCATCCGGATAATAGCGGTCAATAAAGGCCTCGATTACATTTTCCGCCTTCGGCTTCGCCATACGCGCGTGTGCCCGCACCATGACAGCCGCCGTGACAGCCATGTCACAGCCGAGAAACACCGCGATACCCCAACCGAGCACCAGACCGAGTATCGGATTAATCCGCTCAATTCGCGCCGAGAGCGGCGGATAGGCGAAGCGAAGCCAGAGCACCGCGAGCAGCCCCCAAAAGCACATAAACGGCACATTGGTTCTCCCATCGATATTCAGCGGAATGCGGCTGTAATCCCAGAACTTCATGTCGAAAAACGCCTCGGTGAACACCGAGCAGAGGTACTCGAAGGCGCCGCCGAAGAAAAAGCCGGTCAGAAAAATACTGAACACATTCTGTCTCTCGATGCGGGACAGCAACAGCGTCAGCACAACGGCGCCGAGCCCCCAGACAATGCTGAACGGGCCGAGCACCAGACTGGAGCGCCGCATCCAGACCCCTGCCGTGAAAAAGACATAGAAGGTCTCAATGCCGTCCCCGATCATAGCGCAGAGAAACAGCATCCATACCAGCTTCTCGAAGTGAATGCCCCGCGCGAAGACAATGCCCTGCGCCTTTAATTCCTGTTCCGCGGCCTCTATGCCGCTCCCCTCCGACTGCCGGAGGCTCGGATAGCTGCGGTACACCCGCTCCCAGAGCTGCTCACTGAGCCGTTCGCCGAGCTTTTTCTTATGTTGCTGTAGAAACTGCCGTTCCGCGGACGTCGGCAAGTGCCGCGCAAGCACCGAGACGAGCAAAAGATCCACAAATAGCAGGCCGGAGAGCACCAGCGCTGTGACATGCACGATAAGCGGCGGCAACAGAGAAATCAGTGAAAATAAGAGCGGCTGCACCACAATGACCAGCGACTCATAGACTGCCGCAAGCAGTACCGCCCAGAGAAAGCGCAGCTTAAAATTAGGGCGCAGCCGGAGCTTGCCGAGCGCTGCCCTCTTTTTGCGAAGCACTCTCTCCGCAATTCCCTCTCCGAGGTAGCCGATTGTCAAGGTCATGACAAGCGCAAACACGGCCTGCGAGCGGTACGGTATGTCGCCGCTGCTCACAATAATCAGAATGACCATCGATGTACCGTGCGACAGTAGCAACGGCAAATCCAGAATGCCGCAGTTCACAAAGCGCTGCCGCCGCAGACTGAAAACCAGAGTCTCAAGCACCCAGGCCGCAAACGCATAGAAAAAGAAATACAGCGCGAGATCCGTTCCGTTAAATAAGCGCATGGCGTTCCCTCGCTGTATTCATCTCTCTCCTCACTTTTTCAGCGCCAGGCCGTCATGATAGGCCTTTCCGACCACCGGCCCGATTACGCGGTAGCTCATGCTCGAAATATCGAACATGATGGGACGCAGCTTATCATAGTCCACCTTGCCGTCCGTTAAGACCGCTTCGTCCGTCTGCATCGCCACAATCTCGCCGACCAAAAGGCCGGTCTCATCGCTGTAACTTTTCACCTTGCACTCTAAGGTGACCGGATACTCTTCGATGATGGGCGCGTTCACATGCGCGCTCTTCCGAACGTGACAGCCCGCTTTTTCGATCTTATTCATCTTGTTGCCGCTCTCGACGCCGAAGTAATCGGAGATGACCACCGTGCTCTCAGTCGCAAAGGCGACCGTAAAGCCGCCCGTCTTCTTCAAATTATCCGTGGTCTTATGCTTCGCGAGCTGGATGGTAATTTCCCCGTAATCACTCTGCATGCCCCAGGCTGCATTCATTGCATTCGGGACACCGTTCTCATCGTAAGTTCCGATAATAAATACGGCCTCCGGTGTGATAATCGACTGTTTTGCACTGAATTCCCGCTGCATACGTCTTTCCTTTCCGAGCGCCCGACATGAGCTTCTCTCAGCCTGTTATAGCAGGTCTATCACAATCTTGCAATGCGAACCGCCCGCGCACACGCGCTAGCATGGTCTCAAGATCCAGCACGCCGCGCGCAAAGCCGCGCCGCACCAGCTCCTCCGGTACATAGCAGTCAAACTTTTCAAAGACCGGGACCTCGCGCTCGTAGAGCAACTCTTCCGGCGCAAATTCTTTTTCGGCCTCATCGAGCAAAATCTCAAAGAACTCCTCTTCCCCGACCTCCATTGAAAAGATCATATAATACGGCCGCGCGGAGGTGAAGCCCCTGAGACCGAGCCTCTCCTTACAACGCAGCTTTAAAAAGCGCTCCAGCGCGAGAAAGGCATAGCTCCCGAGCCAGGGAAAGAGCGCCCATATTTTTTCGCCGAGCGGTAAGAGCGAAGTCTTTTTAAGCCGGGTGCGCGCGGCCAGCGTCCGTGCCTCCGAAAGCCGCCCCGCCGCATTCCTCTGTAGGTAGGGATAAATCTGCTCTTCGAGAAGCACCTTCCGCATGCGCTCCAAAATACGCGTTTCGATCGAGCCCGGAACATCGCCGAAGTATGCCGGAACTCTGCCCTTGATTAGGGTGCAGAGCACGGTGTGTGCCTTATGATCCACCTCATCCACGGCCCAGACCCGCCCCGCAATCGCAATCTTTTCGCCAGCGGGCGGCGGCTTCACAATGGTTCCGAGGGTCTCGCTCCCGGTTCGAACCGTGTACTCCACATTCTCCTGAAAAACCGCATAGAACTTGTGGTTATTTACCACACGCTCTCCCGCAATGCCGATGATGAGCCCGCCTTCCGCCGTGCGGTTGATGTGATCGATGCGAAGTAAATGCTGTAAGAGAAGGCCGTATTCCTCCTTCTGGATGCGTTCAAACGGCGTGAGCGTCAAGACGCGGCGCGCAAGCTCCCGGGGCGTGAGTTCCCCCTCCGAGGCAAGCGTACTCATGGTCTGGTGGTAGAGGAGACTGTAGGGCAGACGCCGTGTGTCCGGCGGTTCCACATAGCGCTCCTCCGCGTAGAGCTGCACCAAGGCAATGCCCTGTAAGAGATACCAGGGAAAGGCCTCGGGGAGCGAAGCCCGCGCTTCGGCGGGCTCTTCCCGCATCACGAACCATAGCTCCGCGGGGGCACCGCGCCGCCCCGTTCTGCCGAGCCTCTGCAAAAAGCCGGAGACCGTAAACGGCGCATCGAGCTGAAAGGCGCGCTCCAGCCTGCCCACATCAATGCCGAGCTCTAAGGTTGCCGTCGCACAGATGCTCTTTAAGGAGTCCGTGCGCTGCATCTCCTCCTCCGCGCTCTCGCGGTAGGAGGCCGAGAGATTCCCGTGGTGAATGAGGAAGCGGTCCGGTTCCCACATGACCTCGCAGTACTGCCTTAGCTCCTGGCAGACCAGTTCGCATTCCTCGCGGGAGTTCGTAAAAATAAGGCACTTTTTGCCCGCGCTGTGCGAAAAGATATAGCCGATGCCGGGATCCGCACCGCGTGGCGCCGCTTCCCCGGGCGCGTCGAGCGGCAGTGTGTCCGTCAGCGCGGGTGCTGTGCCGCCCGGTGTTCTCTCTCCGCCGCCCGACTGCGGCCCTGTCTTCCAAAAGTGCTCGAGAGAAAGCCGCCAGTGCTCTTTGCCGGGCTCCATGCGCGGAATCGCGGTCGCACGGCCGCTTCCCGCCGCGAGCAGGCGCCCCACTTCCTTTGGATTGCCTATGGTCGCGGAGAGCCCGATCCGCCGCGGCCTGCAGCCCGAGAGCCGCATGAGTCGCTCAATCAGGCAAAAGGTCTGCCGCCCGCGGTCCTGCCGAAGCAGCGCGTGAATTTCATCGATTACGACAAAGCGTAAGTCCGAAAAGAGAGTCGGAACCGCCGCCTTCCGATGGAGAAGCAGGGCTTCCAGCGACTCCGGCGTAATCTGTAAAATCCCCTCCGGGTGCTTGATCAGCTTCTCCTTTGCGCTCCGCGAGGCATCTCCGTGCCACTTGGTAACCCGTATGTCCGCGCGCTCGCAAAGCCTGTCGAGGCGCTCAAACTGGTCGTTGATTAACGCCTTCAAGGGCGCAATGTAGAGTACGCCGACCGAGGTAGCGGGTTCCTCCGAGAGCAAGGTTAAAATCGGAAAAAAAGCAGCCTCCGTCTTTCCGGAGGCTGTGGCCGCTGAGAGCAACAGGTTATCCCCGCTGTTAAAGAGTACATCTCCCGCCGCATTCTGCACGGCGCGGAGCGACTGCCAGCGCTCGCGGTAAATAAAGTCCTGAATGAAGGGCGCATAGCGCCGAAAGATATCCATGCTCTGTCCTCAAAAGGAAAAATCAAAGGGCGCATCGTCCCCGCCGCCTGTTTCCCTTAACTCGCTCGCAACACTCTCCAATGCCGCGCCGCCCGCTTCCGGCTTAAGTAACTGCTCCATGCTGCTCTCCGGCTCCCGGTGCAGCGCGTCCAGAAGAAAAATAAAGTCGCGCGTCATCTCCCGCGGTGTAAGCTGTGCGCTCGACCCGACCCGCGCATAGCAGGTCCGCACAAAGAGCTCCAATTCGTCGGCACGGAAACGCTGCGCATCCCCGTAGAGCGCCGCGTGTATGGCAGAGAGCTTCTCCGTAAGCACCAGCATCTCTTCCGGCGTGAGCGCCTCGAGGCGAAGCACCGGTGAAAACAAATCTTTGCTGCCTGCCCGGGAAAAGCGGCTCTCCGCAAGCCGCGAAGAAAGTGCCTCGTAGCTAAAGAGGCCGCGGCGCTTATCCTCGAGCGCCTCCGGCGTGGCTCCCATCCATATGCCGATGTGCTGCGCCTTGCCCTGCATCATGTCGTTGTACATGGTGAGCAGCACCTCGTAGTTATACTGTCTTGCAATCGCATTCGGTATCTTGCAGAGATTCGCCGCCTCATCGAGCAGAATCAGCGTGCCCGCATAGCCCGCGCGGCGAAAGAACTGCGAGAAGAGTTTGATGTAATCGTACCAGTTCTCGTCGCTCACAATGAGGTTGATGCCGAGCGCCTCCCGCGCTTCGCGCTTGTTCTCATACTCCCCGCGAAACCACTTGAGTATCAGCTCCTTTTTCTCATCGTCGCCCTCCGCCCCCGCGAGATAATAGCCCCGCAGTAGCTTGGCAAACTCAAAGCCGTGCACCATGTCTTGCAGCGCATCGACCGCGGCCGCAATCTTTTTCTCAACGAGCGCAAAGAAAGCGCTGTCCTCCCGGAAGCCGCCCTGTTCCTCTGCGGCTTCCTGCTCTGCCTGAGAGACCCAGCGGTCTAAAATAAGGCGCAGCGCACCGCCCTCCGGCTTGGTCTTGGTCGCGAGGTTCGCAATCAATTCGCGGTAGGTGGCCAAACCCTGCCCCTTGCTGCCCTGCAAACGCCGCTCGGGCGATAAGTCCGCATCCGCGACCACAAAGCCCTGCTCAAAGACATAGTTTCGCATGGTCTGCAAGAGAAAACTTTTGCCCGCGCCGTACTTTCCGATCAGAAAACGAAACGAAGCGCCACCCTCCGCAATAAGTTCCGTGTCGCGAAGCAGCGCCGCAATCTCCTCCTTCCTCCCGACCGCAATGTACGGCAAGCCGACGCGCGGCACCACGCCGCTCTGCAGGGAATTTAAAATTGCCTGTGCGATGCGCCGCGGCACAGCGCGTTCCGTCTCACTCATTTCTCTGTCTCCCGCAATAAAGTCTCCAGCTCTTCCCGGTAATCCGGCATGAGGAAGAGTTCCTCTCCCTCGGACGCAAGGCAAATATCCTGAAAATGCTCATACAGCTTCTCGTTGACCCGCTCGGCAAAGAGGCTGGTCAAACAATGTGCCGCGCGCAGTTCCGCGCGCACACTCTCCCCGCGGAGCAAGGCCGCAAGGCAGCGGCGTTCGAGCGCATCCAATATTTCTGTTCTTTCCGCTTGGTCTGTTTGATCCGTTTCGCTTCCGTCTGCAAGCTCTGCAGGCGTTGCACCGGCCGCCGCAATGTTAATCTCCTCGGTTTGACTCATCGTGCCTTCGTAGCCCTGCTTGCCCGCTCCGCTCGCGCTGCGCTCTGCGGAGCCGCCCAAATACCTGCACTGCGGTGCACACGACGCAGCTCGCAAAGTCTCGGTATGCTCTGCTGTATCCGCACACACATCCGACTCTGCACACCGAGACCGCTCATTCGCAGAAAGCTTCCGATGCTCTGCCGCTTCTCCGCTTTCCGCCGCCTCGCTTTGCGCAAACGCACTGCCGGTCTGCTTACTATCTTCGCCGTTTATAAGCTCTGCTAAGCCGCAATTCTTCTCCGCTTCCTGCCGTAGCAGTTCTTCCCGCTCGGCCCCGGTCTCTGCCTCGGTGAGAAGAGCCGCCGTCGTGATCTCGGCCGCCGCGCGTATGTCCGCGAGCTTTTCCCGCCGCACGGGGACCGCCGCAAGCTTTTGCGCCGCCTCCGCAGCCTCACAACTTGCAAAAGCACACGCAAAAGCCTCTTGCAGTGCAATGTCCTGCGCTGCAGACATGTCTTTAGAAGCCTTGCCGCGCAGAAAACGCACGCGGAGCGCGGTATCCGCCTCTTTTAAAAAGGCAAAGAAGCGCTTGCTGTCAAACTGCTGCCGCAAATAGCTGTATTCCGTAAAGCCGTTTCCCGTCGCCGCGAAACTTCGAAGCTCGTTCAGTTGATAGGAAAACGCTTGTCCCGCGCGCTCGCAAACCGCCTTAAGCCGCGGCGCATCCGAAAAGGGCTTCCACTCGCGCATGCGCATGTTTCCGAAGCAGGACGCAAATAAAAGCGGCGCAGAACTTCTCCAGATTGCGGCATAGTAAAACGCTGCCTTATCCCCGAGTCCCTTGACGCTCCGCGCTTCCGTGAGTTTCTTGCCGCCGAATTCCGCAAGCGCCGCAAAAACGGCTTCATCGCTCCGCTCCTCCGGCTCCCGCAGCACGGTGAGCGCCTCGTCCCAATGCCTGAGCGCGGGGTTTTCATACGCCCGCACGCGCGCCGCATCAACACGGTTTAACACCGCGTATTCAAAGCGCCAATTTTTAAAATTCCGCTGCAGAGCCTCGCTCCCGTAGCCCGCGGAAAAGTAGGCAGACGCAAAGGCATCCATACGGTCAAGCGCCTCTGCAGCAGTCGCCGCGCCGACCCCCAGCATGAGCTCGCTGAGATAGAGGTACACAAAGGCGTCGCAGTGCGCAGAGACCTCTCCTCGCCGAAGCGCCGCGCGCCAGGTGAAATAACCGCGGAGCTCGTTCAGCGTCAAATCGCGATACTCCGGCTGGTAGAGCGGCACCGTGCTCGCAAAGGGACAATCGTCCTCATAGTCCTCCATGGCATGCGCCGCAGAGAGAAAGTCCTCACAGGCATAGATTGCCTCTATACGCGCCGGAAGCTCGCTGCGCCCCGGTATGGCCGTCTCACGGTAATACCCTTCCACCTTCTCTGCCTCTTCCTCCACTGCAAGATCAAACACATGTAACAGGAATGCTCGCTCCGTTTCCGCACCAAAGCGCACACCGAGCCAGCCCGGCATGCGAAAGCCCTGCGTGAGATAGTCCCGCGCGGGCAGCTCGCGAAACGCGCTGTACTTTAAATCACAGCACTCCCTGATTCTTCCGCCCGCATCCCACTCCCGCATGAGCAGCGCAATCCACTTTCCGCTTGCCGGGGAGACTAAGACCGAGAGTCCCGGCATCTCCCGCCACTTGTGCAGCTCTTCGATATGATGGCGCTCCCGCGCATAGCTAATGAGTTCCGACAGTCGCACAGCCCGTTTCTCCGAATGTATGTTCTGATTTCAGTGTAGCCAAAACATACGTTCCTGTCAAGTTTCCTCCTCGAACCAAGCGACCGCTCGCACCGGCGAACCGTCACAATGTTCCAATTTCAGCGGAAAACAGCTGAAGGAAAAGAGCTCTTCGCCGCAGAGCCCCAGATTCTTGAGATTCTCGATGTTCACAATGTCCTTTTCGCGGAACAGCTTCTTATGCCGCGGCAGTCCGGCATCCGCAATCGGGTCGAGGCCTATCACATCAAAACCGATGCCCTTATATGCGCCCCGAATTACAAAGTCGAGCGCCTCTTCATTGAGGCAGGGGTAGTCGCCGAAATAGCGCTCGCTCCCCCAACGCTTGTCCCAGCCGAGGTAAAAGAGAAGAAAGTCCGCCTTCCGGGCCTTCTCCCCGTAGCGGGTGATGTGGGCAAGCGTAATCTCTTCCCCTTCCTTCAGGCTGCTGCAATCAATCGCAAGTGCCTTACCGATAAACTGCGACGCCGGAAATTCGTCCAGCGTGGTGCGCCCCGGAAAGAGATGTGCCGGCGGATCCATGTGCGTACCCGTGTGCGTGGTCATCCTTAAAAGACTCTCCCGAAAGCCATCTTTTTCATATACGCTCACCGGTGTGAGAGTCGGCGTCTCTGTGCCGGGATAAACCGGCATATCCTCTTTGATGGTATGGGTTAAATCAATGACTCTCATTTCTTTCCTCTCTTAACGTTCGGGCCGGTTCATTTGTTGACTCCTGCAGGCAATCGGACTGCTTCCGCAGTTAACCATAACTATCGTAACAATACGAAATTCCTGAACTCAGCCGCACTGAACCTGACAAGAGCTCAGCGTCTCCAGCGCCGCCGCATGTTTTTCCGGCGTCACACCGGCGCAGCAGGCGGGATCCACGGAAATCTTCACTTCCGGGAGCATGGCCTTCAATAGCAGCGCGTTCGAAACCACGCAGATATCCGTGCAGAGGCCAATTAGCTCAAGCTCCACGCTCTCCCGCACCGCGAGCTCTTTCACGGCCGCCGCGAGTTCCGTCGAGGCAAAGGTCCCCTTGTCAAAGATATGATCTTTCGGAATCAGCGCCGCTATCTCCGTATCCAGTTCCCAGCCCGCAGTCCCGCGGATACAGTGCTCCACAGGAAGATAGCGCCCCTCCTGCGTGTTCAGATAGTCCTCGCCGTGCGTATCCCTCGTCGCAAAGACATCCTCCGGCGCATAGCCCTTGATTTTTGCAATGACCGCCGGGACTATGGAACGCGCCTCCGCCGTTCCGAGCGCGCCGTCGATAAAGTCTCGCTGCATATCTATAACCACTAAGATTTTCCGCATGATTCTCTCCTTTTATCTGTCAAAGCTATCCATTAAGCCTTCAACGAAACAGTCAACCCGCAATGCCTAACAAATCTCGCTCCGTGCCTTAAAACACAGCGGCTCCGGCGAAACAGTTGTCTTCTTGATGCCTGTTATTCTGTTCTCCACTCTGCGGTCTCCGAAAGGGCGCGCCGCGGCCTGGCAGCCGATGCTTCCGCCGCATAGCCGAGCGCCAACAGCGCGTAGAGCTCGCTGTCTCCGCCTGCCTCCGCTCTTAACTCCGCCTGCGCAAAGAAACTGTCGCAAATCCAGAGACTGCCGATCCCAAGCGCCGTCGCCTGCAGACACATGTTCTCGATGGCCGCACCGACCGACTGCGCCGTGCAGATTTCCGTGACCCGCTGGTCAAGCGTCATGGTCGCAGAGAGCGACCGCGCAATCGGCGACGTGATCAGAATAAGCGCTGCCGCCTCCCGCATCACCCGCAGGGTCTCAAATGCCCCGTCCAAATAGTGGCGCGTGTCGGGCAGCATGGGGGAATGCCGCTCCCGCTCGATACCCGCCTCCATGGCCGCGCAGACTCTCTCCTTTGCTTTTCCCTCGGTCACGACAAAGTGCCATGGCTGCAAGTTCTTCGCGGACGGCGCCGCCATGCCTGCCCTTACAATTTCTTCCAATTGCTCTTTGATAAGCGGCGTCGGCAAAAAATGCCGTATGCTGCGCCGCGCCTTGATTGCCTCAATCATATTCCATATTCGCGCCTCCTCAAAGGAAATCATAGCATAAAGTGAGCCCTTCGCGCGTCCGGATTGACAGCAGAACGGCGCTTTGCTAGACTGCTAAAAATTCTTACACGAAACGGAGCTACCATGATAGAACGACACGAAATCCCGCTCTTTGAATACGATGCGACTTCTCCCGAAGTAATTCCTCCCGCTCATGAATTCGGCGACTGCCGCTTTTCGAAAAAGTGCCTCTTTGCCTTCCTCGGCGATACCATCCACCGCTACGCCGAAACAAAGCATGCGGAAAAACGCTGCGAATTTCGCACCGTCTCCGCCACCTATCCCTTCTATGTATTTGAGGAGAACGGCGAAGAAATCTGCCTTGCGCAGGCGCCGGTCGGTGCGCCGCCCGCAAGTTCCATGCTGGATGCGCTGATTGCGAGCGGCTGCCGCAATATCCTGGCGCTCGGCTCCTGCGGCGTACTGGAAAAGCTCCCGGAGAATGCCTTTCTGGTGCCGACCCGCGCGCTTCGCGACGAGGGCAGCTCCTACCACTATCTGCCCGCTTCCCGCTATATCGAACTTGACAGCGAAGTCCTTGCGACCATAGAAAGCGTACTAAAGACAGAAGGCCTCCCCTTTGTCCCCTGCACCAGCTGGACCACCGACGCCTTTTACCGCGAGACCAAGGATATGGTCGCATACCGCCGAAGCGAGGGCTGTCTCTGCGTCGAGATGGAGTGTGCGGCGCTTGCCGCCTGTGCCCGTCTTCGCGGCGCTGCCTTCGGACAGCTGCTCTTTACCGCCGACTCTCTCGCCTGCATCCATGACTACGATGCCCGAAACTTCGGGCGGGATGCGCACGAAGACGCCCTCTTACTCGGGCTGCGCATCTTGCGGGAGATGTAAACCGCCCCCATGTTTCGCTGACAGAGAAAGGAGTTCCATGTCCGAGACCGCCGCACTGAACGATGACTTTGCCTATGCCGTGCTCTCCGCCGTCGCGGAAATTCCGGAGGGACGCGTCGCGACCTACGGACAGCTGGCCCGCCTGATCGGGTATCCAAAAAACGCGCGCCTCGTGGCGCGCGTTCTCTCGCATGCGGAATATTACGGCGACTATCCCTGTCACCGCGTGGTGAATGCCACAGGCCGCCTGGCCCCCGGCTGGGCAGCGCAGGCTACGCTCCTTCAGACAGAAGGGGTTGCGCTCCGCGACGCAACACATGTGTCCCTCCAAAAATATCAGTGGGATATGTGACCCTTTTTATCATTCTTTCTGCATACAATCAGACAAACACTTGCCTCAGTTCTTTCTGCCGAAGTTCTGAACCCAGTGCGGCGTTCCGTCCTCTGCCGAATAGCCGACGCCAATCGAATCATAATTCGGATTCAGAATATTGGCTCTGTGCCCGCTGGAGTGCATCCAGGAATCCATAACCGAAGCCGGATCCTGCTGGCCCATGGCGATATTCTCACCCTTATAACCGAATCCTCTCGGATACGCCGTAAAGCAGTCCGAGCCGTCGGGTCTGTCGTGCGAGAACAAAACTTCGAGTTCCGCCGCACGCACATCCGCCGTATTCGTGAGCCCGGCGTCCTTTTTAACCGGCGAAAGTCCCTGCTTTGCTCTCTCCTGATTGACCAGCGCAATCACCTGATCCTCGTATTCTTCCGGAGAAGCCGAATCGTTTCCCGCATTCGAACGCTGCCAGGTAGTTGCATCATCCGCGATCGTATCGGTATTGTCGGTGACAGTGCGATTGACCGTCGTAGTCTGCCGCTTTGACTGCGGCTGATATACGCCGTTGCCATCGACATAATAACCGTCCGGCGTATAACTGTTTGCGAGCATGCGGCCGCCGTCTGCGGGATTCAGATAATACCAGTTTCCGTTCACATTAACCCAGCCGACACGCATCGCACCGCTCTCGGTATCCATGTAGTACCAGCCGCCGTCGTCCCGCACCCAGCCGGTCTCCATGTATCCGGCGCTGTTCATACTGTACCAGGTGCCGTTGATTGAAAGCCAGGATGACTTCACATAGCTCCCGTTCAAGAGCTGATACCACCAGCCCCGGCCGTCCCGATTCCAGCCGTAGTTGCCGGCAAAAACAGGCGTAGCCATCAGTATAGTGCCAAGTGCCACTGCCGCCGCAAGGAAAATGTTCTTCTTCATCTCTGCCCCCTGTTTTGAAATTATTGCTTAACTTCAAGTAAGTTTTATAATTATCATTCTACTCATGCGCCGAACAAATGTAAAGGCAGGCTCCCCCGGCATCAGGAACATCTCACAGATGCATCACGATGAAAGTCCCCAGCCAAAAGCAGAAAAAAGAAAGCAGCCCTCTAATTGCGATATTGCGATTCCTTCTGTGACCGGTCAGCTTATATTCGATATCCGAAAGGTATGAGCTTATCCCGGCGCCGATAAACAGGTAAAAGCCGATTAAATAGATAATTACCGCATATCCCATAGTGCTACCTCCTTAGACTATCCCAACGCGTTTCTATATTGAGAGTCTACCACAGGACCTGTACCAAATTTCAGACGCGATTGGCTTTTGTATTCTCTCCTAAGAATAGCTCCTGCCTATTTCGACTTCTCGGATTTTTGTGTGTGAATACATCAGGAGTCATTTTTAGCTCATCCCGCGTGTGCGGGGAAAATCGGGCGGAGATACAAGATGTCATGGCAAGCATGGAATCACCCCCGCGTGTGCGGGGAAAACTTCAGTTTGATTTTAATATCCATAAGAAAGCGAGGATCACCCCCGCGTGTGCGGGGAAAACGTCCGTAAAACCAAAGTCCAAATTGAAAGCTGAGGATCACCCCCGCGTGTGCGGGGAAAACGCGTGACGGATACAGACCCGTACCGCTCACGGAGGATCACCCCCGCGTGTGCGGGGAAAACTCTATCACCTCCTCGATGTCCTCGCCGATGCGAGGATCACCCCCGCGTGTGCGGGGAAAACCTTCTCCCGCTCGTTAAGGATCTCTTCGCACGCGGATCACCCCCGCGTGTGCGGGGAAAACGGGTCCGGGTGGCTCTATCGAGAAGCTCAAGTCGGATCACCCCCGCGTGTGCGGGGAAAACCCTGAACCGGGCCTCTATATCACCCCGGAGGGCGGATCACCCCCGCGTGTGCGGGGAAAACATAGGGAGAGTGCGGATAGGGTATCTAAAAGGGCGGATCACCCCCGCGTGTGCGGGGAAAACCTGCTCATTCAATTCTCCTTTGTTCTCTCAAACGGATCACCCCCGCGTGTGCGGGGAAAACTGTGTATTTCCGGGCAGCTTTACCTACTGGAACGGATCACCCCCGCGTGTGCGGGGAAAACGCCTGCAACTGCACACCTCCCCCCGGGGCACTCGGATCACCCCCGCGTGTGCGGGGAAAACGCTTTTCGCGCTCTCTGTTTTCTTAGTTCTCTCGGATCACCCCCGCGCATGCGGGGAAAACATTAAATGCCATGGATGCGCTTTGCCGGAGCCGGGATCACCCCCGCGCATGCGGGGAAAACTCAACTCATCCGATGAGACACCGCCACCGCCGGGGATCACCCCCGCGCATGCGGGGAAAACTCGCAGGAAAGCCATGCAGGGAGAATGGCAGGACGATCACCCCCGCGCATGCGGGGAAAACTCCCTTAATCAGGCCACTGCCGCCGCACAGGAGGGATCACCCCCGCGCATGCGGGGAAAACGCAGAGACATATGAGCTTTTAGAGGCAGAGGCGGGATCACCCCCGCGCATGCGGGGAAAACCCTGAATATCGAGAATGCCGCCGCGGGGTCGGGGGATCACCCCCGCGCATGCGGGGAAAACCGCTCCAGCAGGGCTTCCCGCTCCCGGAGCAGGGGATCACCCCCGCGCATGCGGGGAAAACCTGCCCGAGTCGCACCACCCGAGCAGCCAGCCGGGATCACCCCCGCGCATGCGGGGAAAACCAGGGACGATCGTCCTCGTCCTTCGGGCGGGCGGGATCACCCCCGCGCATGCGGGGAAAACACTACGCTGATATCGTCTCTGCAATCCACGACGGGATCACCCCCGCGCATGCGGGGAAAACCGCGCAATAGAGGAAGTCGGTCGGGCAATCGAGGGATCACCCCCGCGCATGCGGGGAAAACTTCCGGAAAGAGTATCCGGCCGGCATGAGGTCGGGATCACCCCCGCGCATGCGGGGAAAATCATCCCTTGTCACCGTTTTCGCCTCCTTTCCCGGGATCACCCCCGCGCATGCGGGGAAAACATTAAATGCCATGGATGCGCTTTGCCGGAGCCGGGATCACCCCCGCGCATGCGGGGAAAACAGGAGGATCAGAGTGGAGAGATTTCTGACTGAGGGATCACCCCCGCGCATGCGGGGAAAACCAGTCTATTGTGTCAAAAAGGCCTGGCGTGATGGGATCACCCCCGCGCATGCGGGGAAAACATCGAGAGCGCAGATGAAAGCCAGGTGGCTATGGGATCACCCCCGCGCATGCGGGGAAAACAACTGAGCAAATTTGAATGATATTGTCAGAAAGGGATCACCCCCGCGCATGCGGGGAAAACAGCGTTGAGATTGTAGGCGGCGTTCCGGAAGCGGGATCACCCCCGCGCATGCGGGGAAAACAGGTCATTGACCCACATCTCGCCCCACGTGCCGGGATCACCCCCGCGCATGCGGGGAAAACGCAAAGCCGATGCTACGCCCGACACCATGCCGGGGATCACCCCCGCGCATGCGGGGAAAACACGATTTGCTCCTGCTGCGCAGGATCCATTTCGGGATCACCCCCGCGCATGCGGGGAAAACTAAAATCGTGGACAAGGGCGCAATCGTGAACGGGGATCACCCCCGCGCATGCGGGGAAAACGACATAGCATCAAAAAGCCCGGTCACATCTGTGGGATCACCCCCGCGCATGCGGGGAAAACCAGATACAGAGACAGTAACAGTAACAGATACAGGGATCACCCCCGCGCATGCGGGGAAAACGTCGACCAGAAGGCCGCAGGGGTCATCACTTCAGGATCACCCCCGCGCATGCGGGGAAAACCCGGTCGAGCTGAAAAAGCGCTTGGTCGATGTGGGATCACCCCCGCGCATGCGGGGAAAACTTCGCTCCCTGCGAGCCGTCCGACCGGCTGTAGGGATCACCCCCGCGCATGCGGGGAAAACTACTGCGTGATCGCGGTGATGAGCAAGAGCTTGGGATCACCCCCGCGCATGCGGGGAAAACTGAAACCACGTGTCGCGGATGAGGCTTCCGGCGGGATCACCCCCGCGCATGCGGGGAAAACACGACCGGCAACTCGGTGTCACCAAGCTCCAAGGGATCACCCCCGCGCATGCGGGGAAAACGGAGCGGCACTCCAGTGATACGGATGTGCCCAGGGATCACCCCCGCGCATGCGGGGAAAACGGGCAGTCTTGCAAGCTCCGGAGCAGCGCTTGGGGATCACCCCCGCGCATGCGGGGAAAACAACGCGCCGCGCCGTATCGCGCTCATCCAGACCAGGATCACCCCCGCGCATGCGGGGAAAACTTGTTGGGGATTTATGGACTGAACCGGGAAGAGGGATCACCCCCGCGCATGCGGGGAAAACCCACTGCCAGAAGTATTACGGCATGAAATACCGGGATCACCCCCGCGCATGCGGGGAAAACCGGTATGTCTCTTTTGCGTTGCCCTGTGGCGCGGGATCACCCCCGCGCATGCGGGGAAAACTGAAGAAGTATGAGCTGGCTTATGACGGAGAGGGGATCACCCCCGCGCATGCGGGGAAAACGGCCGCCGGTATGTTCTCTGCATACCAATTCGTGGGATCACCCCCGCGCATGCGGGGAAAACGTAACCTTGTTTCGGTCAATATTCCAAGGGTTGGGATCACCCCCGCGCATGCGGGGAAAACTGAAGAAGTATGAGCTGGCTTATGACGGAGAGGGGATCACCCCCGCGCATGCGGGGAAAACGCCATCGCATACACTTCGCAGTCCAGATAGTGGGGATCACCCCCGCGCATGCGGGGAAAACTTCTCCTTTCTCATGCGATGAGCTCGATGCGCTCCATCACCCCCGCGCATGCGGGGAAAACTTGTGCGTCACGCTCTGCGTAAAATACTTCCCGGGATCACCCCCGCGCATGCGGGGAAAACAAGCGAACTCTCGGCCGCGTTCTCGGCGCCGGGGGATCACCCCCGCGCATGCGGGGAAAACTCTTTTTCGTCGGAAGAGCCATACGAGCGATGGGGATCACCCCCGCGCATGCGGGGAAAACCTTGACCTTCAAAGCATTTTTCAGAATTTCGCGGGATCACCCCCGCGCATGCGGGGAAAACGTCCTTTGTCACAGTCACCGGCAGCCCCAGCCGGGATCACCCCCGCGCATGCGGGGAAAACAAGTCGGGGGTACAATTTCCGCGAAGCAAGCGGGGATCACCCCCGCGCATGCGGGGAAAACTTTCCGGAAAGTCGGGTGACAGTCCCGTAGCCGGGATCACCCCCGCGCATGCGGGGAAAACCTCCGGAGATTCAAGCTATCTATGCCAGACTTGGGATCACCCCCGCGCATGCGGGGAAAACGCTGAAACTCGCGCCGTCATAGCTCATCGCGCGGGATCACCCCCGCGCATGCGGGGAAAACGCAGAAGCGATAGCGAGTTTCTTTCACATCCAGGGATCACCCCCGCGCATGCGGGGAAAACCGGACTTATTTACAGACGGCGAACTATTTACCAGGGATCACCCCCGCGCATGCGGGGAAAACTGAACGCGAGCTTGTCAAGATTTTCACGGCTGGGGATCACCCCCGCGCATGCGGGGAAAACATTGCCTTCTCGATTCTCTCGTTCGTCATTTCGGGATCACCCCCGCGCATGCGGGGAAAACCTCGGTTCTGCCTTTATGAAAAAGAGCATTCCGGGATCACCCCCGCGCATGCGGGGAAAACCTCAGAGCAATCGGCGAGGAATGCCTGGAGAGGGGATCACCCCCGCGCATGCGGGGAAAACTTGCGCCGGTTTGTATCCGTCGCGGACGTTCCGGGATCACCCCCGCGCATGCGGGGAAAACAAAAATACTGCTTGACGCATGACTTTCAAAAGGGGATCACCCCCGCGCATGCGGGGAAAACTGAGCAGGCTCGCTCATCCAGAGCGTGTGGGCGGGATCACCCCCGCGCATGCGGGGAAAACTCGATGAATGCGCGTGCAAAGCGCACAAACGTGGGATCACCCCCGCGCATGCGGGGAAAACTGTCCGTCAAAAATGAGCCGCCAATAGGCCCAGGGATCACCCCCGCGCATGCGGGGAAAACCGAAAGGAGATCAAGAGAATGCACGCATACGAGGGATCACCCCCGCGCATGCGGGGAAAACGGACGTGTATACGCCGACCGCTAAAGAGGACCGGGATCACCCCCGCGCATGCGGGGAAAACTTCTGGATCACCGCTATTCCCAAATGCTCGTAGGGATCACCCCCGCGCATGCGGGGAAAACCAGAGACAATCCAGAAGAGCGTCAACGAAGCAGGGATCACCCCCGCGCATGCGGGGAAAACGCAATCTGAAAGGAGAAAAGGGGATGAACTATGGGATCACCCCCGCGCATGCGGGGAAAACAGATGCACCGTCGGCGTAAAAGCCCACGTCAAGGGATCACCCCCGCGCATGCGGGGAAAACCTTGCCCGCAGGAGCAGAGGCGGTTGGCTAAAGGGATCACCCCCGCGCATGCGGGGAAAACCCTTCGTTTTCCCTGTCAACCCTGCCACCTGTGGGATCACCCCCGCGCATGCGGGGAAAACTCCTCCCATTTGAGAAACACGCTATACAGCGAAGGATCACCCCCGCGCATGCGGGGAAAACTATTCTGTCTTCCCATTGTTCGTACCTCTCCTAGGATCACCCCCGCGCATGCGGGGAAAACCTTTCTGGATGTTGCGGCAAAAGCGAACAACCGGGATCACCCCCGCGCATGCGGGGAAAACAAAAGGCTTCCCTTGCCTCCGAAAATCCCAGCGGGATCACCCCCGCGCATGCGGGGAAAACCGTGCGAGTTTGCTGTTTGTACCGATTTCGCAGGGATCACCCCCGCGCATGCGGGGAAAACGTGTTAAAGGTAAAGACCTTCCGGAACAAGATGGGATCACCCCCGCGCATGCGGGGAAAACGCGAGGGAGCGGATGTTGGTGTGACGATATCCGGGATCACCCCCGCGCATGCGGGGAAAACAGGCAAGGGAACAAAGCTTTGCCGTGTCGAGCGGGATCACCCCCGCGCATGCGGGGAAAACGAGTATGTGCCGGAATACGCTGCTGGGCATCCGGGATCACCCCCGCGCATGCGGGGAAAACATCACACACCCCTTCCGATCAGCCGGAATGCCGGGATCACCCCCGCGCATGCGGGGAAAACCCGCCGTCCTGCAGTGCAACAATCGTCACCTCGGGATCACCCCCGCGCATGCGGGGAAAACCCCGCTGTCATAAATGACTGTTACCTTCACGCGGGATCACCCCCGCGCATGCGGGGAAAACCCAGCACCACCTTATTCATCCCGCTGAACATGGGGATCACCCCCGCGCATGCGGGGAAAACCGTTGCTCGAACTATACCGGCGCTGGTCGGAAGGGATCACCCCCGCGCATGCGGGGAAAACACTTCGGAAATGGCGTATTTCCGTGGTTGATCCTAGTCCTCAGCCTCAATCCTCTTTAACTTCTCGTAGAGCTGATGCGTCAAGCGGCAGTCAGCGAGCGCCCTGTGCGGCTCCAGTATAACAAAGCGAAAGTACTTTGATAAGGTCAATAGCTTATAATCTTCAACACCGTCTACCTTTTGCCGCGCAAGATTCAATGTATCCAAAAGTGGCGGGTGTCCGAGTTTCATTTCGCTCCGCCTACACGCCTGCTGCAGAAATCTCCAATCAAAGCTTGCGTTGTGACTTACTATTCTGGTATCACCGATGAATTCCAACACTTCTTTTAACACTTGTCCCATCGGCTTACCCTCTTGTTCAAGCATCTCTCTCGTGATTCCCGTAAGTTGTATAACCGTTTCCGGAATTTGCTCACAGAAAATCAACGACTGATAGTATGAACTCTCCTTTCCTTCCTTTACGCGAATTGCCGCAATCTCTATGATTTGATCTCGTAATGGATTCAAGCCGGTTGTTTCTAAATCCAGCACCACATAATCCGGTGTACGTTGCTTTCTGGCCCTACTCTTTTGAATCTGTTGTACCTGATGCATCTTCTCGGCTCGGCTCATCAGCAATTTTTCTGTTTCGACCCGCGATTCACTTTGCTCCCGCTTCTTACTACCCGGTTTTCGTACCAGTTTGATGCCGTCATAATCCACCGGTAGCCAACTGGTATTGTGAATTGCAAAGTCTAGTTTCTGCTCCCCGTTGCTGCTGTAAACCATGGTCGCTCTGCCTTCTTTTACATGCTCACAGACACGCCCCCACAATTCATCACGAACACGGGCGCTGAGATTTCCGACATAAACGCCTGTTGAAATTTCCAGTAACCATTTGGATAAATCGCCGCGCACTTTGGGCGGACAATCCGTCAAAGTTATTACAATCATGACTCTTCATCCGCTTTATAAGATATTCCGTTTTTTACGGTTCCTTCCCTGTAATTCCAGAGTTCTACAACATCAGCCTCCGCTTCCTCTATCTCCAGCAGATAATGTAAATCATGTACCATGCGTTCCAGGATATGTCCTTCGGTCATCGCATCACGAGTCTTTCTTCTTACATATGCAGGCAAATCCGGCAGATCCTGCGAAGCTGCTTCAAATGCAATCGGAATCGTCACCTCGGCTTTATAAAGATCGGCAAGGTCATATACGAAAGATAGCTCATGTCCTACATGAACAAAGCCGAGTCCCGGGGAGCATCCCAATGCAACAATGACTGCATGTGCAAGCCCGTAAAGACAAGCGTGCCCTGCACTGAGGGCTTGATTGACCGCATTGCTTTCATAAAAATCATCCGGATTGTACTCTCTGCCATGCCACGATATACCATATTGCTTTGCAAATTTGCGATAAATTTCACGCACACGACTCCCCTCTCGACCTCGCAGCTGTTGTAGGGTCAGCCTACTTACATCTTCGTTGGGAAATCGCATTTCATACATTTTTCGGACAACCGAAAGATGCAGTCGCTGATTACTAACGAGCCTTGCCTGCTGTAATAAAAGTCCTGCTCGCTTGGTGAGCGGGCGTCCGCTCGCATAATAGCGAACGCCGTGCTCTCCAACCCAAATGACAGTAACGCCGGCATCTCCGATTAATTCCATTGCACGGTGTGTAATACTGCTCCCCGGTCCCAAAATTAGCACCGAGATGGCTGCTGCAGGAACATTTACCGTACCGTCATCATCTATCACTTCAATCGCACTGTCACGTCGATTTAACTTGCAACGCTCCAGATACAGGAAGGTCATTCTATCTTTTACCTGTGGCAACTGCTGTAGTTCCGGACGTATAATCCCCGGGATTTCCTTCATAGCTCACCTCAGGCCAAGCTCATAACGGTAAGTAAGCCCATGCCATAAGCTTTACCTCTCCCAAGCCCGTTGCAGAGAAGCTCTTTGAACTTATCGACATCCGTAACAGTCAGCATTCCTTCATAGGTGGCTTCACGCAACAGAACTCGCTTTTCAGCTTTCTTGCGTTCGCAAGTCTCCTGTTTATAAAATGTATGCCAATCATTTCCTACAACTCGGAAATCTTCCTCTCCTACCTGAAATCCATGTGCTTCCGCACGCTTCCTAAGCCAATCTTCCTGCTGTCCTACTCCCACACAGCCACATACCTGTCCTCGTTTACCGGTACTCGCACGTGACTTGCTCAGCGTCGGATTCGCTACCAACCGAAAATGCCAGCGACTCTGCGCCGTAATCCGCTCCAAAAGCGTATCGTAACTTTTCGTCACAAAACCTGCTTCCGGAACTCCGTACGTCAATACAGCCGAGGCGAGTTGAGGCTTCTCTTCACTGAGTATCAGAAGGTACAAAGCACCTCCGAGTGTATCTAAGCGCCAAAGCCTTCTCTCTCTACCTCCGGAAAAAGCACTTTCTACCATACCGTGAATCTTACTGCGGGAGCAGAGGAGTCTCCTAGTAGCTCTCTTGTCTGTATCCAGTTCCATTCGTGTCAGATACATGTCCGCTCTCCTCTCACAACTCTGCCATAGCATCGTGCTCTTCTATAGTCACCTCTTCTGAGCCCGAAGTATCTTGAAGCCAAATCTCCTTCACACGACGATAACCGAATTCGCGTTTATAAGGACTAAAAGAAATAGGCACGTCTTGCAAAACAGCTCCTTCGAAATCTCCCGGCTTACAATCCAAACGAATGTAACGATAAGTCTGCCAACTGCGTTTTGTATTCTGATTCTCAGCTTCTCTCAACGCCGTTTCTAAGTCCTTGTCACAAATTCCAAGAAGCAGGGGTAACGTAGGCGGGCAAGATCTTCTGCCGAGAAACAGCGGATAACAAGGATGTCGCAGAGCATTCTCCAGTTTCTCTAAGAA
>ERZ772986.300-NODE-300-length-31711-cov-6.521955_pt1 | contig 31711 bp, 33 predicted proteins | sample MGYA00511898_ERZ772986 | MGnify/ENA primary metagenome ERZ772986 (study PRJEB29015, sample SAMEA2737934) | human oral metagenome | biome: human oral; feature: human-associated habitat; material: dental | place: China | collected 2148 ... | reverse complement strand
CGCCGTAATACCACTTTTCCTCCAGCGCCTTGTCCGCGAGCTCTTTGATTTTTGCATTCGGAATTCTGGACCAGTTAAAAAGCCAGGAATCCCTAGTCGGAAATTTCCCCTCCACGATTCTGTGCGCTGACACGGGAACATAAGGCGACTGCGGCCTGACTGTCGCTCTCGCAGTCTTTCCGGCTCCCTCTCTTCTGTCATCCGCCTTGAGCCGCGCATAGGCAACCCAGGCCCTGCCGCTCGGCGTGGGCTCCCGCTTTACAGCAAGCAGTTCCGGGAACTGCTCGAGGAACGGCAAAATCTTCTGAAAGCCGAGCAGCTTCACATCGATTCCGTTTCCCTTGAGCGCTTCCCCGATTCCGGCTAAGTTGACCCAACCCGCTTCATCCGACGCAGCACCCTGAACCGCCGCGCAAACCTTCGGGCCGAGCGCCGCTTTCTCTTCCGCAGAGAGTTCCGGTTGCAATGCTTCTTCGCTTCCCGAAGCTGCCTTCGCTGTCCGGGTACCCGCAGGCAGCATGGACGGTTCAGTGACCGCGTGTACCGCATCCGCACGCACCGTCTGCTGCGCGGATGCATATCCCGTGCCCTCCGACGAAAGCGCGGACGCCGCATCGCGAAGCTTCGCATAGACGACCCAGGCCTTGCCGCTCGGCGTGGGCTCTCGCTTCACCGCAAGCAGTTCCGGGAACTGCCCGAGGAAAGGCAAAATTTTCTGAAACCCGAACTGCTTGGCATCCGCCCCGTTTTCTTTGAGCAGCGCGCCGAGACTCGCGAGATTCACCCAGCCCCCTTCATTGGGAATCGCACTTCGAAAAGCAGCTTGAATCTTCGGTGCAAGTGCTGCCTTCACTGCCGCGGAAAGTTCCGGCTGTGCAGGTTCTTCCGGCAAGACCGGCCGTAGCGGCTGTTCGGAAGCTTCCGCTTTCTGCCCCGCTGTCGCTTCTAAAGTCTCAAAGTCCTTCAGCTGCACATAGGATTTTGCGGGAAGACCACCGCCCGCAGGTGCTCCGTCCACCAGATTTAAAACTGCCCGGAATTCATTCAAAAAATCCCGAAGGCTCGCAAAACCGAAGTCCGCATAGCGAAGCCCCTCTGCCGCAAAGAGCGGTTCGAGCGTCGCAATGTCCACCATATTGTAGGCCGAAGCCTGCCGCTCCCGAATGATCTTCCGGATTTGCGGCTCCCATCTTCTTTTTTCTTCCGGATGCATACTGCGTTTCCACCTTCCTAGCTATAAAGTAGTGCGCTCTGCGGTGCGTTTCGCCTCTTTCAAATCTCAATTCCCCGCACCAAAACCTGCTTCTTTTCATAAAATATTCATAAGTTACCATACTTCCACAGCTGTTTCCCGTCAAGTTGCAAATGCGAAAAGAGCCCGAACTCATGGGAGTTCGAGCTCTTTCGCTCATACAGCGATGACCAAACGTCGTACCAAGATAGCGACTCAAAAGAATATACCCTTCCACATCGGTGCGGAAACAGGAAAGCTGCTTCACCCCACCACCAGCGTGTTGGTCTTTCGCAAGTACTTTGCGGGAATGGGGCTATCCAGCTTCCAAGTGATGTTCATCGCTTACTGCCCGCTTGCTTCACGTAGTTTGCAGTCCCGAGATAGGTATAGGCCGCAGCCTTGTTATAGCCGTTTCACCATCATATACTCATTCACAAACGATCCATCCTTCATGCGTATGGCATCCGGCTTTACCCCTGTAATCCGAAATCCCATTTTCTCATACAAGCCCCTTGCTCTCTTGTTACCCTCTATAAAGTCAAGTTCAATCTGACGGACATCGCCACGCTCTCCGGCTACTTGAAACATCTCTTCAAACATCCTTGTTCCGATTCCGAGATTCCAGAACTCTTGCAGAAGGGCAATCGCAACGGAAGCCCTGTGACGATCTTTTTCCCCGGTACGAAAAGAAATCTGACAGCTTCCTGCAATCCTGCCGTCTACAGCGCAGATGATCATCAGTCCATTCTTATTATCATAGCTCGCCCGAAGAAAGGCCTTTTCCTGATCAAGCGTAAAATCAGCAAATTCCTCCGGAAACTTCATCAGGAAATCTGTCTCACCCGATGCCTTTATAATAAATTGAAGCATATTTTTCGCATCATCCGCCGAAGGACTCCGAAGTAAAGCATTACGTCCATCTTTCAGTTTGAACTCTTTTTCCTTAAAAACCACCTTAAATTTCCCCCTTTATCGTTCCTCTATCCATGAAAAGAACTTATCCAAGCCCTGATTCTCTTCTCCGGTTTCCATACCTCCAAGGCTGTTTTTCGTCAAGTTGCAAATGCGAAAAGACCCGAAACCAGTAGACTTCGGTCGGCTGTTCTCCGCTGTACTTCTCAGCCTGCAAGGCGCGGCTTAAACGCTCCTTCTGCCCCTCATCGTAGTATTCGAATTCCTTGTCATTCCAGTAGAACTCAAATGTAGCTGCGACTTTTGCTATGGTCTCCGGTAAATCCTGCTTGGTAATCTTGGTATTCCACTCAAGACCACTCGTCAGAGCCGCATTGGAAATATTCGAAGAGCCCACATAAGCAGTGGTAAAACCACTGTCGCGATAAAAGATGTATGCCTTCGCGTGGAGTCGCGTGATTTTTGTGTTGTAGCTGACTTTAATCTGCGTATTGCTGAGCTTCCGGAGCTCCTCAATGGCCTTAACATCCGTTGCGCCCATATAAGAGGTCGTGATAAAGCGCAGTTCCCCGCCATTTTCGGTGAAGTGCTTCAGCTCGTCCATCATGAGCCGCAAGCCGCTCCATTTGATAAACGAAACCAGGATGTCAATGCGATTGCTGGATACGATCTCCTTTTTTAGCTCGCTGTACATCTGCGGCTCATGTACGGCTCCGGTGAAGAGACTTGACTGCGCAATCGAGGTTTCCGGTCTCACGAGCTGCGCCTTTTCATCCAATGCCAGGATGCTGTTCTTCCGGTCAAAGAGCGCCAGTAATTGCTCCGCACGCCCTGCTACGGAAAGCGCAGCAAAATCGGTCTTCCTAGTTCTCTCCAGAATGGCATCAATCAAGTGATTTGCAAGTGCTACCTGCTCCTGCAAATCAGCCCCCTGATCTCTCAGATTCTCCATGCCGCGCTCCACGACCGTAGCAACATACTTGGCAAGAATTTTAGAGGCCTCCTCTATATCCAGTGGGTGCCGTCAAGTGGTACTTATCACTCTGTTCGAGTTCACGCTCCAGGCCTTTGCTGATTAGTTGTTCATAGATTCCATCGTGTAGCACGTTTTCCCCCCGGTGCAAATCACTGATTCAATATTTTCCCTATTGTATCAATAGCCATATTCATACATGGCTATCTGATAGCTCTATTGATTAAATTATGGTCCTGATTCATCGAAACCTCAAGATTAAATATCATTCCACTTGCAACTATAAATGAGTGAAAATAACCTTTGCTTATTCTCCCACCTTCTTAAATAACCGCGCACTCCAAAACTGCATCCCCAGTTCATCCAAGTAAAAATGTAAAATCGCCTTGCTGTTCTTACTCGCAGTACTGAGCACAATAAATTCCGCTTCCTTCTTTATTTTCTCTTCCGCGAAGCGAAACAGCGCTTCGCCGATTCCCTGCGAGCGCTTTTCCGGAACAACATACAATTCTTCTACTTCGAAATACTGCGTTCCCTCCGGCATGATGGATTTCATGTTCTTCGCACTCTCGACCTTGCCGAGCAGATACGCTTCGATGCCGTCCTCATCATCCGCGAGGAAAATCCGTTTTCCCGCGATGTCCGCTTCCGTATTCGGGTAATAGCCGTAGCAGTTCTGTTCCGCCGCCCACTGTGCGGACAGCTGTAGCAGTTTTTCCAGGATCTCCGGGGATTGCTCTGCCTCGTATTGTTTCATAATTGGCCTCTTTGACAACGGTCACACGTTGGTCAGGCTATAAAAATGCGCGAGCGGCCCCGAGCCTTTGCCGAGGTCAAGCCCGGCCTTCAGCGCGCCGGTGAGATAGGCCTTGGCACGCTCCACGGACTCTGCCAGTGAAAAGCCCTTCGCTAAATTTGCGGCAATCGCACTCGACAGGGTGCAGCCGGTGCCGTGGGTATTCTCGGTCCGGATGCGCTCTCCGCGAAACCACTGTACAGTTCTCTGTTGGTAGAGAAGGTCGTTTGCCTCATTGACTTGGTGTCCGCCTTTTAATAGCACGGCACAGTCATACCGATTTCCGATGCTCTCCGCTGCCCGCAGCATATCTTCCTCGGTATGAATGGTCAAACCGGAAAGCAGCTCTGCCTCGGGAATATTGGGTGTCACCAGCAGGGCGAGCGGAAACAGCTCTTCCGTCAACGCCTGCACGGCGTCTGTTTTCAGCAGCGCCGCGCCGAAAGTCGCGACCATCACGGGGTCCAGAACCACATTGCCTGCCTCGTACTGCCGCAATTTTTCCGCAATCACATGAATCAGCTCGCCGGAGGCCACCATGCCGATTTTGACCGCATCGGGCGTGATGTCCTCAAAGATTGCATCCAATTGCTGCCCCAGAAACTCTGGGCTCACCTCCTGAATCGCGCGGACGCCGGTTGTATTCTGTGCCGTCAGCGCCGTGATTGCGCTCATCGCATAGACTCCCTGCATGGTCATGGTCTTAAGATCCGCCTGAATTCCCGCACCGCCGCTGCAATCGCTCCCCGCAATGCTGAGCGCTGTGTATACTTTCATGTCATATCCTCCTTCCGCTCGTTTCTCATTCAGTCCATTCACTTTTCAAGCCCTGCCATCTTCTGCGACAAGCCGTAGAGCAGGCGGCACTCTGCCGCGATGTCTGCTGCGGAGAAGATCGCGCTGACCAGGGCAACGCCGTCGACACCGGTGCCCGCGAGTTCGAGCAGATTCGACTTGCTGATTCCGCCGATTGCGACCACCGGAATCGAAACCGCGTCACAGATTGCGCGGAGTGTCTCCTTGGTCACCAAACTTGCATCTGTCTTGGTGGATGTCGCAAACATGGCGCCGACCCCGAGATAGTCTGCGCCGCCCGCTGCCGCCGCACACGCTTCTTCGACGGTATGCACCGAGACACCGATCATCATCTCTTGCCCGACCAGGCGGCGCACCGCCGCGACATCCATATCGTCCTGCCCCACATGTACACCGTCGGCGTGGCAGCGGAGGGCAAGTGGAACATTGTCGTTGATGAAAAAGGGCACGCGATACCGCTTGCAGAGCGCAAAGATTTCCTCGGCTTCCCGGAGAAACCGCTCCTCATCCAGCTCCTTTTCGCGGAGTTGGACGCAGGTCACGCCGCCCCGAAGCGCTGCCGCCACCTGTTCCGCGAGGCTCTGTTTTCCGACCCAGGCTCTGTCCGTCACGGCATAGAGCCGCATCATCTCCTCAGTACACTTCATAGCGCGCGCCTTTCTCTAAGGTCTCCGGTGTCATGTTGTAAATCGCATCAATGATGCCGTTCCGGTAAGTCGCATTGCCGTCGGTTGCGCTGCGTCTCTCATGGGCGAGCTCCCCGGCATAGCCCATCGCAGCGACGGCCGCTGCCGCAGCTTCGAGCGCTTGCTCTCTGTTGGCCGCAACGAAAGCCGCCGTCATCGCAGAGAGCTGGCAGCCTGTTCCCGTGATTGAAGCCATCATCGGATGCCCGTTTCGGATGCTGTACGCCCGGCTGCTATCCGCCACAATATCAATCGCACCGGTAATGGCAATGACAGCGCCGGTTTTCGCCGCAAATGCCTTCGCGAAAGCGACCATCTCCGGGAGATTTTCGTCTGTCACGCTGTCGGCGACATCCGCATCCACGCCCTTCGTGGTGCCGCTGCCGTACGCCAGGGTTTTGATCTCGGAGATGTTGCCGCGAATCACCGTGAATTTCACTTCTTTCAAAAGCTGCTCGGCCGTCTCCGTGCGCAGCTTCGAGGCACCGGCGCCGACCGGATCCAGCACAACCGGATGTCCCAGCGCATTGGCCCGCTTTCCCGCGAGCAGCATCGATGCTATGGTGCGCCGGTTCAAGGTGCCGATGTTGATGTTGAGACCAGCACAGAGTGCGGTGATTTCCTCGACCTCTTCTTCATCATCCGCCATAATCGGCGACGCGCCGCAGGCAAGCAACATATTGGCGCAGTCATTGACTGTCACATAATTCGTGATGTTGTGCACGAGCGGACAAGCCTTTCTCACATTGGCAAACATCGTCTGAAACATACTTTTCCTCCTCATCCATGAATCGCTACCTGCATATGTCGCAGGAGTCCGGCTGTCTGCAAGCTGTAAATCAGAATCGCGGCCAGAATCGCACCGCCGACTGTAGAAATCAGAAACGGAACCACAAATACATAAAAGGCAAGCCCCGCAGCACTCTTTCCCATCCAAAAGATGGCAACCGGGTAGGCGCAGATACCGCCGAGCACCGCCGTGCCAAACACTTCTCCGAGCAGTGTTCCCGGAATACTCTTAGTCTTTGCATACACAAGCCCGCAAAGCAGAGCGCCAAACATGCCGCCGGGAAATGCCATGAGACTGCCGATGCCGAGCACATTGCGGATCAGCGCAGCCGCAAATGCCACAGCGAGGCTGTATCCTGGCCCCAGCAACACCGCGCAGAGGATATTCACCGCATGCTGCACCGGTGCGCATTTGCTCCCGAAAGCCGGAAACGAAAACAGACTTCCCAGTACCGCCACCGCACAGAACAGACCGGCCAAGGCCACTTTCCTGATATCAAGCCGCTTCATTTTGATTCTCCCTCTTTCACCGAAATTTGAACAAAAAACAGGAGGAAGCCACCAGCGGCATCCTCCTGTCAAAGTCACAGAGCAAAAGAAGTTCCTACGGTGGCATTACCCACATCAGGTATAAGGGTCGAAGGTCATCCTTCCTCTCAGCCTGTTACACAAGCTCCCCTGTATTGAGTTCATTGCTAGTATACACCCGTTTCCACCCCCGGGACAAGCAAAACCGACCGTATTGAATTCATCTTTTCCAAATCTTATATCTCGTCCGCCGACATCTTCGAACGTACAGGTATGATACTCACTCCATGTAAAGTCGGTTCTGTGCGGCAAAGAATCTCAGTAGTGATCTCCAAGATAGGTCAGATTGCTCTCTTTTCCCTTTCCGCTTAAATACTGATTGACATTACTCTCTGTGATATCAATCAGTTCAATCCGATAGCAGGGCGCAGTATAATATGTTTCGACCGCCTGCTGCATTTTCTTTTGGATTTCCTCCGTAATATTCCCATCTTGATTATAAAACCCATACCAAAAAATATATGCATCCGTATACTCTATCACTTTATTATCGAATCCGATAACTCTTGTTATGTATTTTCTTCGTCTTCTATCAATCAGAAGTCGATGGGTAGATGGCATGAGAATATCCCAATACTCTATTCCATCCAGGGAAAATTGCTGCAGCTGATCTGTAAAATAAAATATTTTCGAAACATTCGCATCATACCCTTCCACATCTATCTGTGCCAGCAGTTCCCATACGCCGTCGCCGTTGACATCCACGACGGCAAACTGTCCACCCGAACGTCCCAAACCGTTCCAGCTCCTGTCAAGAAGCACCTTCCTGTAAGCCTCGACCGCTTTCTCGTTCCGGCTTCTCTCAATCTTCTTGCCGCTCGCATCGACCTGATTGCCGTCCGGTGTCGTCGTCGACACCAGCATCACGCCGTCCGCTCCCACATAGTAGGCACCGTCGACCCACTGGTTCACCGCCATACTGCCGTCGCTTAAAAAGTAGTAATACCGCCCCTCAAACTGTCGCCAGCCGTTTGCGATTACGCCGTTGTCATCTAAGTAGTAATACTTGCCATCCAGCCGGTCTTCATTCTGCCGTTGTCCGCAAAATAGTACCAGTTGTTGTCAATGAGGCGCCAGCCGATTACGGGTTCACCCGCGTCGTTGTTGTAATACCAGCCGCCGTCCTTGCCCTGATACCAGCTGTTCATGTGGTATTTCTCCGGATCCAGCTGAATGGTAAAGTTCAGTTCGGTCGGCTCACCCGCCTCGCCGCACTGATTCATCGCATAGCACCTAATCCGGTAGATTCCGTTTCGCCGGAACGTAAGCGGCTCCGTATAGCTCTGCGGGGCGCTGTCGGTACTGTCCGGCGCCTCCGCTTTCCTGGGGCTTACATTCACTGCCTTCTCATAGAGCGAGACTGCTTCTGCCTCCTGCCCCGCCTGTACCGCTGAGCACCAATACGGCTGCGAGCACAACGCCCGCAATTTGCTGCTTTTTCATATCTTTTCCCCCGTCACCGAAACACAACCTTCTCAATAGCTCAGATACTGCGCCAGTGCATAGCCGCGCGTACCGTTATAAATCACCTCGTAAAAACCGTTGTCGGCTGTTCTCACATAGCTGACCGAAGCGCCGAGCGGAATGTGCGCGAGATCCGCGCCCTTCGTGTCCGGCACGCTGCGAAGCGTAATATACTCTTTGCAGTTCACACAGAACATAGTCTGGTATGTCGGGCCGGGGACAGCGGTTGTCTCTATCGCGCCGACCGGCTTGTCCAGGCGCTCCGACTCATCCGGCTGGTAGTTAATGAGGTACGATGCGAGCGAATATCCTGTGGTCCCGTTGTAGATGACCTTGTAAAAACCGTTGTCCGCGGTCTCCAGCACTGTCACCGGCGCCGCAAACGGAATCTGCTTTACGGCGCGTGCTGCCGTGGTCGGCGATTCGCGCAGCGAGATCGACTGCGCGCAGTGCGAGACATACATGGTGCGCGAGTAGTCCGCAGCTACAGTGGCCGCGGCGGTTACCGCCACCGGTGCGGCCGTCGCTGCCGCTGTCACGGGCGGCGCGCCCTCTGTCGCTGCGGTCGTTGCGGGTGCTGTCGCCGCTGTCATAGCTGCCGTCTCGGTCTCCGCAGCGCTTGTTTCCGTCTCACGGCGCGTTTCCGTTTCACGGGTCTCTGTCTGCAGCGCCGCCGCCTCAAAGCGCTTCTCCGGTCTCTGACTCGCAATCAATACGCCGGCCACGATCCCCACAGCCACAACGCCCGCTGCCGCGAGCGCCACAATATGCGTTCTGCCCTTTCCTTCTGCCATTTCGTTTGCTCCCCCCCGGTTATTTTGTTTCACTGATGCGGTGTACTTCGCCTTTTACAATCATCTCCAGTGTCATCGGCACCACATCCTTATTCTCGCGCCAAATGCTTTCTATCTGCGTCGGATCCACCGGGTTTCCGCCGTGCCCCGCCTCAATCGTGAGACTCGGGATACCCATCTTCGAGATGGCCCAGTCCTTATATCCTGCTGTGTCGAGCGCCTGAAAATTGCCGTCCAGGCGGTAGCCGGTCAGTTCCGCGGTTCGCTTTGCGAGGGCCAGGGTCATGTCGCGAAGCGCCCCCTCCTGCCCGAAGTTCCAGTAAATCACTTCGCCCTGCGTGTGGTAACTGAGAGTCGCGTCAAATTTGACCCGCCGGGTCAGATCGGCGAGCGCCTTCGACTCAATCTCACACTCCGGCGCCGTTCCCTTATAGTGATCCGCCGAGGCGTGCCCGAGGTGATCGTTATACGACTCCCAGAGCGCATCGAAATTCCGGTTCAGGTCGACACCGTTTGCATTCGACTTCCACTGCTGCAAATAGCCCGCCGTGAGCTGCTTTCCGTCCTTTGATGCGATATTTCGGACCGTCTCCCGCACAGCTTCCGTGTGAATGCCGTCCATGCCGAGCTGGCTGATGCTGACACCGTCCGGGTTTGCCATCGGAATCAAGTGGATCTCCGTGTCCGCAAGCAAATCTCTGATTGCGGCATCGCGGAAACTGCCGTTTTTCTGCTGCGCGGCCAGCAGTTCCACGGTCTGCCGCATCACAAGCTGCACTGTAATATATTCCCGCGCGTGAATACCGCCGAAGACCAGCAGATGATGTTTTGCCTCCGGATTCCCGACGCGGAGGTCATAGAGCTGATTGCCGTCGACTGTCTTGTCGAGCACATCGACCCGCAGCGCGCTCCCCGCCTGCTTTTGCAACTGACTCAGGTCCCGCTGAAATTCTCCGTAGGTATAGCGACTGCTCTGAAAGCAGAGATAGGTCTCCGCAGCCAGCGCTTCCGTCGGTGCTTCGCTACTTTCTGCGGTTGATGCTGTCTCCGCGGCACGCTCGTTCGCGGCAGAGGTTGTTTCTGCCGCGCTGCTCTCTGTCACAGCGGCCGCATGACTCGCAGCGTGCGTATTTTTCTTCACCTTGGCCGCGACCGTCGTTTGTCCCACTGCCTTGACCTCCTGCGACTTTGCGCCGCACGCCACACTCGCTGCGATACAGCAAAGAAATAAGACCCCTACAAACTTCTTTTTCATGACACATCCCCCTTTCTCTTACCTGCTTATCTGCGCCGCTATGATACCTGACAGTTTGGCGCAGCCCCTTCGCCGACTTCTTCTCATCTTGTTGCCAAAAAATCCGCCTCTCGGAACTTTGCCCCGGTAACCTGCGCTGTTAATCCAATCTCCCTTCTTCATTCGGCTTATCAACATTGTCTGCACCTTCTCAATCAGGGTATAACTCACTGTCTCCCGATGGCGGATCATTATGCCCTACAGCCGCAACAGCTGCTTGCTGTCGCTTCACTTCTCGCAATATTCAGCCCAGGTCGTAGGCAACCGTCTTTTCCGCCGAGAGCCACTGACTCTCCGGATACAGAACCGCGCGGCACCTGCGGTAGGCGCTCGAGAGGGAGAGCACTTCCCTTGCGATATACTCACCTGCCTCTGTGCGCTCTACCGCTATCGCGCGTTCCGGCTCCCTTCCTTCCGTAAATCGGAGCGGCAACAGAATATCACAGACATTTCGCGCGGCATCATAGCCGGGCAGTGCCACGCTCCGGTTCCAGCGAAACTCCCGCAGACTGCGGTTCACAATCTGTCCGAACGCCTGCTTCATCGCCTCCGATACTCCCGGCACCTCTTCGATTTGTTTGCCTAAGTTCGCGAAATACCGGTTTCGCGCCGCATTGTCCGGATGCAGGGTATAGACCTCTTCCGGTGTGCTGTCCCCGCCTGTCAGCATCTCCCGCGTACAAAAACTCTGTAAAAAATCGAGCGGGAGTCTCTTCGTCTGCTCCGTGAGTATCCGCCAGTAATCGCAGTACAGCGCCGCGCCGTCCGACAAAGCCTGTATCTCCGGAAACTCATACGCGGCTGCGGGCGGGAGTGTTTCAAAGTGACAGGAAACATCCTCAAACGCCTGTGTCCCGACGGCCGCAAAACTCTCCAGATTCCAGCGCGGACCGGTCTTCAAAAGATTATTTTTAAAGAACGCATAAATCGGTCTGAAATCCGCTGTGACAAGCCCGGTATGGCAGATTCCGTACTGCACATCTTGATAGCCGGGCAAGGTTTCCCGGCAATGCCGGAACTTATGCTCGGCGCATATCCGGGAACTGTGGTTCTCCATATATCTGCCGAGGATGGGAGCCGTCACCGAGACAGGTAAAGCAGCCTCTCCGTAGCTCCAGCGCTCCGGGCGCAGGAGCTTCACAAGTCTCTGTAACCTCTCGTGCGACGCCTTGGCGAAAGGGCGTGAATCCCGCAAGGTAGCGGCTTCAGGTGCCTCCGAAGCCCTCCTGTCTTCGGGGATGCGTTCTGCCTCAATTTTTCGCGGCGTTTGTCCGGACGCTCGCTCTTCACGGTGCAGCCGGACCACATGATAGAGACTCTTACCGTTGGCGGATGCCTTCATCCGAACATCAAGCAGAGACGGAAACTGTTTTAAAAACAGGAAACCGTCACCGGTGCCGTACTTCTTATAATCCACGCCGGTTTGCCGCAAGAATTCAAGAAAAGACTTCGCGGCTCTCCACCTGTTTTCCTCGAGGGAAATCTGTTGCGCCCGTTTCAAAATCTCTTTTTTAAGTCGTTCTCTCAGACTATCGTCCAGAGCGAATTTCGGACTTTCCGGCTCGCTCTCACAAGCCGCCGCGCTTTCCGCCCTGCGGGGAACGCTCATCTCAAAGCGGCGAAGTCGCACCACTGCCTCCGCTTTTGTCCCAGACGGATCGGAAGATTGCAACTCAATCTGTTCCGCAAACTGCTGCAGAAACGGATTCAGCTGGATGAAGCCATACTCTTTATAGTTGATGCCTGCCGCAGCCACGGCGTTTCCGACCTGCGTGATATAAATCCATTCGCCCTGCTCCAGCGACAAATTTTGCAAGATGTCCCGAAGCAGCTTGGCTAAAGCCGGCTTCTTTTCATCCGGAACCTTGCCATCCTGCCGCCTCTTTTGACGTCTTAATTGACGGTACTGCCGCAAAATGACATAGCTTCTTTCCGGCTCTCCCGCCTGTGTGGCAGCACTGTCCGTGATGGCAAGGTCTTCCGGAAAGAACTCCAAAAAGGCGCGCAGCGTCTCTGCGCCGTATTCTTGATATCGAATCCCTACCTTCCGCAATTCCTGTTCTAATTTGTCCGTGCCGACCCAACCGTAGTCATGCCTTTGGAGGTTCAGCAGCGCCTCAAAGAGCAAAGGACGCAGTTTTTCCCGCTCATTCTCTTTCACAGAGCTCCCCCTCTTCCGTCCCGCGCCCTTGCAAAATGGCTGTTTTTTTCTTACACTTTGGCGCGTTTCTTCATAATTCTTTCATATTTACCTTACTTCCTGTACAGACTTCCGTCAAGTTAGAAAGCGGGAAATGCTTGTATACCTGCTATGATGCGAAAAAGTACAAAAAGGGCAGCCCTCTTGTCGAGCCGCCCTGAGACACCGGAATTAGTTCCGGCGGAGTATGTATAAATCCATGAATTTCAAATCTTCTCCCATGGGGAGCGGCGCAAGCTGAGCCTGCAAATAGCTCTCCTTGTCGCGCACCGAGGCGCTGAAAATATAGTTGTACCCGAGATCAAAGAGATACGCGGGGCAGAGTTCATTGCTCGGGCCGTAAATACCGCGAACCTCTGCCTTCTCACAGCAGGCCAGGATATCCCGGTAGCTGTCATTGACAATCGTGCATCCCGTCATGATGACCATGTCCAGGGTCTTCAGCACATCCGCATAGTCGATGGCACTTTTCCCGAGATGCCAGTGAATTCCCTCCGGATAGACTTTCATGCCCTCTCTCCCAATGCGGTAATTCAAAAGTCCCTTTTCCGGTCGCAAATCAAAGGCATGAAACTCCTTACATTTTCCGAGGAAAAACTGATTGTAGAGTCCGTAGCCTATGATGCCGACTTTCTTGCCCGCAGCCTCATAGGGAAACCGGAGTCCCGGCTCCCGCGTAATCCCTTGTTTGAGGAGCCTCTCTTCGGAATTGAACGGCTTACTCATCAAATTCAACAGTGCGACAAGCGGCTCCCGAAGCGTCTCATCTCCCGATTCCAAAAATGTTTTAATTACCAGATCAACCGGTTTCCCGAGCTCTTTTGACAATACCGCCCTATATGCCTCCGGACTCTTCTCCTTACCCACGCGCAAGCACTGCGAGACCCGGCCTCTCGTATCAGCACACATGAACCAGCGGTACTCAAGGATAAACTCATCCAAAACCGGCATCTCTTCCCGCTCGGTTTCGTATAGCTTTCCGAGCTGTTCATAAATCTCTCTCAAATCATTCATCGTATCACTCCCTTCATAAGAACCTTTGCCGCTGACGGCGCCGCACTGTTTTCCGGCCGAAAAATCAAACCGGAATTTCTATACCGATGCTCCGCAACGTTTTGTCAATTAGTTATATAATGCTAATAAGAGTTTAACGCATCGCGTCCTGCCTTTCCACCGGAAAATCAGCGCGCATCGATAATTGTTGCCGCATCAAAAAGACAGCCCCTCACTTTTGTAAGAGGCTGTCTCGAATGGAACTTGATCGGTTTTCCGGGTGCTTAGGTCTGCACTTTCTTTTCGGGCCACGCCTTCCTGAGCGCGATATAAGAAATCAAGAAGTTCGCAAACCAGCCGGCCGGAACCGCAAGCCAGACAAACGCGATGCCAAAGCGCGGTGCAAACAGTAGCGCAACCGCGAGGCGAATCGCGAGATTCACCAGATTCGCGATGAGGAACGGACACATCTTGCCGAGTCCGCGAAGCACGCCGTCCGTCGCCATTTTAATTCCCATGAAAAGAAAGAAATAGCCGAGCCATTTCATGTATTCTCCGGAAACCCGATACGCAAGGTCCGTTCCGTCCTTTCCGAGAAACAGCGCGGAAATGCGTGTGTGCAAGCTTTCAATGATCAGAAACGCCAGCAAAGCAAAACAAGCATCCAATACCAGCGCGGCACGATACCCTTTCCGAATTCGCTCCGCCTTCTTGGCACCGAGGTTTTGGGATACAAAGGGCGATACCGCATTGCCAATGGACACAAAGATCAACGAGAAGACATTTTCTACCCGCATGGTGGCCGCATATCCTGCGAGCGCCTGGGTTCCGAAGGAATTCACAACCGCCTGTACAATCATCATCCCGACAGAGACGGTGGACTGCTGCAGTACCGAAGGGACCGCGATACGTAACATGGTCCGTAATTCCTGCCGGTCAAAGCGACGAAAACTTCCCTGATAACGCTTCATCCGGCTCAAAAAAAGAAGGAGCGATAACACTGCGGAAATGCCCTGTGCGATTAAGGTCGCAAGCGCTGCGCCGAACACGCCGAGTCCCAGTCCCGCCACCATCCGGTAATCCAACCCTACATTGAAAGCCGAGGAAAAAATCAAAAGTCCGAGCGGAATCTTGGATTCGCCTATAGACGTGAACATGCTCGAGAGAATATTGTACATGAACAAAAACGGAAAACCGACAAAATAGACACGAAGATACAACACCGCCGTGTCCAGAATGTCATCCGGCGTCTGTAAGACACGCAGCATCCCCTTTGAGAAGCAAAAACCGATGACACCGAGGCATATGCTAAGCAGCAGAAAGCTGATGAGAGAAGTTGACACGATGGTCTTCATCTTGTCGTATTCTTTGGCCCCGAAATAGCGACTCACCAGCACGCCGGCACCGACACCTGCGCCGAGGGCCACACAGATAAAGACATTCGTGAGCGCCGCACAGGCTCCCACCGCCGCGAGGGCAGACGATCCCACAAATTGACCGACTATAATGGAATCGGCCATGTTATAGACCTGCTGAAAGAAGCTGCCGAGAATCAGCGGCATCGCAAAAACAGTCAGCGCCTTGAGCGGCGCATCTGTGATCAAATATTCATCTTTTGACATATGATAATCCCCGCGCGCTGTTGCAATCGGCCTTCGCGTATGCGTATCCTTTCGCATTCTGTTCCGGAAGCACCGAAGTAAATCGTTTCATCCGAATTATAGCATAAAAAAGAGACCCTCCCCCAGCTCTCGCCACCCTGCGAACGTGTAGATCGGAAAGTCTCTTATCTCTGATTTGCTGCGGCGGTAAAGCGTATCTTTCCGCGCTGCGCTATGTTTTTTTGATATATCACACGGCGTATCGCCTGCTTGGAAATCCCGTGCCCTATGAAGACCGCGACAGCGTTTTGATCTGTCTCTTGTACAGAGTCGGAATCTTCGAAGCGCACACTGTAGCGCCCGTCCGCCACGTCAAAGCGAAGCGTACAAGTCCCGGCCGGAATCAGGCCTTTGGCACGAATGATATTTCCGTAGCGCCCGCGTATCAGCGCTTCCAGAAACAGTAGAAACGGTTCCGGGGCGTCTACATAGGCTTTCTCCATCGAAAACGTATCCGGTAATTGCGTTTCCGCTTGCGGCGTCGCGCTTCGAAGCTCCGACTTCGGCTCGCTGCTGCCTGCCTCGCTGCGTAGGAGTTGCTCCCACCATGCATCATCCGCGTCCTTATAATGCGACAGGCATATCTCGGCACTCGGATTAATCTTCCGCAATTCGCTGATTAAATGCTGCACTTCTTCCGCGGATGCCTGTTCCATTTTGGTAATCGCAAGATACGAGGCATTGCGAATCTGATCCAGGTAGAGTTCCTTATACTCGGCGCGATAGCGCTCAAAACTGAGGCCGTCCACCAAAGTCAGCGGCTTTAAGATCTGAATGCGCTCATAGGTGATGCGATTCAGGCTCTCTATGACATTGGACAGCATGCCGACGCCGGTCGGCTCAATCACGAGATAGTCGGGATCCACCGTGTTCGCAATTGTCAATACAGAGGCAGTAAAGTCGCCCTTCATCGAACAGCAGATACAGCCCTCTGCCATTTCCCAGATATTGACTTGTCCCGTCTCCGCACTGTTCTTTAACATGGCCCCATCCACACCGACGGATCCGTATTCGTTCTCAAATACGGCAATTTCCCCGGCGTTGCGCCGGACAAGTTCCCGAATAAAGGTAGTCTTGCCGGCGCCGAGGAAACCCGATATCACGAGTATTTTCATGAATCCAAACGGTCTTTAGTCAGCCAGCTTCACAACAGGCTTAATCAGCTCCGCCGGCTTGTCGCGCATCAGGAACAGCGCCTCTTCCATGTGCTCCCAACCGTCAAAGACGTGGGTGCTGAGCGGGCTCACATCCAGCTTACCTGCCGCAACCAGTGCACCCAGTTTCTCCATGCGGAGACGTCCGCCCGGCATCAGGCCGCCGTTAATCATCTTATGCCCCATGCCTACTCCCCATTCGGTGCGCGGAATCTCGATGGAATCGCCGGAGTCGAGATAGTTTACGTTACCGATCTTGCCGCCCGGCTTCAGGCACTTGACTGCCTCCGCGAAGGTCTCGACACCGCCGCCTGCAATGATAATCTTATCGACGCCCTTGCCGTTGGTCATATCCAGCACCTGCTCGTAAATCGGGCCCTGCTTATAGCTGATGAAATCGGTTGCGCCGTAGCCCTTTGCAGCCTCAACGCATACCGGACGAGTGCCGACCGCAAGGATTCTGGACGCACCACGCATGTTCGCACCCGCAACCGACATCAAACCGACCGGACCTATGCCGATGACAAGAACCGTATCACCGAACTGAACATCCGCAAGCTCAACACCGTGGAATCCGGTCGGAACCATGTCCGAAAGCATGCAGGCATCCACCGTGTTGATGTTGTCCGGGAGCTTCGCAAGGTTTCCGTCCGCATCGTTCACGTGGAAGAATTCGGAGAAAACACCGTCTTTAAAGTTGGAGAACTTCCAGCCTGCCAGCATGCCGCCGGAGTGCATGGAATAACCCGCCTGTGCCTCCAGGGAGTTCCAGTCCGGGGTAATTGCCGGAACCAGGACACGATCACCCGGCTTAAAGTCCTTGACGAGGGAGCCTACCTCGACCACTTCCGCGCAGCCCTCGTGACCGAGAATCATGTTGTGACGGTCGCCGATAGCACCCTCCCAAAGCGTATGAACGTCCGAGGTACAAACCGCAACTGCCAAGGGGCGGCAGATGGCATCCATCGGCCCACACTGCGGACGCTCTTTCTCGATCCAGCCGGACTCTCCGATTTTGAGCATTGCGTAACCCTTCATTCAATACCTCCTTCTAAACTATGTTTGTTTTTTAACTGTATGCCCATGGCTTACAGCAGTTAACTCTGTTAAATAATTCACTTTTGCTAAGACAAACATAGCATGCGGACGCAAATTCGTCCACGAGTATTTCATTAAAATCGCTGAATTTATGTTCTAAATTTCGTGCATTATTCAGGCAGTATTTACAGTTCTTCCTCTGAATTACATTTGATTGCCGTACAAGACCACGAAGCCTTGCACGGCTCCCGGTTTCTGTCACACCTCACAGCTACATTCTTTAAGGCGTCGAGCTAGCGACTGTGATATGACTTCCACGCCCCGTAACACGAATGAAAAAGCAGCCCGCCACGTTTTGGTCGGGCTGCTGCGTTCGTGTCTCAAAGAGGCATCCATTTCACAATCAAAAACAGTAGGAGCACGAGAAGGGGATATCCCACATAGAAAAATATCTCCATGTTCCGGCCGCGTTCTCCGTTATAAAGCGCAATCGGAACGGCTGCGAGACCGATGATACCTTCTGCCGGTTCCGAAAAAATTGCAAGCATAGCTCCGACGCACAGAAATACGCCAAACAGTATCCGCCCGCGATGCGGAAAGATATAATACATCAACCCGATCAAAACCAGAACCGGCCCACTGTTCACCAAGATGAGACTCGGAATCAGCGAGAATAAGCCGGCAATCAGCCACAAGTAGATATTTTCCCGAGTGGTTTCAGCCTCTCCCCCGATTGCCAACAAAATAAAAATCAGATTGAGCAGCGGGATGACCGCCAGCAACAATGCCCGAACTACCCGCTTCGCCGACTCGAGTCGTAGACCCTCCCGCAGATTCTCCCAGGCAAGGATGTAAATTCCCAAAACGAACACGGTTCCAAAATAATTGTTGGTGCGCAAGACCTCTCTTCCCTCGTCAAAGATGGATGTCAATACCAAGCTCAGGAAGCCTGTCACCCAGCTTGCAAGCAAAAGACGCAACAAATAGCGCCCGTGATTTGCTGTACTGCGAAAGCTCTCCGCAGCGACAAACATAAACAGTGGCCCAGCCATTGCACCAATCATTCCGATGCCGCGCACCGCTCCTTCGGACAGCATTAGTTCACATAACAGTCGCAAACTGAGGAGAGCTGTTGCCAGCAACTTTAAGCGGTTCGCACTGAAAACCTTCGGGAATTTTGACTCCTGAATCTGTGGCTCAAACTGTGGTTCGGGGACCGCAAGCCTTTCCATCGCTTTTCCTCTCTTTTCTCTTGAGTATGGTTCCCACACACTACCTTGTTCGGATATATCTGCGTATCATACGAGCTTCGTTCTCTGTACGCGCTCTCCGCTGTAAAGTGCTATCATAACGGCCGCGCGGCCAATTGAATCCCGATTGGAATTACGCATACTAAGCTGAGAGCAGCTGCCGCCATTCGTTCGCAAATGCTTACAGCATCTCGATTCTTCCTTCTATCTTGGCATCCGGAAGCTGGTGCTACGACAGATGTTCATCCAGGATTCCTACGGAGAGATTGCCACGAGCTTAGGCGGACGGTTTGCCGTAATCTCTTCCGGCGACACCGCAAGATTCTCTTCCAGGTTGACCAAGTGAAGCTGTTCTATACCGACCGTATACTTCCGGTCATCCCTAATCGGTTCACCGTCCAAGCTCATTTCCAAGAATGTGCGCATGGCTCTGCCATAGACGACCCGCATCCCTCTTGAAAACTGATGAAACTCACAGTGCGCTCCCTCCCAGACCTCGTCTCGGAAAACAAAGCGCAACATTCGGCAAAGCTGAGCACCGCTCAGCACAATCATGAACAGTGGGCTGTCATAGGGGTAGCATTTCGTTAAATCGGAAATACTCCGTTCTTGTCCGCTGCTACTTGGACGTCCTCCCCGGGAGAATAAAGCGCGTCTCCATCGGGCTTGCCTCCCGCAGAAGAAGAGCACCATTCTTGCCGCTGACTTCAATCGCGAAACGATGCAGCTTGCCGTTTTGATCCTTATAGGAGAAACCGTAAGCGGGCAGATCTCCGGAAAAGTTGAGCTGTACTGCCACGGGAGTTTCCGGAGTCATGACGGAGGGCAGGCTGTCTCTCTCCTCATCCGGCACCACCGGCGTGTCTTTGAAAATGACTGCCCCTGTCTCTGTGTAATCCTCTACCGACAGATACAACAGGGTGAAATCAGTCACCGGACTGTCGGTAGTCAAGAGGATACAGCAGGCATCCTGACTGTCATACAGGGTAACCCAGTGATACTCTTCCTCGCCCACCTGCGTCAGATATCTCACTGACACAGGGGGCTCTGCCATCTCAGCCCAATATGTGCCGCTCGCTGCAAACGGAATGAGGGGAAGCGGGGTTCCCGAGGTATCCAACTTCCAGAACTCCTCGTCTGTCATGTCTGACAGTTCCGATTGTGCGGGGTCCCAGCTCCCCGTTTTGTTGGAATAGACCAACGCATCACCGGCGCTGTTGAGACAAGCAAAGAAGAAACTCTCACAGCTCAGCTCCCTTCCGTCTTCACTGAGGACAAACACACCCTGAGCGGCTTCCGGCGCACTGTTGCTTCCGAAGTATTGGAAGCGCCCCCTGCCCATGTAGACATAGTCGCTGCGAGATCTTCCCACAAATACAAGCTTGGGCTCGCCGTTCACCAGCGTGTAGAGGGCATTGATCGGGCCGCTGCGCTGCCCGATTGCAAGCTCGGGGATCCCGTCACCGCTCAAATCTTCCACCAAATATCCCATCTCATAAGCGGCATTCTCTCCTAAAATCCGAGCAGCCTCCAGAACGCTACTCTCTTCGTCTTTCTCGCTGTCCTGACCGAGCGGATCGGATACCAGCTTGCGATACCGCTCCACCAGTTCTCCATAGACGAGCTCCGGATCGGCAGTCTGCTCTGCTGTCCCAGAGGCGCTGAGGGCAGGAGCGGTGGTCTGATTTGATGCTTCAACGTGAGTAGAGTTGGAAGCGGCGGTTTGTGCTGAGGATTGCTGACCGCCGCAGGCCGTCAGAGCTACCAGCAAAAGACCACTCAAAAATTGTGCGACATATCGTTTCATCTAGTTACCTCCTCAGTTTGTTAAAAATAGGTCATAGGAAAAAATCTCATACAGTCTTATTAAATTTACGATTCAGCTTTATGAATCACCAAATTCGATGCCGTGCGTACCTGAATGGTTTTGTGAGCGGACACAACTTTCATCAGTAGGCTTAAAGAAGCCTGCGTCAACGGCAATTCCATTTGAAGGCTTACGCGCTTGGCAACAACAGTTGCTCTCTGTAAACTCACGCCCACGGATTATTTGCTTTCGGCGCTCGGATATCGGGCAGCAGATACTGCTCCCACAGGCACCACTGCCCATCCGCTTTTTTCCGCAGTTTTATGGGACGGAGATTGTCCGCACCTCCGCTGGCAATCAATAATTTGGCATACCCCTCCTCATCATAGGAATACGGATTTGATGTGATCGTCACCGTATAAGGTTCCGTGGGGGTATAGTTGTTCTCCGGTACGGCGCCGACGAAGTAAGAAAAGATGATATAGCTTCGGTTGCCGCCGCGGAAGCAATCCCTGATAAAGCTGAGGTCCCACTCACTCAAAGGTCTCGGTCCCCGCAGAAAATTCAGCATCTCCGCGCCAATTTTCTCATCGGCAGCAAAGGCACACAGGGCACATACCGTCAGGGCCGCCGTCTTAAAAGGCGTATCCATCGCCGCTTCCGCAGAGACTTCAGCTCAGCCAGGCTCTCCGGCAACGCGGCAAATGTAAAGCTCTGCACCTCATCGCCAAATGTGCCTGCGCTTTCCAAGTTTCCGACAGCAGACTGTGCATCCGTCTTGAGCTGGGACTGAGTCCTGTTCTTCATTTCGTCAAAAATACTCATATGTATCTCCTTTTTGTGTATACTCAGCCGGAATTGTTCCTCGCAAGCTTGTACCCTTGTACTCATCCTTTCAGTGTCGTGAAACCTGCCAAAATCAACACAGCGCAGAGGTGAATCAATTGACACCTTAACTTAATATTGCCCTGGATTGAAATAAAATTCTACCATTACTTTCAATACCTTCAGTAGCTCAGCAGCTCGCAACGAAGCATTTCGAAACCGCTTTAACATGGTCTAAATGACATATCTATATGGTAGATGAGGATAAAATGACTAGGCACCCGTTTCAAAGTTCGTCTTTTGATAGACAAGCTTCGTTATACTTAAATCATCAAATGAACGAGAAGATGCATTATGACGACCGTAAATACTTCGATTCGAAAATGACCGTTAAGCTCATCAAGGTTGAACCGAAAGGTTTCGGCCATGTTAGCTATACCGCCCCTCCAAATCCTTCCCAAAGGAGCGCTCTGCCATGTCAGTGCTACCGAGGAGTATTGTGGTCGATATCAGCACCTGCAGAAAAAAATGAGTTTGCACCACAGCTGTTCCGGATGTTTTACGGAGAATATAAAGACATGTCATTTGACAGTCAATTGTATGCTTTTGGTTGCAATCGTGTTTCTGAAAGCCCGATCATGTTCCACAAAAATCATGGTGGGACAAAACTCCTTGATTAGTTTTTCAATTTGCATTCGTGAATAAATGTCAATGTAGTTAAGTGGTTCATCCCATACATACAGATGTGCTTGCTCACAAAGACTTTTTGCTATTAACACCTTTTTCTTTTGTCCTTCTGAAAAATCCTCTATTTTTTTCTCAAACTGTACTCGCGAAAAATCCATTTTTCGTAAAATTGCTTTAAATAGACTTTCATCAATTTCGTTGGTTTCTATGAACAAAGATAAAGAGCCGTTCAGCGTAGAAGTATCTTGCGGCACATAGGACAGTTTGAGCCCGGAACCAACCGAAATCACACCCTGATATTCTATTTGTCGCCCCAGTATCAACTTTAGTAGACTTGTTTTTCCGGAACCATTATTTCCGTCAAGAACAATGCGCTCTCCCTGTTTTACTTCAAAAGAGATTGGTTGGCAGACTTCTTTACCGTCGAAAATCGGTACAACATCAGAAAATGTCACCAAGGTATCCGCAAAATAGAAAAGTGGATTGATTTTCAAAGCTTCAACTGTTTCCGAGTTTTTAAGAAGTCTCGACTTTTCCTCAATTGCCCGCTGCTGCCGTACTTCAATCGACTTTGAGCGCTTCATCATTTTTGCGGACTTGTGACCGATATATCCCCGATCAACCGGACCGTTTCCATATTTTGACACTTCAATCCGCTCTGACCAAACCGAAGTTCTTTGAGCAGCCTTTTGCATCGCATCAATGTTCTTTTTTAATTTTTCATTTTGATTGTGTTCAAATTCCTGTTGGCGCTGAAAGTTAGCAAACCAAGTAGAAAAATTTCCGCTTTGCACTTCAATGTTTGATCGGTTAATGGATAAAATATGGTCAACGCATCCATCTAAAAAGCAACGATCATGAGAGGCTAAAATAAATCCCTTTTTCCGTTTCAGGTAGTTCGAAACAATTCCTCTGGCTTTCATATCCAAATGATTTGTCGGTTCATCAATCAGCAAAAAGTGTCCGCTGTTCAGAAATAGCGCTGCAAGCAGCACCTTGGTCTGCTCGCCATTGGAAAGCGTAACAAAGGGCCTCCAAAGCACATCTTCACGGACTTCCAGATAAGATAATTCTCTCAACAGCTCCCATTCTTCCGCAAACGGGCAAACTTCCGAGAGAATATCCGTGGTTAATCTATTTTTGTCGCTAACAGCATATGGAAAATAATCAAATTGCACAGAGGCTTGTATTTTCCCGCGGTATTCATACTTTCCAAGTAAGAGATTTAGAAAAGTTGTTTTTCCTCTGCCGTTTCTTCCAATAAACCCAAGCTTCCAATCTGTATCAATTTGAAAATCTACATTTTCAAAAATAGTATCATAACTGCTCGGATAGGAAAAACTAAGATTCTCGACCCGAATCATTGACATATTGTATTTCTCCTTTATTCCGTGAGTGAAGACATAAAATAAGAGCTGCAAGAAAGTTAATTCTTGCAGCTCGGCATAACATAACAGTGTCACTCTCATTAAGAGTGATACAACTATAATATATCGAGTGAATAGACTTTTAACTTTCTTGCAATGGGAACAACGGCACAAAAAAGTTACTCATCTCTTTAATTCACCTCCAATATTTACTTTATAATATGATAAGCACGCGAATAAGTCAAGCAGAAGAGCAAAGTAAGCAGAAAAATCTTCCTATATTAAAGATTTGAAGCCCTTTTTACTGACTCTTTTTGTCCACCCTTCATCTTGTTTCAAAGAAGATAAAAGCCCCGCAACGCTTGATTCTACTAGCGTTGTGGGGTTTTCTACCAACTCTTTTTGTCCTATAACTCAAGATTTCCTTTCTATTTTCCTTGCTGTAATACAACAAGGTGTGCATACAGACCGCCCTTTTTCATCAGTTCGGCAGGTGTACCCATCTCACTGACCTTGCCGTCGTCCAGAACCACGATCTTATCAGCATTTGCCACTGTCCTCATGCGATGGGCAATCACCATGACCGTCTTATCCTTCAGCAACACCGACAAGGCATCCTGCACCAGTGTTTCACTCTCGGCATCCATAGAGGCGGTTGCCTCATCAAGCAGAACAATGGGAGCATTTTTCAGCAAAGCGCGGGCAATCGAAATGCGCTGACGCTCGCCGCCGGACAGGGCGCTGCCGTTTTCCCCGATATTCGTTTGATACCCTTGGGGCAGGCGCCGGATAAATTCCTCGCATTGGGCAGCTCTGGCCGCAGCCATAACTTCCTCATCGGTGGCATCGCCCCGTCCCAGCCGGATATTCTCCATGACAGTCTCATCAAAGAGCATGACATCCTGGAACACAATGGCATAGTTCTTGAACAGCGTTTCCGGTTCTACTGTTTTGACATCCACGCCGCCCAGAGTAATGGTCCCGGAGTCCGCATCCCAAAAACGGGCCGCCAGTTTAGAGGCGGTGGACTTGCCGCTGCCGGACGGACCTACCAGTGCCGTGACCTCACCTTGTTTTGCCACAAAGGACATGCCCTTCAAAACCGGTTCCTCATTGTAGGAGAACACTACATTCTTAAACTCAATGTCGTAGCCCTTGTTATTGCAGACATTTGTGCCGGTCTGCTCTGGGGTCGCATCGATCTGCTTCATCCGCTTGACGCTGACAAGGGCAGAGAACACCTCTGCCATCAGCATGAAGCAACTGGTGAAGGGGTCGTAAATTCGTCCGGCAAAAAGCAGGAACAGAATGAACATGGGGATGGACAACGAGCCGGCCGTCACCAGAATACCGCCCACCAGCATGACCGCCACAAGGCCAAACCGAAGGATAAATTGAGCTGTGGTCGTAGCAGCACCGGGAGCAATCTCGTTGCGGAAGGAACACTTCACCACATTATCCAACTTCTTTTCCAGCCCCTCCAGGTATTCTTCTTCACGGGAGCAGGATTTCAGCTCCCGGATGGTATCAAGGTATTCCTGCACGCCGTCATAGGCAGCTCTCTTGGCATCCATGTTGGCGCTCTCGGCATTGGACTGGGCTTTCTTTGCCGCAAAGACTATCAAGGCTGCCACAGGCACCGGCACTACGATGCAAAGGCCCATCCGCCAGTCAAGCACCAGCAGGCCGATAGCCGTTATCATGAACATGAAAATTGTTCCAAAGAGCTGCGGGATCGCATTGGAAAATACGCGCTCCAGAGCCGTACAGTCCCCCATAATGGTGGTAGTCAGGTCAGAAAGATCGCGCCGGCCAAAGAAGGACAGCGGAAGTTTCCGAAGCTTCTCTGCCAGGACAATCCGGCGATTGGCGCTTTCCTCATACGCCACGGTATAAGTTTTGTTGTACTGGAGCCACTGGGTCAAAAACACAATGATAAACATGGTTACTGTACCGCAAATAAATAAGGCTGCATGATCCCGCATACTGCTTTCCTGCCCGGAAAGCACATTCAGCAGTTCCCATATCACCATGACCAGCAGGCTGACCGGAGCAATCAAGCACAGAGTGCTGAGGGTAGTGGCCGCAATTCCTTTGTTCAAATCTCTTGATCCCCGATCGCTCAGGGCAAACATTCGTTTTAGCATACTTTCACCTCATTTCCAATGTGCCATTTGGTCGTCTTTGTATAGTTGCTCCACATCTTGGCGTATTCGCTGCCCTGTTTCACCAGCGCGCCGTGGGTTCCGCTTTCCACCAATTCACCCTGCTTCATTACCAGAATGAGATCAGCGTCTTGAATGGCGGAGAGTCGGTGTGCGATCATAATGACCGTCTTGCCCTTGACCAGCCCCTCAAAGGCTTTCTGGATCTGCTGCTCGTTCTCTGGGTCAGCGTAGGCGGTGGCCTCATCTAACACCACAATCGGAGCGTCTTTCAAAATGGCGCGAGCAATCGCAATGCGCTGTATTTCACCGCCGGAAAGATAGACGCCTTTACCGCCCACCACGGTATCGAGGCCATCCGGGAACTTCTCCAGAATATCATCACACTGGGCCAGATGCGCCGCCTGCAAGACCTCCTCCCGTGTGGCGGAAGGTCTGCCCGCCCGGATATTTTCCAGAAGGGTGTCCTTGAACAATTTGGGGTCCTGGAATACAAAGGCAACCATCTTCATCAAGTCAGCATGAGGAATTTCCCGAATGTCCACACCACCGATCTTGACTGTCCCCTGCTGCACATCGTAGAAACGGGGTATCAGGCTGGCCGTTGTGCTTTTGCCGGAGCCGGAATGCCCGACCAATGCGGTAGTTGTTCCGGCCTTGGCTGTAAAGCTCAAATGGGATACCGCCGGATATTCCGTATTTTCGTATGCGAAGATCACATCCTCAAAGGAGACATCGTAAGTCTTTGGATGTTTTGGTACAGAAGTCTCCGCCTGCGGTTCGGCAGTCAAGATCATGTCGATGCGGCGCATGGACTCCTCAGCCTGCATCTTGTAGCTGGTCATATACATGATCTTGTTAAGCATAACTGCACAGGCAGGAGAGAAAATCACATAGAACAGAAAACTTTGCATAAAGCCAATCAGGTCGTTGGAAACGAACCCGATAATAAGCGCCGTAGGCACCAGCACCAGGAAGCTGGAATTGATGACTGCGTTAAACGCCACCATTCCCTTTTTGCAGGACATCGTGTAATCCAGAGCAAACTTCCGGTAGGATTTGATGGCGTCGTTAAACTTGGTGATAGATTGCACTGTCTGTCCGAACACCTTGACTACCGAAATGCCCCGGATGTACTCCACCGCCTCATGGTTCATCGTTTCCAAAGAGTCCTGGTAGGTCTGCATGAATTTCATGCTGTCCTTCCCCATAAGGGACCCCTGCAAGAAGAAACCGACGCCAAAGAGTAGCAGGAGAGGGATACCTACACGCCAGTCAAAGACCAGCATCAGCACCAAACTCACGATCATCGTGACCTGCGCTCCCACCAAGTCGGGGAGCTGGTGAGCGATGAAAGTCTCGGTCTGAAAACTGTTGTCGTCAATAATCTTCCGAAGTTTTCCGCTGGGATTGGCGTCAAAGTACCCCATCGGCATCTTCGCCAAATGTTTTAACGCTGCCATCTTTAGGTTTTTCTCCGTGTGAAATGCCACTACATGAGAGCAGAGCAGCGCCGAAAAGTAAATGACCAGACCGATCAATTCCATTCCCAGGGCAAGCAGGCCCCAGCGGACAAGGCTGTTCGTGTCTAAAGGTGTCCCGGCAAATACGCCCACCAAGTCACGCGCCGCAAAGTAAACGCAGAGGAAAGGGCCAAGGATAAAGACTGAACTGATACCGGATAGAATGCGGGAAACGGTGAGTAGCCCACGATGCTTTCCTGTGAACTCCGTCAACCGCTTAATCCCGCCGGATTTTTGTTTCATGGATACAAGACCTCCTTATCATTTTCGATTAGCATCAGATAACCTTTTAATTTTAGTTTACTCTTTAGGTCGCTTTCGTCTACTACCTATAAGGTATATTATGCTCCAATCAGATCAAACAAAAGGAGCAAACCCGCAGCCCCTCGCCCAGCAGGTTGAAGCCTGCACAGCAGACGATGAGGCAGATGCCCGGATAAATCAGCCCTACGCCCGAGAAAGCAAAGCCGGACACCGGCATGACAAGAATAAAATTGATGATGCGTTTGGTAATTCTTTTTGCGGTCCCTCCCGCAATCCGCATAGTACATCTCTCCAAACATTAGTTAGGTTATGCTAATCTATGGTCAAAAAAAGCAGCCGCGGTTCAGCGGCTGCTCCACAGCGTACTCACCATTGGCACATCAATAATGATAGCTGCTCCAATCAGATCAGCAGTATTTGTGTCGGTACGCCTGCGGCGTCACACCCATAACAGATTTGAAAGCGGCAGAAAACTTACTTTGATTTTCATATCCTGCCACACTTCCAATCTCTCCGATGCTCAAAGCCGACTCCGAAACCAACAGTTCGGCAGCGGCCTCCATGCGTTTCGTCTTGACAAAAGTGCCGATGGACGCTCCGGCGATAGACTTGAAGCATCTTTTTAAGCTGGACTCTGCCAGTCCGAACATACAGGCCAAATCCTGAATGGTATCTTTGGTAAAGGGATTTTCTATGATGTACTGGTAAACCTCCTGTGTCCGTTTAGAGATGTCTGCAGAAAACTGCTGCGGCCGGCAAACTGCGCTGCCATCCAGGAGACTTAAAAACAGCAGCAATTCGATGACCTTGATCCAAAAGTATGGAACCTGGATACGCTCATCTACCGAATACAGTTCGCTGAAAATATGGTCGATTTCGTGCTTAGATTTGATGATAAGGGAGCGACCATCCGTACACAATCGCTCTCTAATCTGTTCCAGACTGATGTGAGCTTGCTGAAAGCCCTGATCTAAAGTTTTTTGTGCTATTTCCATTTCCAGCAATACAGTGATGCCTCGATATTTCTTTAGAGGAATTCGGGAACCAAGGAACACCTGTTTATCTTTGGAGAGGTAATCCACGCAAAGGTCGCCTTCTCCTAAAAAGCTGACTGAACCACTTTCCAGTTCACACTCATAGCAACCTTCTAGGCAATGATTGATTTGCAAGAAGTCTTTTTCAAATCGGATAGGACGAAAACAGGAGTCCATTTTCAAATCGTTATAGGTAATTTGAATGCCAGGCGCTACCTCAAAACGCCGCATCGTTCCTTCGCCTGACTCATTTCCTTCATACAACACCGTTTGAATATTCTCGACATCATTTTTTGTTGTATATATGTTATGAAATGCAAAAGTACCGCTCATAAAAGACTCCTCTCTCGATTGTCTAAAACAATTATAATTTCTTTGGAGAGGAAAACAAATCCTTATATGCGAATTATAAAATGAAGATGAAGCACATATCACATCATTCCCAGTGCATCCTATGAACAATAGAATGTAATAGGGTGATGTGATATGCCGAATGTAAAAGATTGCCCCGGATTTGAAACCATCGGAGCAGATGTTCAGCAGGCGCGTGAAGCTATGAAAATGTCCCGCCGGGACCCGGCCGAAAAGGTCGGCATCGACCCGCGCTATCTTGCAAATATTGAGCTGTGCGGCACAATACCAAGTGTGCCGGTTGTGATGCAGCTCATCCGCATTTGCAAGCTGCCCGCAGAACGCTACTTCAACCCGGAAAGCTGAATATCCGCAGGCATCAGTTCAACGCCTTCTGCATGGTGCGGAATACCTTCTCCGAGGCGTATAGGCTGATCCCATCAGAATTTTGCCCATTGCATCCGACAGTGTAAATGGCAGCTTGTCCGGTTGCGGATTTCCCAAGCTGATTGTCAGGCTTCCTTGTGGGTCCCCGTCGATCAGAAGCACTTTCTTTCCGGCCTGTGCCAGACTTATTTCCAAGTTCGCACAGGTTGTTGTTTTGCCAACGCCGCCTTTCTGGTTAGCGATGGCGATGAAGTGACGGCCCTTTCTAATGTCGGAATCTCTGAAACAAAAAAAGCATCCAGCTATTTGTTACTGAGTACCTGTATTAGAATCGTATTTAATTGTTCAGATTTGGTCAGATTATGCCAAACTCTCCAGCGAAAAATCAGGTGTCTGAGAGTGCCAATATTCCGGCAAAATCGGAAGATCATCATACCTCCACTTGGCATACTTTTCATCATAGGCTTCTGGCTGGGAAAGTTCCACCAGATGCCCCACACACCAGCTGATAAGATAGCCATTGCCCTCCATATAACCATCCCCACGCTGATTTGCCCCAATCACCTTTGAGAGGCTCATGGCAACCGAGGGCTTTTCCGCTAATACAAGCTTCATTCGATACCGCTCCTTTCGCAAAAAATTAGCAGCCATGCACCGAAGCGCATGACTGCTATGTAAGGAATGGTATTCTGTTTTTGGTCTACAAACTGAAATTTGACTTGCCTATTTTCTTAAAATCTCATGTGGAGCTTCTATTTCATTTGCCAAGGTATGCTCTGTTAATTCTGACATCAATTTCAATTTTTTATTAATCAATGGTCGCATACAATTAGGAACATGTTCCTGATGCGCTCTGTGGATTGCTACACATTCCTTACAGTTTCCGTGATAACGACAGGCTTTCAGGCAAGGACAGTGATCTTTGTCTTTATACTCCTTACGAAATTCCGCTGCAAATTCTTCTTGCAGTCTCAGCCCCTCGACACGGTTTCCCTTATGAAATTCTACCATTGCATCCAGTTCTTTCTGGTTCCCTTCAATCTTCATGTTATTATAGCGCCTCCACTTCAACTATTCCTCATTTTCTGATAAATTCCGAGTTTTTATGCTGTTCTTATTTTCTATTTTATCAGATATCGCCTACAGATTCCATAGCTTCATAGCTCAAAATCGTTCATTCAAAAACCATTTGGCTATGTAAAGATGAACGCAGCGGTCGATGACCGTATTTTCTACCGGCTGCAATCCTTCCTTGCCACCCACAATCAGCTCGCACTGAGACAGGATGAAATCTGCTTTCAAGGCAATCGGATTATCCTCTTCCGAATAATTCGCGTTGATGTCCATCGGGTTGATATACTGCGTGCTGGAAGGGCTGATTTTAATGACCTGCCCCTCAAATTTCTGCACCAGTGCCGTGTACTCGGCTTCCGGATCGCACACGATTACATCGTCATCCGTCACCAGGAACGCATTGGCAATTTCACGCTTGGCAGAGAAAGATTTATTGGAACCGAGGGTACCCAGAATCAGCCCATTGGGGTTCTTGAGCTTTTTCCGGTCAACCATAATCAGGTTGTTGGACAGCGCATTCAGCCCATAGTACAGAGCCTCTTTCCCTGTCTGAAACAGTTCCTGGGTGGTAAACGGCACGAAAATTGCTGTGCTGCCGTCGTCATGCTGCGCTGAATCTCAATCAGGTTCTGTGCCAGCGGCAGGCAGCTCATCAGCCCCTGCTCCTGCTGAAACTCCAGACGGCACAGGTTGCAGTTGTACTTCTGTGCGATGCCGGAAGCCTGAAACACGTTGGTTTCCGGCTCCTGCTCCGTCTCACCAGTGTTCATCACCAGAAAGGTCAGCAGGAACATAAGCTCATTCTGGCTCTGCAATTCCTTCAACAGTGCCTTTGCGTCTTTACCGTAAGTTGCTAAATCTGACGGAATGATGTCCATATCGTATCCGGAACGGACAGCTTTCTTCTGCTCCTCAATCTTGGAACGATCCAGCTCCGTAATGGTGTGCTTAATGGACTTGATTGCTTTGTTCTGATCTACCGACTGAATGTGCATGGTCACGATCCGGCTGGATTCCATATCCAGAAAGTCCTTCCGCAGTTGATCCGACAGGTCGGAAGCCGTGATCTAGAGATAGGACATGGAGCCATACATCCCGCTCTCCGGCAGCCACTTCCAATCGAAATTGAACCGGTCATGGTCACCCATGTGGAACATATCGTGCATCAGATGAAGCCGTTCCTTGCCGTTCAGCAGTTTTGCCCGGACACCCAAACGTTTGAAGTTGTTCATCAGGTCGATCTCGATGTGAATGAGCCTCGGCTTTGCCTGTTTCATGGATTCTGCTTCAATGCCAAACGTCAGATACTTCGTCTTGGTCAGGCCGTTGTTGCCCTGGGCAGGCTGGCGGCGCAGCATGGTGCTGTACTCCGTGCGCAACGGATTGAAATGATCCTTCTGGTACGGGATGCGTACCATCTTCTAATAATTCGAGGCATCCGTAGCCATATTCATAAAGGAAAGCTCAAAGCGGATGCTGGAATCAAAGAAGGTCAGGAAGCTGCACCATTCCTCAAAGATAGTTGTCTGAATTTCAACGACCTGCTCTCCAGCATCCCCATACTGATTCACCTTCTGAACGACCC
>ERZ772986.281-NODE-281-length-32529-cov-8.135308_pt1 | contig 32529 bp, 39 predicted proteins | sample MGYA00511898_ERZ772986 | MGnify/ENA primary metagenome ERZ772986 (study PRJEB29015, sample SAMEA2737934) | human oral metagenome | biome: human oral; feature: human-associated habitat; material: dental | place: China | collected 2148 ... | reverse complement strand
CAGATTTTACCTCACATGTTCGATTAAACCTGTTTTTCGTCACTGTCCACGAAACGTGTAGCACTCTAGGTGGATAGCGTCCAGCGGTCGGTGGCGTATTCGGTGAAGGCTTGGGTGATGAGTGGGCCGCGGGTGGGGTCGATGTCGACCCAGCGGGCTTCCCTGCCTTGCTCGTCGCGGCCTTGTTTGTTGAGGTAGCCAAGTGGGGCGCGGCCGATGGTGCCGCCGGCGCGGGCTTTTTGGCTGAGGCCTTTGACGACTTCGCTGGCGAGGTTGCGGGAGTAGAACTCGGCGATGGAGCTCATGATGCCGTGTAGGAGGATGCCGCCGGGGGTTTGGTCGATGTTCTCGGTGGTGGAGATGAGGCGGGTGCTGGTTTGGTCGAGGATGCGGTTGATGTCGACGTCGTCGGCGCGGTTGCGGGCGAGGCGGTCGAGTTTGTGGACGATGACGTAGTCGATGTCGCCGGCGTCTTGGAGGTAGTGGAGCATCTTTTGTAGTTCGGGGCGGTTGGCGCTGCGGGCGGATTCGCCGCGGTCGACGAACTCTTTGACGATGAGAGCGCCCAGGGCCATGGCCTTCTTCTTGTTGGCTTCGCGTTGGGCGGGGATGGAGAAGCCCTCGGCGGCGCCGCCTCGTTGGGCTTGTTCACGGGTGGAGACCCGTAGGTAGGAGACGGCCCGCTTCGGGGTGAGTGAGGCGGCCATGGCGGCAAACGGATCGGTGGTCATGGGCGGACTCCGGGCCGGTGGCTTGTGGGGTTGGTGATGGTGTTGGTCATGAGTGCCTTCTCCTTTCTCACCCGCTACCCGCCAGCGTCCTCGGGGCCTTGGCTATGGGGTGTTATGGCTTGTCAGGGCGGAAACCGGCGGCTCGTCCGGGTGCCCTGCTTCTATTGACGCTCAGATGGAACGAAAAGTCCAGAGGGTTGGGGGTGATGGAGGTGAGATGGTGTGAAAACTATTAGATAGTCGGTAAATAAGGTTTTTCACTGTTCAAACACATGCACTCCATCTTCGTTTTCGATGATGTCGAAGCAGCGGGTGGCGTCTTCCCAGATGGCTGGGTAGTTCCAGCGGATGTAGTCGGTTGGGATGCCGATGGTGTTGGTGATGGTTTCGAGTTGTTGGCTGAAGATGTCTTCGACGAGGGTTTCGATGTAGGCGCTGCGGTTTGGCCAGCTGCCGTGGTAGCAGTTGGTGAAGTTGTGGTGCCAGTCTGGGTCGAGGGGTTGGTTTGGTGGTTGTCCGGTGAGTTGGCGCCAGGCTGTGATGGCGCCTGCCGGGTAGTTGTGTGGTGGGGTTTCGGGTGTGTTGTCTGGCTGGTGATTGCCGGTTTGGGTGTGTCGTGCTTGGTGGTTCATGGTGTCTTCTCCTTTCTGGTTAGTTGTTCAGCACGTCTGCTATCTCTTCCAGTGAGATGGCGCTGTGCATGCCGGTCGGTAGTGTGGTGTCGCTGGTCAGGATGCGGTGGAGTTGTTGTTTTCGGGTGGGGTGTGGGGTGATCCAGAGCACGCGGGGGAAGATGCCGCGGGTGGCTTGTTCGGTGCCGGCTTGGTAGTGGCGGTGGTAGGCGCGGGCTTTGGTGGTGATGCGGGCGGGGTTTTCGGTGGCGAGGTCGATTTCACACCACCAGTGGTCTTGGTAGCCGTCGGTTTCGGTGATGAGGCTGAGGTCGGGTTTGACCCATTCGGGTTGGCCGTAGGGGCCGAGGTGGCTGCGCCAGCAGGTGGGTTCTGGTTCGATTTGGTGGATGGTGGTTGGGCTGTGGCGGGCGGCTTCTTCGATGGTGATGCGTGTTTCGGTGATGGCGAGGGTGTGGGTGAGGAAGCTGAGGGATGGTTCGTGCCAGCGTCGTCGGGTTGGGGTGCCGGTGTCGGCGTCGTGGCGGGTGATGAGGCGGTGGCCGGGTTCGGTCAGGTGCCAGATGGTGGCCCCAGAGCCGGCGCGCATGCCGCCGATGCGTCTAGTGAGGGCGCGGATGAGGTGAAGCGTGGCCAGGTGTTTTGTCAGGCGGCTGGTTTGACGTAGGGCTGAGGCGGGGCTGGTGTGGTGGGGTCTGAGCAGCCGGGCGAGGTGGCTGGTGGTGGCGAAGCGTTGCTGGGAGAGGAAGCGTAGGACGGTCATGGCGCGCTCGCTGAGACGTGCTATGAGGTGGTGAAGTTGGTGCTCGGAGATACGAATCATGGGAGTCCTCCTTTCACGGTGTGGTTAGTGACAGGCCCGGCCTCGGGTTCGCTGGCTGCTGGCCGGTGCGGGTGTGTGGCTGCCTCGGTGAAGGGGTAGACAGTCGTGTCCCGTAGTTGGTGGTTGAATGCCGGTTGGCGGGGTGAAGGCTGGTTGGTTCAGTGACGCGACTGGTCAGGCGATTGGTCACTTCTGGCGGCGCTTAGTTGGGGCCGGGCGACGGCCGAATTCACCAGGTGATGTTGGTGGTGCCGGTGGTGGGGTCGTTTCGGTAGCTGGTGTTGTGGGAGTGGGTTGGCTGAGTTGGGTTAGCGCGGTTTCGGTTTCCTCAGCGGGGATGCCGTAGCGGTGGCGGCTGGCAGCGCGTGCTTCGATGGCGGGGCGTTGGCTCGGGTGTGGTGGCAGAGTGGTGCCGGAGATCCAGCCGGTTTCCTGGCCGTCGACCCACGCGGTCGAGTAGGTGGCGTAGCGTGGCAGGCGAATGAAGTCGAGTGGTTCAAGGCCGGATGTCATGGCGGCCATGTCGCGGGCGTCAGGGGCGGCGAGACCGAAACAGATTTTGTTGCGGGCGTTGGCGTCAATGGCCGCGCGCATTGCTGGGGTGAGTTGGCTGCGGTACTGGTGCGCCAAGTGCCAAGCCACGCCGAGCGAGCGGGATTGTGCCAGGGCGTCTGCCAGGTCGCCGGGGATGCCGTGGAGGAAGTCGTGGACTTCGTCGACGTAGATGCTGACCAGGTGGCGGCGTTCTGGCGGCAGTGCGGCGCGGGACAAGATGAGTGGCCAGAGTTGCCCGATGAGCAGTGAGCCGAGGAGCCGGGCGGCTTCGCTGCCGATCACCCCTTTGTTGAGGCTGACCAGTAGGATGGTGCGGTTGGTGAATACGTCTCGGAGTTGGAAGCGTGGGCGGGTTTGTCCGAGCACGGCGCGCAGCTGCGGGCGGATGACGAATTGCTGGAGTTTGTTGAGGACTGGCGCTATCTCCGTGGCTTGCTGCTCTGGGCTTTTAGCGTCGAATTTCGCCCAGAATGCTGATGCGCCGAGCGGGTCGTGAAGCTTGCGGGTAACCACGCGCCGGAAGGCGGGGTTGGTCAGCAGGCTGGGGATCATTACCAGGGTGGCCGCCGGGCCACCTACCTTGGCGAGGGTCAGCAGTGCGGCGGTCAGGATTTCCTCGGTGCGGATACCCCACGAGTCGGCGAACACGGCTTTGCAGGTTGCCAGGAGCGCATCAACGGTCAGCTCCGGCTGCCTTGTAGCGGCTGCCAGCGGATTCAAGCCAACCGGGCTGGGGTCGGTGGGATCCAGCACCACGACGTCATCCACACGCTCAGCCGGGATCCGCTCCAGCAGATCGGTGACCAGGTCGCTTTTGGGGTCAATGACCACCACGCCGCGGCCGGCCGTGATGTCAGCCAACGCCAGATGCTCCAGCGCCGTCGATTTACCAGCCCCGGTCGGGCCGAGCAAGACTGTGTGGAGCAGTGCATCCCGCGGAGGAATCCCCAACGCGACCGGTCTGCCGGGTGCGCTGGAGCGAGCAAATACCCGTCCCGCCAGTCGTTGGTGCGTGCCGGCCAGCCAGTTCGGTGGCGCGATCTGCCGAGGCGATACCGGCGGCAGGCCGGGCAAGTCTCCCTCGCCAACCGGCCAACCGGTGAGGGAGGCGATCTCGGTGCTGCTCAGCTGCATTCCGTAGCACCACGGCCGCCGTACCTGGTTGAGTTTGGCGGGATCCTCAGGCCACAACCTCAGTCGCACGCCGACCGCCTCAATGGTGCACAGCGCCCCGAACAGCCGCTGGATTAGTGCCCGAGCCTTTTGGGGTGTGGCTGCTTCGGCGCCGAGCCGCACGCTCACCAGCGCGCCGTGCTGTCGGCGGCGTTCGCGTACCCGGGCGAGCTCATCACCGCTGGCAGCTCGGGCTCCGTGGTTGAGCAGACTCCACCACGACTGCCGCGCCTCGAGGGGCGGACGCCGCGACAGCATCGGCGCAACCCGCCCACCGATGAACAGTTGCAACACCAGCTGCTCGCCGGTTCGGAGCCCCGACAAACCAGCCAGCAGCGCCCGGGTAACCGCTTCAATCCGGCTGGTATCCAGCGCCAGCAACGGGTGCGTCAGCTTGAGGCGTGCCGCCCGGGTCACCGCCCGCCGCACCCCGGCCGTCACCGTCTGCATACCGGGAACTAGCTCACCCAGCAGCGACTCCACCACGCGGATACACCCGACGTCGGCTGCGATCTGAAAGCGGATCATCTCGTTCGTTGCCCGGGTTTCAATGACCAGCGGCCCCAGACCAGGATCAGCCACCAGCCGATGCATCAGCTGCTGCACCATCGTCCATTTCAGCGGCCGCGGCCAATACAACTCACGCCAGCACCATCGCCGCTTGCTACTCATCCCGTGCCTCCATCATCCGGGGCGGTGGCGCCGGCTTTGCCGGCCTCATCGGGTCCGGCGATCCCGTTAGTTTCGGTGGTTGCTTCTGGGGTTTGTTCGATCCGCCACAGCAGGTACATCGCCAAGGCTTTGGCCAGTTCACGCCGCGAGATCGGGGTGTGCCACAGCGGCACCACCCGCACCTGCGATGACCGGGACGTGCCGCGGCCGACCTCTCGTTTACGTCCACGCCGTGCCATGCCTGCCTCCTCGTCGTTTCACCACCAGAACCGGTTCCGCCACCACCACATCAGCCCCCACGCCCCGGCGGCGACGAGCCCGATGCCGCCGGCAACCAGCATCACGGGCAGCCAAATCCTGCCCAGAATGCACAACGTAATCTCGATGCATACGGCGCTTACCAGCAGCGACAGCGCGCCGACGAGTAGCCTCGTAGATCGGTTGTTCGTCCCACCACCAGACATCAGTTCCTCCTCGTATCCGTTTCATCGCTGCAGTCCCCCAAGCTGTTTCATTTCGCCCTGGTTGTGGCAGGTATCGCTGGGCACTGGATACCCCGGAATGACAATGTCAGCATCAACCTGGTTACCCCACACCGACCAATCCGCCCGTGACTCCGGACGCCGGCGAGCAAACAACTCCAGATACGGCCCCCGCGATACCCGCTCGATAACCGCGAATTGTTCAGCCGGTTTACGGGAATGCTCCCGCACCGGCGCGGTGAACCACGTCGGCTGCGACCGGAAATTCACCGGCTCTCGACCACGCGTACAAAACAACAACTGCTCCGTAGCGTTACGCAAGGAATACCGCCCACCTAGCCCCAGCCGGAACTTGACCCACGTCAACGGCGAGCGCACCGTGAACCCCCACGCCTCCGCCACCCCATAGGCCTCCCGGAGCAGGCCATTCGTCGTCCACAACCACAAATGCGCATCCGCTCCCACCAAACTCGCCACCGGCAACCGCCTGATCTGCTCCAGGCTCATCACCGGATACTGCGTCCCACTCGACTGACCCGGCCACGGCGGATCCGCCAACACCGTTCGGAACTGCTTGTCACAACCTGCATACTGCATACAACCTCCTCCTTCTTCATTACAATTGGTTGATATAAGCGCCCCGGATATACCTCGTCTCAACCCGGTACCTCCGGAAGACGGCATCCGCCCGGGGCGCTACCTGTATTACGACGCACTCAACCCGAGAAAACAACCATCCAGTCGGACACAATTCCCACCGATCGGACACCCCGACCACCCAGCCCCACCACAGAAATAGCAGGGCACATTCAGCAATTAAGGGACACAAAAACCGCTATTGTAGAAAACGCAACACCCAGCCACCAACCACGATCATCCGCCCTAGGCGGGCCGGGTGCCGCGCCCTCAACCATCACGACCGGCGCCGCAACTCCTCAACCACCCGCCGCATCATCTCCCCCTGAACCCGGAAAGCCTGCTGCCTGAGCCGCCCAGCCACCCGACTGGCCTCACGCTCAATACGCCGCCGCTCCGCCCGAGCCCGCTCCTTGGTCAGCCGCCGCTCATCCCGCCAAGCCTCCACCCACCCCCACACCAGCACCCCCAAACCCACCAGTCCGAGGACTGCCAGGCCGGTCACTGGAACCTCGCAATAGCCTGCGCCGCACCAGTGGCATACGCACCCAACAACGCCTCCAAATACGGCGCACTCTCCGGCGCAACCTGCACCAACGCCTGACCAGTCATCACCAGATTGCCGACATTGCCCATCGCCTGATTCGTCAGCTCCGCCCGGGCCCCGTCAACCGCCCTGACCACATCACCCCGACCAGCCGTCCACTCCAACTCACGCTGCACCGCCCGAGCCAACCCCCGCGGCCGCCCACCCGACCCGGCCACCGACGACACCAAACCAGACCCAGCCGCCCGAGCCGATCCAGCACCAAACCCAGAAGCAGGGATCAGATTCGACATGAGAACTCCTTCCACACCACCCGCCACCACCAAGCAGCGGAGCCGGTGTAACTCGCGTAGGAAGCCGGTTTGACTTCACACCCCAAGTCCAACCCACAACCCCACGGCCTGTCGTGACATGAAAGTGACATCCCCCCGAGCACCCGAGGCCCCCAAGCACCAGAAACCCCGAGAAACCAGTGCGCTCCTTGCTCCCCGCGCAGAAAACAGCCCCTGGTGGGCTCGGCTAGGCTGCCCGAATGAGCAGCAGCGACAGTGCTGAAGGGAGCGGCCGCGCCGCCGAAGACACCATCCACCAGGAACTCCGCGCTGCCCGCAAACGCCCCGGCGGCCTGTCACCGCAGACCATGGCCCAGTGCCCGGTCATGTGCGACCTACTCGGCAACGGCGACCCCGAAGTCGCCTTGGTGGAGCTGAACCACAAGATCATGGAACTGATTGACTCCGACGACGACATCACCGCCGTGGAGGCCGCCAGCCACTCCCTCGGGCTATGTACCGACGCCGATACCCACCTGGCCCGGCTCGAAGAGTTCGGGGCCAAACACTTCCTCGACCAACGCCAAGTCCGCCGCTACAGCGACCGCGGCCTGCTCCAGCTTGCCCGGCTGATCTCCACCCACTGGACCACCCAAACCGTCCCCGAAGCCACCCTCATCCTCATCGGCTTGGACGAAACCCAAGTCGGCTTCACCATCCAACTCCGCTGCCAACGCCACATCCACATGCACCCACCACAGCTCAGCCTGTGGCAAGACAACGAACCCCAGCCCACACCCCTGAGCCCGGCCTGGACAACCAGCTCCCACCCAGAAGCCCTGTGGCACGAGCAGGAGCTGGCCGAGCCAGTCGTTGTCCAGCTCCAAGGCGAAACCACCATCCGCCTCGTCTGGCGAGGCGAAACCTGGCCCAAGTTCACCGTCGTCCTCACCGGCAACATCCACGCTCGCATGATCAAGAGCCAAACACTAGGGGCAGCCTGTGCAGTGACGGTGGTGGATGAAGGCTAAGGCCAACGAGGCAAGGAAACACATTCACAGGCGACCCCTCAGCCAGCAAACCCCCTAGTCAGACCACACTTGAGGAACGGCTACGAATGACCCCTCAGGAACCTGTTGATATACACCCAAGCTTGAGGTTTATTCACAGGCGGCGTGTTACGCAGTGAACCCCCTAGCCAAAGCATATTGAGGGGTGACTGCGGTTAAGACTCCGCATACGGACAGTTGGAGGGTAACAATCTTGAGGTGTATACTTGCACGTTATCTTCACAAACCGCGGCAAACTCACCACAGGCAGAGTTACCACCCAAGCTCGACCTACAGAAGGAGGGGCTAGTGCCTAAAGGCGATGCAGGTGCACCCTTAATTGACAATTCAATTGCACTGGATTATGATAGAAACCAGAATGGAACAAAAGCCTCCAGAACAAGTAGAGACACCTTCGGCGGATGTTTGGAACTCAATCCAAGCAGAGGAGTCTCTGGGGGCCAGAGGGGGAAGCTCAGAGCCACTAGGACGAGCCGCCATGGAGGCTTGCATGTGTAACCTACGGGAAGTGGCAAGTCGCGAAGGACTTTTAGAAGCGGAGGAAGATCTTCCTGTCATCAGTAGGGAGGGCGAGAAATTTAATATACCTGAGGAGCTTGTCAAGTGGTTGCGTTCAGATTCTCGCCGTTGCCGAGACTTGACGGAGCGGATACGCGCTTGGCGAAGGCTTGCTGACCTTTTGTGGAAACAGGAATCTCGGATTAAAGAGCTTCTCAAGATGTGTTCTGAGGATGGTCAAAACTGCTCAGACGTAACCTGTCATGAACGCCTAGAGGCCCGCCTAGAGCAGTTGGATAAGCTCTGGGAAATCGCTAGCGAGCAGCATATGCACGCAATTTTACTCAGCAAAGACCCTGTAGATGGTCCTTACACTTCTTTTCGATACTCCGCGTGAGAGCGTAACACACTAGATAGTAGGTCAGCACTTGAGTTCCAACTGTCTGCAAGCAGGATTCCAGGGGCGAAGCGTTGCAATCAGCTACTTTAAGTTATGGCATCGAACGGCCATACTTCGCCGGAGGGTCGAGTCCTTTCAGGTAATTGATAGAGCAATCATTGAGAGGCGAAGAACTTACGATCTTGATCTCTCAGCGCTTAGGGGTATGAGTCTTCTTGATCGAAAACTGGTCAAGGTTGAAATAGCTCACCTCCCGCACGGCAGCAAGGTCCTTATTCCAACAATGAAGGTTCCGAAAGAGCTGTTTTCTAACGTCGATACTGAGTCAGGGTCAGGCCAGGCGTTACATTTATGCCGCAAGCATGTTAATGTGCAAGTGGTCGCCCATATTATTGTCGGTATATGCGCCATGTTTGACATGGATAGAGATGGGGACGAGTTAGTTTTCGATTTAGCCATTGATTATCTTTACGCAGAGCCAGAAAATCGGGTGCAAGCAATTCAGAAGGTCGCTCTAAACTACAATATACGAAGCACCGGGATATTAGACTGTTTCTTAGCCGAGCTGCAGACCCTATATATTCAATGTATTGAGATTGACCCCAGAGAATCGGCATGTGAAATTATTAAAATACGCTCAACTATGGCCAATGATATTCCTGACCAAGGTGCTCCGGCATTAAGTAGAAGCACGATACCTACCAAGCAACTCAAGGGTGCTGAACTTCCCGAAACTTTGCATGACTCCCCAAAGCTACTTGCATCCTTGCAAAATTTTCTCTTCTCCAAAGCTCCTCTCCTCGCCAGATCATTTATATCGACGGCACTGGATCTAAGCGGCATTAAAGCTACGAGATTAGAAATCAAAGACCCACCCATTGGTGAAGGTGTGCACCCAACGCACATGCGAATAATATCTCCCCGAGGGACGTTAATTGATGATGTCGCTATCATTCGTCGCAATGACAGCAAGTTCTTGATCTCCCACCCTAAGGTGGGTATATTTTTTCGCCAGGATAGAGCAATTATTTGGGACTCCGGGTTGAGCGTAGGCGAGTATTTCATTTGCATGAAGGTCAACCCTAAACGAGGCACCTTTCTCATACCAGCGGCTTTTGGCATGTTCACGCAGATGATACTCACTGTACTTTGTTTGAGGCTTGGCCCTGTAACCTTGGACCGGAACGATGCTTCACTAGGAGGAGCACTATTGCTTCTTCCATCATTCCTCGCATTCTTTGCCTCACGGGACACTGAGCACGAACTACTCAGCCGCATGTTAGGACTACCACGACTATTAACCGTTTTATCTGCAATATCCAGCATTCTCTGTGGCGCCCTAATATTCACACTACCACCCGCTTGTACAAGTAGTCGAGTTTCTGGTGGGCTGTTTATTGCCCTAATATTCACTTTCTACCTCAGCTCCACCACCCTTGTTCTATTGATATTCCAAATTTCAAGGATATCATTGATTCGCTCCCTTATCAGGCGGAAAAAACGCAAACCTTTAGGCAACGGGGAGTCTGGCATTCGCTTCTCTAAAAAAGAATATGGCCACCCTTTACCGATAGCTATTTTTGTCGCCATCCTTGTCCTGGTAATGATAGTTCTGTATTCTTTCCCGGTCTTCTATATCTTATGGTGGCATGGGGGCAAATGGGGTGTCGGTTGATTCAACCGTAGCGCTTGTTAGGTATATTCAAGGACCTCGAAAGCTGGCAAATTATGAAGTACTGCAGAGCGCCCCAACTCCAGCGAAGCATGTGGATGCTCTCTTGTCGCTTCCTACTACTTGACGCCAACGGTCGAACCTCCTACCAACCTACGCCGCTCGTTCTCGCAGCGCTGAGAATTGGGCTTCCAGAGCGGCGACTCGCTTTTCTAGGTTTTGGTTAGTTTCTCGCTGGCTCACGAACAGCGTTGCGTCAGAAAGCCCCCGGCTTTCTTCTTCCATCTGGAGGTCATGGCGCAGAGCACTGATGTCGGAGCGCGCTACCTTCAGGTCAGCGATGGCGTGATCCATCCGTGCTTCCACCCGTTCGAAGCGATTATCCATATGCTCACGCGTCCGCAGGACCGTTTCTTGCGTCGCGTTGACTGAGGTAGTAAGCGTCTCGAGCTGTTCATCAACGTCTTCAAACCGCTCGTCCATCTTGTCCAGCCGCTCGTGCGTTTTGCCGCTTTCTTCCCGTAGCTCGAGCTTGACGGCGCCGATGTCTGCCTTGAGCTCGCTCTTCACACTACTGATCTCTGCTTTGAGCTCGGCCCGCACGTCGCTAATCTCTGCCTTGAGCTCGCTCTTCGTATCACTGAGCTCGGCCCGCACGCTGCTGATCTCCGCCTTGAGATCAGTTTTTACTGCCTCGATCTCCTCGCGTAGTCCGGTCTGGCCCTCTTCAAGCGCATCGAGTCGCTTGCAAACAGATGTGACCTCGCTCTTAAGCGAACCCACCTCGCGTGTAATAAGTTCCTTTATTTCTTGTAAACCTTCTTGCATCGTATATTCGCCCCTTTCTAGTATCTATTTTACCGCGAAATAGCTACCTTGGGCAATAGCATAAAGCCTATGCAGGCACTTCATTCTGGTATATAATCATAACCAGTAATGTCACGCCCAAATCCCGACAACAAGCCATCGCTTCATGCTCGTCTCCGCAAGACCAAAGCGGCCCTGCTGGCAACAGCCCTGACCTTGGCTGGTGTGCTGGTCATCATGCTGAACGGCTGGCTTTCTGGTCTCAATCTCGGTGACTGGTCATGGCTGCATGCTTTGCCGCTGGGTGAGCTGGGCGGCACGCTGTTTGGTGCCGGGCTTCTGGGTACGCTGTTTGAGTATTCCTTCCGCAAGGATCAGGAGGCTGCCACCACTCGCCAGTTCCGTCAGATCATTCACGATGAGGCACCGGAGATGCGGGATGCGGTGATTGAGGGATTCCGCTTCGACACGCAGGACCTCAAGCGTATTGCCACGCCCCGGCTGCTGGACGAACTGGCGGTCAACAGTTTGGGCATGCGTTTTGGTGATGCGGCCTTCGGGCGTGAGGTGTATGGGGATATTAAGCACCAGGCGATCACGGCCGAGGAGCGCTGGTATGACGCGCGAGTCGACGCGACCCTAGGTATACCTAGGGTTAGGAGCGTAGCTCCTAACCCATTCTTTGACTTACTGGTCCGCTGGGAATACACGGTGGTGCCCAAGCATCGGTTCCGGAAGTTTGCCGTGGTTTCAGACCGGCAGCGGTATGACCAAATGGTGGCTGAGCGCGGGGAGACGAGTGTGTGGTTCAAACCTGCTGGGACGAAGCTTGACGTGACAGATCTGGACAACTTTGCACTCATTGAGTTCGCGGTGGATGGGGAGCTGCTGAAGATTACCCGGACGACAGATGAACATGGGCAGGTGTACACCGTGGATGTCGGCGAGGCCGTCGTGGAGGCCGAGCAACCGGTGGTCATGTCGTTCACGTACCGGTCACGGCTACGGCGGGATGGGCACATGGTCCACTTCGATGTTGACCGCCCGACGAAGGGGTTTGAGCTGGAACTGAACTACCAGGACGCTGGAATAGCCAAGATGAAACTGGTGGACTTCATCTCAAGCACCCGGCGTGCTCGGGTGAGCGAGGCTCCAGACGTCGCTGGGGTGAAGAAGTACACCATGAGCTACAACGGCTGGGTGCTGCCGCGGGCCGGTGTGGCGTTTGTGTGGATCCTGGAGGATGAGAGCCTAGACAAGTCAGTTCAAGCGCATGAAACACAAGAGGGTGCGGCACAGACCGCTGGCAAGAAGCGGGGGCGAGAGAACGGAAGCGCCCGCTCAGCCAAGACGGCCTAGCGGGCGCCGTTCACCGACACCAAGAGATGGGTCAGCGCCGTTTAGTGATTACTCGCCACCCATGAGCCGTCACCTCCCTCACTGTCTCGTCGGGACTCTTGCCATCACGCCGCGAGGTCATGATGCGGCCGGTCAGCAGCCACCCATGGCGGCCTCCTTTCCGTCGACGGTCCTAACAGGATACATCGTCACAGGACCTATCGTCTCTGGATACTCCGTCTTCGGGCGACTGGGATTGGCAGGTGTCCAATCCTGCGCGGAAGCCGCCCCTGTCACCCATGACCGGGGCCTTTGGCGATCGCGTTCGTGCCACCCGGGAGGCGAAGGGGCTCAGCCAGGAGAGCTTGGCCGAACGAGCAGGACTGCATTGGACCTACATCGGGCAGGTGGAGCGTGGGCAGCGCAACCTCAGCCTCCACAACATCCTGAAGATCGCCAGCGGCCTCGACGTGGATGCCGGGGAGCTGGTGCGGGGGCTAGGCGGACAAACTTCGCCTCGAGGTGAGTGACCAACCCCTCAGGGTGTGGGCCAGCGCTGGACTTCCTCTCCTCTTCACGCTTTCCTGACTGCTTGAGCCGACCAGGAGGCAGTTATGGATCCCGCTCCCGCCGACCCCGCCACCACGAGCAGCAGTTATCCCAGCATTCACACCGGAGTGCCGCCATGTCCATCGTGGTGCGTTCGTGACCACGCTGACCAAGACCCCGACGACCAGCCTCACGAAGGCCACACGCGGCTACTCGGGGCCATCACCCTCGAACGCTCGCCCGGGGAAACGCCAAACAGCATCACCCGCCACGCCGTCGCGACAGAGCTCGCTATCACCCGCTACCAGTACCCAGATGACCCCGACGAATGGATCTACATCGGCGACGGCTGCCATGGCCTAGACCTGAGCGTAGAGAGCGTGTGCCGGCTGGTGAGGGTTTTGGGGAGGATGGTGGGGCAGGGGTGAGTGCTATCTTATACAAGAATTGGAAGCGTATCTTGGCTACGGTCGTTTTCAGAAATTACCGACAGGATATTTCGACCAGTTATCTCTACGACTTCTCGCAATTTTTGTTCTCCTTTGGAAGCAAAAAGGCTATCACGTCTATACTCAATCGCCTCACAGAAATCTCTTCGTAAAGCTAGGCTTTGCCTGTCGCGTTGAATATCAGTGGGCAGCTTAATTGCTAATGATATTGACCCCACGACAAGACGTGAGCGCCCATCGTGAGCGATTCTAGGCTCCGCATATAGCGGAACCGCGTAGAACGCCTGCCAGCGCGAAGCATCGCTTTCGAGGCCAAGACCCAAGAGCGAAATGAGTTCTGAGCGTCCAAATTGCAAAGCCCTTAATGCTGTGGAGCGAGAAGGAAAGCGGCGTGCACTATATTCAACGCGTCGCAGCTCGGGGACTAGCGTAGGACCGGCAGAGTCTACTGCTTTGACTAAGTAGTAGGGGTCGCCAGCATGTGGGTTGATTCCGCGTACCCATAGTTCTGTCTTGAACTCAATATCGTAACCTTCCGGCATAAGAGCATTGATAAATTTAGCTATTCTAGGAGCATCGTTGTGTAACATTTTGGAGAGTTTTGTAAGATTTTTTTGTTGGCGTAATTTTGAATCAACTTTCTGCGACCACTCTCTTAACTCGCGGTACGTGTGGTTTTTGCTAGCCATTGAAGCCGTGACATCGCTGTGTTCAATGACAGCGTCGCGAAAGAAGTCTGGTATAGAGCCAAAGCTTCTAAATGGTAGATATTTATCGACGCCAAGATGCTCTAAGCGCGCTCGCTTGAAGCCGCAAATATCCCGCCGCTTTGTTTCTTTGCGGCGAGGTTCCGTCTCTGGCTCTAGATCGATCGCCTGCAAAACGATTACCCGTGCTTGATCCACGGGTGAGTTTCTTCCTTCACGGTCTTGCTGAATCCACTGCACTAGTGGTGGATCGTCGAGCGACGATCCTACGATCACGATGCAGTCGTTTTCGCCAACTAGCTTCTCAAGTCTTTTAACCGTTTCGCCTTGGGAATGGTAATAATCAAACTCCGAGAAGACGATGTTGCCGTCGCAAATTGGTTTCCCATCGGGCTGCGTGAGCTCTGCATCTGAACTTTTCCCGACTCTTCCGTGGATGTAATGGAAATCAACTTGCCCTGGCTGACACATTGTCACGTCAAAATCATCGAGGTTTGAGTATATGAACATATCGTAATGCGAGGCAGATAGGGCCGTCCTTTTTGCGCTACTTCTACCACGCCTATCTTGTTGCAAACGCGCCCGCAAAATATTTTCTATATGGGTATCATAATTTGTAGTGACGATAGATATCTTTTTGTTGGACTCCATCAATAAAGTTACAAAGTTACAAATCCCATCAATAAGCGGTGGAGTTCGATAGCCTTTGACGAGGTTTTCATAGAGAACAGATCGCATAGTGTCGCGCAAGAATATGTCATGATCTCTGCCAACCGGGAGTCTCGACAAAGCCGAGATGAACTCATCAACAATAGATGCATTGCGCTGCGGGGAGCTATTTGGCGACTGAATATATTCGGTCAAAGCTTCGTATTGCCCCTTTGTTAGCAGCTTATTAGGCGAGTCATCTCCTACTGAAACGAGGTCCGATTCAAGATTACGAACCATTGCCTTAATGAGGCCGCTCCAAGATAACCCGGTGAGAGCTTGAGAAACGCCGGCACCGCAGTATATGACGATATGATCAGCAGATATTACTCGTGATATCGCCGCATCGTAATCCGTCGCACTGAACAGTAGACTTTCCGTCTCCTCATGCATATCGCCCCGATCTACCTTCAGTCTCGTGTGATATACCGCATCATGCTATCGACGATGCTCCGCGCCATCTGGAAGTCAGAGAACTCGTCGTCAGTCATGTTATAGATTTCCTCAATTGTTACGGTATTTGGATCCCGTCGTCTATATTGAGTCTCAGGCCACTCATACCGCACTGTACCCGGCATGTTCGCTACTTCTGATCCTATCCGTAACGCCTCTTCCACACTCATTGTGCGGCCATCCTGTTCTCGATGAGGGGTAGACGACTTCATATAATTTAGATTTTAACAAATCAAATGAAACTGTCAACTACCCCCTCGGCCCTTCTCCTAGTTTGGTTAACGAAGCTTCAGCGTACACCCTGATAGTGCTTTTGCAAAGGTGGCTTGTTAAACTCATGTGCCGCCGTTGCTTCATTCTGATGAGCGTGCAGAGCGCAGAGGGTGACTGGGAAGCGCTATTGAAGTACAGGAGGCGATCCACGGCTGTCTGCTGCTTGCCCTCAATGCTACTTATGCGTAGCATCACCTCGAGGCTCTATGCATGAGAGTGAGGTATCCCGTATGTCCGCCGTCGCTACCTCGCGACCTGCTCCCACCATCCACGCCCTTGCTGAATCCCACGTTCCTGCCATCTTGGCTGCTTGTAGCGACTGGGAAGAGCTGGCTCGGTTCGGCCCGCCGTACTGGCGCCCACGCAGCAGCGCCGAGCTCCAGCGCAAGATTGCTGCTACCGCCGGGCCGCAACTAGCCACCGAGTACACCTTCGTCATCGCGACGGAGGACGCAGGGCCCGATGCTGCGGCAAGCGACTCCACCGCTTTACCCATCGGCCGCTTGGTCGGTGAATGCTCCCTCCACGCCATCGACTGGCGCAACCGCCACGCCCAGATCGGCATCTGTATTTGGCGTCCAGCCGACCGCCACCGCGGCTACGGCCGCGCCGGTATTCGGTTCATCACCAACTGGGCAATAGATCACCTCGACCTCCACCGTCTGGAGGCCTGGATCCTCGCAGGCAACACCGTCTCGCGACGACTGTTCGAAACCCTCGGCTTTACCCACGAAGCAACCCTGACCCAGCGCTACCGCCTAATCGGCGGCTGGCGGGACGTGTTGGGTGATGGGGCGGGTGGAGTGAGAGAGGAGGTCGGCTCTAGTCAAGTTGTAGTTGGCTGTATCTGAGAGTTGCATCGGCTATTCAGGAAGCACCTTACTGCGTGTTTGTTGATTGCACTGTGTTGATATATAGTTAGTATGCCGATAATCCAACAATTACTCGTCTAGAAGGAGAAAAATCATGGCAGTTACCGTTGATGGTCGCACCGACATGGAGAAGCTCATTGAGCTACTCGGGGAGCCGGAGCAAGAGCATCTTGATTTTAAGGAGGATGTTGACCTAAGCAAATTAGAGGATAAGGTTAAATTTGTTAAAGACGTGGTTGCTATGTCGAACTGCCCTCCAGGTGGGTATCTATTGATTGGTGTGAGTGATTCGGGTGAGCCTGTGAAACCGATCGGAACGTTTGATCGCAAGCGGTTTGACGGAGCTCGCTTGAATGATCTCATTAGAAATTATACCGAGGGGCAAATCCAGATAATATCGCAGCTCCATGAGGTAGAGGAGAAGGAGGTGGTGCTCATATATGCTCATCATGAAGGGAGCGGTCTACCTGTCCCGATGAATAAGCTTGGACAGTATAAAAACGACAAGGGAAAAGATGTCGTCTGCTACCGCCCAGGTGAAGTATGGCTGCGGGAAGGGGCGCAAAATGTGCTGTTGCGGTGGTCGCACTGGGATATGTTGCTCCGGGGGCGTGATCAGCGTATTCGCGAAGAAGCACGCGCCGATATCAATTCGTTGATAGCTGAGCTGTCAAAAGTACTTCGCGGAGGGTCCGGGAAGATCTCGATCCCACTTACAGTCGACATGGCGGACGAAGCCTTCGTTGAGGCTATGATAGCCAACCTTGAAACAGGTAGCGATCTGCGAATCAAGCAGTTCTTGACGAGTGTGATGGCAACCGATGTCAACACCGACGCATTCTGTCAAGCGCTAGACAAGCTAACGATCATCGCTGTTCAAGCGCTGGCGCTCGGGATTCCCGATGCTGTCAAGCAAGCTGTGAGCGCGCTGTTTACTGCCTACGTTAAACTTGGCCATAGTGATGTCACTCAGAAACTTGCAATAGTAACGCGTTTATATGTGATCGGCGCGGCCGCTGTACGCTATAAAGCGTGGGGGGTCATTCATGATCTTGTGCTCCGCCCATATCCAGATCATGTCGGTGACATATATCAGTATGTCTATTCTTCATGGATTCGTGAAGGGCAAGTTGAGGCCACTAGGGCAGAATTGTTTCCGGATGACTCTAGGGGTAGCTTGATGATTCCGTCGGCGCGGCTACTCGCTATAGAGCATGCCGCTATGCGGCCTGATCTGCCATCTGTTGATACCTCGGCAGACGGCGGTTATGACTCATCCGATCGACTTTTTGATTCACTTTGTCAGTTTGACATACTCTACTGTCTGGTGGTTACGGCGGAGGGAGGATACCATGGTGGAGCCTATCCTGCGTCTTCGGCTTTCCGGCAAGAACGCGCAAACCCAGCACTTAGTTTGGTTGTCTCGAATGCTGAGGTTCGCCGTGAGCTGCTTCCGGAGAGTGATGATGCGCGAGTCGCGCAGGTTATGCATGAAGTACTTGAAACAGCAGAAAAGCAGTCGATGCAGTTGCCGAATAATTGGTGGTGGCATCCGCCGAAGAGCGTGGTAGAGTTCATAAAGAAGCACCAAGGGGATCGTAGACAGTAAGAGAATATGGTTGGCTGCCATGTCTATTAGCGCGTAGCAGCCAACGGTTCCCCGCATATCTCGATTCATGATGCTTCCCTCACCATCCGTTCCTTAACCGCATTCTCACTCCGCGCCGTACCAAGCAGCCCCGGACAGCACCGACGCCGACGCCGAAACGCTTGGCGATGGTCATGAGGGACTTGCCCGAGATGTACATTGCTTCGGCCTCGTCGCCCTGGCTCTCGGTGAGGCCACGCCTTCGCTGGGGTACCCCGGCGCGTTTGCGCGTGCGGATGACGGTGTCTTTGGCAATGCCGAAGCGTGCGCAGATATCTGACACCGGGATTCCGGCCGCGTAGAGGTCAGCGATGTCGGTGCGCTGGGCTGAGGTGAGCGAGGTGAACTTGACCCTTCGGGGGAACTGCGGTGTGCTGGCGACGGGCTGTGGTACCTGCTTGGAGGCGGTAGTCGCGGGCGGTAAGGCCGCGATCAGGTCGAGGAGCGGCTGCCATTGTTTCGAGAGGGTGTCGGTGAGGGCCACCACAAGCGACTTACACGAAACATCACCCAAGTGAATGTGGGTGCCGCCCTCCGGGAGCTCCTCCTGGAGGGCGTTTTGGTTGCCGGGGAGTCGGGAGGTAACGCTGAGGTGGGTGGCTGTTGCGAAGGTAGCCGTTGGGTACAGCGAGGTCGATGGTGTTTGTGGTTTTGGTCGTGCTGGTGTGGTTGGGGATGGGGTGGCGGTGGCGCCGACGACTGGGAGTCCCTCCAGCTGAATAGGCAGCCCAGAGGGCGGTCGCGGGCCCTAGGCGCTATACCTTGTCGGCCATACGGTTGGTAACGTTGCCTCACCACGGGAAGAGAGAAGCAGATGTCGCCCTTCGCGCCTGCGCGCCCCATAGGGTGCCGTGCGTCAGGCAAACAGCCCATAACTTTCGAGTCCCTGCCGGAATGCACCGCAGAAATAAGTGCTCTGACGCGGAACGAACTCGACCCCTGCCTGACACCTGCGGCCGGTGAAGGAGGGCAACGGCAACGCGGTCAACTGACCACTGGAGCGCGTCCGCCCATATAGGAGGGGCGGGTGTGTTGTTTTTCCGAGGTTCAAGTGCGGTCTTGGTGTGACGACTTCGGGATCCCGTGTGTCACACCCTTGTCTCAGCCGCTAAAATGACGCGCAGCATCGGCACGGTAGCCGATCTTGATGGAGAGGCCGACAATGGGGTTCGAGGAAGCGATCAGCGCAATCGCCAAGAAGGTTGAAGATTTCAGTGCGACGCTGGAAACGGAAGAGGCGACGAAGACCGCAGTCATCATGCCATTCATCGCGCAAGTTCTCGGATACGATGTTTTTGACCCTTCGGAGGTCATCCCGGAGTTCACCGCTGACGTGGGAACTAAGAAGGGTGAGAAGATCGATTACGCGATTCAGCGCGATGGACAGGTTCAGATGCTCATCGAGTGCAAAAAAATCGGCACCCCGCTCGACATCAACCACGCTTCGCAGCTGTTCCGCTACTTCCACGTGTCGAACGCACGTATCGGTGTGCTAACGAACGGGCAGCTCTGGTGCTTCTTCACCGACCTGGACCGTCCGAACCGCATGGACGAGCGGCCCTTCCTGCAACTTGACTTGGCGGATGTGGATCCGCACACGCTGCCCGAGCTGAAGAAACTCACCAAACCCGCCTTCGATCTCGATTCCGTCCTGAGCGCCGCCGAGGAGCTCAAGTACGTCTCGAGTTTGAAGCGCGAGATCGGGAGGCTGTTCAAGGAGCCGAGCGAGGACTTCGAGCGACTGCTGATCTCACACGTCTACGAACGCTCCGCTACCGTCAAGGTGAAAGAGTTCTTCCGGCCCCTCATCGCGAAAGCGTGCGCCCAGTGGCTCGGGGATCAGGTCAACGAACGCTTGAAGAACGCGCTTCAAGGGCAAGCCCCCGTGATCCCCGCTGCGGCCCCGGTGGAGGAACCGGAAGACTCCGGGGCGCAGGAGCAACATCCTGATGGTGTCGAGACCACCTTGGAGGAGTTGGAGGGCTACAACATCGTCCGGGCCATTGCCGTGGCCGAGATCGAGCCCGAGAGAATCGTCATGCGAGACACGAAGTCCTACTGCGGTGTTCTCGTTGACGACAACAACCGTAAACCTCTTTGCCGTCTGTGGTTCAATGCTGCCTCGGTGAAATACCTTGGCCTGTTTGACAAAGACAAGAAAGAGGCCAGGCATCCTATCGACAAGCCGACGGACATCTACAAATTTGCTGACCAGATCCGAGAAGCGGCAAAACGTTTCCGCTGATCATCTCGTAAACATCTTCCTTGGCTGGCATACTTTCCGTATGGCGTAAGCTCCGTGGGGGCATGGCCGGATAGTCAGCTGAGTAAATTTACGGGAGAGACGGTCGACGAGTCTCGGCTCGTCTTCGACGCCGTTGCCCGAGGCCGTGCTGCTCCTAGGAAAAGCGGCCAGTCTTGGGTGAGGTCCTATGCGGCCTAGACTCCTGCGAGGTTTGTTCACGGGCGAGGTGTCGATCAGCAAAGAGGCTTATTCATAGGGGCGCTTTGACTTTCCCTAACTAATGCTTTGCCCCAAGGAAGTGGGGACGGCTTGTTCGATCTGAGACAATTCAAACTGTCTCGTCGCAAAGAATCTCAAGAGAAAGACAAGCCGCTGCCGTGGACATTACCATACGCCTTGACCGTGACTGGGCCCGATTAACTTGTGCGACCAGACCGAAAGACTTCGCCACCTCACTGATCGTGCAGGGGTTTCTCGGCGACCCCCGACACGACCTGTTGTTTGAATTCTTCACTGTATTTTGATGCTGATATAATACAGAGTTATGCCTCACAAGTTCGATTAAATCTGTTTTTGTCGCTGCCCACGAAACACGTAGCACTCCACTCGCTATGCTCATCAGCGCCATCGTCGAGCCATCGCAACCGCCCACGGCAACCAAACCACCGCCACCAAAGCCCACGCCGGCTTCCTCGTCGCCCTCGGCGCAGCCACCCTAGCCGGCGCCAGCATCAACTGGCTCATCAATCTTGGCGACCAGCTCTAGACACCACCAGGGTTACTCCGCTGAACGCTGTCAGCACACTGCGCGGCAGAAGAGGACGTGGTTCAGGCGAGGGTCTGGTGGATCATGCTGGAGGCGCTGTCGTGCTCGACGACGGCCATGGCCCCGTTGACCAGGGGCATGTAGGGTGCCCAGTGGCCGCAGTCGACACCGCCGATGATCGGGACGCCGAGCGGTGTGAGGGCGTCGAGGACTGCGTCTTTCTGGGTGAGGCCCGGGATGTTGGGTGCGTAGGTGCGGCCGACGAGGATGGCATTGGCTTGGTCGAAGAAGCCGTTGAGACGCATCCCGTGGAGGCTGCGGGCGATGCAGCCAGCGTTTTCACTGGCGGCCTCGACATAGACGAGGAGGCCCTCGCCATCGGTGGCGAGGCTCGTGGTGTCGAGGTAGGAGGTTCCGGCGAGGTGGGCGATGGTGTCGATGCAACCGCCGATGAGACGGCCTTTCACGGCGAGGTCCTGGTCGGGCTGGTCCCAGCGTTCCCAGCGGGATGGGGTTTCCAGTTCGTAGGTGTCCACCTCGGGGTGTTCGACGTAGTCGACGAAGCTCTGGCGATGGGCGTTGGGTGAGATCTGGGTGAATGTGGTGCCGGTGGGCATGGTGATGATGTCGAGCCAGTCCACCAGTCCGTCCGGCGCCGTGTAGGGCGTGTCCATGAGGTTGTTGCCGTGGATGGTGGCCCACCCGGCCCGCAGGGTCAGGGGTGCCAGAAGGGTGGAGATGTCGGAGAAGCCGACCACCCAGGTGGGCTCAGCGGCTGCGATGGCGTCCCAGTCCAGGTGCGGGATCAGGTCGATGCAGGTCTCACCGCCCCACGGTGGAACGATTGCCTGGATCTCGGGATCGAGCAGCATTGCCTGGAACTCGGCGGCGCGCTGGGCGACGGGTGCGCTAACGTGCCCATCGCCGTTCATGCACTCCCCGACCCGAGTTTGCAAACCGTGCTGGTGGATCGCCTGCAGAGCGGCGTCGACGCGAGGCTGCAACACGCCGGACGCACCGGATGAAGGACTCGTGATACCGACAAGCGATCCGTGAGCCAGCGGTGGCGGGAAGCGCAGATCCATGGCCCAACTCTACTCATACGCGTTGAAATGCTCGGCCGCACATGAGCATGATGAGATGCTCGCGAACGCGATGGTCGCGGCAGATGCGGATGTTCAGCCGATCATGAGTTCGATGGCGCGTAGGGCGAGGTGGTTGAGGCCAGCGTGGGTTCGTTCCAGGGGTCCGGAGATGTCGGGTGACTGTTCCAGTACGAGGTAGACGCCGCTGGGATGCTGCCAGATGCGTCCGGTTGGCCGAGCGGGATCGTGATCCAGGGTCCAGCCGAGAGTGGCGAAGAGCCGGTCGAAGGACGGCGTTGCGGCTTCCACGTCGCTTGTCCAGAGTTCGATGTGGTGCACAGCGTTCCTCATGTCATCGCCACAGACGTGCGGTCCCGTCGAGCTTCGCTGCAGTTTCTAGCTTTAAAGGAAGTAGGCCCGAGGGTGTCAGATGGTTTGTGTAAAAGGGGTTGGGATGATCTAGGCGTTATTCACGGGGTTGATTGTGGGTGTATGTTCTGAGGATTTTCAGGTTGGTGACGAGGTGGATGATTCCGGGGAGTTCTTTGAGGCGTCCGTGGTAGCCGTGTGACAGGATTCTCCAGGTTTTCAGTTGTGCGATGCAGTGTTCGACGTTGACGCGGATTCGGGCGATGGCAGTGTTGAAGTTTTTGTCGTGTTTGGTGCGGGACTGGTTGGGTAGCTTCTTGATCGGGGTGATGGCGGTGTCGGCGATCCAGGTGGCGCCGGAGGAGTCGAGGAGGTCTTGCCAACCGCACAGGTTGATGGCCTTCGAGTCGTGTCGGGATCCCGGCACCGGGTCAAAGACAGCGATGAGGTCACCGCGGTCGGTGGAGGCGACCTGGACATTGAGGCACTGGAGATTGCGGTTCCCGGAGTGGTTGTGGCTGTTGCTCGCTGGCTGGGCGGTTCCCGGTAGGGAGCATGGGTGCCATCGATGAGGATGAGGTGCCCTTGCTGGATCGCCTCGGTGAGTCCGCCCGGGAGGAAGAGCAGGGCTGCTTTGAGGAGGACGGTGATACGTCGCCAGATCCTGGAGATCGTGGGCTGGGAGACTCCCAGGAGGTCGGCGACCACCATCTGGGGCAGGTTCTGGCGAAGGATCAGCAGGCAGGCCACCATTTGGTCCCGCAGGGGGATACGGCATCTGGACAGATCCATCCCTCGACCCTCGATCACATCGGCGACACGGCAGGTGATCTCGTCAAATGTTTTCTCGTAAAGCCCCGTTGTAGACTGGTAACGTATCGACTGCTTTCATGATTGGTTTATGTTGCAACTCAATCATTTCATGAAGCAGTCGATGTTCTTTGTGTTACTGGCGGCGTTTCACCGAGAAAAAAACCCTCGTGAATAACGTGTTCAGATAGGGCAAGCTGCCCTCACGTCCTCCTCGGGTAAAGCGTTAGTTAAGGAAAATCAAAACACCCCTATGGATAAGCTTCAGTAACTGAGATTTGCTTTCTTGACACACGCCTTTACTGAAGGTGGGATGGATTTATGATAGATGAGGTTGCATCTGACCCTGGTTCCGAAAATCAAAACAGGAACTGGTGGCAACATTTCGGAAACTGGATCTCCGAGCATGGCGATGAACATGGATTTATTTTACGAGAATGTTTAAGTGTTCGACACTCCGATAAGATTCCATTGACGATTGGGTTTATTTCATATTTTGTTACTATCGCTGGTCTTGGTGTCACTAATATTTTTCAACCTGATAAAAGTAAACACTATAGCGTTGCTGCGCAGGCGGCATGTGCATTTATCACAGCTTTTTCCTTGGGCTGAGTGCTGTGGTGCTTGTTTGGTCTAGCCCGCCGCAGACTTGCTGATAGTTCTACGACAGGTTTCGGAGCACTCGTTCTTCCTTAGTCCGTCCCCCTCCCGTCTCCTCCCACACTCCGCTTCACTGTCTCCCGACAGTGCCATCGCACACGGGAGGGCAAGGAAGGGGAGACTAGTGGCAACACCAGCAGATCACGCCGAGAAGAACAGCACACCTTCAACCGCCAGCTGCCCAGCTTGGTGCATTGGCCACGATGCCGGCGCACCAGACAAGCCAGACAACCATCTCCACGAAGCCACCCCAGCCCTCGTGTCTTGCATTGCCCTGGAAGTGCACTACCGATGAGGTTGGCACCATTCACCATCACCCCACCGCCACCGAACTCACCCTGGTGTGCTACCAGTACCTTTACGACAGCGACACCTGACTCTACATCGGCGACGACGCCCAGGGCTTAGACATCACGCTGGAAAGGGCTCGGCGGCTGGTGAGGGTGGTGTATGAGGTCATGGCGTTGGTGACGTGTGCTGGGATGCGGGTGGCAGGAGTCTGGTTGCGGCAGGCGGTATGTGGTCGATGAGGGAGGAAGGGGCTGCGGTTGGCTGAGCGGTGTCTCTGCTGGTGATGGGTGAGTCGCTTGCCAGTGGTTCTCTGCCTGCTGCTGCTCATGCGGTGCCGGGCCCGGGATGTAGGGTGACGCTGGTGGTGTGGAGGTAGCGGCGGACGGTCTCGGCATGCACGCCGAACTGGTGGCCGATGGTGGCGAAGGACTGCTCAGCGAGGTAGCGCCGCTCGGCCTGGCGCTTTTGCTCATCACTCAGGCCGCGCGGCCGACGGGGAATGCCGCGATCGGCGCGGAGGTCGCTGATTTGCTGCTAGCTGATGCCATAGCGCTGGCAGATCTCGCGCACCGGCACACCCTGCTGGTAGAGGGCGACCACGTCGTCCTTCTGCGCTGGCGTGAGCGGGTGTGATGCTGGCGGAGGCGCCGAGGCGGGGGAGTGGCTATGGTGGTGGCGGTGGCTGTAGTGGCTCCGTCGTCGGGCGGCAACATCCTGGCGAACTCCGGCAGCGTCTGCCAGTTCTCGGTGCCAGGGTGGTCATCGATCACGGGTCGTGGAGGCCACGGGGTCGCTTCTGGCCGCATATTGGTGCATCTGGGGTGCCTGATTGTTCCGGTAGCCCTCGCGAACGACCAGAACGGTGCGCGGCCCGTCGGGGACATCAGCGCCACCGACCGGGAAGTCATCGTGCGCCAAGCGGCAGTGGCGGGCGATCAGAAGGGGGCTCAGGTTGCGCGTGAAATTGCCCAGAGAGACGACAGGGCCAGTAATGGACAGGAGTCTTTGGGATCCATCCTCAGGAAAGTGATCAAAATAGCCCTGACGTACGGACGCCCAATCCTGCCGAACCAGGTCTGCGCCTGGGCGGACAAGATTTATGGCTGGTAGACTTGATTGGAGGCACAACCGCGCTAGGTGTCGCTACCTTCTTCACGCAGAACGGCATCCCGGCAGAGGTGGCCATTGAAATCACGTGGTGGTTCGTGACGTTCGCCTGGACGAGAGGAGCCAGAACATGAGTTCAAAGGATCAGCCCGTCACCTTCTGGGGTGCGGTCATCATGTTCTGGCTCCTTGTTGCTATCAGTGCCGTTGCTGCCGTGCCGATGGCGGTGGGTGTGGTGGGCGTCGCCCTCGTCCCGGGTGTCGGTGAGCTGCGGAGCTACGATCCGTGGCTCTGGCTCAATCTCCTGTGGATGTTTCCTGCTTTCTGTATCATCACCACGGTCATAAATGCGTTCCTGACGGCTCTTCTCGTCATCGGGGTTTTCCGGAGAATCGACGACGTCTTCGAGGACCTCCTCATATGGTTCTCGGTTGCGTGGCTGTTCACAACGTTCTTCCAGAGTTTCCTCGCGGCGCTGATGGCCAGCCTGATCGCTCTCATCCTCATGAAATTCCTGTTCGACTGGTTGGAGAAACACCCTCCGAGAAAGAACGAAAAAGCGGCACGAGAAGTCGCCGAGGAAAGCGGTTCGTGAAGTCCGAAACCTAGACGGGAATCTGCCAACAAAGCGTGGCCGCTCCGCCCGCGTGCGTGGACGGTGAACAGGCAAGTTGCGGGTCATGTCTTGGGGAGGTTTCGGCCACGGTACCTGTGTTGCCCATAGGCGGTTCTCTGAACGATCCCCGTAGAGGGATTGACGCGACCCGGGGGATGGCCGCCGGTATCGAATCTCCGGGAGGAATGATCCATGCGACATGGTTGGCCATGGAGTCGAACAGGGGATGGGGATCAGGCGAAGTCGTTGACGGTGAGTTGGACTCCCGGCGGCAACGTCGCGAATGCGACCGGGGTGAATAGCGCGCCCGAACCGTCGGCGTCGAAGAACAACGTCTCCCCCTGCTGATACACCCGCGTGGTGGCAGTGACCGTGCCGGTGGTGAACCAGTTTCCGCTCAGCCCGCCGAAGGTGGCCACGGGCAGGCTGATCCTGTCCTGTCCCGTGGTGAAATCCGTGATCTCGTCGACATCACCGTTCAGTTGGCCGTCCAGGACGAACCTGTCATTTCCCGCGCCACCGGTGAGGGTGTCCTTTCCCTGACCGCCTGCCAGGGTGTCATCGCCGGCGGCGCCGTCAATGACGTTGTCCGCGGAGTTGCCGCGCATCGTGTTCGACAAGTCGTTGCCCGTGGCCCGCAGCGGACCGCTGCCCAGCATCCGGAGATTCTCCACCCCCGACGGAAGGGTCGAGTCGACGGCGGCATTGAGGGTGTCGATGCCCCCGGCGTCGGTCACGGTGTCGTCGGGGGAGTCGACGACGAGGTTGGTGTCCTTGGCATCGCCCTGCTGCGTGGTGATCCGGGAGTGATGGGTGCCGATCGTCCGGTCGGTGTAGGTGATGTGTGCCGTGCCCACGCCGTCGAGGGTGCCCTCGTGCTGAACCAAGGGCTTGTCAACCGGGTACCCGGTACCCGCCAGCTGGTTCCCGGACAGGTTCAGGCCCGTGTTGTTGCCGATGAGACGCTCGTTGCCCTCCGAAGCCCCGGCGACATCATTGTCCTTGACCTTCAAACCCTTGGAGACGTCAGCGGCCAGGTAGAACGGGGTTCCGGTGGGAAGCATCACATTGCCGGTGATCGTGGTTCCCGTGAGCTCCCTTCGTCCCCCGGCATAGTCCACCTCAATGGAGGTGCCCGGGTATCCCGGGTGATTTCCCATGTACGAGTACGGTTTCCCGCTCACTTCGCCGGAGAACGAGGATTTCTTGTCCCAGACCGACTCCACCGCGACGACGGATCTGTCGGCCTTGCCTGACAGGACGTTTCCGGTGAAGGTGTTGTTGTCCGAGTGGGGGCCGACGTACAGCATCCAATGGGGTTGTTTCGGAGTGTCATCAATCTCCCCGGGCTTGTCTTCCTTGAAAACCTGTACCGTCTTGTCCTCGAAGACCTCAACGGTGTTGTCGCGGAAGGTGTTGTCGTGGCTGCCCTGGTAGGCCTGGAGCAGCCCTTGTCCCATGGAGATACCGGTGACGATCGTGTTGCGCTGGATCGTGTTGTCGTGCGACCCGTAGGCCAGGTGGATGGATGAGGAAATGCTGTAGTTGAAGTGGTTGTCCTCCACCGTGTTCCCGTGGGAGCTGTCCTGCATGGACAGGTTGCGGGTGTTCATGGTGGAGAAGTTGTTGCTCACGACGCTGCAACCGACCCCGGAGAACTCGATGCCGTAGTACCCGCCCGTGACGCGGTTCCCGGAGACGGTGACCCTGGTTGCCCTGTGGGTGAGTTTCGGCACTTCGCCGGTTGTCACGAATCGGTCGTAGACCGGCGTGGAGTCCTTCGAGAGGCCGGAGTAGACACCGATCGCAACCACCCCTTCGGTGCGTTGGTGTTCGGGCCGTACCGTGACCTGGTTGTTCTCGATGCGGATGTTGTCAACATCGCCTTCACGCCCCACCACCGCGATGCCGCGATACCTGGAATTGGCGATGGTCAAACCACTGATGGTCACATCGCTGATGTTCTCCTCACTTCTTGCGAAGGCCAGCACCCCGCGAGTGTAGGGGTCGGAACCCGTCATGTCGATCGTGATATTGGTCAGGGTTGTTCCGCTGGAGCCCGGGGCGATTCGGAAAACGTTCTTCGGATCATTGCTGGTCCCGTTCTTGATCGCGGTTGTGATGGTGGCGCCCGCGCCGTCGAAGTACTTCACCCCCTTCGGAAGCTGAAGCTCCGCGGAGACGGTGTAGCTCTGCGAAGGACTCAGCCGGACCCCGACGCCACGTTGTTTGGCGAGCTCCAGGGCGGCCTTGAGGGTGGACGTCGCATCGGCGGGAATGTCCTGCGCCAACAGGGGAACGAACCCTTCTTTCTTGCCGTCCTTGACCTCTTCGAACGTGGTGGCGTACGTCGTGCCATTGATGGTGACCTCACCGTCCCCGGCACCCTTCGCGTAGGTGAGTGAGGTGATGCCATCGGTCAGGACGAAACCCTCCGAGTCCTTCGGGAGCTGTTTGCGCGCCTCTGCCAGGGAATGGAACTCCGGCAGGCCGGAACCCGGCTGGGTTGCTGTTGCTGCGGGTGCGGAGGGGATGTTCCCGGCCGAGGCCGAGTGGGGAGACGTCGGAACAGGTCCGGGGCAAAGAGGATCCTCCGCCTGCCGTGTTGTCGCGGGGGAGTCGGAGGGGCTCAGTGCTTCCCGTACCGAGGGGGAGGCGCAGCCCGTGAGTGCGACGAGGGAGCAGACCAGCGTGGTCAGCAGCGGTCGCGATGGTGAGTTCATGTGATGGCTCCAGCTTCATGTGATGCTCCACCGCGGAAGCGTTGACTGGGGTGCTGAGCGCAAGAGTAATCACAAGGCGGGGTACTAGGGAAGGGAAGCTGAGGAGCCGGCTCGAAATCGGGGCGGGGTAGGGGATCAGCCGGATCCGGGGGCATGCCCGCCGGTTTTTCTCTGGTGGATACAGTCACGTTGTATCACTGTGCCGCCGCAAGGTCCTGGGCAGCGCTCGGCTCTCGACCACGTTCAGGACGACCAGGGTGACGGCCAGCAACACGACCGAGATGAGTTCCCAGACCCGGGTGGCCAGCAGGAACAGGGCCGGGGCGACGATTCTTCCGATCCCGGCCGCGACGGCGACGATTTCCGCGATGAGCGCCAGATGCCCGTATGACAGCACGGGACGAGTCAGGTCTATGCGGGTTTCGGTCTTTTCCCGAGCGGACTGGACGGTGTCTGGTTCGAAGGAGAAGTGTCCCGCGTCAAGCTCTCTGGTGGGCTGGTTGTGGAGGCAAGACTTGGTGTCTGGGGGCAGGACCGGGCGTAGAAGCTGCTGACTTCTGGCCGGTAGGGCGTGGAAAGGCTGCAGGGCATGGGTTCACGAGGGTACTGACTCGCATCGCCCCCGTGAGGCAACACGCCTCGGGCAGTGGAGTGCCAAGCATTTTGTGGGCAGCGACAAGAGACGAATTAATCGAACTTGCGAAGCATAATTCTGTGTCGCGCCGGCGCTGGAGCGCGGCCGGGAGTGCGAGAAGCAGGCTGTGGCGGGGGGCCTTTGGGTGGTTTCCGAGGCGATTCGTCTCGCTGAACCCGTCGCTGAGTTCCCGGCCTCGGCGTAGTACAGGTATTACCTCATGTGTTCGATTATTTCGGGTTTTCGTCGTGTCCGTGAGGTGCGTGGGGGTTTGGGCGTCGCGTCGGGGGCGATTGCTCTGTGAGCAGGTCGAGCGGGGTCACTCCGATCCTCTCGGCGTAGCGTTCCACAGTGGCCAGGGTGAGGTTGCGTTCCCCGCGTTCCACCGCGCCGACGTAGGTGCGGTGTATCCCGATGAACTCGGCGAAGGCCTCCTGTGACAGGCCCTTCGCCTTTCGGTGGGCGCGGAGATTCCTGCCGACTGCTCGCTGCAGGTCCCCGATAGCCACGCATCTCAGTTTCCGGCTCTGCTACTTGTAAATCTACATACTTATAAGTATCATCATGCTGGCCGAAGGCAAGGATTTGGGTGTGTGTTGTGCTGAGTGATGCCTGCGAGGGCGCAAGAATTCGGTCAAGGAGCTGCTCTGCAATGCCTTTGCGGGGCAGCTCTTGTCCGCTCCGGGAGGCGTGGAATGTGTGCATGGAACGCCGGGAAGCCGGATTGGATGGCGTCTCCTGTTCCCTCAGGGGCATGTGTCCAGCGGTTCACGCACGAGCCCCCGGGGTCCGCAGGGGGCGGAACAGGATGGTCTGCTCCCATTCCAGGTCGTCGTGCCAGTCCTCCCGGATGGCGGGGTTGACCCCGGCCTGGACCACCAGGTGGAGGGGCAGGTCGTGCGGGGTGTGTGGGGTGTTGAGCTCGCGGCGGAGCCGGCCGTCGACGAGCCAGCGGATGAGCCCCGGGGCGACATCCACCCGGTAGCGGTGCCACAGGGTGAGGTCGAGGTCGATCTCCTCGGGAGCGTGAGCGGGCTCGCCGGTTCCGGGATCGGGCCAGTGAAGGTTGGTGAGGGTCCGGCCGGTGCCGACGCGGCCCTCGAGGAGGTTGATCTCCCCGCGGGGCCAGTCCCGGTCGTCCTGCGGCCACAGCATGGCCACCAGCTCCACCCGGTCCGACGGCGGGGCCTGAAGCTCGATTTCCCACGTTCCGAGGCCGGGGGCGTTGTGGATCCCGGCCCACGCCGGGCACAGCAGGGAGTTGTGCAGCGCCTGATCGTGACCGGCTCCGGCCTCGCGGTAGAGCTGGTAGGCGGCGCGGTCCAGGCGCAGCGTCAGGGCGACGGTGTGGCCGTCGGGCAACACCTTGGTCATGTCGGGGCTGTATCGGCCCAGGGTGCCGTGCCCGGGGCGCTGCACACCCCAGCCTCCGTAGCTGCGGTATGCGAGCAGGCCGGCATCCGATGGTTCCTTGCGCATGTCGATCACCTCCCGGTTTCTGGAACACCGAATCCTCCGGAACCCATTCTGCTCGAACGGCGCCGTCGTTTCGCGCAGGCGGGCTGACCTCGAAAGATCGCGGGAACCCGGCTGGGATTTCCGTTTTCCGCGGCACCTTTTGGTTGAAAACTTTTCCGATGAACATTGATATTGATGAGGCGCCGCGGCCGCTATGGCCGTAGACTGCCTTCCATGTCGGAAAAGCTGCCCAAGGGGTCGTCGCAGCGGGGTCAGATACGTGCCGGTGACCTTGACCGTGACGAGGTGCTCAAAATGCTCCAGGACGCCTACGCGGCGGACCAACTCAGCCGCGAGGAGTTCGAGGACAGGCAGCAGTTCTGTCTCAAGGCCCGCTATGTCGGCGACCTGTCCGATCTCATCTCGGACCTGCCCGGTGGGGCCAGGTGGCGCAAGGAAGAACCCTCAGATGAGCCTTCCGAGAGGATCATCGTCACGGACAACATCTACCCCTACAGCGAGGTCGTCGTCCTGAGGCGCGGGACGGTTCGGATGAGCCCCAGCATGTCGACGATACGAAGTGTCACGGTGCTGGGCGGCAGCTCGATCCACATCGAGGACATCATGGCGCCGGGGGTGGTGATCGAACTGAACCTGAAATCGGTGCTGGGCGGATTCACCGTCTATCTGCCGTGGCGGGTCCAGGTGATCAACCGGAGCATCAACATCATGTCAACGGTCGACATCGAACCGGATGCAGACGGTGATGGTGCGAACGGAGCCGTCGTCATCAATGGCTGGCACGTCCTGGGGGGCCTCAATATCCGGTTGGAGAAATACCTGAAAGAGGAAAGGGAGAAAAGGAAAAGGAACAGATACCAGAGGAGGTCGTGGCGCTGAAAAGCGCTCCGGTGGGTGATGGACGACCCCTCCGGGACCGAATGGGACTCCCGGAGGTCCCAGCCCCGAGGGGCACCCGTTCCTCGGGTCCGGGATGGGCGGATGCCGACCGCGCGGGCGCGTTCCACGGGCCGGCGGTAGGAGGAAACCCCGGCTGAACCCGGGTTGAGTCCCTGAGGCTCAACTTTGGTTTGCGACCTGAACCATGCGTGTGGCATAGTTGAGCCTGCCCCACTCAAGGGGTTTGGGATTGGCAACAAGCGCTAGCCGCACAATGAATCAGGAGATACCCACATGGCACGTGCAGTAGGCATCGACCTCGGCACCACCAACTCGGTCGTCGCTGTCCTCGAGGGTGGCGAGCCCACCGTCATCCCCAACGCCGAGGGCGCCCGCACCACCCCGTCCGTGGTCGCTTTCACCCCCTCCGGGGAAGTTCTCGTCGGCGAGGTCGCGAAACGCCAGGCCGTCACCAACCCCGATCGCACCATCCGTTCCGTCAAGCGTCACATGGGCACCGACTGGAAGGTGGACATCGACGGCAAGGACTACCGTCCGCAGCAGATCTCGGCCTTCGTGCTGCAGAAGCTGAAGCGGGACGCCGAGGCCTACCTCGGTGAGGCCGTCACCAACGCGGTCATCACCGTTCCCGCCTACTTCTCCGACGCCGAACGCCAGGCCACCAAGGAGGCCGGCGAGATCGCGGGCCTGACCGTGGACCGCATCATCAACGAGCCCACCGCGGCCGCCCTGGCCTACGGCCTCGACAAGGGCGACAAGGAGCAGACCGTCCTGGTCTTCGACCTGGGTGGTGGCACCTTCGACGTCTCCCTCCTCGACATCGCCGACGGCGTCTTCGAGGTCAAGGCCACCAACGGTGACAACCGGCTCGGTGGCG
>ERZ772986.278-NODE-278-length-33022-cov-4.253405_pt1 | contig 33022 bp, 58 predicted proteins | sample MGYA00511898_ERZ772986 | MGnify/ENA primary metagenome ERZ772986 (study PRJEB29015, sample SAMEA2737934) | human oral metagenome | biome: human oral; feature: human-associated habitat; material: dental | place: China | collected 2148 ... | reverse complement strand
AAATATAATGTTTCTTTTGTATTAGAAGATAATAAGAAATGTGTGAATATGTGGAGATCAGAAGGATTAATTTGTTTACAACCAAATGATGGAAATTTCTAAATATAGTGATATTTGTAATAAATTTATAGAAAAATATTTTCTTGATGAAAAACCAGATCTATTGTATTATAGATTATTTGGTAAAAATACTAGTTTATTTATTTTAAGAAGTGGCGAAAATGACTCAGTATATATTGAAGATGTTAACGCCGTTACTTATAATAATACATTAGTACATCAAAAATTTGAGGAAAATAATATGTTTGATAGTAAATATTTTTATGAGCAACTTAGACGTAATAAAATATTTACTAGATTATTTATAGATGCTAATGGTTCTGATGGGGTATTATATATTGGTGACGAGTATATGATATTTGATTATAATTCTAGTGCTATTGCCTATAATAGTAAAGGTATAGTAATTTATTCTGATAAAATAAATAAATTAGTTCCGTTATTAGAATATATTAAGCCTATTAAAATTAAGAAAACCTTTAATTATATAACATCTGGTAATAATGGATTTACTTGGAATAGTTTTGAAATAGATAGAAATGCAGATGTAGATTTAAAGAATTATAATGATGATATACCATATAATGAATTCTTAGAATTCTGTAATAAATCTACTACTGGTATAGCTCTTATGTATGGAGAACCAGGTTGTGGTAAAACATCATTAATTAAGAAACTTATTACTAATTCTTCTAGAAAATTTGTTTTAATTGAAGCACATATGTTAGCTGGAATTAGTGAGTCTAGTTTCTTGGGATTCTTAATGAATCATTGTAAAGATTGTATATTTGTAATAGAAGATTGTGAAAAACTATTAGTTAGTAGAGATGAATCTAATAATCCATTAATTGGAACATTATTAAATTTATCTGATGGACTTTTAGGTGATGCTCTAAAATTAAAGTTTATTTGTACCTTTAATACTTCTTTACAAAATATTGATAAAGCTTTATTAAGAAAGGGAAGACTTAAGATTAAATACGAATTTAAGAAATTATCTGTTAATAAAGCTAAAGAAATAGCTAAGAATTTAAATGTTGATGTTAATTCGGATATTTCATTAGCTGATTTATATAATACAGATAAAGTAGACTTTTCAGAACAAAAGAAAAAGAAAATTGGATTTTAATTATGAATTTGGTAGACAAAATAAAATATGATTTAGAATCTGCAAAAAATCAGATTATACTTTTAGAGTTAAAGATATTTTAGATAACTTAGATGGAGATATGATATATATTATGAGAATTTATACTGAATCATCTAATGATTTAAAATTAAAATATAATTTTCATATAGGATCTTTAGAAATTACAACTTATGACAAATAATTCTTATAAAAAAGTTAATATCACATTTAGTGGATTACCTATCGGAATATTTTTTACAGTATTATTAGCTATTTTAAAAGTAGCTAATATACTGTCTATTTCTTGGTTATGGGTATTTAGTCCTATCTGGTTACCTATATTAATTATCTTACTTTTTGTTATAATACTTATTACTTTATATATTTTTAGTAACATATTTTAAATTATTATGATAAATATTGTTGTTTTTTGTTTAGTCTTCTTTTGTTTTTTAAATTATACTAATTATGATAGATTCTAAGTATAATCCATTTATAGTTTGTTTCTTACATAATTGTGAGGAATATCTATTTAGTAGAGATGGTATCTAATGAACCTCGTTGGATAGTTGATGTAGATATTCCAAAAATTAAAAATAATTCTGAATATATTAATACTGGTTATGGTATAGCAGAACGTGTTAAAAATTTAGGTCTATCAGAATTTATTGAGTATGAATGTGAACCATTACATTATACTATGCAAGGTCCACATAAAGTATATGATTTTAAAATATATGATTATATTCCAACTAAAAATGGATATCATATTATAACTAAACCTTTTAATTTAAAACAATTTAAAGATAAGTATCCAGATATAGATGTTCATAAAAATAATCCAACTATATTATATATACCTAAAAGTTTAGACTAAGTATGAAAAGATATGTAATTACAAATATAATTCCTATAAAGGGAAGAAAAGTAGAGCTTTATAGTATTCAAGCAGAATCTAAAGAAGATGCTGAACGTAAATTTACTAATGGGGACTCTGGATATTTTTTACATAGCGAATATGAGGATCTTATAGAAGATACAGATGAATGTAAATCTTTAGAAATAGACGAAATGTAATGAAAAAATTTGAAATTGAAGCATGTATTCCAGTAACAGCAGTTACTACGGAAGTTTATCATATAGAAGCTGAAACCAAAGAAGAAGCTTTAGAAATATTTACATCAGGTAAATTTGATTTAGTAAAATGTTTTGTAGATAGTTATGGTGTAGATGATGCAGAAGTTAATCCTAATGATTTTATTCAAGCAGATATTAATTATATAGAAGAAGTTGATGACTAAGGAAAAAATAACTAATGGTAAGTATTGGTTAGTTATAGCTAAATATCCTTTTCCTGGATTTGAAACTTATACTCTTATAAAAATTGATAAAGATCCAGAATATTATTATAAGTTTAATAAGAAAATTGTTCCAGAAATTATTGAAGATTGTTTTGATCAATATAATTATATAGATTATCCTGATCCATATTCTTATGAAACTGAAGAAGATTATCAAGAAGATGTAGATCACTGGTTAGGTAATAAAGATTCTATTATTATTGAATGTAAGTTAATTACTAAAGAATTAATAGAAAATATATATGGTAAAGATTATTCTGATTTAGATGTAAGTGAACCTGATTATGATTTAACTATAAATAATATAAATGGATAAAAAGTATTTTTTAGATAAATATATTCCAGAATATAATTCTATAATTTCTATATATGAAGATTATAAATTATATTTAGATTTTGAAGATGGAACATTTGAACTTCCAGATAAAATAGAACATTTTAATAAAGCTTTAACAAATTACTTTTGTAGTTATTTTCAAGAATACTTATTAGGAAGTTTATTTGAATATTCTGATGTTCCAAAATGTATTTATGAAGAATATACTGGACCTGCATATATTACTGTATCTAGAACTGCTTTATTTGTAGATTTAAAACTATTTAAAGAATACATATTAGAATGTTTTAGAGAATATAATATAAAATATAAAGAAATACTTTATAATGAGCATAGTTTAACTATAAACATTAATCAAGCTTTTCCTTACAAAATAATATTTAAATAATATGGATAGAGAAGAATTTCTTACAACCATTATTTCACAATATGAAGATGTAGTTGAATTTTATGAAGATTATAATGTACTATTAAAAGAATGGTATCCAGATAATGATATATTGGATGAAGATATAGAAGAAAATTTAGTTGATATTAAAAATAAATTAGAGTTTTATTATGGAGATCAATTCTTACAAAATTTATTTGAAGAATTCTTTGAAGTAGATTCCCTGCCAAGTGGTATGTATGATATCTTTATAGATGAATCTTATATAGAGGTTGAAGAGAATAATACATTAGTATTCTATTTTGATTATTTTATAAGTGAAATAAAAGAATTTTTAGATCAATCTGATATTAAATATGTATTTAAAGATGATGTTGATTATAACGAATTGATAAATAGTTATAATATTATGTATCCATATAAATGTATGTATAGACTATGAAATTAATTAAATCATCAGTTATAAATATAACCCCAAATAGATTTTTTGAAGAAGATATATTAAAGCATATAGAACTATGTGGACGTACTTGTTACAAGTCAGAAGATAAAATTACAGATACTAGTGCTGAAAAGTTTGTTAATATGCTTAAGAAAAATAAACATAGGTCAGTATTAGAACATGGTACAGTGTATCTTTGTACTAGAGAAACTTCATATAATTTTATGGGTGTATGGAGATCTGATTTATTTGATAGATATGATAAGAATTCATATTCTATAGCTTATATGGATGGACCTGATGTATACATTACTACTAATTATAGAGTAATTATAGAGAATGGATGGGAGGATGATTTAGATTTTATTGTAGCTGAACCTATTATAGAATTTCATATTCCTCGTTATACATTCAAAATTACATGTTCAAGAGCTATTGCAAATGAAATTGTAAGGCATAGGAAGATGTCTTTTAGTCAAGAAAGCACAAGATATTGTGATTATTCTAATGAAAAGAAGTTTGATAAGTCTTTAACTTATATAATTCCTCATAAATTTAGTAATATAATACCAGTGGGATATGCTTATAAAAATGGAAATTGGAGATTAGGTTTAAAAGACAAATATTACTCTCCACATGATAATATTAAGTCAACAATACCTCAAAGCTTAAATATACCTGCTAAAGATTGCTATATTATAGAAAGATATTTAGATGCACTAATATATACAGAAAAAGATTATTTAGAATTATCTGAATTAGGATTAAAGCCAGAAGAAGCTAGAGGAGTGCTTCCTTTAGATCTAAAAACAGATTTAGTTGTAACAGGAACTATATGGCAATGGGATGCTTTCTTTGAATTACGTTGTGCTAAATCAGCACATCCAGATGTACAAGTTATTGCTAATAAAATTAAAAAATATATTTATGAACCGTATTAAACTTGCTTCACTTATAGCTACTATACTTATTATAATAAATCTTACTTTAGGTTTATTTGAAGTTTTTCATTTTTCTATTATAGCTGTTTATGCTGTTGCTTTATGTGGATGGGCATCAGTATTTGTTAGAGAATATAATGAATATTTTAAAGATAATGAGTAATATATTTAATAAAAAATTAATACAACAAGAACAAGAATTAGGAGATACATTACTTACTAGAGAATATGTATTAACTCATCCTGATGTTTTATTTTTATTTACAGATAATACTAATAGAACATCAGGTAGTAATAAAATAGATCCTAATTCTTGGTATTCTAAAAAATATGGAAATAATTTATGTTATCCGAATATTACCCAAGCAGTAATTAGAGGATTAGATAATTCTTATCCTATATCTACTCAACGCTATTATATTAAAGGAGTTCCTATATATAAAAATAGATGGAATGATTCTGATTTTGAAGAATTTAAAAAAGTTATTGATGATGAGTTTTTATATATCAGAAATGCATGGTATTCTCTTAAATATAAAAGAATAATTCTTCCAAGTTTTGCTGGTAAAATATCTCAATTAAATAGAGAAAGAACTCCTAAATTGTGGGATTATTTAGTATTAAAACTTAATGAACTTTATAAGCAATTGGAAGAATGAAGATAGGTAAATATTATTTTAATAAAGAAGAATATAATAAATTACATAATTTTATAAAGATTAAAGAATATCAAATGTTTTCTAGTCTTTATAAAATATTATGTATATTAAATAATTAATCATGTGGAAATATTATTTTAAGATTTTTACAAAAGAAAATCCAGAAGGAATTATAGTAGATACTGTAGCTACATCTCTTAATGCAGCAGAATCTCATATATTGACTACTAATCATAGTATTACTAAAATAATTACTATGAATAAAGAAAAGGTTGGAAAAGGAGTATAAAATTAAATTAATGTTAAATTACTAAATAATATTTGAATTTAAATTATTTATTAGTAATTTTACATATAAATCTTAGTGGTGTTTAGCAGTTTCGTTTGACCACATAATAAAAACCTCAAACAGTGGGAGTATTCCCTGTTCCGTTTACAGATAGCTTAAAACCTGCTCTGTCCTACCCTCTGACAACAGGTGCCGATGACTTAATAAGTTAAAGCTAGATTCAATACATGGCAATCCATGGCTGTAAATGGGTCGACCCCTTAAATTATAGAGTATAGACGATTTCTATAATTGAAAATAGTAGTGTAGTAGCATGAAGGGGTTTAACTGGTGTTCAGTATTAACATCGGCATAGAGAGGGTATATTTATTAATTACTAATAATGTTATGAATTTAAAAAATAAATATACAAAAGATGAAAGCAATAAGATATTCTTTACATCAGATACTCACTTTTTATAGCAGTTAAAATTTACTAAATTATTTGTTTTTGGACATAATCTTATTATATTCGTATAAACTTATTTAAAATAAATTTATATGGAATATAAAAGAATTTGTCATAAATGTAATAAAGAAATATAGTATAAAAGTTATAGTGCTTGGTATACTGCAAATAAAAAAGATACATTATGTAGAAGTTGTTCTGCTAAAGTAAATACTCATCATTGTGGTGATTTAAAAAAATTATTAGAAGAAAATAATGAAGCTTATTATTGGTTAGGATTTTTATTAGCTGATGGTAGCTTTGTAAATGGTAGATTAAAATTATGTTTAACTAAAAAAGATCAAGAACAAGTGTATAAATTTGCAAAGTTTATTAATTACACTGGAACAATATTAAAATCTGATAATTCTGTCTCTGTAGCAGTAAAAGATATAGAAGTAGTTAATAAAATATGTGAAAAATTTAATATTTTACCTAGAAAAACTTATAATCCTCCTAATAATTTGTTTACTTTTTCTAATGATAAGTTATATTGTATGTTAGCTGGATTTATAGATGGAGATGGAAACATACAAAAGCAATATAAAAGAGAAGATTTTATGTTAAGAATAAAAAATCATTCTTCTTGGGAATCAGTACTTAAAAATTTTTCAAAATTAATAACTGATAAAGAATGTGTAAAAATAAATTCTTCTGGGTATGCAGAATTAACAATAACAAATACAAAGGATTTACAAAATCTTAAAAAGAAAATTATATCTTATAATATACCAATTTTAGAAAGAAAATGGGATATTATAGATTTAAATTTTGTAAGTAAATATACTAAAGCTGAAATACTTAGATTAAAAGTATTAGATTTATTAAGTAAAAATATGAAACAGCAAGATATTGCTAAATTATGCAATACAAGTGCTGCAAATGTTTCTAAAATAAAGAAAAATTATTATGAAATTGAAAACTAAATATACAGAGGAGGAAGCGTCCGGGGTATTTTTTACCTCGGACACCTAACTCATTTTGGACATAAAGCGATTATTAAATTATGTGAAAGACCATATTCTTCTGTTGAAGAAATGAATCAAAAGTTAATTGATAATTGGAACTCTGTTGTAGATGATGATTGTATTGTTTTCCACTTAGGTGACTTTGCTTTTGGTGGTACTCCATTATGGAATGATATAGTATCTAAATTAAATGGAACTATAGTGTTAATTGAAGGTAATCATGATTTTAAGAACCTTAGAACTGGAGGATATAAGTTATTTGAAGCTGTAATACAGCAAGCTCATATCTATATTGAAGATAGATGTGTATATCTAAATCATTATCCATTTTTATGTTATGGTGGATCATGGAAAGAACCAGATGAAGCTGTATGGCAATTATTTGGACATATACATTCTGGACCTAATAGTACAAGTAAAGATACTAATAGATTAGCTCATATGTTTCCATATCAATATGATGTAGGAGTAGATAATAATAATTATACTCCAGTTAGTTGGGATCAGATTAAAGAAATTATAAAAAATCAAGTTGAAAATTATGGAGAAAATAGAAATAAATATTAACGGTTATTTACAAATTCCTGAAGGTTATCATTTAGTATCCACATCATCTGGAAGTTTTAAATTGGTTAAAGATAAACCTAAATTTAAAAAGTGGGATATTATTACTGATAAAGGATGTATATATGTTGTAGATCATATAGATACTTTTGGAGAAATACATTATATGTTAGCTATACCTTTGATAGGTGTAGGATTACACACTAATAGTAAAACGTCAATAGACCCAGATAGATGTGAATTTGTAACTAATAAAGAAACTGCACACTTAGTTAATACTATTCTTAGATATTTAGAAAAAACTAAAGTAATAAAATAATGAAAGCATATTTTATTTTTAGCAAAAAAGATAATTCTATAATTGGAAATCATTTTGGATATTTTACTAAAGAAGCAGCTGTAAATGATTTTAAATTACATTATTTTAGAGATTTAAATATTCCATATTTTTTAGTTAATAAACCTACTAATGAGCAGGAAATTTATTATACTAAATTAAAAACAAAATTAGATAAATGGAAATTTGATTTTGATAAATGGGCTGAACATATATTTAATCCATTCTTTAAATCTAATTATAAAGTAATTGAACGAGAATTTAAAATAGTATTTACTGATGATCTCTAAAGAAGATATATATAAATTAAAAAATAATATTGATACTTTAAGTTCTTCTATTAATATTGACAATTTAAAAATAGAAATAGACGAACTTAAATTACATGCATCATCAGAAGCAGTTAATAATAACTTTGAAAGTGCTGGAAAACTATGGCAACAAGCAAGAGTGAAAGAAACATTATATAATAATATAATTATATTATGTAGAGAAATAAATGATATAGTAAACTCTTTAAGTAATTCTGAATTATATGATATTATTGAAATATCTTATTTAGAATTACTTAATTTTTATAAAGAAGTTAAACAATCTTTGTTATATACTGATGAAGGTGATAATTTAGATTGTTTAATTAAAATAACTGCTGGTGCTGGAGGCACAGAGGCACAAGATTGGGCTAATATGTTAATGCGAATGTATTTAATGTATTGTCAATCTAAAGGATTTAAAACTGAATTAGTTTATTCTGATCCTGGTGATGTAGCTGGAATTAAGACAGCATCTATAAAGGTATTAGGTGTTAATGCTTATGGTCACTTAAAACATGAAACTGGAGTACATAGATTAATAAGAGTTAGTCCATTTAATGCTCAAGGTAAAAGAATGACAAGCTTTGCTAGTATATTTATAACTCCATTAATTGATGATAGTATACATGTTGAAATAGATGAAAGTAAATTATCCTGGGATTATTTTAGATCTGGCGGTGCTGGTGGTCAGAATGTAAATAAGGTAGAAACTGGTGTGCGTGCAAGATATATGTATACAGATCCAGATACAAATGATACTGAAGAAATACTTGTTGAAAATACAGAAACTCGTAGTCAGACTAAAAATAAAGAAAATGCCAGAATTATTCTTAAATCTATTTTATATAATAAAGCTTTAGAAAAAAGAAATAAAGCTAAAAAAGAACTAGAAGATAGTAAATCTAAAATAGAATGGGGTAGTCAAATAAGAAGTTATGTTCTTGATGATAGTAGGGTAAAAGATCATAGAACTGAAGTTGTTAGTAATAATCCAACTGAAGTTCTTAACGGTAAACTTGATAAATTTATAGAAGCATTTAATTATGATAGTAAATGAAAAACAATATGAAGCTTTAAAAGGAATTACAGAAGATCCAGATTTTCAAAAAATGTGGAAAAAGATGCATACACCATGGAAACGTAGATTTGATAAAGTACGTCCTAATGATATATGTCCATTTTGTGGTTCTGGTAAAAAGATTAAGAAATGTAATTGTGCAACAGCACAAAATTATAAACAAACAGAATATACAACTGCTATATGATAATAACAGCAATTAGTGATTTACATGGACAAATAGATACCTTAGAAAATATTATTCCAGAATCTGATATATTATGTATTTGTGGAGATATAATCCCATTAAATATACAGAATAATATAGAAGAATCTGATAAATGGTTTTCTAATGTGTTTGTTCCTAAGTTGCAATCACTTAAAATAAATGAAATATATATTATTGCAGGGAATCATGATAAGTTTATGGAGAATAGAAAACGTATTATTGAAGATATGTTAATAGGAACTAATATAACTTATTTAGAAGATGAGGCTGCAGAATATTTAGATGAAGAAACTGGTAAAGTTTGGAAGATTTGGGGAACACCATGGTGTCATATATTTGGTAATTGGAGTTTTATGAGAGAACCTGAATTTTTAAAAGAAAAATACTCTTTAATTCCAGAAGATACAGATATATTATTAACTCATGATGCACCTTTTGGAAGAAATGACGTTTTATTAGAAGGATTTTGGAGAAATGGTAAACATATTGGTAATTATGAATTAACTGAGGAATTAGATATAAAACATCCAAAATACCATTTTACTGGACATTTACACTCTACAGATCATAATCTTGTAGACTATGAAGGAACTATGACTGCTTGTGTTTCTTTATTAGATGAGGATTATGAAATAAATTATGATCCATTGACAATAATAATTTAACTAAAAATATGATTATATTATTTTCTATAATATTAATTTGTTCTATTATATCTATAGCACTTTGTTTACAATCATATATTTATGATGATAATTTAAGAATTTTAATTGCCAATACAATTATATGTTTAGTATCTTTAGTATTAATAGCACATTATATTAATCATGTAAGTGATGAACCTAAAGTATTAAATAAATCTACAGATACTAAAGACAGTGTTATAGTTAAAGATTCTTTACTTATTTTAAATATGAATGATATTGTAAAAGTACTTAATATTAATAAAATTTAAATCTATAATTATGAGTCAATTTGATAATACCCAGCAAGGTTATGATTCTTATGAAGACTATTTAAAATCTCATAAAGAATCCTATAAAAATAAAACATATAAGAGTGAATACAATTCACAGTATAATCATTAATTATGAAGTATAGAATTAAAATTGCAGAATATCCATCTGGATTAATTGAATATTATCCTCAATATAGAAGTTTCTTTACTTGGTATAATTTTATAGAAACAAGACTAATACCTATAAGGAAAACTATGTTTAGTGAACACTATGACTCTTTTAAAACTGAAACAGATGTTTGTAGAAAAACTTTAGATGAAGCTAAAGATTTTTTAAGAAAACAAAATATTAAAATAACTTATGATTATAATTGGAATTAGTGGTAAGAAAGGAAGTGGAAAAAATACATTTGCTTCTTTACTTGCAAATGAGCTATTAGCTAAACATGGATTAAAAGTTACACTTAAAGCTTTTGCTGATAAATTAAAACAATGTTGTGCTATCTTATCTAATCAACACGAATGGAATTTTTATAGTCAAGATTGTAAGAATAAAAAGGCAGGATTTTTAAGTATGACTAATAGGGAATTAATGCAAAAATTTGGAGATTTAACTAGACAAATAGATCCAGATATTTGGATTAAATTAGCTTTAGATATTAATAATATAAATACTGATGTTTTAATTATTACTGATGTAAGATTTAAAAATGAAGCTAAAGCTATTAAAGGTAGAGGTGGAATATTAATTAGAATGGAATCAGATAGATCTGAGGAAGATACACATATATCCGAGATAGATTTAGATAGTTATAATATCTTTGATTTTGGAATTATTAATAACAAAGATACATCTTTAGAAAATCTTAAAGAACAAATCAAAAATAATATTATACCAAAAATAAAATGGTCAAAATAAAGAATAGAGTATCAGCATCAGATTCTTTAAGTAAGTATGATTATCTTATGAATAAAGATGATAAAGCATTTATAGAAGTTACTGAATGGGGAAATCAAGAAGGTATAGATATAAGTATAGAAAGAAAAAATGAATCTAAATTATTTTCTCTAACTTATGGAGAATTAGCTGCTATAAATTATTTAGCAAAAACTATAGAGTATCAATAATATGGATGAATATTTAACTCAAGAAGAATTAAATAATATATTCAGTAGAGGAGTTATACCTATAGTTCATTCTATTCCTTCAGAATTAGTTACTGAACGTAATATAATAAGTAAGTCTATTAATCTTTTACAATATTATATAGATTTTGATTTTAGTAAACAACTTACTACAATTCATGAATACACAGAAAAATTATCCAAATAAAATAAATAGTTCTAAAAATTTAGATAAAAAGAATAGATATTGTAAGGTAATTCCAATTATTCTCAAATTTGATAAAATTTTAGGCTGGATGATTCTACTTGTTAAAGATGGAATTTCAGACTATAATTTTGAAAATTCTTGGTATATACCTAATGGATATGTGAAAACAGATGAGACGCTTCAAATGGCATGTTCTCGTGAATGTTTATCTAATACTACTTTAGATATTGATCCAAAAAAATTCAAATTATTAAATATTTTATCAAATTCTGAAAAGTATAAAACAGATGATGTAATACTTAGTTTTTACACGATTGTTGATTCTAATATAGAAGTAGATACTGATTTAATATTTAAATACAATAAAAATGTAGATTTTGTTAGTTGGTTCGCTTTAGAAGTAGCTAATAATATCTCTATTATAGATGAACAGAAAGAAATTATTAATTATTTATATAACAATATATCTAATATGTCTTTAGCTTTAGAAAATAATATTTCTGAAGCATATATAGTATTAGATTAAATTATACAATTATAGGGGAGTAGTGGACTAAATGTCTGCTGCTCCCCTATTTTTTTGTCAATTCGTATGGTTCTATTCTTTAATATAAGTTTTATATGTACTCTAAAATGTTCTAAACATAGCTACATTTCCTAATATTAAATCCGAGAATGTTTTATCACCAAATACTGTTTTACCTAAATCTTTTGCTAATTTAACCTAAAAAGAATAAATTGGAGGATTAGTATTTTCTCCAAGATACTATACAATATTTATTGCTCCTTTAAATCCATCATATGATCTAGATGTAGAAGTATATAATATATTTTCTATAGCATATAATGCTGGATTATATTTATCTGGATTATTCTTAGCCTCTTTTATAAATTCTTTATGTGCTGGAGATAATGCTAATTTGAATAAAGATGCAAAGATAAGCATAGCTAATAAATCAGTTAAAAGTTTCCCCATATTTTTTCTCTATACAGGATCTTTTAACCATTCTTCTTTAAATCCTTCCATATCAGCTTTCTTTAAATAATCAAAACCTTGTTTTAAAGAATACCAAATACCTTGAATAACATCTGGAACATGTTTTACAATTGGTTCCATCATAGATTGATCAGTAACTAATTCTCCAGTATCTTCATAATAATAATTAGTATCTCCATTTTCATCAGTTTTTTCTACACAATATCGTCCGTCTTTATCAAACCATCTCTTATTTCCAGAAGAATCTACTTCTTGTTCAACAGATGTTTGAGAGTCAGAATATTGTCCAGGTTTTGCAAAATAGTTACTAACTTGACCATTCATCCAAGTAGACCACATACCAAAAGCCCAACCTAATGACATTGATTCATATTTAGCTTTCATAGATTTATCATAAGCACCATAAATATTATTAGCTAGATTTTTAATTTCTCTAATTTCTCTATTACTATATGGTGTAGGAAGTGGGTCATTAATCATATCATAAGAAATTGGAGTATCAGAATGTTCTTGATTATATTCTCTTACTTTATTATAATATAGTCCTAACTCTTTATTATATTCCTCTCCCTTTATATTATTAGCTAAATGATAAAATCTCTTATCTTTTTTCCAATCATATACTAACTACTATTCTTTATTTAAACTATAAGCATCCCAAACTCCATCATGAATACATTGTGATACAAATAATACCATTCTATTTAAAAAATCTGGACGTCTAAGAGTTGAATATAACCAGTCTTCATAATTAAATAGACCACTTCTTGTTGTTTTTAAACCTTCAGAAATTCGACTTACATCAATATTAGATAATCTATATTTTCTCTATAATTGATTAATAATAGTTACAGATCTAGAACTAGTAAATATATTTTGGACTACTTCTTTATAACCTTTTGCTACATCAGAAGATTTTAGATTAGTACCATATTTATTTACAGTTCTCATCATATTCTACCATAAACCTTCAAAAGTATCTCTAAATGCAGAAGTAACATTACCAGCAATATATGCTGTAGTAACCATATTTCTAAAAGGCATTACCCATTTAGTTAACTTTTTACCAAAATTATCCATAATAGACTAATTATATAAATTTATTTTTAAATAGTCTTTTATTTCTTTTATGGTATCTTGTATAATAGGCTTATCATTTTCTCCTCTAATATCTCCTAACATTTCTAATTGGAATATTACAGCTTTAGCTAATATTAATGTTTTATTTAATTCAGTAGTTAATATATCCTATTCAATAAAATCAGATAAAACATTTTCTACATTAGTTTCAAAAAATCCTTCTGGTTTACTATTTAATAATGTATTTCTATTACCATTTCCATCAGAATCTCTTTCTCCAAACATAAATTTATTACGTAGATCAAATAAGTTAAGTGTAGAATCCTATTGTTCAGATTGTTCAGTATCCTCAGTAGTACTAATAAGACCTTGAAAATAATTTTTCATATCTTCATATTTTCTTTTAATAAGATTTTTAGTCTAACGTAAAGTACTTTTAGAAGCCTTTTCTAATGGAACATCAGTAAACCATTCTAATGATTTGACAAAATCTTTATATTTAGTAGTATTAATATCATCCATTGTAAAGTCAAATTTCATTCCTCTCTATCTAGCTCTAACTTTAGTTAATTGGTATAATACTTTCTTTAAATATTTCTATTCTGCATTATTTAATGATTTATCTGTATATGGATTTTTAAATTCCATTAATATCTTATTTTGATCATTTCTTTTATATAACTTCTAAAATATATGGTTAGAATCACCTATTACTGCATTTCTAACTGAATTATATCCTATTTCTTTATAATATTCCTAAGTAAAATTCCATACTGGAGAATATTCATCAATAACTTTTTCAGCAACAATATCCAAAGTCTATGCTACATTATCTGTAATAATTCTAACAGTTCTACTAGGATTTCTATTAGCTGCAAATACAGTTCTTTCTAATGTTGATAATCTTTCTTCTCCAGAATTTATATATTCTCCAGAATATTCTAAATAAGCAGATAATATCATAGAATATAAAGTAGCAATAGGATTACCTTTTTCTACTTCTTCTTTTAGATTTCCAAATCTAATATGTCCTTTAAATTCCTCATTATTCTAAAATTCTATAATAATTTCTCTAAGTCTATTAGCTTTAGCATGTTCTGAACCTAAATCTCTAAGATTATCTAATTCCATATCTTCTAATCTAGCTTTCTATGTAGTACCAAATCTATTAATAGATACTTCATTCTAATAATACTATAAAGCTAATTCTAAAGAATCTATAGACTAAGCTTCTAAGAAATTATTTTTATAATTAAAATCTTGATTATTATTTTTAGTAGTAGTTAATACATTCTAATAACATTCCTAATTAAAATGATTAATACTATAAGGTCTACCCTATCCAGAACCATGTATGGATACTACTTGTAACTAACCTAATTTATAAGATCCAGTTAATGATGGTAATGCTGCATTTAAAACAGTTAAGGCTCTAATTGCTTCTATATTAGCATAATCACTTTTATAATTAATAAGTGTTTTAGCTTTAGTATCTGTTATATAACTTCCCATTACATTAGATCCTTTAAGTAATTTCATAGTCTAATTTAATGCTTTATTAGAAAGTACTACAACATCAACTTGTCCTGTTTTTTCATTTTGAAATAACATCATATTAGCTGATTCTATTAAATCATTATGTAATGGATGCCAATAAAATACAGGAGATCCAGAACTATCTAAATGATCTGGAACAGCATATTTTTTAAATACATTTACAAGATAACTACCATATTTAGGGTGTTGTGTTTTTAAATCATAAACTGTATATTTAGATTTAGCAAAACATGCATCAATTTCTCGAACAAGTCTTGTCATAATTCTATCAAAATCATTCTCCTATAAATATTTCATATGATATTGAAGTAATTCTCTCAATTCTTTATTTTTAATAGGTTTTGTTGATTCTGATATATTATATACTTGTTCTCCTATTTTTACTTCATAAGCATAATCAGGATCAGTACTATCTGTAATTCCATCCTATACTTTATCATTATAATTTTGATTAATCCAATCATCTATAGTTAAAGTTATTCCTGTAGAATTAATATTTCCTTGTGGGAATATAGCCTATAATTGTCCATCTACATCTTTTAAAGATTCTGGAGTAAGACTTTCAAATTGTGACTTTTGACTAATAAATAATTTAGCTGTACTATCATATTTACTAAAATCAGATGCATCTATATGCCAAATAGAGTCTACAAATCCTTTATTAATTTCAGTAAAATCATCATTATATTTCAATCTAACTGGAACAATATTTAAACTTACATCTTTAACATTAAATCCCTAATTAGCTAACATCTATTTCATTAAAGCCATTTGATATTTATATTTTTCTTTTTTATCACTAGCCCATGCTGATCTAGAAGTAGTAGTAGTTTTAAATACATATAAATGTACAGTACCATAAGTATCAATTAAAACATAGTCAATATGCCCAGCTATATCTAAATCATAATTACTTAGTTTAGCTTTTAATATAATATTACTTAATTTTCTAGGTCTTCCTTTATTTTCTGAAGATGTAGATGTATGTTCTTGTACAGCTTTATACATAAAGTCTTTCATAGACTAATATAAACTATCAGATATATTTGCAAATTTAGTATTTTCACAAACTTCTCTAAAGTTTTCTATAGTATAATCAGATTTAAATTGAAAATTATCTAATATCTTATGTAATTCTACACCATCATCACCAATAGTCTATTGAGCTTTTAAAGTTAATTCAGCTTTAGCTCTAGCTTCTTCTATTGGTATATTTTCATTATTAGATATTTCCTAAGCCAAATTATCTAAATAATCTTCTGATCTAATTTTTCTAACTATTGGGTTTTCACCTCTAACAAACATATCAGAATCAATAAAATCCTAAGTAGATATTGTATTATTATCTTTAATATTAGGCTCATCATCCATCATATTTTTCTAAGCTACTAATTCAGCTATAGAATTCTGTTTTAAAGATACTAATTTATCATGGGTTTGAGTCTATTTAGTAACTTCTCCAGTACTAAATACCATATCTGAAGTATCTTTACTTATATTATGATTTATAATATAATTTACTAAGTCTTTATATGATCCTATATTTTTACCATTTAATATATATTCACAATCCATTATTTACAATTAATTTCAGAAATAACTCCTTGATCAAGTTTTTCTTTTATTACATTTGAAGCCTATCTATACTATTTACTTTGTGTAAAATCTATATTATCTGAAGAATTCATTCTATCTCTAATAGAAGAACAAAATCTTTGTAACATATCCCACATAGATCCTTTTTGATTAAATATATCATTAAATCCAACATTACTATCAAATAAATTTCCGTCTGTAATGTTAGCTATCATATTATCAACAACGTCAAATATTTGAGATTCATCAGAAGTAATATTTAATTTATCAGATAAATACTAACCAAATCTTTCAGCAAATATTTCTTCAGATAAGTCTGTTAATGACATATTAGGATATCTTTGAGTACTCATATAATTAATATAATCACTAGACTATCTAGAAGCAAATGTAGTAACTAATTGTTGATAAGCATCAAAGTTTTCAGCTTTTAATAATCCTAAAAATAAATGGGCATATTCATGTAAAGCATCAGATGCTTTAGCTATTGTTCCATTTATAAATATATTTCCATCTTTAATAAATGCTTTATGCTAAGCATATTCTTGAAACTATGATTCCATTTCTTCCTAAGTTAATATAGTAGCCTATACTCCTTTATCAGATAAATGATATTTAGATTCCATAACATTTAATACAGACTATAATAAATTTATAACTGTTTTAGGTCTATTATATCTAGCATCTAATTCATCACTAATATTAAACCCATCAGCTGGATTTTTAATTTCTATTACAGAATATTCGGTATTATCTCTTTCTGTACTAGAAATATTTTTATTATTAGCTCGAATACTATGGCTTCTTTCTACTACATAATAAGAATAATCATTATTCTATTCTGCTGTATGAATTAAATTTAATATATTATTTATTTTAAGTAATAAATTTCTATTACTATAGTCTCTAGATGCTTTTTCTTGTTCGTCCTAAGTTAATTCATTCAATTTATATATAAAGATAGAAGCTTTTTCTCCACTATTAATTATATCATTAAATAATTGTTTAATATTTATATCTTCATCATCATCATTTACATAAAAATCAGGTAATACTCTATTAAAATAATCAATAACTTCTGGTAAAGATTTAGATAATAACATATTATCTGTATCACTTATTGTAGTAAATATATCAATAGGAACATTTAATGATTTAATAATAGAATCATTAGGAATAGGTCGAATATTTGGATTATTAAGATTATAATTTAATGAACTTTGAAAAGTACGTTTACTACCATTAATTCTATCATCAACCTTTAATCCCATAAATGCATAATCATATATAGAAGTATTATTAACTCTTAAATCAATAGATTTTTTAATATCATTAATATTAGTAGAACCTTTCTAATATGATTTAGATGTTATAATTTCTCCTTTACTATTCCAAAAATATACTAATTTTTTAGGAATTGTAATTCCAGATTCATCTACTCTTTGTGGAATAGTTATTCTATAAATATCATATCCTTTATATTTTTCTACCTATGCAATCTATTGTCCAAAAGTATTATATGTAATACCATATCTATCTTCAATAGTCTATGCTTTAGTAGACATATAAATAGTTTTATTACCTTTTTTATCAGTAACAATAGTAATTCCATCTGGATCAAAAGATAACTAATCTTCAATTTGTATAAAATACTTTTGTAATATTTTTTTAATAATAGTATCATCCAACTTAGTTTTCCCAGATAATAATTCTTTAATATTTGATTTATCAATTAAAGGATCTACACCATTTACTGAAGATGTTACTTTTAATAAAGTATTTGAATTAGATAATGTTTCTTTTATAAAGTCATTATAATCTAATTTATATTGTACTTTAGGAGTTGCTTCTAAATCAGAATCTCCCTATATTAATTTCTTTCCAACATTAGTTAATAAACTGTTAATATTATTAACATAAGAATTTTCATAAATCATTTTTACAGAAAAATTCTATATGTTTCTTAATATATCATTTAATACTGCTTTTACAGAAGTTACTGAACTATCATTTAAATTATCAGTATATTTAGAACTATCATTAGCATAATCCTATAAAAAATCTTTTGCATTATTAGGAATTATAAGTTCACTTAATTTATTTATATTTGATTCTATATTTTGAATCTCTTTTTCTAACTTTTCTATTTTCTTAGGATCAGATTCTACTTTTAAAGAATCTGTTTTCTTTTGTAGATTATCTTTTAATTTTTCATTCTATTTAAGTATATCCTAATTTACCTACTTAAATTCTTTAACTATTATATTATAAATATTATCTAATTGAGTCTAAAGTTCCTTATTTAATTGTACTTTATTAATAGCATCTCTCTATTGTAAAAATTTAGAAAACTTAATAACACTTTTAATATTATTTTGAATAACAAATACTTCAGTACCATTAGCATCTATTATTCTACTATTAGGTAAAGCTAATTGAGAAGATGTTTTATTAACTAATAATACATTATCTTTTAATATATCATCAGTTCCTTTAGGCCAATTTACTGTAGGATATCTTGTCATTAATGCATTTATAGACATATTAGCCTATAAACCATTTTTCTAAATTTCTTCTTTAGTATAATTAACTGAAGATTTCCCTAAACTATCTTGTAATGCTTCAGATATTCTAGCTTTTTCATTAGGGTTTTCTATCAAAAAATTTACTATATCTGTAAATGATGATGTAGGAGATATAGAGTTTGTTGGAACTCTAATCTCCTAATCACCTATTACAAATACTAGTGTACAACCAGTATTTTTTGCCATATTATTAACAAATTTTAAAGACTTTCAATAAACCTTTTATTGAATTTTCTTGTAACGAGAATAATAATCTATCTCTATTTTCACTGAATAAATCTTGTTTATTAGATAATTTCTTATCATATGTTGGAGTAGGTAAAGTATTATATTGAACATGATTTAATAATCGTTCACTTCTTTCTTCTCTAGTTTCTCCAGAATGAACTTTTCTAGGAATAATATCTATAACTGTATATATACCATTATTTTTTCTTAATGTTTCTAATATTCCATTAATATTCCTTTTGATATATAATGCTCCTTGATTTGATTCTGCAGATTTTGGAACAATTTTAGCCATATATATTAATAAATCTTCTTTATCAAATCCATTATCTTTTAATTGTTGTTCAATATTATGTGGATCTATCATATAATCTTGATCTCCTACAAATTTAAAATAATCATTAATTAATGGCTATTTATAATTTCCAGACATTATTCCGATAAATGGTTTAAATATAGTAGTCATTCTATCAGAACCATAGTGATTTTTATTAACTATAAGATTATATAACATAACTATATCAGATAGAGGTATACCATTAATTGTATATTTTCTCATTTGATATAATCCATTTAATGCTTTCTAGAATTTTTCTCTATTACCTGGAGTAGAATTAATATTCATCATATCAATATCTAATCTAAGCATAGGAATATCTTTATCAAATCCTCCAACTAATTGATCTATAAATCCATTTTCTAAGTTATTTCCTGCTTTATCAACTTCAAATGGAACTTCTTTAGTACTTACTATATTTCCATTAGCATCTACTACATCTACATCAGTATATTTATGATTTCTTAACTATGGAATTAATGTTTGTTCAAACCATAATTTAAAAGTCATTCTACCCTAAGTAGTATCTAATCCCATCAAATGAGATACAGTAGTTCTAATAGCCTATTCATAAGTATCAAACTCATTATAAGAATTATCCGATTTAAATACAGGAAATTTTATATTTGAATTTTTTAACCAACTTCTAATTAAAAAGTCATCAACATATTGTAATATATTACCAATATCTCTATCATCCAAATAATTAGTACTCTTTTTAATTTCTTTAGCTATATAATGAGTTATAGCACTTTTCTAAGAAGTAGATACATTAGTAACATAAACTCCTTTGAAAATTTCCATAATAGCTTTATACTAAGGAATTCTTTGTATCATATCAAAAGCATTCCATGTACCTTTAATTAAATTGTAATACTATTTAGTAAATTCTTGATAAGACCAATATTTATCTCCAACTAATATTGCATTTTTATCAATATCTAAAGCTGTTAATTCTGGATTATTTTTAAGTTTTTCTTCTAATTCTTCTTGAGTTAAAGAATATAAATACTTAGCCATATCAAAATTACCAATAAATCCAGAATTAAACGCTGTTTGTAAAATAATTTCAGCTTCTTCTGCATTTATAAATTTATTATTATTAGCAATCTAAAAGGCTATACTATGTAAATATCCTTCAACCTAATCAGGTTTTAAAGTGTTAAGCTAATCAAGTAATCCATATTCTTTTTCTCTATCAGTTACTACTTTCTCCATTTTATTAATTGTAGTAATTAAATCTTTTGTAGAAGTAGGTAGTCCTTGATTTAATCCTAAGAATACAGAACTTATAGAACTTGTTTCTTTAGCATACTTATAAATCTATTTAAATTCATCTACATCCTATAATATAGTATTTATTTTAGTAATATAAGTATTACCATTATTTCTAGCTAACTCATCTGGATCTAATTCAGAATTTGGAATATTATTAGCTATATTTACCATATTACCTATTATATTATCTAGATGGTCTGAAAAGTTCTATACAGCCTTACTAACAATAGTTTTACCTTTAAGTAATTCAGCTAAAGTCATACCATCTTCTTCTGGATGATATAGTCTATAATTAAAGTAAATCTACATAGATTCTCTAAATCCAGCCCATCTATCTTTTAATACAATATTACCTTTTTTATCAGCTTTAGCATCTTGTTTAATAAATAACTATTTTATTTTACTATGCTAAAAAGCTCTTAATATATCTTGTTGTATTTTTTTAGACATCTATGCTTCAACAGGACCTTCCATAGTTTCCATTTTAGTAGTTCCTTGGAAATACTAATTTAGATTAAATTTACCTGTTAATTCGTCTATAACACTAGTAACTCTTACATTTGAATTAGTTTCATCAAATATATTAGATTCTGATAATGAATTTACTAATAAGGCTGTAGGACTAGTCATAAAAGCTACAATATCACTTAAATTAAATCCTAACATTATTAAATAAATATACATAGAAGCTAAATTTGTTCCAGCATTAATTTTAGCAAGAATCAACTCTTTAGCATTATCAGTAGCTGCAGATAATAATTCTGAAATATCAAGATCAGCAGCATGATCTGAATCTTGAGTTTGTTTAGCTAATTCAATTGCTGATTTATATTCCTAAGAATTTGTATCTTGTAAATTAGCTAAGAACTATTGAGCTGCAGGGGTATTATTAATTATATCTTCATCAGATATATTAAATGAATTTTTTAATTTATCTAATAAATTTAATGATGACATAAATTTTAATCTCTAATATTCTGCACCTTCAAAGTTTACATTAGTAAGAACTTCTTTAGTTATAGTAGAAGGATGAGCACCTTTTATAGATCTATCCTAAATTCTAGAGAATGTATGACTAAACTATAATTGTTTAATCCAATCATTATTTCCAGATCTAATACCTTCATTCCAATAATAGTTAGTTGTAAAGAATACTTTTTCACCATTAGCTGCAACACCAATAACTCCTTTACCAGTCATGTTTTGAACCTACATAACATATTTACTTAAAGGATTTACTAAGTTAATTTTATCAGCTAAGTTACCAATTGGACTAGATGTAGCCATAGATCTAATTCTATCCATAGATATTGGAGTATAAGCCATATCCATATTTCTTAAATCTTGAACAATATTTTCGATTTTTGAAGATACAGAATTTTTATAAGCTGATTCTGCAATATCTGGTGAAATCTAAGTATGTGAATGTATATTTAACTTCTTTATTAAAGCTGAACCTAAATCACTAATGGTTAAATTATCTTTATCATTATATACTAATTTTTTCTCATTAGTATCTGAATCAGTTTCTAAATGAGCTAATCCAAAATAGATTAAAGCTGCCTAAGAAGGAGTAACATTTTCAGAGATATTATTCCAACTTAAATATTTAATAGGTCTATTTCTATTATCTAATTTATCACTAGCTTTAATAGAACTTAATTTAGTTAATAAATCAGCAATATTTCTAATAATAGCTGTTCTATTAGGAGAAGTTAATATTTTCTAAAATTCTTCTGATATATCTAAATTAGACTCTTTACCAGGTCTAACCTACATATATGTTTCATTATCTGGGGTTGGTAGATATTCTGATGCTTTTAAAGTTTCCTAAGAACTTAAATCAAATAAATTACTCCATCCAATATATTTACCATTATCATCAAAGTCATGTCCCATAACATATGCTTTATCAATATCCGCTGTATCCTATATTTTTCAATATAGGGCTGACTATATCATCACTTTTTTAAAGTGTCCTCCACTTCGGAATTTTGTTGCATTTTTATAAATTCTTCTTTTGTGTAATTATCTCTAATTTTATATAATAATGATGGTACTTGTTCTATATAAGGTTTTACTATATTTACAAATTTTATATAATCTTTTTCTGAACTAGAAGCTATTGAATATGTATTTTTACCTTCTTTAAATTTCCTAAAATTAATATCCCAAATTTCTAAGAAATAAGTAATTATAATATTCACAGTTTCTTCTGGAACACAAGTAGCAATTTTTATAGTATGTTGAATAGAAGATCTTTGTTTAGATGTATTTACATTAATACATCCATCATCCATATACCATATAGCTAAACCTTTGGCATCTAACCAATTTAATAATTTTCTAGTAATAGTTTTTTTAGGAATATATATAGATCTTCTTAATGCTTTTATAGTTGGATTTATAGATAATTGAGAATATAATACTTTATATCCTTTATTATATCCACAAGAAGATATATACTCTTTAACTCCATTTGTTTTTATATTTAAATCTTTAAGAAGTTTTAATTTCCATTCCAAGAATTCTCTTTGAGATTCAGAATGACTTAATTTAAATACATAATTACTAGAAATAGTACCATCACCTAATAACATTGCAATTAACAATGATTTTTTCTCTTTACTAATTTTTGCAACAATTTTTCTTTTCATAATTTAAATTTTAATTAATTTATAACTATTTATATTATGAAAATTCCCTACTCCCTCTCGGGATAGTCGATGAACTTTCATCCTTATAAAAACAAATATATAGATAAATTTATCAATTTACCAGTCTATTTTAATAATTTTTATCTAGGATGCTTAGCTGCGGATTGTCCAATCTTTTTACTTTTTACTATACTATTGATAATTACTCAATACCTTTAGATATATTTCTACTCTAAATTAGTATAAAAAGCTCTAAGGAGTTTCCCGCAATTCAAAGGATTTAATGACTACAATAATTTTTATCATATATTATATATGAAGGGTATTAAAGAATTACTACAGATATAATTCTAGTATAGTCGGAACCCTATAACCATGTCTACCAGTGACTTACATAACATATATTATGAGTATTCTCTGTAAAACCTACAGCTTTCATCTACATAAATGATTGTAAAGTCTAAGCAGGTATACGTGAGGCTGTAAATGTTAATGATTTCTTGAATGAAGATTGAATTTCATTCTTCAAATTCTTAGCATATTTGTTATTAACTTTTAATAATGATTTTTTATCTACTGTAAATATTGTAGTTTCTGGATCTGCATAATTACTAGCTGTTAAGATATTAGCTATACCAGAAATTAAGTTCTAAGTAGCTTCACTAGAAGTAGTAATTGAATTTAATGTCTTACTTAACAATTTAGCAAGATTAACATCAATCTAAGTTACTCCACCTCTTAATTTAGCAATATTATCTGGATTAACAATATCTCCTAAAATATTAATACCATAATAAGATCCAGCATTATATAAATTATTTAAAGCTCTACCTACTAAACTTACTTCTGTAGGACCATTTTTAACTTCTTTATTAGCTTCAACAATTTTATTTATAGCCTAACGATCTATCTAAATAATATTATATTTTCTAGTTTTATTATTAAGTTGTTTAACTAATTTATATTTATTTATATAATAAACATTTTCATATACTTGACCATCTTCTATAAAATAGTTATTCTGATTAGGTAAAATCTAACCATCTTTAGTAAATGATTTTAATGATTCATTATATACTGCATCAGATTTAATTACTTTACCTATTTCATATAATGGTTGATTATCTTTAGTAGTACATATAATACTATTATCAGATAATCTTTGAGTATATTTCCAATTTATTAATTTTGGATCAGCTGCATCATCATAACTATAAGTTACTGGTTTAAATGTAATATAATCATGATTATTATTACCTTTTTGAAGAACTAATTGTGCATCAATAGGTATTCTCTAATTAATTTTAGGTGCATTAAAGAATTCTGATATATTATCTTGAATATATGCTAAAGATTTACCAGAAGTTCCAAATTTCTAACCATAAATATTAGATAAAACTAATTCTGCAGCTTCATTATGAATTTCTATTTCTGGATTAGCTAATGTAATTTGTCTGCCTTGATAAGTAAACTTACCTAATTTAAGATTATCAAATACATTTTGAATAGCTTTTTGATTCTATACTCCAGATAAGAAGGAATCTCTAACTTCTTTAATATCAAATATATTCATATAATGATATTTACCATCACCTTCAGAATCTAAGAACTACCACCATATTCTAGCAGGAGCTAAATTTTTAGGTTTACGGAAGTTATATTTATATTGTAGTTTACTATTAAATAATTGTATATATGGATTATTTAATAATTCTTCCTAACCATATAAACTAAATAACTAAGATAATCCAGATTCTCCATCTTCATTAACTGAGTCAGCTAAACCTCTTAAAATATTATTTATATTAAATTCATTTTTATAAGGATCTAATAATGGATTATTATTTTCTTTTTCTTCTGTAATCATCTATTTAATAATAGCTTGGTCTTTTTTAGATAAGAAATTAATCCAATTTTGATCTTTAAATGAATAATAATCCTATATTCCATCCAAATTAAAATCTACTTCAAAAGTCTATTCTGAATCATCTATATTAGATCTAGATGCTTTTACAGTAACTAAATCAGTAGGAATAAATTTCTCATTAGATTCTAACCATGGATTTTCTTCAAACTATCTTTGTAAATATTCTGTTACTAAATATTTATTATATTCTGTAATATCTTGACCCTAAACATATTCATTATATTTATTATCACTATTAGATAATTCAGTAGCCTATAATCTAGCTAATCTTAATAAATCAGTAAACTAATAATCTCTACCTCCAACTTTATAAGTCTACATTATATTATATCCTGGAATCATAACCATACCAGATCCTGGATATTTACGTTTAATAGACTTTTTATTAATATTAGATACAAAAGTAGATAAGATATTACTGTAAATATTAGGATCACTAAATGGAATCTTTAAAGAATCTTCAAAGTGATCTAAATTTTTAACTCCAAATTCATTAGCTATTTGCATTATAATTTCAGAAGCTAATTCAGCTTTACTAGAATCCATTTTAAAATTATTGATAATTGTTTTTCCAACAATATCATATAATTTATTCATAGCCATATATTTAGGCATATTACTTTCTTTAGATAAATAGTCTGATATTGCAGACATTTCTATAGTAAAACTTTGTAAAGCTACTTTTCCTAAGTCTTTATATACTTGTCTAGATATAGAGTGTAATCTACCTCCAGATTCAAGTGCAGTAATAACCTAAGAGAACTCAGTTAATTGAGCTTCTTCTACATCATGATCAGGATCCATCTACATACCTAAACCATCTACATCTAATTCTTGATACATTAGTTTAGATTTATCATGCCATGCTGAACTCTCATTAATATTATTAACTCCATTTTTAACTGCTGAAGCATTAGCTGCATAAGCAATCATTTGTGTTTTTAATGGTTGTTCATAATATTCAGTAGTATAATTAAATCCTACAGGTTTGTTATCTTTTTTATATGTTACTTTATTCATAAATTGAACTACTACATTATTAGAAGATTCTGAATATTGTAACATTGTATTACCATTATCATCTTCTACTAAATCTTCAGAGAATATTCCTCCAAAAGTATTAAATAATTCAAATAATGAATTTATAGTATGTAAATTTGGATCTATATTTATTTCTTGTCCATTATCTCTTATAGAATGTTGATTTCCTTCATTATCATATAAATGATATTTTTTATGAATATCTCCTTGTTCTATTCCAGATGGACTTACTTTTCTTTCTTCTGTATAATAAATTCCATTAGTATCTTGTCCAAATCCTGTAATTTGATAATGTTGTCCATCACCATCTTGATAATATAATTTATTACCATTAAGTATATCAGAAGCAAAATCTATATTACCTCTACCATATGCTTTATGTAATAAATTTATTTGTTCACCATTAATTGGACTCCATTGTAAATTAGTCATCTTTTTGAATAAATTATACAATGAAATATCAGAATTTAATGATGCTCTAATACGTTCATTAGACATTACGAATGTAGCAAACTTTAATAAAGTAGCTGTTCCAGTATTTGCATCATAATGATGCCAAATAGGTTTTTGATTATCATTACTTACTTCCTAATCCTATAAAGAATTATTCTATAACATAGATACCCAAGACAATATAAATGCAGAACCATCGTGAGCATCTTCAGTTTCTGAATCTCCTCTAAAGTTAAATATTTTAGCTTTAGTATCTTTAATAGTAGCTACTTTAAATTTAGTAGGAACTCCATTAATATTAGGCTACATATATTGTAAAGTAGCTGGAATAATTACATTACGTTTTAATTGAGTACCTTGTGCATTAGCTTCTATTTTATTATAAGCTAAATTAATCATATGTAAGGCATCAGATATTTCCTAAGTAGGTTCTTCTCCAGCAATAAGTAAATTATTGATATATGAATCTAATTCTACAATAGTTGTTGGTCCTACTTTAGTTGGAGGCAATATACCTAATTTATTTAAAGAATAAGATATATTATTTCCAAACTAGTCTTTTTGATCTAGATCTATTACTGATATATTAGATGTCTTTTTATTAACAACACCAGATTTATCAGGATGTCCAATTTCAGATCCAGTAAGAAGTAATCTAAGATTATTAGATGTTAATGAATCAATTAAAAAATATTTCTTTAATAATGGATTAAGTTCAAAATTAGCTGGAACTCCTCCAGATATTCTTCCTCCATTATAAATATCTTTACCATCAATTTTAGCTAAAATTAATCTTCCATTTTTAATCCAAGTCTATTCATAATTAAGTTTTTCAGATTTAGTTAAGAATTTATTAGATGTAATAGCTTTAGCTAATGGGTTTTTACTATCTTTTAATAAATCAGATTCATCAAAATATACAGTATTTAATTTAATACCAGAAGCTAATAAATCATTAACAAAGTTAAATTGTTCAGTTAATAATCTAGCTTTTAATGAATCCTATTTATAAATATTATATAAATCAGTAGCATAATGATATAATAATTCATTAAATCTACAGTAATTTACACTTTCTCCAGATTCATTTATATAACTTCCAGTTCTATAATGAGTATCTAATTGTAACTAAACACTATGAGCATCTGCATCAGCTAATAACTATTTTTCTGATTTAGTTTTTATAATAACTTCTACATCTAATGCTGTATGAATAATTGGACCATATATTTTTCTATAATCATCTATTACTTTATTATATATTTTATTATAATATCCTCCAATAGTTTTACTATATATATAAAGTAACTCCTACTCGTTCATTTCCATTAATCCTTTTTGAATATACTCTTCATTAGGATTACCTTCAAAATTAGGAATAGTTAGTTTAGTAGAAGCATTTACTAAATAATTTAAGAATGTAGTTTTATCTGAATAAGTAGTAGGCTATATTAGTACATTTCCATTAGTTAAAAACTAATTAAAGAAATTAGTAATTATAGCTTGATGAAATAATTCACCAGTCTTCATATCTTTTACTTTTTTCTTTAATGTATTTTTAGCCTAAGCATCAGTATTCATTACTACACCTTCTAATAAATCTGCATTATCTACAAAGAATAAATCTGCAGCTGCAGTTGTATTATTAGTTACTTGTGCTTCTTGTTTTACTTTATTTATATAATAATGAATATTACCTCCTAAGAATGAAGTTCTATAGTTGGCAATACCATTACCTTGAATATCTTTAGTAATTGCTTTAGATATTTCTCCACTTAAAATAGCTTTTGACGTAGCTAAATTATCTATCCAAGAAATATTATCTGGAACTACTAATAATTCAGGTTGATTATATTTAATTTTAATAATATTATTTAAATCTTCTCTACTAAATCCTTTATGAGTAGACTAAAAATAACCCATAAACTAACTAGGAGAATAATTTTCTAATTGTACCTACTAATTAAAATCTATATATAAATTATTAATATATGCTGATCTAGCAGCTGACATTATAATATCTGATAAGAAATTATCATATTTTCCAGTATATAACTATTTATATATAGCTAAAGTTTGTAATCCTCCATTAGATAAAAAGTCAATATTTAATTCTGCTTTAATAAATTTAAGCATATCTGTAAAATATTGAATTTCTTTAGGTACATCAGCATTAGAATTAGTATTATATTTTAATATATCCTAAACAATAGTTTTATCAGATAAATCAATAGGACTATTTCTACTAAATACCTTCTAAAATATAATTTCATCTGGATTAGTATTTAGTCCTCTAGAATTTTTTGGAGGATTTAATGATATTTCAATTTTATTTAAAGTAGAATTAAATAAACCTTTACTTCCTGCATTAGATATATAAACCTAATATTTTCCTCCAAAATTAATAGATCTATAAGCTATATTATTTGCTAAACCTTGTACAGGAGCAATTGTATATATTTTTTGTAAAGCAATTCTCTAATCAGTATTATGTTCTTTACTTACATACTAATTAATTGCATTTCTAATATTATATTCTTCTTTACGATTTGGATATTTACTCTTTATTCCAGATGTAAGATTACCATTAGAATCATATATATTTTCCCAATAGTTTGCTGGAAGTACTCTATCCATAGTTCCAAATAAACATTCTATAATAGAATAGTGTTCTGGAATTAATTTATTCTTTCTATTAGTAGTTTCTATATTTATAAATGAACTTTTATCTTGTTCATTTAAAGCTGTAACATAAATAGAATATAATACATTAAAATCAAAATCATTTAATTTAATGGTAGGTCCAGTTAGAATATCTCTAATTTGATCTATTCTAGATTGTTTTTCTTCTGCAGAAACATAAGAAGGATTAAATAATGATGCAAATATTCTTCTTCCATGTAAGTATGGATTTCTATGGAAAGTAGTTATTTCATGTTTTAAATGTTCTAATATTTTCTATTCTGGTTTAGATAATTGAGAATATCTATCATTAATATTCTAAAATAAATTAGTTATAGCATTAGAAAAAGATACAATATCTAATTGTCTAAAAGGCTTTAAATTTGGATGTTTACTATTATACATAGGTATAATACTAATAACTAATTTAGAGAATTTAGCTATTTCATCTATAGCACTACGTCCTTCATCAGTACCCCAAGATTTTCTATGGCTATCACCATCTACTCCAAAAGTATATTTATTAAGATTATAAGCTACTTCAGTATCCTTATAATTCTTATTAATAGATATTACTTTATTTCCAAAAGCATCAGTTATAAGATCATCAAAATATACTAAGTTAATATAACTATTTAAGGCTCTTAGTAATTCAGATTTCTTACCATTATTTTCTACAGACCAAGCATGATTTAAAGTATTAACATACTATTGTAATTTATCTGCATAATTTTCTGTACCAATTCCCTATAACTCTTTAATATGATTCCAAAATAAATTATAAGCTCTAGTTCTTTGAATAGATACTGATCCATTATGTATATTAAATAAAGGACCATTAATATCCATTCCAATATTTACTGAATGTAAATAATCTACAATATTATTATATAATTCATTTTTATATTCAGCAATATTTCTATTTAAATCTTCATTATTTCCAGTGATACTTTGTGTATCTTGATCAATAATGAACTTTTTAAGAATAGATAATTTAAATCTAGAATCTCTTATACTTTCTACACTAATTGCTGATAAATAAAATCTATTTTTAATTGCCTATAAATTAGTTTCTCTTCTAGAAGTTTCATCTTCTAACTAAGCACCTTCAATATTAGGTACAGATTCTGTATTATCTGAAGTAGAATTTAATGCTTTTTCAGATAATCCAATATTATTATTAAAGTAATCAGTAATTCCTTCTATTAATTGATTTTTAAAACTATCTACTTCACTATCGGGAATTATGTCATATTTATCTTTTAATGTATCTATTCTTGAATTTATAGCCTATATTAAATCTTCTTTAAGTTGATTTAGTGCCTCTATTTGTTGAGATACTCCACCTAAAGATTCATCAAATGTAGTTTTAAACTAAGAAGAATCTAAATCTATTAATCGAGATTCAATGTCAGATAAAATATCTGACACTGATTTCATTACTCGATTATTATTTGCTGTCTTTATAGCAGATGCATTAGTAACTAAAGATTTAATCTAAAATTTCTAATCACTACTGTACAGCTTTGCTGAACATTTTTTTACCATATTTATTATATATTACTACAAGATATTAAATCTGTTAATAACTTATCTAATTCATTACGTAATTTATTATCTTCATCATATATTTCTAATGAATCTAAATCATCTTGAATAGACTCATTATTAGCATAATTTAGTCTTAACTATTTTATACCTTCTTCTGTTGAATAATTATTTATATTTAATAAATCTTTATATGTTTGATTTTTAGTAATACTATCAATGTATTCTATAGCATCTGGATCTAAAATAGTAGCTCTATAAGATTTTATAAATGAGTTAAATTCATTTATTCTATTTTTACGATATTCTAATTCAGATTGTTTCTAATCTACTTCAGAATCTAAATCTACAATTTCTCTAGGTGTAAATTTGAAAGAACCATCAGCATTTTTAGAAATTATTATTTCTGAATTAGGATTTCCTTGTAAAGATACTATTAGATTTCCATTATCCCAATTAATACTTGAATTATTATCTATTACTCCTTTTATATTATTATTTTTTAACTAATCATTAATATATTCCCTAAAAGTCTATAATTTAGGAGCAAAAGTATCTTCAATAGGCATAACAGTATCTAAAGTAAGAGAATTATTTTTAAAAGCTGCATTTGTTTTAGCTTCTAAATCTGTATTTATTTCAGATATTATTGCATACTAAATTTGTTGTGGATCTGTAGATTCTCCATTTAATAATTCCTCTATATATTCAGATATATTCTCTTTAGACCAGCCAGCAGCATACATTAACATATATAAATTATCAGTTTCTTCTTCAGTGAATATATCATCTAAAGAAGTAGGTTTAGTCTATTTTTTAGTATCTAAATTTTGAGCACTTTCTGATAAATCAGCTAATTTTATATCAAATACAGGCATATCTACATCTACATCAGTTGTAAATAAAGCTAAATTTGTACTACATGGTAATAATATAGCTTCACCAGTTTTTGGATCAGTTACAACATTATGATCATTTTTAGATACTCCCATAGTTGGATCAATATAAAATCCATTCTTAAAATAAGCATCAGTAGCTCTGGGAGATAGTTTCTTACTATCTTGAGTTTCTGTCATTATATCAGAAGTAGTACCATGGAAAGCTAATGAAAACATATCAAATAAAGTAGTATCTAAGGATCTACCATTAGCTCTTTCTAATTTATTTAATATATTATTACTTATAAGACAATTTTGCTCTTTA
>ERZ772986.271-NODE-271-length-33255-cov-28.401687_pt1 | contig 33255 bp, 34 predicted proteins | sample MGYA00511898_ERZ772986 | MGnify/ENA primary metagenome ERZ772986 (study PRJEB29015, sample SAMEA2737934) | human oral metagenome | biome: human oral; feature: human-associated habitat; material: dental | place: China | collected 2148 ... | reverse complement strand
CCGCAATCCCAACCTAAACCCGGAACTTAAGCACCACGTTCGTGACCTATAGTCCCCATTTTTGTCGTTGTGCGAGCATTTCTGCTTGTTGGTTCTTGCTTGGTCTCGGGCCACCTGACTGACGTCCTCCCACCGTTGCGTGGCCTGCCTGCTCGTCGTCCGCGCCGCTCAGTGGCGTGCTCCCGTGCCAACAGCATTGCGCTTACCGGGTCCATGACCAGAAGCGTGACCGTGTTCCGGATGCAGAGCAGCATCAGCAGGTGGAAGCATTCAGCTGTCTCCCGGCCGATGAGAAGCATGATGATGCTTCCGGCCGCGTGATCCGGGACGACCAGGAACATTGCTGGCGTACACAATTTCGTGCCGCGCCGCTCGCGAATTGCGTTTAGCATGATGCTGGTCGGGATGTGCCGGTGTAGGAAGTTTCGCGTGTGGATGCTGACAATCCAGATTAGGTGAAGCATAAGCGCAGCCTTCTCCTCGCACTCGCAACGAAGAAATAGAAAGGACCGTTCCGGCTGAAGGTGTCACTTCATCCACGCATCCAAGGGTGGACTACCAGATAGAGGCCGCCCGCGTCAAGGGTGCCCCTGCCTGGTGAACTTCGGATGAACGCTCTAGAAGCGTGCCTCCGCTTGTGGGTGACGTATCCGTCAGCATCACAGCCTTAGGGCCATAGACTTGAGCTGCCAATGCTGGCATGGTCGCCCACTCTGAAAGTGGAAGTTATACTCATCGCAACTCTGCAGATGCCGCCGCTTCCCAACTCTGAGCGTGGGGCTCTGAAAACAAAACTGCCGGACGGGGGCGGCCCCGCAGGACACGCAGGCTGGTTTCGTTGACATTACTAGCTCGCCCTTGGGATAATGTCCAAGTAGTTTCTAGGAGCACGCCTGCTCGTGCCGGAGCGTACGAGTCGAAGGAGTGCTGATGGGCGCAAGGACGATACACCCGTTCCCTGCTAGGATGGCACCGGAAATCGCTATTGACCACCTTGGTTCTGCGGCAGATGAGGAGCTAGTGGTCTTGGACCCGATGTGTGGGTCTGGAACTGTTCTTGCTGCAGCGGTCACCAGAGGTCATTCTGCGCGGGGTTTCGATGTCGATCCCTTGGCGGTCCTCATGAGTTCGGTCGCGACAGGACCCGTCGACACCGAGAAAGTAGTCGCCCAAGCTGAACGTGTTTGTGCGCGTGCGCGTGAATCCAGCGTGGACACACCCCGTTGGGATGACCCGGAGACACAGAAGTTCGCCGAGTACTGGTTTGCAGCGCCACAACGTTGTCAACTCAACCGTCTCTCCCGTGAACTGGATGAGATCGATGACGATGCTGTGCGGCGGGCACTCCAAGTGGCCCTGAGTCGGACCATCATTACGAAAGCCCCTAAGGCTTCGCTGGCTGCCGACACTTCGCACAGCAGGCCGCATCGTGTTGTGGTCGAATCCAGTTACGACGTATACCGCGGATTCGAAACCTCTGTTGCCAGTCTTAAGAAGTTACTTGATGAGCGATCTCTCGTGGGGCAGGCAGAAGTGCGCAGGGGGGATGCGCGTGCCCTCGACCTGCCCGATTCATCGGTCGATCTGGTCATCACCTCGCCGCCCTACCTAAACGCGATCGATTACCTTCGCGGCCACAAGATGTCGCTTATCTGGTTCGGTCATACCATTCCCGAATTACGGAAGATCCGCTCGAATAGTATCGGGGCGGAACGCGCGCTGAAAGGAAATGCTCTGGACCAGGTTGCGGATATGGTGCAGTACACAGTGGACTCAGTCAATTCCCCCGACAAACTTCCTATGGCGACGATCAAGCGTTACGCTCATGATCTCGTGCTTTTTTCGCACGAACTTAACCGCGTATGTAAGAGCGGATCTGAGGTTGTTACAGTAATCGGTAACTCTACGCTACGAGGAAACTATATCCAAAATGATGTGCTTGTCCGAAAGGCGTACGAGGATACTGGCTTCGTCGTCGTGACACGAACCGAGCGTGAAATACCGGAGAATAGACGGTACCTCCCAGTGCGGACTATGAACCTCCAATCATCAATGGCGAATCGAATGCGGAGTGAGGTTGTATTGACCGTGAAGAAGCCATGAGTAGATTCTTCGAGTTGGGAAGTCTCAAGGACCAGATCAATGTGGAGATCAGTTTTCAGATCATTGCATTGTTCTCCGAAGGACTCTATAGCAGTCCGAACAAGGCGATAGAAGAGTTGGTCTCAAATGCTTTTGACGCTGATGCGACGTGCGTGCATACCGTGATGTCACCCGATCGGGCTGCGAGTGACGCGTCGATTGCGATCCTTGACAACGGAACGGGCATGGACGAGGCCGGACTCAAAGCCCACTGGATCGTCGGGAGGTCCCCAAAGGAACGCAAACGGCTAACAGACCGCGGTCGCCGTACCATTGGGAAGTTCGGCATCGGCAAGCTTGCAGCTTACATCTTAGGTAACCGCTTAACGCACATCACGAAGGCGGGTGGCAGATTCTTCTCGACAACCATGGATTTCTCGATGGTTCCCAAACCTGATGAGTCTGTGGGCGCCGCGTCGTCACCGGTTCAGCTTCCTCTTCACGAGCTCACTGAGGAGGAAGCGCGCAAAGCAGTTGATCCCTGGCTATCTGACGATACCGGCCGCGAGAACCTGACTCTCTTTGGGGATGAGGCCGAGGACTCGTGGACTGTGGCAATCATTAGCGACCTGAAGTCGATGGCAATTGAACTCTCCGTAGCTAAGCTTCGGTGGGTGCTGTCGACGGCCATGCCATTGCGCGACGACTTCTCCCTGTACATGAACGGTCAGAAAGTGGTCGCTTCGAAAGCGTCCGCGAATCAGGTCGGCACCTGGGTTCTCGGCAAGGACTTCTCATCCATTCCGAGTCCTGCTCCAAAGGAGCTGGATGTAGATGTGGACGAGAATGTGTCTCAAGCTGAGTACCAGCATTATCTCCTGGTCGACAAGCTTCTGGGCCCTGTTAGTGGATACCTTGAACTCTTCGAAGATCCCATTGATGGGGGAAAATCTGAAGCGGTTGGAAGGAGTAATGGCTTCTTCGTCTATGTCCATGGTAGACTTATCAACCCTGATGACTCGGGATTTGGAATTGATCGAAATAGCCTTCGCCACGGCACCTTTTCACGGTTCCGTTTGGTAATTAATATTGATCGTCTCGACGCTTCACTTAGGTCGAGCCGTGAGACTCTGCTCGCGGATCCTGTGGTTACGCGTACCCGTGAACTCCTCCGCGGTATCTTCAACTTTGCACGAACGAAACTGGACGAACACGAGACTAAAATTGTGTCAGAAAGAAGGGCATCGCAACGCTTCGCTGACAGTCCTGCGAGTCTCACGGAACGACCGATCTTACGCATGGTGGTGGACTCGTACGAAGAGAGGATTCGCTCCAGGCACCTCGTACCGATTGACAAGAAACATTTTCCGACGGTTGAGGATCTGCGTGCTTTTCTCGAGAGCAATATCGATAATAAAGGAGGGCTCATTGGTGATGTCGTGTACGAAGACCTCGGTACGTCACTTCCAATGGCGATGCTGGACAGCGTGAGCAGACAACTCTCGATCAACCTTGAGCATCCCTTTGTTGCGCACTTTGCTGATGAGTTTAACGATCGCAAGAAGAATCTCCCCCTGGAACTTTTCGCAATGGCGGAGATTCTCCTTGAGGCGGGAATTCGTGACGCAGGCCTAGAGGATTCCGCGGTTTCGACCGTTCTAGACTCTCGCGACGAACTACTTCGCCATCTTGCGCGATCGTCGGGTGCGCGCAACTCAATCACCGTTGCACAAGGACTGATGGCATCACTGACTAGTGCCAAAGAACTTGAGCTTGCGCTGGTCGAGGTATTCCAGCAACTCGGTTTCGAGGCCATTCCAAAAGCGGCGAAGGATGAGCAGGACGGCCTCGCGGAAGCATTCCTGCCTGTGGATAAGCATGGAAATGGACCGTATCGAGTCTCACTCGAGGCTAAGAGTAAAGAGAAACCCGGCGGAAAAGTTAAGAAGAGCGCTGTCGAAGTGTCCACTATTGCGCGCCACCGTGATGAAGCGGAGTGCGATTTTGCGATCGTTGTTGGACCGGACTTCGAAACCGGCACCGATGACAATGGTGCGGTTATGCGGGAGATCCGCGCTGATCGGGATAAGAATCCGAACAAGGGCATCACCCTCATGCGTGCGAAGGACTTGGCGAGGCTGGTGCGGCTGGCACCGATCAAGCGTGTAAATCTGGCAATGATTCGCGAACTGCTCGCCACATGTCAAAGTCCAGCAGAAGCAGAGAAGTGGGTCAGTGGGGTTGAGCGGAAATACACTGAACCCAGCCCTCATCAACAGATCTTGGAGACAGTGTGGAAGATCCAACAGGATGATCGAGATCATACCGTGGACTATGGTTCACTTAGAACCGCGCTCCGCTACGAGAAACATATGACGATTGATGATACTGTATTGCGTGATGAGTGCTTGGCATTAAGTCGAATGGCTCCTGGTTACTTCGTAGCCCGTGAAGACCGAGTGGAGCTCAACATAAAACCGGAGAATGTGCTTAACATGATTCATGCGTATGTTGATGATTTGCCTCAGGCAGATGGGGAGTAGAATAAAGAAGTCGACTGTCATCTGTTTGTCGGTATATGACATCGGGTTACTCTGAAGTAGTAGGATCTGGTGCCTGTGAGTGATGAGGTCGGGGCCAGTGTACTCTGCAGATCGGAAAGTGCGCCGTCCGCGATGGAGTAAGTGCTTGGAGGCAGGATTTCGCAGGTGGGCGCAGGTATCTCTGTTCAAACCGTCGCACCCCCAAATGTGAAGAGCCACTTTATCTGGACGATAGAGGAGACGTTTCGCTCGCGAAGTTGCGTATTCATCGGTTCATTGGGCCGCGCTCACTGCAAGATAAAGAGGTGTCCGAGTTACTCGAGCCAGGCATGTCTTGAGATGTCTTGTCTGATGTGGTGTCCGCAATGATGTGGAAAAGCAAGTGATGATTCTGTCTGGCGCTTGAGGCTAAGCGCGTCATACTTTCTCAGCCTACTAACTGAGCTCACGTTTATGAGTGGGGGCAATTCCTTAGTGTGGTGGCTATTCCCGTGGTGGTTTGCGATGTGGGCTTCACCCGACAAGGCCCGCCTGCGGGCGCGTGGTTTGTGTCCCCGGCCGTGTTGCTGAGGAAGCCCGGTAGCAGGCACACCTGCTGTCGCGCGGATCAAACCCGTTTGGTGGATGATCGTTCCTGTGGGGTGGAGGGGGGCGATGGTCCGGCCCACGCACGGAGGGCATTCAGTCTCACCTCATGCGCGTGGAGGGCAACGCCTTGAAACTCGGGGGAGGGAACGATAAGGAGAAAGTCGGGAATGATGGGGAGAACAAGTGCCAGGCCGCCAATGAGAGTGTGGAGACCCGTCTCAGCGTCGCTGAGGAAGCGAGACGCGGAAGTGGGGCACGCGCATCGCACAGGTTCCCCGCTATCTGTCGGCACGACAACCTTACGGCTGCCCGCTTCGCCCTATGCACCAAAGCGATCACGGTATTTGTTCCACAGGTCGCGCAGCTTCTTGCCGTCGGACTCGCGGATGAAGACATCGAGGGCCGCGGCGCTACCGTTGCCGGTGAGGGCGCTGACGGCAGCAGAGGGAGAAGAAACCTCTTGGCCGTTATGCAGCACGATCGTTCCTTCAGGTGAGATCGTCACGACGTAGACGTTCCCGAGGTTTCGCCGTCGCCAAATGAACGTGTCTCCTGGAGCGATGATCCCGGTTGCGACGACATCTGCGAGTCGAACCTGGCGGCCGCGAGCAGCGGAACGTTTATCGACGGCGGCCTCCAGCTCGGCGCTGGTCAGACGCGAGAGGTCGATGTCATCCGAATCTCGGCGAATATTCCAGTAGTCCAAGATGAGGCGCATCAGGTGTCGTTGGCGCTTCTCAAGGGCGGCTTCGTGAATCTCCCCCCGGTCGGACGGCAAAGCGCCGACCTCGGACATACCGACGATGGGAACCTCATGACACGCGCGCGACACTGTATCCCAATCGGGTGCCTGGTTGATGGTGCGCGACTTGAGGGTCGTCAGGATGAGGCCGCCGAGACGTTTATTCCATGCTTGTGCGTCGATGCTCTCGTGAACGCCACGGATCTGCTTCGTTGGGAGTCCGGCCAAGACCCCCAGACTGCGCGGTAGTCCTTGAGGAAAAGACCGCCGTTCGGCAACCAGCGCGTGGTAGAGGAGGATCTTGCGAATCGACGACTGGGGGAGTGGGCGGGCGATTGTAGCGGCCGCGCGGTGGCGAATGTCGTCGGGGACGGAGCAAGCAATATCGACCGGCTGGCCGTCTTCGATAGCGCTGATGAACCGGGTAACGATGACGGCACGTGTCCCGGGCACGACGCGCGCCGCAATCGCCGTCCCGTACACGCGCTCAAGGGACGTGAGAAGCTCTCGAACTTCCTCGCTGCTTCGATTCGCGCCCAGGATGTACATTGCCGCAGGCTTCCAGTCAGCAGAGTCGTAAAGTCGTAGTAGTTCCAGCGGGGTGGCTGCGGGGTGCTCGGCAAGTGGCGCCAGCGTAGCCAGTGCGTAGGCTCGAGCATTGGGAACCAAGACCTCGTCAATGAACTGCTCGCCGTTCTTGGTTGCGAAAAAGGGAGTGAGTACCTCCTCGGAAAAACAGTCGATCAGAGCGCGTTTTGCGGGTGAGCGGAGTATGAGTGTCAGGAGATGCCCGAAGAATGCGTCGGGGTTGTCGGTTGCCAGCGAATTGATGGCATCCTCCCACAGGGCTGCGTAACGCGGCCTGTTGCCTGGGGAGACGTGAGACAGAACGTGAGCTTTGAAGATGTCGGTCGCTGCGAGGGGGACACCTCGGGTGTTGAGAACGGAAAAGATGCGGTGCGCAGCCTGGTAGGAATCAGTTGTCACCTCAATAAGAGAGACCTGCAGCATGAGGTACTGAACGAAAGTTTGAGTTTCCTCGGGAGGCAGTACGTCGGGATCGTCCAGCGCGTCGAGCATCGCCCGCGCGTTGTCGTGGATTCGACGCACAGACGTGGGGGTCAGGCTGTTCGCGTCGACATCAAGGAGAGAATCAATGTTGTCTCCGACAATAAACGTGTCGAAGAAGTGGCGGTCGCACTCGTGGACGGATAGGCGAGGTCTTTCGTCCAGACCTTTAATCCGTGACTCGGGGATGCTGAGGAGTTGTCCGATTTCGGCGTGTAAACCGGCGTCGGTGCCGGCCAGGTGTCGCAGAAGTGCGACGAGGATGCACAGGGTGGTGAGGCGCTGCTGTCCATCGATAATGTCAACATTGTCGCCGCCCGGGTGATCGACGAGGACAATCGATCCCAGGAAGTAGTCGCCGTCGTTCATGCGCCAGGCATCTAACAGGTCGTTGACGAGTGCAATCGCTTGCTGTTCTTCCCACACGTAAGGGCGTTGGAAGTCTGGGATCTGGTACTGCCTGTTTCCTGTGAGCAGCTGTTCGATGGTCTTCTGGCTCGTCGAGAGGGTCATAACGCTACATCCTCATAGTGACAGAAACTACTTCGTGAGGAAGTATAACGAGATTTGCTCGGTATGTGTCCGTACCAATGAAGGCCGGGGTTTTTCCGCTGTTTTGTTCGGTTATGTGCACGGGCGAACGGCTATAGCATGGAGGGGTGAGCGCGGGGTGTCGCGGTCAATGCGGCCGGAGAAAATGAGGGGCGTCGATGGATACCATCAGGAAAGCGGATAACCGCCGCGGGCGGATCGCCTACGAGGTTGCGGGCCTTGCGTGGCTCGCCGAGGCCTCGGACCCCGGGGCAGCCGTCGTGCCCGTCCTCGATCATGGCGCGACGTGGCTCGAAGAACCCCGGCTGGCCTCCATCCCTCCAACGTTGAAGGCCGCCGAAGAGTTCGGGCGGGCCCTCGCCCACACGCACGCCGCTGGCGCACCCCACCTGGGCGCGCCGCCGCCCGGGTTCGAGGGCAGCGGGTGGATGGGGGAGGCTCACCTGACCTTGCCTCGGCATGCCCACAATGACGACAATGGCGACGGACATCATGCGGGCATCGGTGTGCCCAGTGATAACGCTTATCCCGAGCGATCCGCGAACGGTGAGGCAGCGCAGAAACGCGCCCCGGCCTCGTCCGACTCCTGGGGCGCCTTCTACGCGCGCGAGCGCATCGCCCCCTATCTTGACGACCGCACCTTCGCGGCCGCCGAACGAACGCTCATCGAAAAACTTTGCGAGCGCCTCGAATCGGGCGTTCTCGACCACGGTCAGCCGCGCCTCGTCGCCGACGCGATCGCCGAGCAAAGGGATGTGGGTGCCGCCCGCACCCATGGCGACCTGTGGAGCGGCAACGTCATGTGGACACCGGAGGGGGCCGTCCTTATCGACCCCGCCGCCCAAGGCGGACACGCCGAGGAGGACCTCGCGACCCTCGCCGTCTTCGGATGCCCACACTACGACCGCATCCTCGCCGCCTATGACGAGGCGTCGCCCCTGGAGGAAGGCTGGCGCGAACGCGTTGCCTTGCATCAGATGCACATCATCATGATTCACTGCGCGGTTTTTGGGCGTTCCTACGTTCCCGAGGCCGTCGCCATCGCGCGCAGGTACGCCTGAGTCCGGTCGGGGCGGTGCAAGCGCGTCGCACCGAGAGTGCTCGAGATGCAAGCGGCCGCGCGGGGTGGCGCTCGCGTTCGCGGACGAGGCCAGGGCGGTGGGTGGAGCAAAGGAGTCCTCATCCGGTAGGATGGCACCGCCCCAATAGCTCAGTCGGTTAGAGCAGCGGACTCATAATCCGTGGGTCGTCGGTTCAAGCCCGACTTGGGGCACCAATGCGTCGACATCTCGACGCCTGGCAGGTTTGAAGGGTGCGGGGATCCATCCGCCCATTCCGTCTGGGGTGGGCATGAGGTCTGCGGGCTCGATGCCAAAAAACATGGCGGTGCGCAGCACCTCGTCAGCTGACCATGAGACATTGCCTCGCAACTTCCGGCTCACCGACGATTTTGTCAGCCCGAGAGGCGTTGCGAGTTCCTGCGCCTGCATTCCGCGCGCGAAGATCTGCTGGTTGACGGCCAGGCCAATTGCCCTGTCCGCGCTCATCGTTCCAAGTTCTTGGGCTGCCATATCTGCAACTGTATCGATTTGGTGCAACTAGTGCAACTGTATCCATTGACAGCAACCGCATTGTGATAGATCATTACACTCATGAAGTCGCATTCAGTGCAACCAGATGAGTTGCTTAAAACTGGTCAAGTTGCTCAGCGCTACAGTGTGGCCGCAAGTACAGTGCGCCGTTGGGTCGCCGCGGGAAGGCTCCCGGCGACCCAACTGCCTTCTGGGCAGTTGCGTTTCTCAGCTCGGGCCGTCGAGGCAGCAATGCGTGAACTAAACGCAGAATCTGCGGGCAAGCCTAGGGCTCGGCCAGTGCCGGACGTTCCGTTACCTGGTTTGGGCGCGGCGGGGAGATGACTCATTGTGAGCATCTACGGTGTCGCTTGGGCGTTGGATCGGGTTCGTGGGATCTCGGTTGGCGCGAAGATCGTGTTGATCTCGTTGGCGGAGTTCGCTAACGAGCAGGATGTGACGTGGGTGTCGCGAGAGCGTCTCATTAGCCGTGTGGAGTGCTCGACGCGCGCGCTGAGTGGGTACTTCAAGGAGTTGGAGGCGTGCGGGGCGCTGACTCGCGAGGCGCGCTACGAGTGGTGCACATCCGAATCGTGCTCGCGCACGGGTGAGCATAAGCATCGTCGTGGCACTGTCTATCGCATTCATCCAGAGCTGCGTATTGACGTGCGCAAGGCCACAAGCGCAGAATCTGCGCCTGTGAGGGAATCGTTGGAATCTCAACGAAAGTCTCACAGTGGCAATATCTGCGCCAGTGAGGACACAGTGGCAAATTTACGTCGTTCACAGGCGCAGACGTCTGCGACCATTACTTATAGGAAAGAACCACCAATAGAACCACCAAACCTAACCCCCCCACCCCCTGTGGGTGAGGGTTCGGTTGGGTTAGGCAACGGCTACGCCGACCAAGTGGCTGTCGAGGGGGAGGCTGCGTCGCCGGTGGCGACGTCAGCGCCCCCAGAAGGTCGTAGGTGCTCTCAGGAGTCCACTAGGGGCACTAAGGGGTCAGGAAGCGATCAGGGTACTGAAAGTTCCTCTGAAGCTGATTTAGCGATCTTGGCGGCGTGTCTACCTGAGTCGATGCGACTGCTGGATGCGCGCGGTCTTGGTCTCGTGGTTGGTTTGCTGCGTGAACGGCTGGATGCCGGGTGGACCCCAGGGGAGATCAAGCGATTGTTGGATTCACCGTTGCCTGATCGCGTTGCTCGGATGTCGGGTCTTGTGGCCTCGCGGCTGCGTCGTCTGGTGGCTGTGGGGGAGTCTCCTCGGGCTCAGGCTGCGGCTGCCTCGCGTGAGCGTGAGCGCCTGGCAAGTGAGCGCGCGGCCGTGGCTACTGCTCGTGAAGCGCAGACGGCTCCGTCGTTGTTGCACATGCGGATTCATGACCTGGCGAAGGAGATGGCTCCGGGGTTGTCGCCCGCTCGGTGCGCAGTGGTTGAACTTGCGGTTCAGCAGGCTCTTGTGGATGCGTGGCGTCGTGAGAACCCTCAAGGAGGGAAGCCGTCACCGTCAGTGCTGTTGGAGGTGCTCGCAGCTTCGGGTGAGCAGATCGCGGGTCGCGTGATTGCTGAACATGTGGATGGGGAGGTGGCTTGAGATGGTGGATGTGGTCTTGTCTTGGCCTGCATGGGCCCGAGCTCAGCGAGGTTTGGGGGCTTCGGCCCGCGCGTGTTTGCGTGAGCTGGCTTCCTTAGCGGACGATCGTGGGGCCGCGATCGTGGAGATCAGCTGGTTGGCTGAGGCGACGGATCGGTGCCGCCGGACGGTGTGGCGTGGTCTAGCGGAGCTAGAGGATCGTGCGCTGATCGTGCGTGAGGAGCGCCGAGAGGCGGGGCACCGCGCGCCGTCACGATTCCAGCTGGTCCGTGACCCCGCGGTTGCTGTGGAGCGGACCCGTGATCGGATGCAGAGCCTGGGCGTCGTCGTCGACGTCTTCAGTGGAGGTGCGGTTGATCCGGATGACAACGAGGGGTTACGCGCTGTCCTTATTGAGGCGTGCCAGGCGGGCTGGGTTGGACGGGGGGCAAGCCGGTTAGCTGTGACGTTACTGGAGCACGGTCCCAAGCAGTTTGGGCGTCTGGCGGTTCGCCAGGCACGCTTCGAAGGAGAGGTGGTGTCAAACGCTTTGGCTGATGTCTTGACGTTGGCGTGGCTGGAGGCGCGTGCCTCCGCTGCGTCGATGATTCGTGCCCGCCGACCGTGGGCGGTGTGGTCGCGGGCCGTGGAGTGTGCAGTTGCGGAGGAGTCGTTGGCAAGCTTGGAGGACCGCAACGCTGTGACCACTGCGGGGGTTGTCCCTGAAGAGAGTGTGCCCCTCGCTGGTGGGGTGGGGGAGCTGTATGTGGGGATTGATGAGCTGACGGGACCGTTTGTGCGCGTCATTGACGCGTTGCGCGACGCGGGTATGCCGTCGACGCTCGCGTGGGCGGGCAGTGTGCGTATCGCGCAGATCGCTGCTCATGTCTCGGTTGCGAATGCTCACACGATGGCCGCGCGCGATGCCACGCTCGCCTCTCTTGGGGTGAGTCCTACAGCTGCGCGCGCGTGGATGACGCTCCTGGTTGGGTCACGGCGCGGGACGGTATTGAATGCTCTCGATGCCGAGCAGAAATCGCTGGCTGAACAGGCCGCTGTCGTCGCAGCCGCGTGGCGCAAGACATTGCTTATTGCGTAGGTCACATGGGTGTGGTTGAGGTGCCTGTCAAAAGTGTCAGGTAGCTCCACTTTCGTTGGATTTTCAGGGTTTTTATGGTTGGTCAGAAAATGTATGGCCGTCGATCTGCTGAATGTCTTTGATGATGTCGTCAATGAGTTCTTGGTCGTCGATGGTGGCGTCGTCTTCGGCCCATTCACTCTTGACGGTTATCTCGAGGCGCTGGAAGACACGCATGTGGGACATGTCGATGCCTTGGCGCATCGCTTTGTCGATGGCTTGTGCGATCGCGTAGGCGCGATCGGTTGAGGGCCATCCTGCGGTGTTGAGCTGGCCGCCGGCGCCGGGAGGGCGGCCGTCGAAGGTGACGGCCCAGTATTGGAGACGTTCAGGCTGGGAGTTGTGGTTCATGAGGGGCGCTCCAGGAGGTGTCAAACGATCTGTATTAATGATGCCATCTTGGCTGGTGGTCGGCGTACACGTCGTTGTGCGTGTACGTGCTGACGGATAGGGCGTAGTGAGAGGAGCGCACATGTCGTCTTATCCGGATCTAGGTCTGACCTCACCTGCACAAGAATCGTGGCAGGCCCCTAAAGGTTCGTCTGTGCCGATTCCACCCCCGCCAGCTGTGGCCGCTGCGCGCCCGTGGGCCCCGGGCGTCGATGGGCTTGCCGTTCGTCGGCACATCCGGCGCTCCGCCGTCGATGGTGCCCCTCTCCTGTGGATTGTGGGTGCCCACGGCGGCGCAGGAACCTCGACCTGGGCGTATCTGCTAGGTGCCGGTGATGCTGGTGTTGCGTGGCCGCAGCACGTCAACCCCACGAGAGCGCTGAGCATCGTGGTCTGTTGTCGCTCAACAGCCGCGGGCCTGCGCGCCGCTCAAGACGTCGGCATCGAATGGGCGTCAGGCGCCCTCCCTGGGCAACTCGTTGGCCTCGTTGTTGGGGCTGATGCCCCCGGGCGTCTCCCTCGTGAGCTCCGTGATCAACTCCAGATCACGTCGGGCGCATTCCCGCATTGTGCATTCGTTCCGTGGCAGGCGCAGTGGCGCTTCGCCAAGGAAAGCGACGTGAATGCTGATCATTCGCGCCGTATCACCAAGATTGCCGCCACCGTGGCGGCATGGACCGAAAGGACATTCAGATGATCATTATGACTCGACTGACCACGCTACTTGGGACTGATACCTCAGTTGTTCCAGACGTGAAGCCGAAGACCATTGCAGGACTGGTGAGTCAGATCAGTGATCTGTTGGGCAATGCCATGTGGATTGGCATTATCTGCGGAGTACTTGGATTAATTATCGCAGGCGGGATGATCGCCCTTCACAACCGGCAAGGGCCTGGAGCTGGTGGCGAAGCCGTCGAAAAAATCGGGTGGACCATTGCCGGTGTACTCATCGTCGTGTCGGCACCGATTATTATCAGGCAGTTTGTCTAAAGGAGCGATGTGATGAGCGATAGCGATGAGGAAAGGGACCGGAGTCCATTCGCATCCCCATGGGTCATTGCCTCCGGTCTGATTGTCATTGTCATTGTGGCTATGGGGATTGGACTGGGAGTGGGGCTGGCAATGCGTGGCTCTACAATGAAGCAGCCGTCGAATCAGTCAGGCCTGCCGACCGGCAGGCCAACGGTGATCACGCCGTCACCGAGTGCAACGCCATCGCTCATGTCCTCCCCGACCCCCACGGAGGGAGCGCTCGGAATGGACTACATTTCGCAGCCTTGTTACGTCGACGAGGTCAATATGTTGCCATTGGGACAAACCCCTCGAGCGACGCGTGTGAGCACTGTCCAGGGAGGTCGGTCGGTCGAGGTTGCAACTAAGGCGGGACCATTCGCTGCTATGGATCGCACAAATCTGTCGTACTGCTACTCACATACGGCTGAAGGTGCGATCACAGCGGGTGCGAACTTCCTCCTGCATTCAACATGGGATGCCGAACGACGCGACTCGATCGCGATGGACCTTGCAGACAATTCCGACGGAGCCCTCGCGGGTAAGGTTTTTGACTCGAGTCGCTCGCAGTCTGGTGTCTACTCCATGCAGGAAGCGCATATCACGGGCTACTACTACGAAATCCGTGATGAGAACAATGTGCTTGTTGTCTATACCTTTACTCTTGGAGACGATCCCAAGACGCTGACCATTCCACTGCGCATGACGTGGGTGAAAGACTGGAAAGTCGTCTACCCCGAAACCCCTGAGGCATGGGGAATCGGTGAACTCACGGATGAAGCAAAATCTCGCATCACCCCGTGGAGCGTGAACTAGCATGGGGATGCTCGAAAAACTAGTCAACGAGGTGACAAAGTCCCTCGGAGAAATCATCCTCAATCTGGGAACGTGGTGGGTGAAGGCACCTGTTCCCTCGCTCTTCGTCACCTCTTCTCCAGCGTATAAGCTGCAGGATTACCTGCGCTTTCTCCTGGCTGCTGTAATGATCGCGTCCCTCATTGTCGCTGGAATTAAAGTCATCATTGACGGTCGTGGTGATTCACTGCGCCAAGTCGCACAGTCTCTTGTCACAGTCGTCGTCATTTCGGGAGCTGGGCTCACGTTGGCATCAACTCTCATTAGCATCTTTGACGAGACGGCGGTATGGCTCTTGGATTCAGTCACGGAAGAAAGTGCCGAAACCTTCGGAAAACGAATCATTCCGGTCCTGTGGGACAGTAGCCAAATTCCGGGGGGCACAACTGCTGTTCTCCTGCTTGCACTGGCAGGGACAATTGCGAACGTCATTCAGATGGCGATGATCTGGATTCGATCGATTTTGCTTATGGTGATTATGGGGTTGGCCCCGATCATCGCTTCAACGATTAGCACGTCATGGGGGCGTGCGTGGGCGGGGAAAATCCTGGGCTTCTTCTCAGGACTTGTCCTCTACAAGTTGGCTGTGTCGATCATTTATGCGACAACAATCCTTTTCCTCACGTCGGAGAGTGGCCTGGAGGGTTTTGTTTCTTTTCTTGTCGGCGTCATGCTCATGGTTTTTGCTGCAATTTGTCCCTTTGCACTCGTGGGTCTGCTCATGCCCACGGGAGCGATGATTGCTTCCTCAATGGGCGGGGTTGGCGGCGCGGCTACAGGGGCAGCGACGGTCGCCTCGGGCGCGGTCGACGTGGTGCATAGGGGGCATGTATCGGCAGATGCATCACCGGCACCGTCATCTCATGACGGTGCAGCCAGTGGAGCGGGTTCTCCGTCGGGTGCTACTGCTGCGCCCGATGCCGGAGCGGTGGGCTCGAGTGGTGCCGCCGGTGCAAGCAACGGTGCAGCCAGTGGAGCGGCTGCCGGGGCGGCCGAAGGTGGTGCCGCTGCAGGCAGTGCAGCTGCTGGAGCTGCTACTGGCGGAGCGGCCCTCATCGTGCAGGCCGTCGCAGATGGCGCTTCGCAGGCACAACGGGGAATCAACGATATGGTCGAAACCAGTGCGGAAGGAGCACACGCATGAGCACGATCGGTGCAACAGAGACACAGATCCGTACGTATGGGAACTGGCGTCACCCACGTCTAGCGGGCCTGGGCAAACTGAGCTTCTTCCAGACGATGGCGCTACTGGCACTGCTCATCGTGTCAATCCTTGTCTATGGCTCGCTTGGCCTCGCGCACGCAGCTGTTCTGTTACTTTCAGGGCTGTCCGTTTTGGGGGCGATGGAGATCAGAGACGCCCATGGCGTGAGTGTGTGGGACAAGATGGTTGAGCGTGTGTCGTTTGCTCGGCGTCGTCGAGCTCGACGTACCGTGTACAGGTCCGGGCCGATCGGTGTTGTCCCGGGTGGGCGCGCTCGTATTCCTGGACTGCTTTCGGGATCGCGTATCAGCGAGCACGTTGATTCGTATGATCGCCCGTTTGCCCTCGTTCACCACGGCAACACTCACGTGAGCGTCATCATGGGGGTCGCTCCGTCGGGTATTGCACTGGTCGATCAGGAACGCATCGACCAGCAGGTCGCGCACTGGGGCGCGTGGCTTGCTGACCTGGGAAGCGAAATCGGCATCGTTCAGGCCAGTGTCTGCGTGGAGACGGTGCCCGATACGGGTGGCTCCCTTGAGCGCCAGGTGAACGCTCGACTTGACGTGAATGCTCCTGCGATCGCGCTGAGCGTTGTGCGCGAGGCTGTCTCGCAGTATCGCGCGGGGGCGTCGCAGCTGCGCTGCACAGTGACGCTGACTTTCGATACGAAGCGCATGAGTGTGAAGAAGCGGTCGACCTATCAAGTGGCCCGTGAGATCGGGACGCGACTGCCCTACTTGACGCACTCGCTTGAGGCGGCCGGGACGGGGCCTGCCCACCTCCTCACAGCTATTGACGTGACTCGCTTGGTGCGTGTGGCCTACGACCCGGCGTCCGAACCGCTCTTCGAAGAAGCAACGGCCGGTGGTGATGAGGTTGACCTGGACTGGGAGGACGCTGGTCCCGTCGGTGCCCGTATTTCCTTTGACTCGTTCCGTCATGATTCGGGCCTGTCTCGCACGTGGGTGCTGACTAAGGCGCCGACGGGAGTCGTGCAGTCGGGTGTCTTATCGAAGCTGTTGTCGATTTCGCGGGATGTTGAGCGCAAGCGCGTCACCCTGTTGCTGCGTCCCATTGATGCTGCGATGACGGGTGACATCGTTGAGCGCGATATGACGACGGCCGCGGCGGCGGCTGGCATGTCGAAGAAAGTTACGGCGCGCGCTGCGCGCGAGGTGGCAATCGCGAGAAAGAACGCGCAGGAGGAAGCCAGCGGTGCGGGTCTCGTGGACTTTACAGTCCTAGTGACAGCGACTGTGACGGGGGATGAGCTCGACGACACGGCTGCGGCCATCACGTCGCTGGCGTCCGCATCGAAGTTGCGCATGCGGCCTGCCTACGGAGCGCAGGATTCTGCGTTTGCGCTCGCCCTTCCCCTGGGCGTCGTCCCTTCGTGGCAAAAGGTGTGGTCGATATGAGCATGAGGATAACGGTCGCGGATCTCAACCGCCCTGGCGGCGGCGGTGTCACGCCGCTTCCCCGCATTCACGACTATCGCGGCACGAGCGTCCAGGTGTGTGGACTGTACCCATTCGTCGCGGGTGGGACCCCGCCACCTGTTGGTGTACCACTTGGACGGGCAACGGATGGGACCGGCGCGGTGTGCGCCGACCCTATCAGCTGGTTTCAAAAGGGGCTTATTTCTGCCCCGTCTGCCATGGTCCTAGGTCTAAACGGCTTGGGAAAGTCTTCACTGATTAGGAGGATGGTGCTGGGTGCAGAGGCATTCGGTATCCATTCCATGGTCGTCGGTGACGTCAAGGGCGAATACGCTGACGTCATCGATGCACTGGGCGGGCAGATCATTTCCATCGGACATGGAAAGACTGGGCTGAACCCTCTTGATGGTGGTAATGCCGACGAAGCGGCGGAGATGCTGCTGGCAGCCGGGTATGTCCGTGAGGCCCAGGAAGTGACGGAAGCAGCTCACGAGCGCAAGAAACAGCTGGTGTGTTCGCTGATCCAGATCATTCGTCGACAGGCGCCCACTGATCGTGAGGAGACGATTGTTGATGCCGCTATCCGTGTTCTCGAGGAGACGCAGGCTGGCACGCCGACTCTCGCCGATGTTCTTCGGGTCGTCCAAGAGGGGCCTGGGCAGCTCCATGCGGCCGCCCTCGATAAAGGAAAACCTGGAGAGTATGAGCGGTTGACCAATGAACTTGAGGCATCACTCCAGGCGCTGCTCATGGGGCGTTTTGGCTCACTGTTCGCAGCGAAGAAGACCGTGTCCATGCGCATGGATGCCTCTGTCGTTTTTGACGTCTCCTCGCTCATGTACGCCGACGAGGACCTGCAAGCAGCGGTCCTGCTGTCATGCTGGTCATACGGTTTTGCCACCGTCGAGGTCACTCAGGTTCTCGCCGACACGGGGCTGATTGCCCGGCAGCGCTATCAGCTCATCATGGATGAGCTATGGCGCATCCTTCGGTCTTCACCGGGCATGGTTGAGCGTGTCGATTCGCTCACCCGCCTCAACAGGACTGTGGGTGTCGGCCAAATTATGATTACCCACTCCGTTGCGGACTTTCAGGCCTTACCGTCGGTCTCTGATCGACAGAAAGCACAGGGGTTTATCGAGCGATCAAAAATGCTGTTCATCGGTGGTGTTCCCCCCAAAGAGGTCCGCGAGCTCAGATCTGTCATGGCGTTCTCACGCCGTGAGGAATACCTAGTGTCATCGTGGAACGCACCTGGGGAGTATGACCCGATTACGGGGGGTAGTGCGGCCCCCATCGGCCGTGGGAAGTTCCTTCTTAAAACGTCGGACGCCCCGGCGTACCCATTCCAGGTTGACTTCACGCCGGCCGAATACGAGCTCTCCAACACGAACAAGAGGTGGTGACACCATGTGGGATTCCATGAGTGATAGCGGACGCGGTATCTGGCTCCTTCTCATTACGCTAGGTGTCGGTGGAGCATGCTTGTACGGTGCGCGTGCCCTGTACACCTGGTGGACAGGGATACCCCTGCCCACGAACCTCCTGGACTTGACGACCGGGATGATCCGGGGCCAGGAGCCACGCACGGTAGCCATCCTCGCGCTCCTCATTCTCCTGACCGGCGTCGCTGGCCTGGTCGGTATCGCCAGGTGGCGGCACCGCGGTCCGCGTCGGTGCAAGCGGGGGGATCGCGTTGCGCGTAAGAGCGCGTCGCGGCGCGAGGTTGCCGTTCTGGGGAAGAAGGCTGCGCTGGCTCAGGCATCCCGGCTGGGCGTGAGCGTTGAGTCGCCTGGTTTGCCGATTGGGCGCATGGTTGCGGGCGGGGCGCCGTTGTTTTCCTCGTGGGAGTTCGTCTCTCTCATGATTGCGGGCCCAAGGACGGGCAAGACGACCGCGTGGCTGGTTCCGCGTATCCTCGCAGCGCCCGGCGCAGTCCTCGCGACGTCGAATAAACGAGACATCGTCGACGTGACACGCCGGGAACGAAGTAAATATGGACGGACCTGGGTTTTCGATCCGCAGGAGATTGCGGGTGAAGACCAATCGTGGTGGTGGGACATCCTGGCCGGTGTTCAGACTCCCGTTGATGCGGTGTCTCTCGCGGAGGTTTTCATTGATTCTCAGCGCGATCCAAGCGCCACCAAGGATGCGTATTTTGACGGAGCATCGAAGGACCTGGTCGCTGCGCTTCTGTTCGCGGCCTCCCTCGGTGGCCGAGACATTCGTGCGGTGCACGAGTGGCTGACGCGGCCCCTTGATGATGAGCCGGTGCGGATCCTTGAGCGCGCCGGGCAGATGATGACCGCGCAGTCGCTGCGCGGGATGATGAATCTGCCGGCCGAGACCCGCGGTGGCGTGTACGGCGGCGCATCCCAAACGATGAACTTCCTGCTCAACGACGCGGCCCTGAGCTGGGTCCTACCACCGACGGTGAGCGATGGCGAGAACGACGTGATGGAGTTTCGCCCCAACGAGTTCGTGGCGTCAACCGACACACTGTATTGCCTATCCCAGGAGGGCCGTGGCAGTGCGTCCCCGATCGTGACGGCACTGACCGTCGCGGTCATCGAGGCAGCCCTCGAACATGCAAAGAAGCAGCCCGGAGGCAGGCTTGCACTCCCGCTATTCGTCGCCCTCGACGAGGCAGCAAACGTGTGCCGATGGCGCGAACTCCCCGATTTATACTCGCACTTTGGATCTCGGGGCATCGTCGTCGACACGCTCCTACAGTCTTGGAGCCAGGGCGCTAGCGTGTGGGGCGACGCTGGCATGAACAAGCTCTGGAGCGCTGCCAACGTCAAGGCGTACGGCGGCGGCGTCAGCGAGGACAAGTTCCTGCAGTCCCTTTCGAATCTGATCGGCGTTGAATACGTCGACCAGGTCCAAACGTCTTCGAGTCGGCAGGGGACCTCGAGAAGTGTCTCCGTGGGGAGCGCGCAGCGCCCGATCGCCCCAGTGTCGGAACTCATGGCCATGCCCCCCAACCGCGCGTGGGTGTTTGCCTCGGGAGCGCCTGCCGTCTACGTGCGCACCGTGCCCTACTGGGAAACTAAGAAGCGAGAGGAATGACCCATGAATACCGCAGATCAGATTGAGCAACACCTGTCCATGCAGGCCGCGCACCTGATGCGCGCAGCCATCATGATTGCTCGAGCATTCGCTGCGCGCGAGGCGGCCGCTCGCCGCGCGGCTGCGCGTGCCTCCCTCGAGCACGCGCGCGCCCTGCGCGCAGTCACCGAACAGCAGCGGTGTCTCGCAGCACCGCTCTATCGTGCGGCACGCCGCGACGGCTGGTGGGATGACCCCAAGATCAGCGCTGCAGAAAGAGCTCGAGCAGTCGGCTTAGCCGAGCGTTTCGCGCACGTCGACGAGGATGCGCGCGCCGTCGCGGACGAGGCACACCGGCGCCTGGAGGCCGAGACCCGCGCCCGAGAAGCAGCTGAGGCGCGAGCTCGCGAGGAATCCCGCAACCCGCAAGCCTTCCGCGATCACCGCAAGGATGAACTCATCGACATGACGCTGATCTCTGTGCCTGCCCTGGCAGCAGCCATGCCGCTGGTCGATGGTGAACAGCTCGAGCAGTCGGCCGAGGAGATCCTCGAGGAGCTCCGCGTGGATGCTCGAGCAACCAGTACGGGACTCGCGCCCGCGGAGCCTGCCGGCGTGCCCGTGCTCGCACCGGAGCCCGCGCCCGGCCGCGGGGATGTGTATACGGCGACACAAATGCTGGCCACCGCGCCAGACGAGCCTGTCTCTGAGCAGACACTCGATGCGCCTGAGCTGACCACCAATACCGCTACCGCGGTGGCGTGGGATACGCCGCAGGCGCGTCAAGCCTGGGCACAGCATCTGCTCGATGCCGGCATCGACGCAGACGGTGTGCGCGCGTTCACGGTGGCCTCGCAAGCCCAGTCTGCGCCCGCACAGGAGATGCTTGCGACGTCGGTGAGTGTGCCGGCCGGCCGAGTGCCGACCGCGCCCCTCGAGCAGACGCAAACACGCCACCTCTGACAGATAAACAAACGGGGGGCAGCCAGCGATGGCTGCCCCCCGTCGGTATCCGACTACGGGCGCTCGTCAAAGAGCCCCGGGGGCGGCGCCGTGGTGGGCAGCACCCGCCCTGGGTGCGGCGCCGACTCGTCCCTGTGCTCGCCACGGCGCTGCCCATCAGCAGGCTGGCACCCAGCGAAGGGGCCGTGTTCGGATAGGAGCCGATCCATGATGGGAAAGAGAAACTGGACAATCCACGTGCTCATGGCGGTTGCTTCTCCGCTTGCGCGCAGTCCCTCCCACGAGTGCCATAATGCCGTGAGATAGAAATTCGCCTCGGCGTGCTTCCACCACTCGCTGCACCATGTGAGTCCGTGCCCAAGAGGACGATCATAAACCTGGACCAAGAATCGCTCGACGAATTGATCCAGCGTGGGGTAGTAGGGCTGCGGTGGTTCGCCTCTCGAGGGATCTGTGGGTGCCACGTCCTCGAGGTCGCCGGGCGGCTCGACGTCGATCGGAGGGACACCCTCGTACGGGTCATGCTCATTCACAGCGATCGTCCTTCAGTTTGATGAATCGTGGATGCGGGTATCCATCTGATCGGTATTATCGGGGGCACCTGATGAACCACAGCATGAGGGACGCTCTTTCCGAGCATCTCAGGGGGAATAGACGAACGGCGACTAGCTACGGCAGCTGCTTCAATATCGTCACCATTTCGTGCGGACGTGTACGCGGCTGCTTCGAGGAGGCGGCCGGTCTCGCTAGTCTTGATGACGGTTGGGTTGCCGAATGTCCAGTAATCGTAGAAGAGCATGGAATCCTCGTCCTGGACCGGAGTTGAATCAGCGACATTTGGATGCCGCGCCCCCGGGTGCAGTCCGAGGCACGCAAGCTCATTGCGGACGACGTCGATCGCGTTCATACGAGTCCCTCCAATTTTGTGGTACGAAGGCACCCGTGTTGGGCACCTCTCACCACTCATCGTGAACACGTACACGCACAGCAGAGGGGCTTACCTGCTTGGGCCGTTGTCCTTGTGCTGTGCCCGCTGGGCGGCCTCGGCAGCGAGGCGCTGGGCCTCATCCGTGCTTATTGCCGCGGGCTTGAACGCGCGTGGCTGTCCGCCCAGAACGTCGCGCGGAATACCTGACTGTGCACCTCGAGGCCGAGAAGAGGTGAGCGGCATACCAGCCGCATCAAGTACGGTGCGGACACGGTGAAGGGCATTGTCAAACGACGCGTCGGCGAGGGCCTGGGCGTCGCGGACGATCGCACTGTCCTCCTTGGGTGCCGGCGGCGTGGGAAGAGACGGTACAGCCTCACGCTGTGCGGGCGCGGAGGCTCGCTCGAGACGCTCATAGGCTGACGCGAGGGCGTCGACGTCGACGCGTGGGTATGTGTTCACTCGATCAAAAACAGCTTGCGCGTCGCGCTCGATTGCGGCGGCGGTTGCTGCTTGGCCTGCAGCCTCATGCAGATCCGCGATCGCCCGTACGAGATCGGCAGTCGCGTGCGCGAGCGCGACGGCCGCCATGTGGGGGCTTGACGTAGCGGCGATCGTGAGTGCAAGGTCTGAGGCTACGCGGGCACCCACGTCAACCAGGCGCTTGTCGGCCGGCCGAGCTTTGAGTTGTGCGCACCTGCCCACCTGGACGGCGGCGCGCTCGAGCATGTCGCGGCCCCCTGTTGTGCGCGCTGTGATCGCCTGGGCGTGCAGGAGTCCGGCAATGTCAGCTGCGGCGTTTGCGAGTCCCACGCGATCGGTGGGGGAGAGGCGATCGAGGTGCGTGCGGAAGTGCTCGAGGGCGCGGATGCGGTCCTCCCACAGCGGCCCATCGTAGGGCGCCCGCTTCGGGTAGTGACCCTTCCATGCTTCGACGGCCTCGAGCGCGCTCGTCGGAGTGTCCTCCCAGCGCGTGCGCAGCTGTGTGAGAGTGAGGTCGCGGGCGATCCTGCCGCCGCCCCACCAACGTGTCTGCTGCCCGTCCTCGGTGCGGAGCGCGGCACTGTATCCGACCACGACATCGGTGCGCCCGCGCGCGAACCGGGGGTGCAGACGAACCCCGAGGCGACGCGCTCGACGCACAAAATCAGCTTCACTATCAGCTGCCGTCGCAGCCGCTCGCAGGCGCTCCTCGAGGACCGCGCGATCCGTACGTGATGCCCCTGCGCGCTTGGCGGCGTTTTGTGCGGCCGCACTATCACACCTCGAGCCGCGGCCGCGCTCGCGCGACTCCACAACCAGGAGTCCATAACGGTGCTCGAGCACGTTACACGCCTTCTGAGCTCGCCGCTGGTCGTACCACGGACTCCACTTCGTGCCATCCTCACGCACGATGTTCGCTGCGATATGGATGTGGTCCCCGCCGTTTTTCGCACTCCCGTGATGGATCGCGACCCACCGGCATGGCGCTTTTCCATCGGTGCCGGTAAAGCCCATCTCACTCATGAAGTCCGAGGCGATGCGTCCCCAGACCTCATCACCCAAGGCAGCTTCTTCTGGTGACAGGGAGAGCGAGCAGTGCCAGACATGGGTGGCCTCGATCTCGCCATTCCACTCCACCGCTCCGGTGGCCGGGTTGAAGCGGCGTGCCTTGCCTGTGGGGAAGGTGCCTGTCTCGTGCATATACGCGTCCAAGCGCGTTGCGAGCTCGTCGGCCTGTGAGACGCTGATCGTCTCCCAGTCACCCCACTTGCGCATGATGTCGCGCGATCCCGCGATCACGTGTGGGTTCTCGTGCTCATTGGCACGCCCCGGCCCCACCAGGTAGCGCATGAGCCCGCCAGTGTCGCCGCCGGTGACGATGTTGGGAATCATCGCCGTACCCCATCGAGGCGAGCGTTAATGTCTTCGATCGTATCGGCCACGCCCGCTACGACAGCCTCGAAATCCTCGGGCACCTCGTGCACCGTGTTCGCATGGTGCGCGATCTGATTCAAATTCGTCATCGCGCCCTCAAGCTGGCGCCGATAGGCGCGAAGCAGCTCAATCAACTCCTCCGCATGAGCTGGCCCAGCAACCCCCTCAGTGGCAGTGACCGGGTGAAGCGCTGCCTCCACCACAAACCGAGACAGTGACACGCCACGAAGACGAGCGCCCTCCTCAATGAGCGCGCGCTCTGACGACGTCAACGACACAAGCAACCGAGACCGCTGAACCCCTCGCACCGACCGCCGCGCCCTGCGAGCCGTCCGAGAATGCGACACTGCTTCACTACTCATCTGACCCGCCTCCCTCACATGTTCTTCAAGCCAGCGCAGCGATCCTTCGGACCACACTTCCAGTGTGCCACGTGACGCCATATGCGTCTCGCCAAAAGCTTAATACCGATATCGGTATTATACAGCTTGCTACGCGAATCTTACTTCGTGGGACACAGCGTAGACCGCGCATGACAACGCAAGGACACAACCTCAACGTTCGCACCCGAAAACTCAGCCCATCTCCTTCGTTCCGGGCGGACCGCGAATGCGGTTCGTCCGGGCCCTCGACGCTCACGCTCCGCGCTCTTTCTGACCGATCTTTGCGTGCTTTCCGCGCTACTTCGTGGGCTTTGCTGACGCATTTGTTGTCCTCGCATCGCTCAAGTGAACAAACAAGACGCTGGGAGACAACACTGGCCTAACGTGCTCATGTCCTATTGGTCTGGTTGGGGTGGGGTCGCGCCCCCAATAGAGGGGGCACGACTGCCACGTCGCCCCGCTCGTCCATTCATCTGCGGGAGCACCCTTGCGGGGTGGGCGTGTGCGCGTACGCCGACACGGTACTAGTACCAGGCACCGCACTCTGTGGTGCCACCAACGAAAGGACACACCCATGAACCCGCTCGACAAGCTCCTCCGGAAAGACGAGCACCGAGAAGCCATGCTCCGCGCACTCGGCAGCGCACACACCGACCTCGACGACGCCGTCGCGAACTACCGCCTTGCGTTCAAAGCAGCTACCTCGATTGGGTGGTCGAGAGCCGACCTGACTCGCGCAGGATTCCCCGACCCAGCCCGTCTACCCAAAGCCGCCACCAGGAGCGGCAGCGGCGCCGACTCCTGACGATACCTACTGCTCTCGGAAGTCGAAAGCGCCCAAACATGTGCGGCGGGGACAGGGCTTAGTCTGTCCCCGCCGCATCCGCGTCATCGCACGCTAAGCGTCGTTACGATCGCGCTCCAGCCTGTGTTTGGCGAGTGCTCGCGTCACCGTCGACCGATGCACCCCCAACGTCGATGCGATTTGCTTGTGCGTCATTCCCGCCTGAAACATCGCCTCAGCCGCCTCCAGGCGATCCCCAGTCACCCGCGGTCGACGCCCACCAACACGCCCCTCAGCTCGAGCATGCGCAAGCCCCCTGCGCGTATTCTCGCGAATCGTCGACACCCGTAGTTGGGCCAACACGGCCATGATTCCAATGATCGCTTCACCCATCGGCGTGGACGCGTCGACGTCCAGGAACGGCTCGGTCAGGGACCGGAGCCGCACCCCACGCTTGCCCAGATCGCGGATCACGTCGATCGCGATTCTCTCTGAGCCTGCCAATCGATCGAGCGCGCGGACAACAAGCACATCACCCTCACGCAGGTACTCCATACATGCATCCCACGCGGGACGGTGCTCGAGCCGAGAACTCACGCCGTGGTCGACGAACACCCGCTGTGCGCCGGCCGCCCGCAGCTCTGCTTCCTGCGCGTCCGTGGCCTGCTCACGCGTCGATACGCGCGCATACCCAACTATCGCCACGCCAACCTCCTGCGGCCCCAACCTGATTACCGCACACCCTAACGTGTGTACCCGTCATACTGCATCGGCGCATACGGCCGTGCCGACAGCTCATCCGCACGCTGAACATGCGCGTGACCGGGTGGCCTCACCCCCGCCGGAAACGCGGCCGACGTAACGGCATGAGCCCTACGTGCCTCGACGGGCACAATTGGTCGGTGCTGCTTCTCTGCCTCGGTGAGGGGACGAACTGCGTAGGACAACACCTCTGCCATAGGACCGGCATCATGGCGATCCTGGTAGTAGAAACGCGCAGCTACCAGCCCGTCGCGTAGTGGGTTGGTAACTCCCGCGAGGATCTGCGCCTGGGACACAGGAGCGAAAGCATCGGCATCCACGTAATAACCTGCATGATGAGCGAGCTCTGAGAAGAACACGAACTGACTGCGTGTGTTGCCCTCGCGAAACGAATGAACCTGGTTGAGGGCGGCCCATCGTTGCGCGAGCGCGTCGACGAAATCATCGACGTCCAGGCCGCGCAGGTAGTCGGCATGACGAATTGCGTCGTACTCGCGCTCGGCCGCTCGCCTCAGCTCAGGCCCGGCACGGTAGTACTCATGTGCAACGGAGCGATCAGCCGGATCATAATCAGGGAATCCGGACACATCGGGTCCATACTTGACCAACGGACCAAGCATCGGGGTCGTACGCTCAACGCCCGCCCACTCGTAAACGTCCTGGAAGATATGCCGGTGAATGGCCTTCATGTGGTCGTAATCAAACAACCCCAGGATCGGATTATCTCGGAGCTCGATAAGGCGCAAGCTCGCCCAGTGTTCCTCCAACGCTCGCAACGCGCGTTCCGAATCAACCCCGTATGGCAACTCGCCGCCGCCGGTGAACTTGTTGCGCAGTACCTGAGTACCCGGGATGAAATACTCATCCCAACTCGGATCCTCACTCATGCGAATACCCGAACTTCTCGTACAGGTACCTTTCTCCCGCACTACCTGCTTCTTCGACCGTGAGCTCGCCCGTGGCCGTCTTCCACTGAAGGTCACGAAGATGAGCATCAGTAACAACGTGCCCAGCAAGATTCAGTGCAGCGTCAGCGAAAGCGATCGACGCTCGTGCTTCCTCATCGGTACGGATCTGATCGTTAGCCATAACGTTCTCCCTTGATTGATCGGCAACGCCGCCGTGAGCTTTCATCGTACGCCGGGGTGCATAAACGGTCAACCATCATCGTTTTGCACCGTTGGATTTGCACCTGGTTTCTGCACCCGATTTCTGGCGACCTTCGGTTCGCATTAGGACTATTGCGTGGCGGGTGCGATAACGGCCGTTTACGCACCTCCAGCCACGCCAACGTTCACGAGCGTCACGAACACCCACACGCACACAAACGCCGCTACTGATGACACCAGGAAAGCGGCGATCACCGCACCAACATGAAAGCCGACAGACGGATTCATGCGCCTGACGCACGCAACATACAGGGCATGGATCACGCAATTCCACCACAGAGTCCCCAGAAACAGGAACGGCATGATCAACGACTTGGGATCACCACGGTCGACCGCAAGCCCATAGAGCCGAACGACAACGACACTGATGGCAGCAAGGCACACCAGACTCGGTAGAGCCCACAAGCGCCACCACCTCCAACGCCACCGATCCCTCATCGGCACGGGCGCAGGACCAGGCGCACGCCACGGATTAACCGGGGGGCTCGAGGGCGGATAAACGATCGGCTCGAGGTAGGACAGATCCTCATGCGCGGCCGCCGGCGCAGCTACCGGCGGTGGTTCAGACGTACGGACGCGGCCGCGTTCCTCCTCGATGGCCATCATCACCGCCCATTCCTCATCAATCGACAAGGCTCGAGGCGCCGCTGGGTCGTCGCCGACCTGCGAGGACTGGGGCGAGCTCGGCTTGCGGTGAGGTTCATCGTTGACACTCATGCCGCCATCATCCCCCACCAGGCCCACATGTGCGTCCACCTCACGCCGGTCTGCGGACCGGCCACCACGCCATACCCTGCCAATACGGCGTGTCCAGCCGCGTCTCTTCGACGACGCCCCCGACGTCGGGTGCGTGCACCATGATCGGGTGCCCGGCGGCGTCTGTGCCGGCATAGACTCCGATGTGGTGCACGTGGCCTCCCGGCGTGTGAGAGAAGCCAATGAGGTCGCCAGCGACAAGCTGGTCGCGGGCGATCGGTGCCGCGTCAGAGTTCTTAGTGATCTGATCGGCCGTGCGCACCGATGCCGGGAACGGGTGGCCGAGCTCGGCATAGGACAAGACGATGAGGCCCGAGCAGTCGACGCCAGCAGGCGTCGTTCCGCCCCACACGTAGGGAGTACCCAAGTGGGTACGCGCCTGCGCGAGCAGGGTTCCGTCGCTTGAGGGCTCCGAGGTCACTGTCTCAACAAAACCGGCCTGCGCCTCACGAATGCTCTTCACATACGCCTGTGTCTCCTTGTACGGAGGGATCCCACCCCAGGACCTCACCGCGCCCGGACCCGCGTTATATGCCGCGAGAGTCAGGTCGACGCGATCACCCGAAACGAGACCTGCCGCGAGCCAGGAGTCGACACTCTTGGCGAGCTCGCACATATACAAGCCCTGCGAATAAATTGAATCAGACCCGTTGGTGATGTCGGCGCGGCCGTCGCCGTCGCCGTCGCGGCCGTGCGTGGCCCACGTCGCCGGCATGAACTGAGCGATCCCCTGAGCGCCGGCCGGGCTCGTAATCCGCGGATCCCACGTGTGCGCCGACTCATGATCCGCCTGCGCAGCAATCAGCGACGGCGACACAACATCGCACGCCTGACCCGCACGCCACACCGCATCCTGATACTCCTCGGGTACCCCCGATACTCGTCCGCTTCCACCTCGAGCACCCGAATCACCGAGCATCGCAAGAGGCAACAGCGTCGCTCCAGGAAGCACAAAAAGCGCGACGACAAAGACACCCAGCCCCTTCTTCACAGTGCCCTGCTTCGATGAGCCTGGGCGTCAGCCGGCGGCATGGGCATCCGGACTTGAGTTCCTCGAGCAGTCAGGTGTGCCGGCGTAGCGGCATCGACGATCGCGCGAATCCGATCCGGGCGAAAACCGGAGCTCCTCGAGGTGCCATCATCAAGGATTGGAGCCTGCAGCAGTCCTTCGCTGCGCATCTGCTCGACGAGATCCGGGCGCCCACTGAGGTCAATCACCTCATAGGTGATGCCAGCGCGATCCAACGCCTGGCGCGTGAGACGACACGACGGGCAATTCGGCGTCGTGTAGATCGTGAGCATTGGGGCATCTGGGGTAGGGTTCATAACTCCTCCTTCACCCTCCCCGTAACCGTGTGAACGCACGCCCCCTTTCGCGTGGCCACGCCAATGTGGCATACTGAAGGGGAGCCGAACAGCGTCACCTGTCCGACTCCCCGGGTATCCGGGCTGGTCTCAGCGCCCAATGAGGGCACTGAGCAGGAATGCAATCGCCCAGATCGCTGTAGCAGTGTCGTTACCACTGCTACAGCGATCTGGGCTTTCTGCTTCCCATCCAGACCCGACCGCCTCACTCGAGACGACCGACGGCCTTTCGTCATCACCCAGTCACCTCCTCTCGTCGGTGTCAACTCCCCGGCAGGAATACTGCTGGTCCGGGGTCGACGCCGCGGAGGCCCCCCAATTCTCTCACGCACACCCATCAACAGCACTAATGTTGCATTCCATTGCTGGCAGTGCTGGCAATACCGGCATTGCTGGCATTCAACTGGGGGTGTCCGTTCCCCCTTTTGGACAGTGTCAGTCATGTTTTGGGGGAAGTGAGGACTCCCATGTATCCCTCGTTCCATCGAGCCGTGTCCAGTGTATGCAGATACTCTTTGATCCACGTGTCTGCTGTGATGTTGCATAGATGAAGGAGACAGACGCGTTAGAGTCGATGCTCCTCGGGCCTGGGCCACCCTCAACGGTGAAGCGAACGGGTTTTATGAGGCATTCAATGACGACATCGTTAACAGTTTCCGCACCCGTATTCACCAGTCGGTAACGAGCCCCGCTGGACCAGCGCAACTCCCACGGTGGCGCTTGCTGCTGCTTTGCGACGGCATTTGCCAGTACCTCCAGAGATTGGGCTACCTTCTCGGCTGCTTCTCTCTCCTCCTTTGACTTGCGCGCCTGAAACACCGAAACGACGGCGCAGGCTGCGGAGATAAGGCCGCCAATGACTCCCAGTAGACTGAGGCACCCTTGAAAATCCATGATCGTCTTCTATTTCTTCCTATTGAGGTCCTTCGGCGGAAGCACGTTGCTTGGAAACTAAGCCTACCGTCGCCCCTTGGGGATCCTGTCCGCGGCAAGCGGCTCATACCTGCGCCCCCGCTTCTTCTCTGCCCGAGCGAGTGCGGCAGTCATTGCCTCGACGATCCATGCCTCGAATGAGGCAGGTCCCCCCTCGAGCACGCCGTCGATGTAAGCCGCGCGACACCGGCCAGCGATGTCGGCGCTCACTCGCGCGGTCACCTTGACAATACGCTCATCTGCATCGCTGGCATTGCTAGCATTGCCGGGGTTGGCGGCTTTGCTGGCACGTGTGGCACGGCTGGCAGATGTCACACCTTGTGGGGGTGCGATAACAGCAGCGGGACCAGTGCTGAGGTCCGACTTGATCGGTGTTGGCCTACGCGGAGTCATCGACCGTTCTCCTCAAGGTTGGTGAGCATCGTTGCAGCGTGGTGCGCGTAAGTCTCCAACAACTCGGCAGGGGCGCCAGGGTACTCATCGAGGCCCATTTGGGCCTCCGCAGCATCGGAGATCACCACGCGCCGGGGGATCGGTGGGGCGAACAGGGGAAGCCCCTTCGACCTGCATGCATCTCGCACATCGTCAAGCCAATGCGAACCAGCGACAGTACCCGCCTCGTGCATGTTCACCAGGACCCCAACGACGCATAGAGTCGGATTGAGGTAGTGCCGCGCAACACTGATCGTGTTGAGCAGATGTGCCAGGCCTGTTGTCGACAGCAGCTTCGATTGGGTGACGACGAGGACACCGGCGGACGCGGCTAACGCGTTCGAGGTCAGCAGGTCCAGGGCCGGCGCACAGTCGATCAGAACCACGTCGAAGTCCTCTTCGACAAGCGCGAGTTGTTCAGCAAGCCGCGCTTCGCGGCCAGGTCCAGCGATGACGAGCTCGTCGCGCACTCCCGCCAAGGCCTCCCCTCCCGACGGGGCCAGGAATACGCGGTCCCGCATGGTGGTCGTAATGATGTCGGGGAGCGAGATCTCAGAGTGCGCCGACAGGGCGTTGGCCACACCAGCCTGATTCTCAACCAGCGGAGGGGAGGCGAGCAGAGAGCTGACGTTGGCCTGGGGATCCAGGTCGACAACCAGGACGCGGTGGCCGTCGTGGGCCAGGGCGTTGGCGAGGTGGAAGGTGGTCACTGTCTTGCCGACCCCACCTTTCTGATTGGCGATCGCGATGACGTGCATGATGGTTTCTCGTTTCTCTGAAATCGTTGGGGCTGTTGGTGGCTGGCATTGCCAGCCGTGCCGGTTAGGCTGGCGGTGCTGGCGATTGGATGCGGGTTGCTGCGAGAACTGCGTTGCGAGCTCGGGGGGATGGTGCGATGTAGCGGACGGTCGTCTGGAGCGATGCATGGCCCAGGAGTTCGCGCACAGTGAGCAGGTCATGCTCGGCCGAGTACGCCTTCGTTGCGTACCGATGGCGTAGCTTGTGCAGCGTCCATGTGCCAGGCAAAATACGGCGTCCGATCTGTGAGACGGAATTGGCGGCCATATGTCCGCCGCAGCGCCCAGGAAATGCGAACTGCCCCGTCGATGCACATCTGTCGGCGATTGCCCGAGCCAGGTCAGCCGTGATCGGTACAGTTCTCGTCCGTCCCCCCCTTCCCTCGCACGAAGAGGTTCCAGCCGTCAGCATCCTCGTATACATCACCGGCCTCGACCTGAGCGATCTCCACGCACCGCAGGCCAGCCTCGGCCGCCAACCGCAGAATGAGAGCATCACGTGGACTCGCACGATCAACACAGTCGACCAGGACGGAGTCAGGGATGGGGCGTGGGGCTCCTGAGGGGCGGCGGATGCGGGGGAGTACCGTGGAAACATTGCCACAGTGGTGTCTGGAGTCGAGCCACCCGAAGAACCTCCGAAACGTGCTGTAGTAGGCATGTCTCGTTTCATTAGCCCACGCTCGTGTACCGCACCACTCCACCAGGGAGCCGGGATCGAGTTCTGTGGGAGGTATATCGGGGAACGCGCGGGCCAGTTGGAGCACATGGTTGCGTTTGGTGTGGATTGAGGTCGCAACGAGCCCTTGAGAGCGCAGGAAGACGACGAAGTTGTCAACGTGGCCCTCCCACATGAGAGGGGTCGGTAGTTCCAAGACATGATGACGTTGAGTGCTCATGGTCTCCAACGTTTCCATCTACGTGGAAATGACGGGACCCATCATCCGCCGCTGACAATAGCGGCAATGCCGGCGTAGCTGGCAGTGTCGGTAACGCTGGCACAAGTGGCAATGCTGGCAAATGGGCAAGAACATCGAGGATGACTAGGGCGGCCAGTAAGGAAAGCCCGCGGAGATTCGAGACATATCCGTGGGTCGTCGGTTCAAGCCCGACTTGGGGCACCACCACCCACACCAGGGTCCGCCGGCGTCGCGCCTGACGAGCCAGCTGGCCACGGCCTCGTTCTCGTGAAACCCTGCACATATCACACGCTGCCTTGACTCGCGATGCGACTCACGGTATCCTGAGTATTTGCGCCTTATCATGCCCGAGGTGACCCGTATCCAGCCGTCGTAACAGGCGCTTGACGGACCAGGACGCGTCAGATAATGGGTGATAAGGCAGCGTGCGCACCGTTCATGCAGGGAAGGATCCCCTTTGGCTGCCAACAGCACCGCCAAACAGCCCAAGCACCGCATCTCATTCGCCAAGCTTCGTGAACCCCTCCAGGCCCCCAATCTGCTGGGTCTGCAGGTCGAAAGCTTCGACTGGCTGCTGGGCAACGACGCGTGGAAGGCCCGCGTCGAAGCCGCTCAGGCATCCGGCCGTAACGACGTCCCCGACGTCTCCGGCCTCGAAGAAATCTTCCACGAGATTTCCCCCATCGAGGACGTTGCAGGCACCATGAGCCTGTCGTTCCACGACCACCGCCTCGAATCCCCCAAGTACTCCATGGAGGAAGCCAAGGCGAAGGACTACACGTACTGTGCACCCATGTACGTGACCGCCGAGTTCATGAACTACGAGACCGGCGAAATCAAGTCCCAGACCGTGTTCATGGGCGACTTCCCGCTCATGACCCCCCGCGGTACCTTCATCATCAACGGCACCGAGCGTGTCGTCGTCTCCCAGCTCGTGCGTTCCCCCGGCGTGTACTTCGAGAAGCTCTCGGACCGCTCGTCGGACAAGGAGACCTTCGGCGCGAAGGTCATCCCCTCGCGTGGCGCATGGCTCGAGTTCGAGATCGACAAGCGCGACACCGTCGGCGTGCGCATCGACCGCAAGCGTAAGCAGTCGGTGACCCACTTCCTCAAGGCCGTCGGCATGACCGAATCCGAGATTCGCGAGACCTTCGCCGACTACCCCGTCCTCCTCGAAACCCTCGAAAAGGACACGGTCGCCACGCAGGAAGAGGCCCTGCTCGACATCTACCGCAAGCTGCGCCCCGGCGAGCCCGCGAACGTCGACGCCGCCCAGACCCTGCTCAACAACTTCTACTTCGACTCTCGTCGCTACGACCTCGCCAAGGTCGGCC